>OLOS01000455.1_pt1 | contig 44281 bp, 38 predicted proteins | sample 1672631 | NCBI WGS metagenome assembly OLOS01 (sample SAMEA3136707, study PRJEB25190) | human gut metagenome | biome: human gut; feature: human-associated habitat; material: faeces | place: Austria | collected 2013 | reverse complement strand
GGAAGAGAGCGGCGAGCTGGTGAATCTGTTTAACGACCCGCAGCGGCACAGCGCCGACGTCAAACGGCGCACGCTGGAGAAGGTGGCGGAGATCGAACGACACATTGAGGAGCTGCAATCCATGCGCGACCAGCTGCTGGCACTGGCGAATGCCTGCCCTGGCGATGACAGCGCCGACTGCCCGATTATCGAAAATCTCTCCGGCTGCTGTCATCATCGGGCGGGGTGATTAAGGCTTGCGAAAATAGTCGTCCATTATTTTCGTCAACTCCGGACGTTCCCCGTCATCATTGATGGCAAAATCCAGAAAAAAAGCATCTGCTTGCGGCGTTCGGTTTTGCGCTATCAACCGGAAGGTGAGGGGGCCTGACCAGGTTTCGGATGGGCTGATGTGCTTATCAGGGCCGAAACTCTCCCATGCGCTGGGCGATAATGTTTTGCACGCGGTGAGTTTTGGTATGTGGTATTGCAGCTCTGTTTTGTGCAGACATTACCCGCCAGGAAATACCAGGGTTTGTTGCTCATCATTAAAATGGGTTGCCGTGCTGAGCACCAGTGTTTTGAGCGGTCGCCCTTCCAGCGCGGCGGCAGTAGCCTTATGGTGTCCGTCGAGCAGAACGCAGAGATAGGAATCAGGGAGATACCAGGCCAGACCACGGGCGATTCCAGTTTTCGAGAGCAGACAAAAACCGGGCGGCTCCCTGTTCATCCTCCGCAAAACCGCTGTAGACAAATTCCGCACAGGTAGGGCATCCAGCCTCGGACCAGAAACGTATTAACGGGACATCCTGCCAGCAGAGCGAATGGATAAGACCGTGCGAGTGCGGATCGTAAATCACACATTGACGCAGAAATCCTTTCCCGGACTTCACCGAAAAAATGACGCCCGCAGCGGTATTTTTCAGCAGACGTACTTCAGGTTTTCGAAAGGGGGAAAACATGGCTACTCCTTAGCCGAACATTCAATTAACACTATGTGGGGGGCTATATGCCGGATGCGGCGTAAACGCCTTATCCGGCATGGGTTTTGGTACAGATTTCCAGGTGTGATAAGACGCGTCAGGCGATGACCGCACGGATAATCAGCGTTATTCCTTCTATCGCAATCACCTCAACATGCGTACCAGCGCCGAGATCCTCGCTGGCGCTGACAGGCCATGAACTGTCACCGACGCGCATATGACCGCGCCCGTTGACCAGCGGAGATTCCAGAACAAAACGTCGGCCAATCAACTGCTGCCCGCGCTGGTTTAAATGACTATCGCTGTGCTTTTGTTCGCGCACCCGCCGCGACAACCATTTCCACCACAGCCAGGCGGCGAGCAGCGTCAGGACGGCAAACATTACCCCTTGCCACTCCCAACCCAGCGGCAGCAACCAGACCACCAGACCGGTAATCACCGCTGCCACGCCACTCCACAACAGATAACCATTGCCGCCCAACATCTCGGCTGCCAGCAGCAAACCGCCGAGACTGAGCCAGAAAATATGTGGATGAACGACCATTAACTCCATCATGGCTGAGTCCGTTTGTTGGCGCTGTCTTTCACCAGCTCAGCAATCCCGGCAATCGACCCCATCAGGCTGCTGGCCTCTAATGGCATCATCACCACTTTGCTGTTACTGGACGAACCGATCTGCTGTAACGCTTCGGTGTATTTCTGTGCGACGAAGTAGTTCACCGCCTGAATATCACCGGAGGCGATGGCTTCAGACACCATTTTGGTGGCGCGGGCTTCTGCTTCAGCGGAACGTTCACGCGCTTCAGCCTGTAAAAACGCCGACTGACGTTCGCCTTCCGCTTTCAGGATTTGTGACTGTTTTTCACCTTCGGCTTTGAGGATTTCCGCCTGACGGATCCCTTCCGCTTCAAGGATGTAAGCGCGTTTGGTACGTTCCGCTTTCATCTGCGCGTTCATTGAAGAGATAAGCTCTGCGGGCGGGCGCACATCACGAATTTCGATACGGGTGACTTTAATCCCCCACGGGTTGGTGGCCTCATCGACAATATGCAGCAGACGCGAGTTAATGCTGTCGCGCTGAGAGAGCATTTCGTCAAGTTCCATTGAACCCAACACGGTACGGATGTTAGTCATGGTCAGGTTGATGATCGCCAGCTCCAGATTGCTGACTTCATAAGCCGCGCGCGGCGCGTCAATCACCTGAATAAAGCACACAGCGTCGATGGTAACGTTGGCGTTATCTTTCGAGATAACTTCCTGGGAAGGGATGTCGAGCACTTGCTCCATCATATTGATCTTGCGACCAATGCGATCCATAAACGGCACCACCAGGCTTAGACCTGGCTGTAACGTTTTGGTATAGCGACCAAAGCGTTCTACCGTCCATTGATAGCCCTGCGGCACGATTTTGACGCCCGCGCCGACAATGACCAGCGCGACAAAAATGAGAATCGGGATAAAGATAAGCATCGGAAAAACCTCCTGTTGTACCGTCCATAATCAGCAAAATTGCTGCTTGATTAAACAAATTATACCTGATTACTGAAAGAGAGTTCCCCCTTATTCCTGCGAAGGATAAACTGTTTTTAGTAAAAATCAGAAAAAGGGAACAGCGATGCAGGAAAATAGTCCTTTGCTTCAGCTACAAAACGTAGGATATCTGGCGGGTGATACGAAGATTCTTAATAACATCAATTTTTCGCTGCGTGCTGGCGAATTTAAGTTAATTACCGGTCCTTCTGGTTGTGGCAAAAGTACACTGCTAAAAATAGTTGCTTCATTGATCAGCCCAACCAGCGGAACGTTACTGTTTGAAGGTGAGGATGTCAGCACACTAAAGCCAGAAATCTACCGTCAGCAAGTCTCTTACTGCGCCCAGACGCCGACGCTGTTTGGCGATACGGTATACGATAACCTGATTTTTCCCTGGCAGATCCGTAACCAGCAGCCTGACCCGGCCATTTTTCTCGATTTTCTTGAACGCTTCGCTTTACCGGACAGCATTTTGACGAAGAATATCGCCGAGCTATCTGGTGGTGAAAAACAACGCATCTCACTGATTCGTAACCTGCAATTTATGCCGAAGGTTTTATTGCTCGACGAAATCACCAGTGCGCTGGATGAAAGTAATAAACATAACGTTAATGAGATGATCCACCGTTATGTACGCGAGCAAAATATTGCTGTGCTGTGGGTGACACACGATAAAGACGAAATTAATCATGCGGATAAAGTGATTACACTGCAACCGCATGCTGGAGAAATGCAGGAAGCACGCTATGAACTCGCATAATATTACTAACGAATCATTAGCACTGGCATTAATGCTGGTGGTGGTGGCAATCTTAATTAGCCATAAAGAAAAACTGGCGCTGGAGAAAGATATTTTCTGGAGCGTCGGGCGAGCGATAATTCAGCTGATTATTGTCGGCTATGTGCTGAAGTATATTTTCAGCGTGGATGATGCCAGCCTGACATTATTGATGGTGTTATTTATCTGCTTTAATGCGGCGTGGAACGCGCAAAAACGCAGTAAATATATTGCTAAAGCTTTTATCTCATCGTTTATTGCCATTACGGTCGGGGCGGGAATTACCCTGGCGGTGCTGATTCTCTCTGGGTCGATTGAATTTATCCCGATGCAGGTGATCCCTATCGCCGGGATGATAGCCGGTAACGCCATGGTAGCGGTGGGGTTGTGTTACAACAATTTAGGGCAACGGGTCATTAGCGAACAGCAACAGATTCAGGAGAAACTGAGTCTTGGCGCGACGCCGAAACAGGCTTCAGCGATATTGATTCGCGACAGTATTCGCGCGGCTTTAATTCCGACGGTCGATTCAGCAAAAACGGTAGGCTTAGTGAGTTTACCAGGAATGATGTCCGGGCTGATATTTGCCGGGATTGATCCGGTGAAGGCGATTAAATATCAGATTATGGTGACCTTTATGCTGCTCTCAACCGCCAGCTTGTCGACCATTATTGCCTGCTATTTAACCTATCGTAAGTTTTACAATTCGCGCCACCAATTGGTGGTGACGCAATTGAAGAAGAAATGATGCGATGCCGGATGCGTCTTATCAGACCTACATGGCACCTGCAATGTATTGGATTAGCACGGTTTGGTAGGCCGGATAAGGCGTTCACGCCGCATCCGGCGGCTATGCGCGGATGCCTGATGCGACGCTGGCTGAACTGCACCCCAAATGTTGGACATAATCTGACATCTGAAGGTGCAGTTTATGAAACATTCATTTGAAGTAAAACTTGCCGCTGTAAATCATTACCTGGCTGGTCATGCAGGCATCATTTCTACGGCAAAACTCTTTCAACTTTCTCACACCAGCCTCTCACACTGGATTAATCTTTTTCTTCTTCACGGTCCTCGGGCACTGGATTGCAGACACAAGCGTAGCTATTCTCCTGAAGATAAACTTTGCGTGGTTCTTTATGCTCTCGGGCATTCTGAGTCTCTACCCCGGGTAGCAGCCCGGTTTAACATTCCCAGCCACAACACGGTTAAAAACTGGATAAAAGGCTACCGCAAATCTGGTAATGAGGCCTTTATCAGGCGCAGGAAGGAGAAAAGCATGACCCGTTCTGATGATACCCATGAAAACGAGGCAAACATGACGCCGGAAGAGATGAAGAATGAGCTGCGTTATCTTCGCGCAGAAAATGCATATCTGAAAGCCATGCAGGAGCATCTTCTGGAAAAAAAGCGCCAGGAGCTGGAGAAAAAACGAAAGTCATCCAGAGCCTGAGGTACGGACACTGCCAGTCTGACCTGTTAAAGGCCGCAGGGCTGGCCAGAAGCACGCTGTACTACCAGCTGTCACTGCAGAAGGCTAAGGACAAGTATGCTGATGTGAAACAGCTCATAGCCTCCATCTTCCATGAACACCGGGGATGTTATGGGTACCGGCGGATCCATTGTGAGCTTCAGAAAAGAGGTCTTAAGTTCAGTGGCAAAACGGTGCGAAAACTGATGCAACAGCTCGGCCTGAAGTCTCCTGTGCGCCTGAAGAAATACCGGTCTTACCGGGGAAATATGGGACTCGCTGCAGAAAATATCCTTCAGCGACAGTTCAAAGCGGAAGCTCCCTGTGAGAAATGGGTGACAGATATCACCGAATTCAGGGCTGGCGGACAAAAACTGTACCTGTCCCCGATACTTGATTTGTTTAACGGGGAAATCGTGGCGTGGGAAACGGCCTGCAGGCCTACAGAGGAGCTGGTGAAGCGGATGTTAAATAAGGGGCTGGAAAGCCTTGCTGAAGGGGAGAAACCGCTGCTCCACAGTGATCAAGGATGGCATTACCGGATAAAAAGTTATCAGTCCGCCCTGGCGGACAGAGGGTTAGTGCAGAGCATGTCGCGCAAGGGCAACTGCCTTGATAATGCGGTAATGGATAACTTCTTTGGTCACCTGAAAGAAGAAATGTACTATCGCCGGGACTACAGAAATGTAGAAGAGCTGGAAAATGCCGTTAACGAATACATAACTTACTGGAATCAAAAAAGAATAAAACTCAGTCTTGGGGGACTCAGCCCGGTAGAATACCGGACTGAGTATCAAAAAGCCGGTTAACTGAAACTGTCCAGGTTTTGGGGTTCAGTTCATGGCGCGTCTTATCAGGCCTACAAACCAGCACAGCATCGCATTTCAACGGAAAATCAATACAACAACGCATACAGCTGGCGGCGATACTTCGACGCCAGTGCATCACCCGTACCCAGCGCAGCGAGGATCTCCTGGAATGTTTTACGTGTCTGACCATCTGCGGTGGTGAGATCTTTACGCAGATGCCCAAACAGTAACTCCAGCGCCTCTTCATTGCGCCCGACCTGGTGCAATTGCAGTGCCAGTTGCGTCGCCAGTGCGGCATCTTCTGGATTCTCCGCCACCTGCTGTTGCAACTGTTGAATTTCCGGCGTATCAGCCGCCTGCTTCAGAAGTTCGATTTGCGCCACCAGCCCATGGTAGCGGGTGTCCTGATCCTGCAACGGAATGGTTTTCAGCACGGCTTCTGCATCTTCAGAACGGTTCAGCGCAATCAGCGTTTCTGCCAACAGCAGGCCGATTTCCCCGTTCTGATTCGACAACTGCCAGGCGTCTTTCAGCAATGGCAGGGCGTCGGTGTAATTGCCTTCCTGCATCAGTTGCATCGCCTGCTGCGCTTTCAGCTCTTCTTCACGCGGCAGCACTTTATCCAGCAGGGCGCGGATCGCCTCTTCCGGTTGCGGCCCCTGGAAGCCGTCTACTGGTTGCCCGTTCTGGAACAGATATACGGTCGGAATCGCGCGCAGACCAAACTGGGCGGCAATCATCTGCTCCGCGTCGCAGTCCAGCTTCGCCAGAATAAATTGCCCGTTGTACTGCGCCGCGAGGCTTTCCAGAATTGGGGTTAACTGCAAACAGTGCTGGCTACGTTCAGACCAAAAATAGAACAGCACCGGAGTGGTCATCGACTGTTCAAGAACCTGTTGCAGGTTAGATTCGTTAATGTTGACAATATTTTCTACGGACATGGAGTCGCTCTCTGTTGTCGATATTTTCTTTGACATGGGGGCTTAAGCGCGCGCTTCAACTCACCCCTGCAATATTTTGTCCATCACGCGCCCCGGCAGCAGGCGCTTAAGCACCATTACCGCCCTGGTCACCAGCGTCACCGGATAGCGCATCTTCGGCTTCTCGCTAATAAAAGCATGGCGCACTTTGCCGACCACCGCTTCCGGTCCCAACGTAAAGCGGGCGGCGATGCCGGGATTTTCGACTGGTTTATCACTTTGCGTCTGGTTGACGTTGTCGGTGAAGCGAGTACGAATGGGACCAGGTTCGATCAGGCTGACTTTAATTCCGCTGTGGCGCAGCTCCATGCGCAGTGCGTCTGACCACGCCTCCAGCGCATATTTACTGGCCGCGTAAGCGCCACGACCCGGTGTGGAGATTAATCCCATCACCGATGAGGTCATCACAATACGCCCTTCACGGTGCGGCAACATCGCGGGTAACAGGCGCATGGTGAGCTGGTGTGCGCCGAAAAAGTTAGCGGAAAACTGCTGTTCCATCTGCGCACGGCTGATGGTGGAAAGGGGGCCATACATGCCGAATCCGGCATTGTTAAAGATCCCATACAGACAATTATCGGTCAGGGCGATCACTTCGTCGGCTGCGCGATCAACACTTTCTGGCGAATCCAGATCGATCAACACGCCGGTAAATCCCATGCTGTTCATGCGCTCAACATCATCCGGTTTCCGGCAACCTGCCAGCACATGAAAACCCTGGCGTTTTAATTCGAGTGCGCTTTCCAGGCCAATACCACTGGAACATCCGGTAATTAAGACCGATTTTTGCATAACTTTACCTGTCAGGATCTCCGTTGCTTTATGAGTCATGATTTACTAAAGGCTGCAACTGCTTCGCCATCCAGTCGGCAATAAACGGCTGGGCGTCGCGGTTGGGATGAATACCGTCATCCTGCATCCATTGTGGCTTGAGGTAGACCTCTTCCATAAAAAAGGGCAGCAGCGGAACATCAAACTCTTTGGCGAGTTTGGGGTAAATGGCGCTAAAGGCTTCATTATAACGGCGACCATAGTTTGCAGGCAGACGTATTTGCATTAACAATGGTTCAGCGTTGGCGGCTTTGACATCCTGCAAAATCTGGCGCAGCGTTTGCTCGGTTTGCTGTGGCTGAAAACCACGCAAACCGTCATTGCCGCCCAGTTCAACCAGCACCCAGCGCGGCTGATGCTGTTTCAGCAGAGCCGGAAGGCGCGCCAGCCCTTGTTGCGAGGTGTCACCGCTGATGCTGGCATTGACTACCGACGTTTTACTCTGCCACTTATCATTCAACAAGGCAGGCCAGGCCGCGCTGGCAGACATTCGATACCCGGCGCTCAGGCTATCACCCAGAATCAATAACGTGTCCGCTGCGGCGGCACGGAAGGTTAACAGGACCAGGAACAGGAAGGGCAAATGCCAGCGGAAAACATTGTTGAAGTTCATCATCTTAAGAAGTCCGTCGGTCAGGGGGAGCATGAACTCTCCATCCTCACCGGAGTTGAGCTGGTTGTCAAACGTGGCGAGACCATCGCACTGGTGGGCGAGTCGGGATCGGGTAAGTCAACCTTGCTGGCGATCCTCGCCGGGCTTGATGACGGCAGCAGTGGCGAAGTGAGTCTGGTGGGACAACCGCTACATAATATGGACGAAGAAGCGCGGGCAAAGTTGCGCGCGAAGCACGTAGGCTTTGTTTTTCAGTCATTTATGTTAATTCCTACCCTTAACGCGCTGGAAAACGTCGAGCTTCCGGCGCTGCTGCGCGGTGAGAGTAGCGCAGAAAGTCGTAACGGGGCGAAAGCGTTGCTCGAACAGTTAGGGCTGGGTAAACGTCTTGATCATCTTCCGGCACAGCTTTCTGGCGGCGAACAGCAACGAGTGGCGCTGGCGCGAGCCTTTAATGGTCGACCTGATGTGCTGTTTGCCGACGAACCCACCGGTAACCTTGACCGCCAGACGGGCGATAAAATTGCCGATCTGCTTTTTTCCCTCAACCGTGAGCATGGCACCACGTTGATTATGGTGACCCACGACCTGCAACTGGCGGCACGCTGTGACCGCTGCTTACGGCTGGTGAACGGGCAGTTGCAGGAGGAAGCATGATTGCACGTTGGTTCTGGCGCGAATGGCGCTCGCCGTCGCTATTAATTGTCTGGCTGGCGCTTAGCCTGGCGGTGGCCTGCGTGCTGGCGCTGGGCAATATCAGCGATCGCATGGAGAAGGGCTTAAGCCAGCAAAGCCGTGAGTTTATGGCGGGCGATCGGGCGTTGCGCAGTTCGCGCGAAGTGCCGCAAGCATGGCTGGAGGAAGCGCAAAAGCGCGGCCTGAAAGTTGGCAAGCAGCTGACTTTCGCCACCATGACCTTTGCAGGCGACACGCCGCAACTGGCGAACGTCAAAGCGGTGGATGATATCTACCCGATGTATGGCGATCTGCAAACTAATCCCCCTGGCCTGAAACCGCAGGCGGGCAGCGTATTGCTGGCCCCACGCCTGATGGCACTGCTTAACCTGAAAACGGGCGACACCATTGACGTGGGCGATGCCACCTTGCGGATTGCCGGAGAAGTGATTCAGGAACCGGATTCCGGTTTTAATCCTTTCCAGATAGCCCCACGCCTGATGATGAATCTGGCGGATGTTGATAAAACCGGAGCCGTGCAGCCGGGGAGTCGGGTCACCTGGCGTTATAAATTCGGCGGCAGCGAGAACCAGCTCGACGGCTATGAGAAATGGTTGTTACCCCAGCTTAAACCCGAACAACGCTGGTACGGTCTGGAACAGGACGAAGGCGCGCTGGGGCGATCGATAGAACGTTCGCAACAGTTCCTGCTGCTTTCGGCGCTTCTGACCTTGCTGCTGGCAGTGGCAGCGGTGGCGGTGGCGATGAATCATTACTGTCGCAGTCGCTACGATCTTGTGGCGATCCTCAAAACGCTGGGGGCAGGGCGAGCGCAACTGCGTAAGCTAATCGTCGGTCAGTGGTTGCTGGTGCTGGCGCTTTCAGCCGTTACCGGTGGGGCGATAGGCCTGTTGTTCGAAAACGTGTTGATGGTGCTGCTCAAGCCCGTTTTGCCTGCTGCACTACCGCCAGCCAGCCTCTGGCCGTGGCTGTGGGCGCTCGGCACCATGACGGTTATTTCGCTGCTGGTGGGGCTACGACCGTACCGACTGTTACTGGCCACGCAGCCTTTACGCGTATTACGTAATGATGTGGTAGCGAACGTCTGGCCGCTGAAGTTTTATCTGCCGATTGTCACCGTGGTGGTTGTGCTACTGCTCGCCGGACTGATGGGCGGCAGTATGCTGCTCTGGGCGGTGCTGGCGGGCGCGGTAGTACTGGCTTTGCTGTGCGGTGTGCTGGGCTGGATGATGCTGAATGTACTTCGCCGCATGACGCTGAAATCGCTACCTCTGCGCCTGGCGGTTAGCCGCCTGTTACGTCAGCCGTGGGCGACGTTGAGCCAGCTTTCGGCATTTTCGCTCTCCTTTATGCTGCTGGCACTGTTGCTGGTGTTGCGTGGCGATCTGCTTGACCGCTGGCAGCAGCAGCTACCTCCAGAAAGCCCGAACTACTTTTTAATTAACATTGCCACAGAACAGGTAGAACCGCTAAAAGCGTTCCTCGCGGAACATCAGATAGTCCCGGAATCGTTTTATCCGGTGGTGCGGGCGCGGTTGACGGCGATTAACGACAAGCCGACAGAAGGCAATGGAGATGAGGCGCTCAACCGCGAGCTGAATCTCACCTGGCAAAATACGCGGCCTGATCATAACCCGATCGTCGCCGGTAACTGGCCGCCAAAAGCCGATGAAGTGTCGATGGAAGAGGGGCTGGCGAAACGCTTAAACGTTGCCCTCGGCGATACCGTGACTTTTATGGGCGATACCCAGGAGTTCCGCGCTAAAGTGACCAGCCTGCGCAAAGTGGACTGGGAAAGTCTGCGGCCTAATTTCTATTTTATTTTCCCGGAAGGGGCATTAGACGGGCAGCCGCAGAGCTGGCTTACCAGTTTCCGCTGGGAGAATGGCAACGGCATGTTGACGCAACTCAACCGCCAGTTCCCGACCATTAGCCTGTTAGACATTGGCGCGATTTTAAAACAGGTCGGTCAGGTGCTGGAGCAGGTAAGTCGGGCGCTGGAAGTGATGGTGGTGCTGGTCACCGCCTGCGGTATGTTGCTGTTGCTGGCACAGGTGCAGGTGGGAATGCGTCAGCGTCATCAGGAGCTGGTGGTGTGGCGCACTCTCGGTGCGGGCAAAAAACTGCTGCGCACGACATTGTGGTGTGAGTTCGCCATGCTCGGGTTTGTATCCGGCCTGGTGGCCGCAATTGGTGCGGAAACGGCACTGGCGGTACTGCAATCGAAAGTGTTTGATTTCCCGTGGGAGCCAGACTGGCGATTGTGGATTGTGCTGCCTTGTAGCGGTGCGCTGCTGCTGTCGCTTTGCGGCGGCTGGCTGGGCGCGCGACTGGTTAAGGGTAAGGCGCTGTTCAGGCAGTTTGTGGGGTGATGTGATAAAGCCGTTTATTTCTACCTGGTAGATAAACGGCTTTATTATTAGTGCATCACGTAATTAAAAAAATGTTATGCCCAAACATATAATTAATATACATTACCAAATGAGATGTTTATTAAGTTTGTATTATATAATTAAAATCTATGAAATGGGTATAATCATATGGGTGACATTATATATTTACGCATTACAGGGGAGCAACAAGGGGATATTTCTGCAGGATGCGGGACGCAAGTCTCTGTCGGGAATCGGTATCAACAGGGACATGAGGATGAAATATTTGTTTTTAGTTTTCAGGGAGGAGTAAGTAACACAGGATTTGGCATTAATCATCAAGCGATACAATTTTGTAAAATTCTCGATAAAAGCTCACCGCTGCTGATGAATTGCATTAATAATAACGAACGATGCCGTTTTGAGTTTTATTTTTATCGTATTAATAAATATGGAAAATGGGAAAGGTATTATTATATTGAAGTCCGTGGTGCCACGTTAACTCAGAATCAGATTATAATAAAAGAAAATGAACTTGACTATCAGTATATAACAATACACTACGAATATATCTACTGTAAGCATCTTACAGCCAATACAGAATTTAGTTATTTACTCACACCTGAAAATTATAATCGCCTTTTCCCGCCGACGCTCTTACCTGTTGAGGAAAAACCAGAAATACCGCCTGAACGAGAAATTATCCTCACCATTGGCGTATTCTTTGATGGCACAGGAAACAATTTAACCAATACGAATTTACGTATGAGTTTTTGCCAACCAGAAACCTATGGTCTGGATGTCCAGGATTTGGCCTCGTTTAATAAACAATGTATGAGCAAGCAGGGTAAAACGGGATCTGGAGTACAGAGCTATTTGAATTACTATACGAATATTCATTGGTTGAATAAGTTGTACCATAAAGACTCAGAAATAAATGCGAAGTCAGCTAAAATCCAACGTGAAATTTATATTGAAGGAATAGGCACTGAAAATAATAAAGCAGACTCTCTGGTAGGAATGGGGCTAGGAAATAATGATACTGGGGTAATTGCCAAAACTGACCGTGCGATATCACTGCTTCGTGAGACACTGGCAAAGATTATTGTTGATTTAAAGGATGCTAAACTAGTAATTAAGCGTCTACAGTTTGACGTATTTGGCTTTAGTCGGGGGGCGGCAGCCGCACGGCACTTTACTAATCGCGTATTTGAACGTGATCCCGTACTGATTAAAACCATTGCGACGGCATTTCAGTCAGTTGAATATTTAGGTAAACCTTCCGGGGAAGTGCAATTTTTAGGTATTTTTGACACAGTTGCAGCCATCGGAGGGCTGATGGATGGTTTTGACCCTCATGATGGTAATAACTTTCCGGTAAAAGTGAAGTTACCGCCAGGTGTGGCCAAACATGTATTCCAGCTCACAGCAATGAACGAATGTCGCTATAACTTTTGCCTCAACAGCATAAAGGAAAGCTGGCCAGAATTAAGTTTCCCTGGATCACATGCTGATATTGGTGGCGGTTATGACCCACTGGAAGATGAGTACCTGTTTTTAAGTCGCCCGGCGATTGAAACGGTACTGGGAAATGTGCCGGTGGAAGCGACAAGCACTTACCAAAAAGCAGTACAGCAGGCAGAGTTATTGTGGCGCCATTCAACGCTGGCTCCGATTCTGCCTTCTGGTGTCCTAAAAATTGAATCCAATATTGATGAAATAGCGTCGCCTGACCACTTAGGTAATGTGAGAAAACGGGTCGCTGCAGCGGTGACATTTCGCAGAACTATCACCAATGACTGGTCAAAGATTGCGTTAAGAGTAATGTATGAAGTCGCTAAAGAGGCAGGGGTAGTATTTGATGCCATTTCTGTTGCTGATAAGGAATTAAAAGTTCCCAGTCATTTAAAGGTAATATGTGAAAAAGCAATTTCTCAGGGTAAAGCCGTTCTCTTGTGTACAGCGCCGATGCCTTTTTCTGATGATGAGCTTAAAACCATTGGGAAATATTTACACTGCTCTTCCAACTGGAATACCGTCGATTATCGATTAAAAAATAAGGTGTCTGCTGAAGTATCAGCGTTTAAGACGTTTAGTTTTGTTAATCGGCCGGATGAAAATTGGACCAGAACTATATACGATATGCAAGGGAATAAACAAAATGGAATTTAATATAAAATTACTGTTTGTTATTACGTCTATGGTTCTTAACTTTAACGCAGCAGCGAAAGAAAAAATATCACTGCTTGCACCCTATGATGAATGGTATTTCAATTTTTTTTACCCTAATTCCCTACCAGCAGAAGTTACCTATGTGGAATTATTAGATACCGATGGCATCTATTATCAGTTCAGAACGCTGGCGAGTACTAATGCCAGTCCAGGAAGTGTTGGACAATGGAGCGAGAAAGTATCAGGGATGTCGTCAGTTTTTAATAAAGCCAAAAACCCACCAATGTCTATCCATTTTTGCTGGGATTCAGTGATTGATAAAAAAGTGTATGAAACCTGGATAACACTGGCGGGAGACGTCTGGAAATTGATGCTCACACCTTATTCACCACCAGGCGGTGGCAGTGAAAAGTATTATCTGCGGTATCTGTTAATCGGGCTGGCTCCGGAAGGAAAAGTACGGGTATGGCTTAATAAACGTGACAAACCCAATATTCGCCTGACGGATAAGCAGATTCTGATAGAAACGGTTTCAGGTGAAAAAATGGAAATGTGTAACGGCCGAAGTGCCTATAAACATGGGTATTCTTATCCGGAAAGTACAAAAAACTTTATCAAAGATAAAAAATATCCCTATGGCAACTGGTAGTTAACCAGTTGCACAATTTATTAAAGAGGAACGGAAAAGCATTTTTGTGGGTTAATAACCACAGGCATAAGTCTTAACCCATTCCGCCACTTCCGCCCACTCACCGCGAAAGACAACTTTTTCCGCTTTTTTCTCAAGCTGATAGCGATACATCGGGTCGTAATATTCTTCAAGTAACGGCACCAGCCAGGCCAGATGACCGTCGGTGCTGCCGGTGGTGAGTTGCGTTGTCAGCGCCGCATCCAGCCTTGCAGCCAGTTCGTTATAGCGTTGTAGTCCCAGCCGACGTTTAATCGCCGAAAGCCCGTGATGCAGGTATTCGCAATACTCCTGCCAGCCCTGTTCGTCGCCATAAGCGTGGGTAAAATCATGATGCATACGCAAGAAATATTCTTCGTTCAGGCGTTCAAGACGGATCTCAAACGGATCTTCTACCACCGCAATCGTCGCCTGAGTCATTCGTTCGCGCAGACATTCCGGCAGGTGATTCGAACCGATCATCCGGCTTTCATCTTCCAGCACCCACAGGCGCAAATCCTGATGGGCGTCGGTTTTTAGCATTTCGGCAGCCAGCATGTTTTCAAAACTCGCCTGGCTAAGTTGTGGTTGTAAGGTGCGACCAAACGCCGAACCGCGATGACGCGCCAACCCTTCCAGATCAACACCGTTCGGCTGTTGCTGCACTAACAGCGTTTTACCGCTGCCGGTACAACCGCCAATCAGCACTATCGGTTTTTGTGCCAGTTCAATAGTCGCCTGAATCGCGGTCTGGCGCAGTGCCTTATAACCGCCTTCCACCAGCGGATAATCAATCCCCGCTGCATACAACCAGCTTTGCACAATATGTGAGCGCTGACCGCCACGGGCGCAGCAGAGAATACCGTGCGGATTTTGCAGGCACGCTGCCCGCCAGGCGTCTATACGCTGCTGACGAATTTCACCCGCCACCAGCTTATGCCCCAGTGCCAGCGCCGCGTCTGATCCTTGCTGTTTATAGCAGATGCCAACGGCGGCGCGTTCATCGTTATTCATTAACGGCAGGTTGATAGCGGCGGGCATTGCGCCTTGCTCAAACTCGATAGGGGCGCGAACATCAATAATGGGCGTATCAGCAATCAGCAGGGCACGATAGTCCTGTTCCGTGTGTCTCTCTTGCATAGTAAAAAGTGAACCTCAAATCAGCTTGCGCGCTATTTTACGCGCCAACGCGCAAGGAAACTTGATTTTTAACTGCGTGGGTTGCCGAAAATTTCTAAAAATCCGCTGATTTCCGGCCTGCGCTGGGTAAACAAGGTCACAATATCTTCTACCGCTTTGCCGCTGCCAAATTTGCGCCATGCCAGACTCAATGGCGAAGGAGGGCGCATCGTTGGGATTACCCGGCTGACCAGTTGTTGATTATCGAGCATTGACTGGCAAAGTGATTTTGGCAAAAAACCAATGCCAACGCCCGCCAGATGGGCGGCGATTTTCGTTTCCATATCGGGAACAATAATCTCTTTTTGCCCCGGCAATCGCCAGGCGACGCGTTTGGTTAAGGTGCGGGCGCTGTCTTCAATATTGACCGCCGGAAAGCGCCGCAACTGTGCTTCTGTTAGCGGCTCTTCAACGTTCGCCAGCGGATGATCCGCCGCCATGACAAAGCGCCATTGCACCGATCCTAAGGGATCAAGACTAAAGGTATTTGCCAGCGCCTCGGTTCCCGTGACGCCGATAGCCAGTGAAAAACCTTCGTACAATAGCGAGTCCCAGACGCCCATATAGATTTGTCGGGAGATGTGAAATTGGGTAAACGGGTAACGTTCATTTAGCCACGCCAGCAGCCTGGCAACGGCCTGGGGGTTATAGAGCAGGTTGTTGATGACGATATTCACCTGGCGTTCCACGCCATCATTCACCTGTTGTAACTCGCTGGGCATACTTTCCAGCCAGCTCAGCCAGTCTCTGGCCTGACAAAGTAGATGCTCGCCAGCCGCCGTCAACGTCACGCTGCGAGTCGTGCGGAAAAACAGCGCCACTCCGGTATTCTCTTCCAGAAGTTTAATGCGATAACTGATCGTCGCCGTGGTTTTACATAATCGTTCTGCCGCTTTTGAAAAACTACCTGTTTCAGCAACCGCAATGAAAGTCCGCAAGGTTTCTGGATCGAACATCTTCAGGTATCCCCTTTTAAATCCGCAAGTTGCGTGATTTTCTTATCCTCTGATTTATCAGTATTTTTACATGATAACCCTGTTCAATTTGTGGACTAAATCTAGTTTTGGAAAAATATTCCAACTTTTGTGTTGATGTTGTTCTCTTAAGGTTTTAGATTGCCTGTTATTGAAACCAAGCTGACCGGTCGGCGGTGGTTGAACGGAATTATGTTACAAGGACAAAAAGATGAAACTTCAGGTATTACCGTTAAGTCAGGAAGCCTTTAGTGCTTATGGCGACGTAATCGAAACGCAGAAACGGGATTTTTTCCATATTAACAATGGACTGGTGGAGCGTTACCACGATTTGGCGCTGGTTGAGATTCTTGAGCAAGACCGTACGCTTATCAGCATTAACCGCGCGCAACCGGCGAATCTGCCGCTGACCATTCACGAACTCGAACGTCATCCGCTGGGTACACAGGCGTTTATCCCGATGAAAGGTGAAGTGTTTGTGGTGGTGGTGGCGTTAGGTGACGACAAACCAGACCTGTCAACCCTGCGGGCGTTTATTACCAATGGCGAACAGGGAGTGAATTACCATCGTAACGTCTGGCATCACCCACTTTTCGCCTGGCAGCGCGTCACCGATTTTCTGACCATCGATCGCGGCGGCAGTGACAACTGTGATGTTGAAAGTATTCCTGAACAGGAACTCTGTTTTGCGTGACGCCTGCAACCGACTTGCATAAGATAAACGAATTGTTCATTGTTTATGCTCATTTGTAGGTCGGAGTTAACGTAGGTATGACGGAAGTTAGACGGCGCGGCAGGCCAGGACAGGCGGAGCCTGTGGCACAGAAGGGTGCACAGGCGTTAGAGCGGGGAATTGCGATTCTGCAATATCTGGAAAAAAGTGGGGGAAGTTCGTCGGTTAGCGATATCTCTCTCAATCTGGATTTGCCGCTCTCCACGACCTTTCGCTTGCTGAAGGTTTTACAGGCAGCGGATTTTGTCTATCAGGACAGTCAGTTAGGCTGGTGGCATATAGGATTAGGTGTCTTTAACGTCGGTGCGGCGTACATCCATAACCGCGATGTCCTCTCCGTCGCCGGGCCGTTTATGCGCCGCCTGATGTTACTTTCCGGCGAAACGGTCAATGTCGCGATCCGTAACGGCAATGAAGCAGTATTAATTGGTCAGTTAGAGTGTAAATCGATGGTCAGGATGTGTGCGCCGCTGGGCAGTCGTCTGCCGCTGCATGCTTCCGGAGCGGGCAAGGCGCTGCTTTATCCGCTGGCGGAAGAAGAGTTGATGAGCATCATTCTGCAAACCGGTTTGCAGCAGTTTACGCCAACGACGCTTGTGGATATGCCCACCTTGCTGAAGGACCTGGAACAAGCGCGTGAACTGGGCTATACCGTAGATAAAGAAGAGCATGTTGTCGGCCTGAATTGTATAGCTTCAGCAATTTACGATGATGTAGGTAGTGTTGTTGCCGCTATCTCCATCTCCGGGCCTTCATCAAGACTGACAGAAGATCGTTTTGTCAGCCAGGGTGAGCTGGTCAGAGACACCGCCCGCGATATCAGCACGGCGTTGGGACTGAAAGCACATCCATAGTGTCTGTCGTATCCCGCTCTGCGGAGCGGGTTTTTTTGACAAAATTTGAGAGTTGGAAAATTTTTCCAATTAATAGAGGTAGGAATAAAATGGCAAAAATGAGAGCCGTTGACGCGGCAATGTATGTGCTGGAGAAAGAAGGTATCACCACCGCCTTCGGTGTTCCGGGAGCTGCAATCAATCCGTTCTACTCAGCGATGCGTAAGCACGGCGGTATTCGTCACATTCTGGCGCGTCATGTGGAAGGTGCTTCGCACATGGCGGAAGGTTATACCCGCGCAACGGCAGGGAATATCGGCGTATGTCTGGGGACTTCCGGTCCTGCGGGCACGGACATGATCACCGCGCTCTATTCCGCTTCTGCTGATTCCATTCCTATTCTGTGTATTACCGGCCAGGCTCCGCGCGCCCGTCTGCATAAAGAAGATTTCCAGGCCGTTGATATTGAAGCAATTGCTAAACCGGTCAGCAAAATGGCGGTTACAGTTCGTGAAGCGGCGCTGGTGCCTCGTGTGCTGCAACAGGCGTTTCACCTGATGCGTTCTGGTCGACCGGGTCCGGTACTGGTGGATTTACCGTTCGACGTACAGGTTGCGGAAATCGAGTTTGATCCTGATATGTACGAACCGCTGCCGGTCTACAAACCTGCTGCCAGCCGTATGCAGATCGAAAAAGCTGTAGAAATGTTAATCCAGGCCGAACGTCCGGTGATTGTTGCCGGAGGCGGGGTAATTAATGCTGACGCAGCTGTACTGTTACAACAGTTTGCTGAACTGACCAGCATTCCGGTGATCCCAACGCTGATGGGCTGGGGCTGTATCCCGGACGATCATGAACTGATGGCCGGGATGGTGGGCCTGCAAACCGCGCATCGTTACGGTAACGCAACGTTGCTGGCGTCCGACATGGTGTTTGGTATCGGTAACCGTTTTGCTAATCGTCATACCGGTTCGGTAGAGAAATACACCGAAGGGCGCAAAATCGTTCATATCGATATTGAGCCGACGCAAATTGGCCGCGTACTGTGTCCGGATCTTGGCATTGTCTCTGATGCTAAAGCGGCGCTGACGCTGCTGGTTGAAGTGGCGCAGGAGATGCAAAAAGCCGGTCGTCTGCCGTGTCGTAAAGAATGGGTCGCCGACTGCCAGCAGCGCAAACGCACTTTGCTGCGCAAAACCCACTTCGACAACGTGCCGGTGAAACCGCAGCGCGTGTATGAAGAGATGAACAAAGCCTTTGGCCGCGATGTTTGTTATGTCACCACCATTGGCCTGTCACAAATCGCTGCGGCACAAATGCTGCATGTCTTTAAAGACCGCCACTGGATCAACTGTGGTCAGGCTGGTCCGTTAGGCTGGACGATTCCGGCTGCGCTAGGGGTTTGTGCCGCTGATCCGAAACGCAATGTGGTGGCGATTTCTGGCGACTTTGACTTCCAGTTCCTGATTGAAGAGTTAGCTGTTGGCGCGCAGTTCAACATTCCGTACATCCATGTGCTGGTCAACAACGCTTATCTGGGGCTGATTCGTCAGTCGCAGCGCGCGTTTGATATGGACTACTGCGTGCAACTCGCTTTCGAGAATATCAACTCCAGCGAAGTGAACGGTTATGGCGTCGACCACGTAAAAGTAGCGGAAGGTTTAGGTTGTAAAGCAATTCGCGTTTTCAAACCGGAAGATATTGCACCAGCCTTTGAACAGGCAAAAGTCTTAATGGCGCAATATCGGGTACCGGTAGTCGTGGAAGTTATTCTCGAGCGTGTGACCAATATTTCGATGGGCAGTGAACTGGATAACGTCATGGAATTTGAAGATATCGCCGATAACGCAGCGGATGCACCGACTGAAACCTGTTTCATGCACTATGAATAAGGGAGATAAATAATGTTACGTTTCTCTGCTAATTTATCGATGTTATTTGGTGAATATGATTTTCTCGCCCGTTTTGAGAAAGCTGCGCAGTGTGGTTTTCGCGGCGTTGAATTTATGTTCCCTTATGACTACGACATTGAAGAATTAAAACAGGTGCTGGCGAGTAATAAACTCGAACATACGCTGCACAATTTACCGGCAGGTGACTGGGCGGCGGGCGAGCGGGGTATTGCCTGTATTCCTGGCCGTGAAGAAGAGTTTCGGGATGGCGTAGCAGCAGCGATTCGTTATGCTCGTGCTCTGGGTAATAAAAAAATTAACTGTCTGGTCGGTAAAACGCCGACTGGTTTCAGCAGTGAACAGATTCACACAACGCTTGTAGAAAACCTGCGTTATGCTGCGAATATGCTGATGAAAGAAGATATTTTATTACTGATTGAACCTATTAACCATTTTGATATTCCTGGTTTCCATCTCACCGGAACCCGGCAGGCACTGAAACTGATTGACGATGTTGGTTGCTGCAATTTGAAAATTCAGTATGACATTTATCACATGCAGCGGATGGAAGGTGAATTAACTAATACCATGACTCAGTGGGCCGATAAAATTGGTCACCTGCAAATTGCTGATAATCCGCATCGCGGCGAACCGGGAACCGGAGAAATTAATTACGAATATCTCTTTACGGTAATTGAAAATTCTGACTACAACGGTTGGGTTGGCTGTGAATATAAACCCCAAACCACCACGGAAGCCGGTTTACGCTGGATGGATCCGTACCGTTAAAACGTAACGCTATTCAGACAATGCTTTTTTAGGCCGCTAAGTTGGCAGGGGATCGTGTTGTCTGAATTCAGGAAAAGCGAAATTTAAAAGAGGTTAATTATGAAACTGGGATTTATTGGCTTAGGCATTATGGGTACACCGATGGCCATTAATCTGGCGCGTGCTGGTCATCAACTGCATGTCACAACCATTGGTCCGGTTGCTGATGAATTACTGTCACTGGGTGCCGTTAGTGTTGAAACTGCGCGCCAGGTAACAGATGCATCGGACATCATTTTTATTATGGTGCCGGATACGCCACAGGTTGAAGACGTTCTGTTTGGTGAAAATGGTTGTACCAAAGCCTCGCTGAAGGGTAAAACCATTGTTGATATGAGCTCCATTTCCCCGATTGAAACTAAACGTTTCGCTCGTCAGGTGAATGAACTGGGCGGCGATTATCTCGATGCGCCAGTCTCCGGCGGTGAAATCGGCGCGCGTGAAGGGACGTTATCGATTATGGTTGGCGGTGATGAAGCAGTATTTGAACGTGTAAAACCGCTGTTTGAACTGCTCGGTAAAAATATCACCCTCGTGGGCGGTAACGGCGACGGTCAAACCTGCAAAGTGGCAAATCAGATTATCGTGGCGCTCAATATTGAAGCGGTTTCTGAAGCCTTGTTGTTTGCTTCAAAAGCCGGTGCGGACCCGGTACGTGTGCGCCAGGCGCTGATGGGCGGCTTTGCTTCCTCACGTATTCTGGAAGTTCACGGTGAGCGCATGATTAAACGCACCTTTAATCCAGGTTTCAAAATTGCGCTGCACCAGAAAGATCTCAACCTGGCACTGCAAAGTGCGAAAGCACTGGCGCTGAACCTGCCAAACACCGCGACCTGCCAGGAATTGTTTAATACCTGTGCGGCAAACGGTGGCAGCCAGTTGGATCACTCTGCATTAGTGCAGGCGCTGGAATTAATGGCTAACCATAAACTGGCCTGATACCCGCAATAAAAATGGCCGATATCAGAAAATGAATCGGCCAGCAATATTAAAAAAAGAAAGCAGCCAAAGATGTTGCTTCAGTATTAAAAATAATATTTTTATTTTATTTGTTCCTCATAGCTAGATTAAAACAACGTTATTCGATACGTGAAATTAAGAGGGATTTATGGAACATCAGAGAAAACTATTCCAGCAACGCGGCTATAGCGAAGATCTACTGCCGAAAACGCAAAGTCAGCGGACCTGGAAAACATTTAACTATTTTACCTTATGGATGGGTTCGGTTCATAACGTTCCCAATTATGTGATGGTCGGCGGCTTTTTTATTCTCGGCTTGTCTACCTTTAGTATTATGCTGGCAATTATCCTCAGTGCCTTTTTCATTGCCGCGGTAATGGTATTAAACGGTGCTGCGGGCAGTAAATACGGCGTACCGTTTGCCATGATCCTGCGTGCTTCTTACGGCGTACGTGGTGCACTGTTTCCCGGATTATTAAGAGGCGGTATTGCTGCCATTATGTGGTTTGGCCTGCAATGTTACGCGGGGTCACTGGCCTGCTTGATTCTGATTGGCAAAATCTGGCCGGGATTTTTGACTCTCGGTGGCGATTTCACGCTGTTAGGCCTTTCTCTACCGGGCTTAATTACTTTCTTACTCTTCTGGCTGGTTAACGTTGGTATTGGTTTTGGCGGCGGAAAAGTTTTAAATAAATTCACTGCCATTCTTAACCCGTGCATCTATATCGTTTTCGGCGGTATGGCGATTTGGGCGATTTCGCTGGTCGGGATCGGTCCAATCTTTGACTACATTCCGGGCGGTATTCAGAAAGCAGAAAACGGTGGTTTCCTGTTCCTGGTGGTGATTAACGCGGTGGTTGCGGTCTGGGCGGCACCGGCGGTGAGCGCATCCGACTTTACGCAAAACGCCCACTCGTTTCGTGAGCAGGCGCTGGGGCAAACGCTGGGTTTAGTTGTGGCCTATATTCTGTTTGCGGTCGCCGGGGTATGTATTATTGCCGGAGCCAGTATTCATTACGGCGCTGACACCTGGAACGTGCTGGATATTGTTCAGCGTTGGGACAGCCTGTTTGCTTCGTTCTTTGCGGTACTGGTTATTCTGATGACAACCATTTCCACTAACGCCACCGGTAATATTATTCCGGCTGGTTATCAGATTGCCGCTATTGCACCGACGAAACTGACCTATAAAAACGGCGTACTGATTGCCAGTATTATCAGCCTGCTGATTTGCCCGTGGAAATTAATGGAAAATCAGGACAGTATTTATCTGTTCCTCGATATTATCGGCGGAATGCTTGGTCCGGTCATTGGTGTGATGATGGCGCATTATTTTGTGGTGATGCGTGGGCAAATTAATCTTGATGAACTGTACACCGCACCTGGCGATTATAAATATTACGATAACGGTTTTAACCTCACCGCGTTTTCAGTAACTCTGGTGGCCGTTATTTTATCTCTTGGCGGTAAGTTTATTCCCTTTATGGAACCGTTATCACGTGTTTCATGGTTTGTCGGCGTCATCGTCGCCTTTGCGGCCTACGCCTTATTAAAAAAACGTACAGCAGCAGAAAAAACAGGAGAACAAAAAGTCACAGGTTAATTAATCCCGATATTGAACATTGAGTTAAAAACCAATCTGTATTTTACAAGGAGTTTGTTATGTCTTTTGATTTAATCATTAAAAACGGCACCGTTATTTTAGAAAACGAAGCTCGCGTTGTAGATATCGCCGTTAAAGGCGGAAAAATTGCTGCTATCGGTCAGGATCTGGGCGATGCAAAAGAAGTTATGGATGCGTCTGGTCTGGTGGTTTCGCCGGGCATGGTTGATGCGCACACCCATATTTCTGAACCAGGTCGTAGCCACTGGGAAGGTTATGAAACCGGTACTCGCGCAGCGGCAAAAGGTGGTATCACCACCATGATCGAAATGCCGCTCAACCAGCTGCCTGCAACGGTTGACCGCGCTTCAATTGAACTGAAGTTCGATGCCGCTAAAGGAAAGCTGACTATCGATGCGGCACAACTCGGTGGCCTGGTGTCTTACAACATCGACCGTCTGCATGAGCTGGATGAAGTGGGCGTTGTCGGCTTCAAATGCTTCGTTGCGACCTGTGGCGATCGCGGTATCGACAACGACTTCCGTGACGTCAATGACTGGCAATTCTTCAAAGGCGCGCAGAAGCTGGGCGAACTGGGCCAGCCGGTGCTGGTGCACTGCGAAAACGCGCTGATCTGTGACGCACTGGGCGAAGAAGCGAAGCGTGAAGGTCGCGTAACTGCCCATGACTATGTGGCTTCGCGTCCGGTATTTACCGAAGTGGAAGCGATTCGCCGCGTACTGTACCTGGCGAAAGTCGCTGGTTGCCGTCTGCACGTTTGCCACGTCAGCAGCCTGGAAGGTGTTGAGGAAGTGACTCGTGCACGTCAGGAAGGTCAGGATGTTACTTGTGAATCCTGCCCGCATTACTTTGTGCTGGATACCGATCAGTTCGAAGAAATCGGTACTCTGGCGAAGTGTTCACCGCCGATCCGCGATCTGGAAAACCAGAAAGGCATGTGGGAAAAACTGTTTAACGGTGAAATAGACTGCCTGGTTTCCGACCACTCTCCATGCCCGCCGGAAATGAAAGCCGGTAACATCATGAAAGCGTGGGGCGGTATCGCTGGTCTGCAAAGCTGCATGGACGTGATGTTCGATGAAGCGGTACAGAAACGCGGAATGTCTCTGCCAATGTTCGGCAAATTAATGGCGACTAACGCAGCAGATATTTTCGGTCTGCAGCAAAAAGGCCGTATCGCCCCAGGAAAAGATGCCGACTTCGTCTTCATTCAGCCGAATAGCAGCTATGTTCTTACCAATGACGATCTGGAATATCGCCACAAAGTCAGCCCGTATGTTGGCCGTACTATTGGCGCGCGTATCACGAAAACCATCTTACGTGGTGATGTGATTTACGACATCGAACAGGGCTTCCCTGTTGCGCCGAAAGGTCAATTTATTCTTAAACATCAGCAGTAATCTGGCCCTGCAATGCCCGTCCTTGTGGCGGGCATTCTCCGGTTAAGGTGTGTTTATGTTCAATTTTGCAGTGGGCCGCGAAAGCCTGTTATCAGGATTCCAGTGGTTTTTCTTTATTTTTTGCAACACGGTTGTGGTTCCTCCTACGCTACTTTCTGCTTTTCAGTTGCCGCAAAGTAGCCTGCTTACGCTCACGCAATATGCTTTTCTTGCTACCGCACTGGCCTGCTTCGCTCAGGCGTTCTGCGGTCATCGTCGCGCTATTATGGAAGGGCCGGGCGGCCTGTGGTGGGGAACCATCCTGACTATCACCCTTGGCGAAGCATCGCGCGGGACACCGATCAACGATATCGCTACCAGTCTGGCGGTGGGGATTGCGCTCTCCGGCGTGCTGACGATGTTGATTGGTTTTAGCGGATTAGGCCATCGCCTGGCACGGTTATTTACGCCGTCGGTGATGGTCTTGTTTATGTTGATGCTGGGTGCGCAACTGACCACTATCTTTTTCAAAGGTATGCTCGGGCTGCCGTTTGGCATAGCCGCCCCGAATTTTAAAATTCAATTACCGCCGTTCGCGCTCTCGGTGGCGGTGATGTGCCTGGTACTGGCGATGATTATTTTCCTGCCACAACGTTTTGCCCGTTACGGCCTGCTGGTCGGCACGATAACTGGCTGGTTGTTGTGGTACTTTTGCTTTCCTTCTTCGCACTCGCTCTCCGGTGAGTTGCACTGGCAGTGGTTCCCGCTCGGCAGTGGCGGTGCTTTGTCGCCGGGGATTATTCTGACGGCGGTGATTACAGGTCTGGTGAATATCAGCAATACCTACGGTGCGATTCGGGGCACGGATGTTTTTTATCCGCAGCAGGGCGCGGGGAATACGCGTTATCGTCGCAGCTTTGTGGCGACCGGATTTATGACACTGATAACCGTGCCGCTGGCAGTAATTCCATTTTCACCGTTTGTTTCATCCATTGGTTTATTAACCCAGACAGGCGATTACTCGCGGCGTTCGTTTATTTATGGCAGCGTTATTTGCCTGCTGGTGGCACTGGTTCCGGCACTCACGCGACTGTTTTGCAGTATCCCTTTACCCGTGAGTAGCGCGGTCATGCTGGTTTCTTATCTGCCTTTACTCTTTTCCGCGCTGGTGTTTAGCCAGCAAATAACGTTTACCGCTCGCAATATTTATCGACTCGCATTGCCGTTATTTGTCGGCATATTTTTAATGGCATTACCGCCTGTGTATCTGCAAGACCTTCCATTAACGCTTCGTCCTCTGCTCAGTAACGGCTTACTGGTCGGAATTTTACTGGCTGTTCTTATGGATAATCTTATTCCGTGGGAACGCATCGAATAATTTGTTGAAAAAGGATTGATAATGAAGATTGTCATTGCGCCAGACTCTTTTAAAGAGAGCTTAAGTGCAGAAAAATGTTGTCAGGCAATTAAAGCCGGGTTTTCGACCATATTTCCCGATGCGCACTATATCTGTTTGCCGATAGCGGATGGCGGCGAAGGGACGGTGGAGGCGATGGTCGCCGCGACGGACGGTAACATCGTGAAGCTTGAAGTCTGCGGGCCGATGGGCGAAAAAGTGAATGCTTTTTATGGCATTACCGGCGACGGGAAAACGGCGGTGATTGAGATGGCAGCAGCAAGTGGCCTGATGCTGGTCGTGCCTGAAAAGCGTAATCCGTTGCTGGCCTCCAGTTTTGGTACGGGGGAGTTAATTCTCCATGCGCTGGATAATGGCATTCGCCATATTATTCTCGGCATTGGCGGCAGTGCGACGGTCGACGGCGGTATGGGCATGGCGCAGGCGCTCGGTGTGCGTTTCCTTGATGCCGACGGTCAGGTGCTGGTGGCTAACGGCGGTAATTTAGCGCGCGTGGCAAGCATTGAGATGGATGAATGCGATCCGCGTCTGGCGAATTGCCATATTGAAGTAGCATGTGACGTTGATAACCCGCTGGTAGGGGCACGCGGCGCGGCGGCGGTGTTTGGCCCGCAAAAAGGGGCAACGCCGGAGATGGTCGAAGAGCTGGAACAGGGGCTGCAAAATTACGCCCGTGTTTTACAACAGCTAACTGAAATCAACGTCTGCCAGATGGCGGGTGGCGGCGCGGCGGGCGGTATGGGCATTGCGGCGGCGGTATTCCTCAATGCGGATATTAAACCGGGTATTGAGATTGTGTTGAATGCGGTCAATCTTGCGCAGGCGGTGCAGGGTGCAGCACTGGTGATCACCGGGGAAGGGCGCATCGACTCGCAAACGGCAGGCGGTAAAGCGCCGCTGGGCGTGGCGTCGGTGGCGAAGCAGTTTAATGTCCCGGTGATTGGGATTGCTGGCGTATTGGGTGATGGCGTGGAAGTGGTGCACCAGTACGGCATTGACGCGGTATTCAGCATTTTGCCTCGTCTGGCACCTTTAGCCGAAGTGCTCGCCAGCGGTGAAACCAATCTCTTCAACAGCGCACGAAATATTGCCTGCGCCATTAAAATAGGTCAGGGAATTAAAAACTGACTGTTACCTTTAAAGCAGATGCGATTTATATCGCATCTTTTTTACCTGAATTGACTACAAAAAAAGCCACGGAATAAACCGTGGCAAAATCCAACATAGCTAAAAATAATCAGGCGAGTGGTATGACTTAAATCTCTACGTCTCGGTTGCAATCTTTCGAGTAAATATAGCTGAACGCTTCACCACGCCCTACGCCATAACCAGCCTGTAAAGAATAAGCGCCCATAAAGATGTAATCGCCTTTTTTCACCGGGATCCAGTTATTGTCGAGGTTATAAACCCCCTGACCGGAAAGAATATAGGCACCGTGTTCCTGAACGTGGGTTTCGATATAACCGTGGCTGGCACCTGGTGCAAAAGAGAGGATATGCATGTTCATATCAAAACCTAACTCTTTGGGCAGAAAATCCAGCAGGATCACATCATCCATACCTTCATAGTGAATGCGTTCCAGTTCGCTGGCATTGCCAGAAACCAGCCACGGCGCATGACCTTCTACCGGAATATAGCGACGCTTATATAAAAAGATTTGGCTGTCTTCGGCCTGGGCGTTAACAAACGTCATTAAGGAGCCTGGCGGGCAATAAAGATAGCCACCTTCGCTTAAGGCAAATGTTTTCCCTTCGGCTTTGGCAGTGATATTTCCAGAGATCACATACAGGAACGTTTCAATGCCTTCGCCACCGAAGCCCTGTTGGTTGCCGCCGTTTTGATGCAGTGTGACCAGATAATCAACAAAAGAGGCACCCAGCTTTGGCGTGGAGAGGATTGTCGCGTCACAATTTACAAAGCCCGGAATAATATTTTTTACCAGACCGTCTGGTGTTAACAGTGCGAAATTACCGTGTTTAACAATCGCACGGTTAGCCAGTAAATCATCGCGGTAACCGGTGACGTTATTTAAATATCCCATTTATGACTCCTTATTTCTGCCAGGCAAGTTGATAAAGCATGAGTGCCAACGTTTTGACCCCTTCGGCAAGGTCGGTAATATTGGTGCGTTCCGCCGGGTTATGGCTGATCCCATTGATGCTGGGAATGAAAATCATGCAGGTTGGTACGCGAGGCGCGAAAATTTGCGCGTCGTGCCCGGCACCACTGTGCATCACCCGGTAATTCAGTTTTTCGCTTTCACACAATTCTGTCAGGGTGGCGACCAGCTCCTTATTCATCGGCACGGGTTCTTCGTCCATCCATAAATCGATATCAATACCAATGTCCATTTCATCGCAAATCGCCCGCATGTCGTTTTCTAACTGCTGGGTGAAATCGCGCAGCACGGCAGCGTCGGTATGACGACAATCAATGGTGAACGTGGTTTTACCCGGTACCACATTCACCGTATTCGGACGCGGCTCCACCTTGCCAAAGGTCAGCACCAGCGGGTCGCCCATCTTTTTCGCTTTTTCGACAGACTGATGGCAAATGCGACTGAAAGCGTAAACCGTATCACGACGATAACCCATCGGCGTGGTGCCTGCATGGTTTGATTCGCCATTCAGCGTCACCGTATAGCGACGTTGCCCGACAATTGCATTCACCACGCCAATTGATTGCCCATTACTTTCCAGCACACAGCCCTGTTCGATATGCAGTTCGACAAAGGCTTTAATATCCTGACGCGGAGTTAGTGGGGCGTTCGGCAGAGTAAATCCGCAAGCCTTCATCGCATCGACAAAACTATTTCCTTTGGCATCACAGATATTCCGCACGTCGTCAGGATTCGCCAGCCCAAAAATATTTTTACTGCCCCAGAAAACATACGGGAAGCGGCTGCCTTCTTCTTCTGCCATCGCCACCACTTCGACCGTACGTAACGGCGCGCCGTATTGCGTTTTCAGCCAGTCAATAGCCAGCCACGCCGCCAGCGCACCGAATTGCCCGTCGAGGTTACCGCCGTTAACCACGGTATCGATATGCGAACCGCTCAGAACCACTTCCTGTGGATATTCGGTGCCACTCAGGCGACCGTATAAATTCCCCACTTCATCGAAACGTGTTTCCAGCCCGCTTGCTGCCATTCTTTTTTTAAACTGCTGCTGGGTTTCCAGCCATTCCGGCGAATAAAGTAAACGGGTCATCCCACCCGCTGGGTCAGCGCCAAAAGAGGAAAGCCAGGGCAGCGTTTCTTCTATAGCTTGACGGAAATGTGTAATCATAAGAAAGTCCTGTCTCAATAATTATTGCGCAAAGGGATTTTTCGTTTCGTATGACGTGTTATAAAGCGCGTCGGAAATTAAATACTGGTAAATATCATCAACAATTTCGATGCCTTCGACGGCGGCTTTGCGTTGTTTAATATCCTGATCCTGTCCGGGATAATAAACCTGATTAAAACCGGGCGCGGGGGTAATGGTATTTAATTCGCGCATGGTCTGGCTAAGATGTTGACGGAATAATTCGCTGGAGGAGAAAAAGTTCGGGTTAATAACTATATGTAATTGCCCCAAATTACGCCCGGCGTGTAAATCGTCATACATCGAACTAACCTGTCGCCCGAACGGTAAGCCGAGTAAGACGCCTGAGAGGACGTCAATCATCATCATCAGGCCATACCCTTTCGGCCCGGCGGCGGGGAGCAGAGCATGTACCGCGAACGGATCGGTTGTTGGTGCACCGTTTTTATCGACTGCCCAGGTATCCGGGATAGACATATTGCGCGAGCGGGCGTCGAGTACTTTTCCCCATGCCTGTACGGTAGTCGCCATATCAAAGGTAAGGATCTCGTCGCCTTCTCCCGGCGCGGCAAAGGCCAGTGGGTTAGTGCCGTAGTAAATTTCCGCGCCGCCAAACGGCACCACCATTGGATCGGACTGGCACAGCGAAATGCCAATCAATCCGGCGCGGGCAGCCTGCTGCACAAAATAAGAGATTGCGCCGCTGTGACCCATCCGGCTGATACCGACCACCGCAACGCCTTTTTGCTGGGCGGTTTTGATGGCATGTTCCATACCCATTTTCGCCGCGACCTGTCCGGCGGCATTGTCGGCATGTAAAATTGCCGAGCACGGTCCGGTTTCCTCAAGACGAAACTCCGGTTCGCGGTTGGTGCCGCCTTTTGAAATGCGTTCGGCGTAGTATTCAACGCGCACCGCGCCATGAGAGTGGATCCCTCTGGCATCGGCGTAAACCAATACTTCAGCCACGGTTGCAGCGTGCTCACGTTTTAACCCAGCCTGACAGAGTTTATTCTCGATTAGCTGGTGGAGTGTTTCCCGACTGATTTTCATCTGTCTTCCTTTTTAACGACGGTGTGAAGCATGACTGCAATTAACATACAGGGAAAATATCTGGATTATGTGATCCAGACAGGCAAAAAAATATAGTTAGAATTTATTTGATAATCTTCGTGCTTTTAACCTGGTTTTTAAAACAACCATGCTTATTAAAAAATAACGCGTAATAGTCTGGCGGTTATTTGAATTCTTTTGTTAATAATCCCTGTGTGATATTCATCACCTTATTTACCCGTTGTCATCGATACCGTAATCGCCACATTAACACTGCTCGTGCAATTGCCATGGGTGCAATTTTTAAGGAGTTGTTATGATCCACGCCTTTATTAAAAAAGGGTGTTTTCAGGATTCGGTCAGTTTAATGATTATTTCACGAAAACTCAGCGAATCAGAAAATGTTGATGATGTTTCCGTAATGATGGGTACGCCCGCCAATAAAGCGTTATTAGATACTACAGGTTTCTGGCATGACGATTTTAATAACGCCACGCCGAACGATATTTGCGTGGCAATTCGTAGCGAAGCGGCGGATGCGGGGATCGCGCAGGCGGTTATGCAGCAGCTTGAAGAGGCGCTAAAACAACTGGCGCAAGGTTCAGGCAGCAGCCAGGCGTTGACGCAGGTGCGTCGCTGGGACAGTGCCAGTCAGAAATTACCCGATGCCAATCTGGCGCTGATTTCAGTGGCTGGTGAGTATGCGGCGGAGCTGGCGAACCAGGCGCTGGATCGCAACCTCAACGTGATGATGTTCTCCGATAACGTCACGCTGGAAGATGAAATCCAACTTAAAACCCGCGCGCGGGAAAAAGGCTTGCTGGTGATGGGGCCAGACTGCGGTACGTCGATGATTGCCGCCACGCCGCTGGCTTTTGCTAACGTGATGCCGGAAGGCAACATTGGCGTCATAGGCGCTTCCGGTACCGGGATTCAGGAGCTGTGCTCACAGATTGCGCTGGCAGGGGAGGGAATTACTCACGCGATTGGTCTTGGCGGGCGCGATCTCAGCCGTGAAGTGGGCGGCATCAGTGCGCTAACGGCGCTGGAAATGCTCAGTGCAGACGAGAAAAGCGAAGTGCTGGCATTTGTTTCAAAACCACCTGCCAAAACTGTGCGTCTGAAAATTGTTAATGCCATGAAAGCAACTGGCAAACCGACGGTGGCGCTGTTTTTAGGTTATACCCCGGCGGTGGCCCGCGACGAGAATGTCTGGTTTGCCTCCTCGCTGGATGAGGCCGCTCGTCTGGCTTGTCTGCTTTCACGCGTCACTGCGCGACGTAACGCGATAGCGCCTGTCAGCAGCGGATTTATTTGCGGTTTGTATACCGGCGGTACGCTGGCTGCTGAAGCGGCGGGATTACTTGCCGGACACCTTGGCGTGGAAGCCGACGATACCCATCAACATGGCATGATGCTGGACGCCGACGGACATCAGATCCTCGACCTGGGCGATGATTTTTACACCGTCGGGCGTCCTCATCCGATGATCGACCCGACCTTACGCAACCTGTTAATTGCCGATCTCGGCGCTAAACCGCAAGTGCGCGTGTTGCTGCTTGATGTCGTGATTGGCTTCGGTGCGACCGCCGATCCTGCCGCCTCGCTGGTGAGCGCCTGGCAAAAAGCCTGTGCCGCGCGTTCAGACAATCAACCACTGTATGCCATTGCCACGGTGACAGGCACTGAACGTGACCCGCAATGCCGCTCGCAGCAAATTGCCACGCTGGAAGATGCGGGGATCGCGGTAGTGAGTTCGCTGCCGGAAGCCACCTTGCTGGCGGCGGCGTTAATTCATCCGCTCTCGCCTGCCACACAGCAACACACACCGTCATTACTGGAAAACGTCGCCGTGATTAACATCGGATTACGCAGCTTTGCGCTGGAGCTACAAAGCGCCAGCAAACCGGTTGTGCATTACCAATGGTCGCCAGTCGCCGGCGGCAATAAAAAACTGGCTCGTTTATTAGAACGTTTGCAATAAGGGGTTCCCATGTTTACATCAGTGGCGCAAGCCAATGCTGCGGTTATCGAACAAATTCGTCGCGCTCGTCCACACTGGCTGGATGTGCAACCGGCTTCTTCACTTATCAGCGAACTAAACAAGGGCAAAACACTGCTTCACGCCGGGCCGCCAATGCGCTGGCAGGAGATGACCGGACCCATGAAAGGGGCGTGCGTGGGCGCATGTCTGTTCGAAGGCTGGGCGAAAGATGAAGCGCAGGCGCTGGCAATACTGGAGCAGGGGGAAGTGAACTTCATTCCTTGTCACCATGTGAATGCCGTCGGGCCAATGGGTGGCATTACTTCTGCCAGTATGCCGATGCTGGTGGTCGAGAACGTGACCGACGGCAACCGGGCGTACTGCAACCTCAACGAAGGTATCGGCAAAGTGATGCGTTTTGGCGCTTACGGCGAAGATGTCCTGACTCGCCATCGCTGGATGCGCGATGTGTTAATGCCAGTATTAAGCGCGGCGCTGGGGCGCATGGAGCGCGGTATCGATCTCACGGCAATGATGGCGCAGGGCATTACCATGGGCGATGAGTTCCATCAACGCAATATTGCTTCCTCAGCACTGTTAATGCGTACGCTGGCCCCACAAATTGCTCGCCTCGATCATGATAAACAGCACATTGCGGAAGTGATGGATTTCCTCAGCGTGACCGATCAGTTCTTCCTCAACCTCGCGATGGCCTACTGCAAGGCGGCGATGGATGCTGGCGCGATGATCCGCGCAGGCAGCATCGTTACGACTATGACCCGCAACGGCAATATGTTCGGGATTCGGGTAAGCGGGCTGGGTGAACGCTGGTTTACTGCGCCTGTAAACACTCCGCAAGGTCTGTTTTTCACCGGCTTCTCGCAGGAGCAGGCGAACCCGGATATGGGCGATAGCGCGATTACCGAAACCTTTGGTATCGGAGGTGCGGCAATGATCGCAGCGCCTGGCGTAACGCGCTTTGTCGGTGCGGGTGGCATGGAAGCGGCCAGAGCGGTATCTGAAGAGATGGCGGAAATTTACCTTGAGCGCAATATGCAGTTGCAGATCCCAGGCTGGGATTTTCAGGGCGCGTGCCTGGGACTGGACATTCGTCGCGTGGTAGAAACCGGCATTACGCCACTCATCAATACCGGTATCGCCCATAAAGAGGCGGGGATCGGGCAGATTGGCGCAGGCACTGTGCGGGCACCGCTGGCGTGTTTTGAACAGGCGCTGGAAGCACTGGCTGAAAGCATGGGGATTGGTTGAGGAACGCGCAATGACGATCATCCATCCTCTGCTTGCCAGCCGTAGTGCACCGAATTATCGCCAGTCCTGGCGGTTAGCGGGAGTGTGGCGACGGGCGATTAACCTGATGACGGAAAGCGGCGAACTGTTAACGCTGCATCGTCAGGGTAGTGGTTTCGGCCCCGGAGGATGGGTGCTTCGCCGCGCGCAATTCGATGCGTTATGCGGTGGATTATGCGGCAATGAACGACCACAGGTTGTGGCACAAGGGATTCGCCTCGGGCGTTTCACGGTTAAACAGCCACAGCGTTATTGTTTGCTACGTATTACGCCGCCTGCGCATCCTCAACCGCTTGCCGTTGCATGGATGCAACGCGCGGAGGAAACCGGGCTTTTCGGGCCACTGGTATTGGCGGCAAGCGATCCGCTGCCTGCTGAATTACGCCAGTTTCGTCACTGTTTTCAGGCCGCGCTCAATGGCGTTAAGACCGACTGGCGGCACTGGCTGGGTAAAGGCCCCGGATTAACGCCAAGTCATGATGACACGCTGAGCGGAATGCTGCTGGCGGCCTGGTATTATGGGGCTTTAGATGCGCGCTCCGGTCGCCCGTTTTTTGCCTGTTCCGACAATCTTCAACTCGTTACCACTGCGGTGAGCGTCAGTTATTTACGTTATGCCGCGCAAGGATATTTCGCCTCGCCACTCCTGCACTTTGTTCATGCTCTGAGTTGTCCGAAACGTACCGCAGCGGCGATCGATTCGCTGCTGGCGCTGGGGCATACGTCAGGGGCCGATACGCTGCTGGGGTTCTGGCTTGGTCAACAATTATTACAAGGGAAACCATGAAAACACTGGTTGTGGCTCTTGGGGGCAACGCCTTACTCCAGCGCGGTGAGGCGCTGACGGCAAAAAATCAATATCGCAATATTGCCAGTGCTGTACCCGCGCTGGCGCGCCTGGCCCGTTCTTATCGGCTGGCGATTGTTCACGGCAACGGACCGCAGGTGGGGCTGCTGGCGTTACAGAATCTGGCGTGGAAAGAGGTAGAACCGTATCCGCTGGATGTACTGGTGGCGGAAAGCCAGGGGATGATTGGCTATATGCTGGCGCAGAGCTTGAGCGCACAGCCGCAGATGCCGCCTGTCACGACGGTGCTGACGCGCATTGAGGTTTCGCCTGATGATCCGGCGTTTTTACAGCCAGAGAAGTTTATCGGTCCGGTTTATCAGCCAGAAGAACAAGAGGCACTGGAAGCGGCTTACGGCTGGCAGATGAAACGTGATGGTAAATATTTGCGTCGGGTGGTGGCGTCTCCGCAACCGCGTAAAATTCTCGACAGCGAAGCCATCGAGTTGTTGCTCAAAGAGGGGCATGTGGTGATTTGCAGTGGCGGCGGCGGTGTGCCTGTGACGGAAGACGGGGCAGGGAGTGAAGCGGTGATTGATAAAGATCTCGCCGCTGCGTTGCTCGCCGAGCAGATTAATGCCGATGGACTGGTGATCCTCACCGATGCTGATGCGGTATATGAAAACTGGGGAACGCCGCAGCAACGTGCCATTCGCCATGCCACACCGGATGAGTTAGCGCCATTTGCCAAAGCCGATGGCTCGATGGGGCCGAAGGTAACGGCGGTGAGTGGCTATGTCAGAAGCCGTGGTAAACCCGCGTGGATTGGGGCGTTATCGCGGATTGAAGAGACGCTGGCGGGCGAAGCGGGGACTTGTATTTCGCTGTAGTGATGGGCACCAGGCAATTGGCACATCTAGCCTGATGCGATGCTGGCGCGTCTTATCAGGTCTACAGGCGGTGTCGGAACGGTAGGCCGGATAAGGCGTTTACGCCGCATCCGGCAATCGGTACACCATGCCTGATGCGATGCTGGCGCGTCTTATCAGGCCAACAATCAGTGTCGGATCGGTAGGCCGGATAAGGCGTTCACGCCGCATCCGGCAAGAATATGAGCACCAGTTAACTGAACTTACTCTGCGCCCACATCACGCCGCTGGCATACTCCGGCGGCAGCAGCGGGATTAAGGCTTCCAGCGTCGCAGTCAGACGCGATGTGTCGCTGTCGGTCAAATTCAAATGCCCCACTTTACGGCCCGGACGGACTTCTTTGTCGTACCAGTGCAGATGCACCAGCGGCAATTTCAGCCAGTCATAATTCACATCGCTACCAATCAGATTGATCATCACCGACGGATTATTCACTACTGGTTGCGGTAACGGCAGATCGGTAATTGCCCGCAGATGTAGCTCAAACTGGCTGATGCTGGCACCGTTTTGTGTCCAGTGACCGCTGTTATGCACACGCGGAGCCAGTTCGTTGATCAGCAGACCTTGTGGGGTGACAAAACACTCCATTGCCATCACGCCTACATAGCTCAGCTCCTGCATAATCGCCGACAACATCTCTTCAGCTTGCGCCTGTTGCTGTGCATTGGCCTGCGGGAAAGCGACGCTGGTGCGCAAAATGCCGTTCTGATGCAGGTTATGCGTCAGCGGATAAAACACGGTGCTGCCATCAAAACCGCGCGCGCCAACCAGCGACACTTCACCAGAGAAGTTTATGCCCTGCTCGACAATACATTCGCCGTAGCATTCAGCCGGTAACTGTTCGGTTTCAGCGGCGCGTAAACGCCATTGACCGCGTCCGTCATAGCCACCAGTGCGACGCTTAACAATCGCCAGCTCACCTAAACGATCAAACACCGCAGGCCACTCGCTGCGTTCGGAAAGTAACTGCCACGGTGCGGTCGGCAGGTGGAGCTTATCGAAAAGCTGCTTCTGAGTCAGACGGTCGGCAATAATCGGTAACACATCGCGGTTCACAAAAGCCGGATGGCGCGCCAGCTCGCGGGTTAATGCAGTTTCCGGCCAGCGTTCGATCTCAGCGGTAATCACGCTTTGTTGAAAAGGCACCGCCGCCGGTTCAGCGTCCAGCCCGACCGGCCAGACAGCAATGCCTAACGGTTCGCCTGCCTGACGCAGCATACGGCCTAACTGCCCGTTACCGAGGACGCAAACCTGTTTCATGCCGCACCTCGCGGGTCCGGGTTTTCCAGCACTTCATCAGTTTGTGCTTTGCGCCAGTCATTCAGACGCTGGTGCAGTTCTTTATCATGAGTCGCAAGAATTTGTGCTGCCAGTAACGCCGCGTTTGCCGCGCCAGCTTTACCAATCGCCAGCGTACCCACCGGAATGCCGCGCGGCATTTGTACGATGGAGTAGAGGCTATCGACACCGCTCAGTGCGGCGCTCTGTACTGGCACGCCCAGCACCGGCACCAGCGTTTTGGCGGCAATCATGCCTGGCAGGTGCGCTGCGCCACCTGCGCCCGCAATAATCACCTGATAACCGTTCTCTTCGGCGCTTTCGGCGAAGCTGAACAGTTTATCGGGGGTGCGGTGAGCAGAAACCACTTCAACGTGGTGCGGGACATTCAGGATTTCGAAGATTTCGGCGGCGAACTGCATGGTAGCCCAGTCGCTTTTGGACCCCATCACGATGGCGACACGCGCCGGATTATTGCGGGAAGACATGCGTCTTAAAACTCCTGTGGTGCACAACTCTCGGCTTTAGAGGGCACAGAGAATAGCACGGAAAGCGTGCAAGGAAAACGGTTGCGTAGGCGGAATTAACCGTCAGTTGTTGAGTTTTTAGTCTGCTCTGCTTGTTGATTATGCGCTCTGGTGGCACTGGCAAAAAAAGCCCATATCAGCACAATGCTCCACGGTAAAAAGCATATACCGACAATCAATATATATCTTTCTACAAAGCGTTGGTTATGGGGGCGGGTGAGTACTAAATAAATGAGCCAGAAATAGACTATCCAGGAAATGACCGCCGCAGCTACCAGTGACAATGCGCCAAAATAGAAGCCGACAAGACCGAACCAGCTAATACACAGTGGCGCTCCTGCCGTAAGGGCGATGCCAGAAATCAAAAATCCGTTGCAGCGTTGCATAATAATATTCCCTGTTGTTATTTCACTCAGAGATTATTACCTTGCTGATTTTAAAAAAGATATACAGGTTGCGTTAGTTCGGTGCTTTTTCAGAATCTGTCCATTCGTGGTCAGAAAGGAAAATGAATCAGCTCAACGTCATCCGCCGTGACTTTCACCATCGAACCTTCTGTATGCCAGGCACCCAGTACCACGCGAAAAGCAGGTTGCTGATTGGCGATAAGTTCATGCACCGCCGGGCGATGGGTATGCCCGTGGATCAGCCATTGCACTTGATGTTTTTCCATCGCACTGACCACCGCGTTTTGGTTAACGTCCATGATCGCCAGCGATTTACTGCTGTTGGCTTCTTTGCTGTTCGCGCGCATTCGCGCGGCAATGCGTTTGCGCACAAACAACGGCAGGGCGAGGAATAGCGTTTGCAGCCAGGGTTTGTGGACTTTGGCGCGAAAAGCCTGATAACCCGCGTCATCGGTGCACAGCGTGTCGCCATGCATAATCAACACCCGACGACCATAAAGTTCGAGCACCTTTTCTTCCGGCAATAACGTCATGCCGCTTTCACGGGCAAAGCGTTTGCCGAGCAGAAAATCACGGTTGCCATGAATGAAATAACAGGGAACGCCGGAATCGGATACCGCTTTGATCGCTGCGGCCATCTGGTGATGAAGTGGATTGGGATCGTCGTCGCCGATCCAGGCTTCAAACAGATCGCCAAGAATATACAGCGCATCGGCCTTGCGGGCCTCCCCCGCTAAAAAACGCAGAAAACCGGCGGTGATCGCCGGTTCTTCCACGCAGAGATGAAGATCTGCAATAAAGAGTGTCGCCACGATTACTCGCTAACGGTCACGCTTTCAATGATAACGTCTTCTTTTGGCACGTCCTGGTGCATACCGCTACGACCGGTTGCAACACCTTTGATTTTGTCTACCACGTCCATGCCTTCAACCACTTCAGCAAACACGCAGTAGCCCCAACCTTGCAGGCTTTCGCCAGAGAAGTTCAGGAAGTCGTTATCAACCACGTTGATGAAGAACTGGGCAGTTGCAGAGTGCGGTGCCTGAGTACGGGCCATTGCCAGCGTACCACGGGTATTTTTCAGACCGTTGTTGGCTTCGTTTTTGATCGGTTCTTTGGTGGCTTTTTGTTTCATGCCCGGTTCAAAACCGCCGCCCTGAATCATAAAGCCGTTGATAACACGGTGGAAAATGGTGTTGTTGTAAAAACCTTCGCGGCAGTAGTCCAGGAAGTTTTTAACTGTTTCAGGTGCTTTATCGTCAAAAGTTTTGATGACAATATCGCCGTGATTGGTGTGGAAAGTAACCATTTTTGCATCCTGTTCCGTTTGATTGGTGCTTCAACCCAGTTCGGGTCATATATAGGGTGGTGTTATAGCATAACCGCACGATCGGATCATCTCGCAATGTATGCTGATTCGCGCGGGAAATATGGGTATTATACGCAACTCAATTACCCACACATGTCTAAACGGAATCTTCGATGCTAAAAATCTTCAATACTCTGACACGCCAAAAAGAGGAATTTAAGCCTATTCACGCCGGGGAAGTCGGCATGTACGTGTGTGGAATCACCGTTTACGATCTCTGTCATATCGGTCACGGGCGTACCTTTGTTGCCTTTGACGTGGTTGCGCGCTATCTGCGTTTCCTCGGCTATAAGCTGAAGTATGTGCGCAACATTACTGATATCGACGACAAAATCATCAAACGCGCCAATGAAAATGGCGAAAGCTTTGTGGCGCTGGTGGATCGCATGATCGCCGAAATGCACAAAGATTTTGATGCTTTGAACATTCTGCGCCCGGATATGGAGCCGCGCGCGACGCACCATATCGCCGAAATTATTGAACTCACTGAACAACTGATCGCTAAAGGTCACGCTTATGTGGCTGACAACGGCGACGTGATGTTCGACGTCCCGACCGATCCAACTTATGGCGTGCTGTCGCGTCAGGATCTCGACCAGCTGCAGGCTGGCGCGCGCGTTGACGTGGTTGATGACAAACGCAACCCGATGGACTTCGTTCTGTGGAAAATGTCGAAAGAGGGCGAACCGAGCTGGCCGTCTCCGTGGGGCGCGGGCCGTCCTGGCTGGCACATTGAATGTTCGGCAATGAACTGCAAGCAGCTGGGTAACCACTTTGATATCCACGGCGGCGGTTCTGACCTGATGTTCCCGCACCACGAGAACGAAATTGCCCAGTCCACCTGTGCGCACGATGGCCAGTATGTGAATTACTGGATGCACTCCGGTATGGTGATGGTTGACCGCGAGAAGATGTCTAAATCGCTGGGTAACTTCTTCACCGTGCGTGATGTGCTGAAATACTACGATGCGGAAACTGTGCGTTACTTCCTGATGTCGGGTCACTATCGCAGTCAGTTGAACTACAGCGAAGAGAACCTGAAACAGGCGCGTGCGGCGCTGGAACGTCTCTACACTGCTCTGCGCGGCACAGACAAAACCGTTGCGCCTGCCGGTGGCGAAGCGTTTGAAGCGCGCTTTATCGAGGCGATGAACGACGATTTCAACACCCCGGAAGCCTATTCCGTACTGTTTGATATGGCGCGTGAAGTGAACCGTCTGAAAGCAGAAGATATGGCAGCGGCGAATGCAATGGCGTCTCACCTGCGTAAACTTTCTGCCGTATTGGGCCTGCTGGAGCAAGAACCGGAAGCGTTCCTGCAAAGCGGTGCGCAGACAGACGACAGCGAAGTGGCTGAGATTGAAGCGTTAATTCAACAGCGTCTGGATGCCCGTAAAGCGAAAGACTGGGCGGCGGCAGATGCGGCGCGTGACCGTCTTAACGAGATGGGGATCGTGCTGGAAGATGGCCCGCAAGGGACCACCTGGCGTCGTAAGTAATTGCGCTATTGCCGGATGCGAGTTTTCGCATCCGGTTATCGTCTGCGCCACCACAACATTCCCATCAGTAACATCCCCGGCAACCACACCCACATCAATTCAGAAATAATCACCTGATGCCCGTACGGCGTGGTGTAACGAGACAATGCAAACGGCGCGACTTTAATCACCTGCCAGGGAGCGAAAAAGCGTTCATCTGACCACGGCCACAGCCAGCCAACCCCTTTACCGCCAGTGGTTACCGAATCCAGCAAGCTGTGCGATAGCAACGAGACGGTTAAAAACAGCCAGCAGCGAATCAGCCCAGCCCTGAACCATCGACGTCCAATCAGCACACATAACAGCGGGACAACAAACGCAAACACCAGCGAATGGGTAAACCCGCGATGACCAAAAACATTTCCGTAAGCAACGCCAAATTTAAACGACAATACATCGGCATCGGGCAGCATCGCCAGGATGATTCCGGCAAATAACAGACGCGGAGGGATGGCTTTCGAACCCAACCCTAAACCAATGCATAGGGAAACGGCGGCGTGCGTAATAACGGTTGGCATGATGGTCGCTTCGGCAAAATGTCGATGCTATCAGCATGGATGAACGGGGCGTAGAGGGCAAAAGTCTGAAAAGAGAACCGGCCTGTTGATACAGGCCGGGAAAGGGATCAGGCAACAACCTGTACGCTGTGACCTGCAAAACTCACTGTCTGACCGGCGACGATTTTGCAGCGTTTGCGCGTTTCAACCGCACCGTCGACTTTCACCAGGCCTTCGGCTATCGCGATTTTCGCCTGCGCGCCGCTTTCGCTCCAGCCTTCCAGTTTCAGCAAGTCGCACAGCTCAACGTGCGGATGTTTACCTAAAGAAAATGTCGCCATGTTACTCACCCTGTGGATCATGATATTCAACGCACGCCTGTAGCGTGTTTTCAATCAGCGTGGCAACCGTCATCGGGCCAACGCCGCCCGGAACAGGCGTAATGTATGAGGCGCGTTTAGCCGCGTCTTCAAACACGACGTCGCCCACAACTTTGCCATTTTCCAGACGGTTGATGCCGACATCAATCACAATTGCGCCTTCTTTGATCCAGTCACCAGGAATAAAGCCCGGCTTGCCGACGGCAACGATCAACAAATCGGCATTTTCTACGTGGTGACGCAGATTTTTAGTGAAACGGTGAGTCACGGTGGTGGTGCAACCTGCCAGCAGCAGTTCCATGCTCATTGGGCGACCGACGATATTCGATGCGCCAATCACCACGGCGTTAAGGCCGAAGGTATCAATGTTGTAACGCTCAAGCAGCGTGACGATACCGCGCGGGGTACAGGGACGCAGACGTGGCGCGCGCTGGCACAGACGACCGACGTTGTAAGGATGGAAACCGTCCACGTCTTTGTCCGGATGAATACGTTCCAGCACTTTGACGTTATCAATACCCGCCGGTAACGGCAGTTGAACCAGAATGCCATCAATGGTGTTGTCGGCATTCAGCGCATCGATAAGCTCCAGCAGCTCCGCTTCGCTGGTGGTTTCCGGGAGGTCATAAGAGCGGGAGACGAACCCGACTTCTTCACAAGCCTTGCGTTTGCTTGCGACATAAATTTGCGATGCAGGGTTGCTACCCACCAGCACAACGGCCAGTCCTGGCGCCCGCAGTCCGGCTGCAATACGCGCCTGAACTTTTTGAGCAACTTCAGAGCGCACCTGCTGCGCAATCGTTTTACCGTCAATAATCTTTGCTGCCATCAGAGAGAGGATTCCATCTGTTACGTAGGTCGAAGGGGATGTGTCTATTTTGTCAGAAGCGTGGCGCGCTGTCAGTTTTCGTTTTCTGAAAAGTAAAACCTTCTGTACCTGGCTGATTCACACCTATCATGATAACCGTCGTTGGTTTGCCGCCATAGTGAGCTACATCTGATGCGGTCGTACACTTGTTCAGCAACTGGTTCAAAAGCCATTGACTCAGCAAGGGTTGACCGTATAATTCACGCGATTACAGCACACCGTGGTATCAATGCGCCCTTAGCTCAGTTGGATAGAGCAACGACCTTCTAAGTCGTGGGCCGCAGGTTCGAATCCTGCAGGGCGCGCCATTAAAATTCAATCAGTTACGCCTTCTTTATTTCTTCTATAATTCCAGAGTGGGACATTATCACCAAAAATGTCGTCTATTTTCCTCGCGTGCTCAGTCAAATGATTAGGCGCAAGGTGAGCATATCTACGAACCATTTCTCTGGACTCCCATCCGCCCATTTCCTGAAGCACTGATAATGGGACGCCTGACGGAATCAACCTGCTTGCCCGGGTATGTCTGAGGTCATGGAAACGGAAATTTTCAACTCCTGCACGACGACAAGCTGATAGCCATGCTGTCTTGCTGTCAATGTGCATCTTCCTGACCGCAGGCGTTGATGTTCCATCTGCTCGCTTAGCCGCCCTGGTATGTACACCCACATTTGTGATGCTTGCCTGTTTGATCACGCAACACTTTAGAGGCGGTATCGTTCAGCGCCACACCAATGGCGCGGTTTGATTTGCTATCTTCTGGATTCACCCTGGCAACTTGTCGCTGCATGTCAATCTGTTGCCACTCCAGATTTATGATGTTCGACTTTCTCAGAACAGTTACCAGCGCAAATTTGACGACAGATTTCAGTAGTTCGGGGCTCTCATCAATCAGGCGTTTTGCCTGATTCTTTTGTAAGTCTCTTGTGCCATTCCACCTCATACAGGTTTGCCTGCAAACAGTACTGATATTGCCCAGATATTCCGGCTGGCTTCGTGGTTGTTTTCAACAGTGATGAGGCATCGTGGCATCTCGTTGAAGACCATCGGGGTAAAACGGTTTATGACGTGGCATCAGGGGACGCATTATTTATTTCTGAACTCGGTCCGTTACCGGAAAATGTCACCTGGTATCCCCGGCAGGGGAGTTTCAGAAGTAGAACGGCACATCATGGATAAAGGATACGGAGGAAGAAACCTCGTTGCTGGAAGCCTGGAAGATGTATCGGGTGTTGCTGAACCGAGTTGATACATCAACTGCCCCTGATATTGAGTGGCCTGTGAACCCTGTCAGAGAGTAATCATTGGGATTATGCCGCAGCACGTCGTGCGCAAGAACGTGCTGCGGCTGGATGCTATTTTTTCCCTGAAGCGGAAAACATTACTACAGTACCTTTAACCTTGGTTTTAACATTCTCGAAATGCTCTGAGAGTATATGTGTTAAGCCTTCTTCGGAATCTTTTGTGTTTGAAAAGATGCCTTTCTGATTGTAAATGCGCATCAGTTTTTGACCGAAGCTATTGTGCACAACGCCGTCACCAAGAATTGTGGCTCCGTATAGAGTTCCATCGTCAGTTAAGGCCTGCGCCGCATTGCGTATTACACAGCTTTTTGTAGATATATTTCCAGGCAGGCAGTGAAGAAGGTAAAACATGGAAATGGAATCAAATTGACCATGTAACGCCGCGGGATAAGGATCAAAAACATCATGGCTAATTTTATGTTTAATTTTTGATTCCCCAGCCCTTGTCGATGCCGCGTTCAGGCTAGCTTCGTTCAAATCCATTAAAGATATCAGACTACTCTCAGGTACGTGAGTAAGGTAAAACCCAGTTCCAACGCCAATATCCAGATGGTTGTTACCTAAATGTTCCAGAAAGTGTGGAAGAAGGTGTTCCTTTGTAGGACATCCCCATGCAAGCCGATTTGATACACCCAAAACCCACCAGTCATAAAGCTTTAGGGTAAGTGGTGTGTAAATTTTAGCCCCATCATCTGTGTTTTTTTTCATTAGTTTCACCATGTTATAGTTTTATTTGTGAATTAAATCAATTATAGCGATGAATTACAAGGGGTTAAATGATGCCACGGCATAACGAATTTGAATATATTGAGTCTTGTGTTGCGGTAAGAGGTTACACGCCAGGACGCAGGTTAAATGCTTACAAGATTAGGGGATATTGTTTGCTTTTAACGGTAAACAAATTCCCCGGGGCTATACAATACCACCGGGGAGAAAATCTATTTAACGTTGTTAAAAGGTGTACTTAAGACCAGCAGTAGTGATGAAGTTATAGTTTTCTATGCCTGCACCATTTTTGCTGTATTCAGAAGTATTATCATTAT
>OLOS01000454.1_pt1 | contig 44296 bp, 42 predicted proteins | sample 1672631 | NCBI WGS metagenome assembly OLOS01 (sample SAMEA3136707, study PRJEB25190) | human gut metagenome | biome: human gut; feature: human-associated habitat; material: faeces | place: Austria | collected 2013 | reverse complement strand
AGGGCGAGGGTCCACCCGTTCCCATCCCGAACACGGAAGTTAAGCTCGCTTCTGCTGACAATACTTGGCTGGAGACGGCCCGGAAAGATAGGTAGCGCCAACACAACAGCCTGTGACATTTGTCACAGGCTGTTGGCATATCTGGGAGTACGGTTCGGTATGCCTGCGGCATCTTTCCGTAACATAGAGTATTTGCCTGATTGACGTCTGCTGCAGTAGATGGTATATTGGTGGTGAACTTATACGGAGGGAATACATATGGAGCAGAAACAGCTAAAAATGTGGCTGCCCTCATTTTTGACTTGGCGGGCCGAGCGTGTATTGCAGAAACAAGCAGAGATGGGTTATCTGCTTATAGCTGTAGAAAATGTTGGAAGCTTCTATACATTCTCCTTTGAGAGTGCGCCGCTATTGCCGCGGCGGTTCTATGTATTCCGACAGGACGATATCGGAAAGTGGGGCGCACACGGAAGATCTCCGAAAGAAATCGCCGAGGAGGAGATCAGCCCCTATTGTGCAGAGATCTTCAAATGCAGCGATAGCTGCTCCTTTGTGGCGGAAATACAGCAGGATGTACCGGATGACGTAATAAGCAAAACCGTTGAAAGGCGGATGCGGAACACAGCAAAGTATCATGTGGAGCTTTTGGTAACTTGGTTATTGCTGCCAGTGATATGCCTCATTGTAGTGACCGTAACGAATACGCCATGGGAGTGGGGGAATAAGACAGCATATGCAATGCTTATGGGCACGCTGCTGATGTACCATGCTGCGGCCTCAATAATAAGTTATATACACCGATAAAAAGCACCCGCAAGGGTGCTTTTTATTTGCTCCAGTGCTTCAGCTTTGGCAGCATCTGATTGAAATAGGTTCTAGCCTGTTCAGGAGGGAATTGCTCATTGAACATATGGGTGACGAGAAACTCCAGGAGCTGCTCCATGCTGTCATAGGTGAACTTGCTGTCGGTATAGCACCACTTACAGTAGTCCTCGTTGAAGCTGCCGTCCAGATCCCGGCTGATGACCTCATCACTGTCCAAGGGCATACCACAGCACTGACAGATCAGCTTGCGAGGGTCACCCAGCAGATTATTGATGGAGGTATCAAACAGTGCGGACAACTGCTTTAATGTTTCCGGGTTGGGGACGGACTCGCCGTTTTCCCAGCGGGAGACAGCCTGTCGTGTGACGGCCAGCTTTTCAGACAGCTGATCCTGTGTCATATTGTGCCTTTGCCGTAATTCCTTCAAGACATCCTTTGCTTCCATTGCTATACCTCCCGTATGTACTGCCGCCAGTATAACAGGAAGGTGGATCGTTGACAAGCAATTATCTATTGCGTGGGGAATAAACTGTATTTAGATATTCTGTAAAGTATAAATGCATTACAGAATGACTTTACTTCATAAAAGAAGAAAAGGGTACCACGGCGGGCGGAATGGCGGCATCGGACAGGCGTTTTTCCATCCAGACCACGTCGTACCAGGTGTCAAACTTGTATCCGCAGCGGTGGAAGGTGCCCACGATTTCGTAGCCGCGCCGGGTATGGAAATCAATGCTGGCGCGAGTCAGGTGGGGGTCGCCGTCCGAAACAGGTGCGGCGATGCAGGCGTACAGCACCTGTACATTCTGAGCGCGGGAGGCGTCCTCCAGCGCGTGGTACAGCCGGGTGCCCAAACCACCGCGACGGCAGTCCTGCCGCAGATAGATGCTGGTTTCCGCCGCCCAGGCGTAGGCTGCGCGGCTGCCCAACTGTCCGGTGTAGGCATAGCCCACGATCTCGCCATCGCGTTCCATGACCAGGTAAGGATGCGTGTGCAGTGTGTTTTTAATACGCTGGCGGAAGTCATCCAGCGTGGGCACTTCATACTCAAATGTGATGGCGGTTCCGATGACATAGGGCGCATAGATATCCAGCAGCGCCGGGGCGTCATCAGAGACTGCGGGGCGGATATGTATCATATGCAACACCTTCTTTCGCTTTGTTGCGTTTGATTATACTATGGGAACGGTACCGGTGCAATAGATAAAAAACGCTAAAAAAATGTAGGAGTTTTACAAAAAAATTCTTCCCAAAATCCGACAGATATGGTATACTACTCTCGATTTAATATTTGAGAACAGACCGTGGTCTGTTGTCATTTTCCACTTGGAAAATGAGAACTTCTGCAAACACATGAACGAAGGGAAGTGAGGGAACTTGAGCGAGCTGCTGCGTATGGAGCATATCAGCAAGCGGTTTGGTGATTTTTACGCCAACAAGGATATCAGCCTGACCGTCAACCGCGGCGAGGTACTGACCCTGCTGGGTGAGAACGGTGCCGGTAAGTCCACGTTGATGAACATTCTCATCGGCCTTTATCAGCCCACGGAGGGAAAGATATTCCTCAATGGCAAAGAGGTGCGGATCGAGTCCCCCAGCCAGGCAGTCAAGCTGGGAATCGGCATGGTGCACCAGCACTTTATGCTGGTGGAGGCAATGACTGTCTTTGAAAATATCATCCTGGGCGACAAGCACGCCAAGGGCCTGTTTATCGACCGGGCGGCTCGCCGCAAGGAGATCGAGGAGCTGTCTGCCAAGTACGGTCTGGACGTGCAGCTGGACAAGCTTATCACCGAGATATCCGTGGGCGAACAGCAACGCACCGAGATACTGAAGGCGCTGTACCACGGTGCGGAGCTGCTGATCCTGGACGAACCCTCTGCCGCACTGACCGATATCGAGGTCGAGGGTTTGTTTGCCATTATGCAGAAGCTCATCGGCGAAGGGAAGAGTATTATCTTCATCAGCCACAAAATGCGCGAGGTCCTGCATATCTCTGACCGCATCACCGTCCTGCGTCTGGGCGAGGTGGTGGGCACCGTGGCCCGCGCTGATACCGATGGTCAGAAACTGGCCAATATGATGATCGGTAAGGAACTGACCGAGTCACAGTACGAGAAGGTGGATGCCTCCGGCGCTGAGGTCGTGGCGTCTCTGGACCATGTGGACTATGACAAGGAACATAAGCACAGCGGTGTCAACGATATGACACTGCAGATCCGCAGCGGTGAGATCGTAGGAATCGCCGGCGTGGACGGCAATGGTCAGACCCAGCTGGCGCAGCTGATCACCGGCGTTATCGCGCCCCAAGGCGGCAAGATATACCTGAAGGATAGGAGCGTAGCGGTCTTTGACCCCCATTCTTTCATTACAGACGGCGTTTCCCACGTTCCTGAGGACCGCAACGCGCAGGGCCTGGTGGGAGATATGTCCATTGCGGAGAATTTGGTGCTCAAGGAGACCGATTCTCCCAAGTTCAGCCAGGGTAAGGGGCTGCGCCTGAACAAACGTGCCATTCACGACTATGCCGAGGAGATGGTGCAGAAGTACGACGTGCGCTGCACCTCTGTGGGGCAGACGGTCCGCAGCCTGTCCGGTGGCAACCAACAGAAGGTCATCCTGGCCCGTGAGCTGGAGTCCCAGCCGTCCCTGCTGGTGATGGCGCATCCCACCCGCGGCCTGGATATCGGCGCGGCCAGCTTTGTTCACGAGCAGATGATCGCTGCCCGTGAGCGCGGTGTAGGAATCCTGCTGATCAGCGCAGACTTCGATGAGATATTGGAGATGTCCGACCGCATCCTGGTCTGCTTTGAGGGGCAGATCATGGGCGAATTCTCCGGAAAAAACCCGCCCATCGAGGAGATCAGCCTCGCCATGACGGGCAAGTGAGGGGAGGAGCTGCGATATGGAAAAGTTAAAACGTTCTCTGGGCAGCTTCGTTGTCCCGCTGCTGTCCATTATCCTGGCTTTTGTGATCGGCGGTATCATCATGGCGGCCCTGGGTGCCAATCCCTTTGACGCGGTGAAGTACCTCTTCCAGGGAGCTTTCGGCTCCAAGGCCAATATTGGCACGACACTAACCAAGGCCACGCCCCTGATGTTCACCTCCCTGTGTGCCTGCTTCGCGTACAAGTGCGGTGTGTTCAACCTGGGCGGTGAAGGCCAGTTCCTCATGGGGTCCATCGCCGCATTCGTTACGGCGTATTTCTCCGGCGTTACCGGCTTTGCCGGTGTGCTGCTGGCGCTGCTGGCCGGTACGCTGGCCGGCGGTATCTGGGGCATGATCCCCGGCCTGCTGAAGATCGGCCGCGGCCAGAACGAGATGATCATCTCCATCATGCTCAACTATGTAGCTACCTTGTTTATGGGTGTGCTGTACACCAGCTGGATCCGCGACGCCAGCGTACCACAGACCCCCGCGGTGGACGACCTGGTGAAGCTGCCCCGTGTGATCACCGGGATGCGCTTTACCTGGGGCTTTGTCATCGCCGTGGTGGTGGGCCTGGTGCTGTATTACGTGCTGTTCTGGACCAGCGGAGGCTTCAAGCTGCGGGCGGTGGGCTATAACATGACCGCCAGCCGTTTTAATGGTATCCATGTGAAGCGCTGTATGCTGACCAGCTTCATTATCTCCGGGGCCATTGCCGGCCTGGGCGGCGGCGCAGAGCTGCTGGGTACCCAGTTCCGGCTGATCAACGGCTTCGGGGCGGGCTACGGTTTTGACGGTGTGGCTATGGCACTGATCGGCCAGCTGCACCCCATCGCGACGATGGTGGTGGCATTGTTCTTTGCTGTGCTGCGTGTGGGTTCCACCACTATGCAGGCGGCCACCGGTGTTCCCACCAGCGTTTCCGATATCATCCAGGCGTTGGTCATCGTGTTCTCCGTGGCCGGTATGGCGCTGACCAAGCTGCCTGAATTCCAGGCGTGGAAGGATCGCGTGTTCTCCAAGAGAAAGGCGGGTGACAAGTAATGGATTGGATCTCCAGCTTACTGTTGGCAACGGTTCGGCTTGCCATCCCTCTGTTGCTTATCTCACTGGCCGAGTTGTACGGCCAGCGGGCCGGCATGGTGAATATCGGCCTGGAGGGCCTGGCTGCCATCGGCGCGCTGGTGGGCTTTCTGATGTGCTACATTACCGGCTCCAACTGGATCGGTCTGCTGTGCGGTGCGTTGGCGGGCCTGCTGGTCAATATGATCTACGCCTTTTCCACCGTCACCCTCTGCGCGGACCATACGGTCTATGGCATGGCCATCAACATATTCGCTCCGGCGCTGGCGTCGTTTATCTACCGCATCGTGTTCGGTACCGGCTCAGACCTGAAGCAGATCATTACCATGCCCAGCATTGCTATTCCCGGCCTGAAGGACATCCCGGTCATCGGGCCACTGCTGTTTGATCAGAGTCCCATGGTCTATCTGACGCTGCTGTTGGTGGTGTTCACCTCCATTTTCTTCAACCGTACCCGTGCGGGATTGAGCTATAAATCCGTGGGAGAGCATCCGCAGGCGGCCGCTACGCTGGGCATCAATGTCATCGGCGTGAAGTATCTGGCCTGCATGATCTGCGGTGCGCTGGCCGGACTGGGCGGCGCGTACCTGACCACCTGCTATTCCAGCACCTACACCGACGGAATCGTGGCCGGCCGCGGCTTCATCGCCCTGGCTGCCGTGATCTTTGGCCGCTGGAGTGCCGGCGGCATCCTGCTGGCCTGCCTGTTCTTCGGCTTCTGCGATGCGCTGCAGATCCGGCTTCAGGTCTCCGGCATCGCCATCCCGTACCAGTTCTTCCAGATGATCCCCTATGTGGCCACCGTGGTCGTCCTCTCCGTCATCGGTACGAAGCAGGCGGGACCCAAGGCCAATGGACAGCCCTATCGCCGCGAACAGCGGTGACATGACGGTAATGATGTCCGCAAGGACGTTGTTATAGAACAAAGAGCAAGCCACAAAAAACAAGGAGGAAAACCATGAAAAGATTTCTTGCACTGCTGCTGGCGCTCGCTATGACGCTGGCCCTCGTCGCCTGCGGCGAGAAGAAGGACGACACCAAGACGGACGGCGCCGGTGATGGCGAGAAGACCTACAAGGTCGCCATGATCTGCGACTCCAGCATCAACGACGGCGGTTGGGGCGCTGCCTGCTACAACGCTATGGTCAAGGCTGCTGAGGACAAGGGCTGGACCTACGACGTCACCGACTCCATCTCCCAGGATCAGTATTACGAGACCATCGTTGCCTTCTGCAACCTGGGCTACGACATGATCTATGCTCCCGGCAACCAGTACACCGATGCGGTCCTGCAGGCTGCTGAGGAGTATCCCGACATCGCCTTCGCTCTGCTGAACGGCGCTGAGTCCACCCCCGAAAAGGCCACTAACGGCAATGTCGCGTCTCTGCTGCCCAACGCTGAGCAGATCGGCTGGATCGCCGGCGCTCTGGCCGGTCTGATGACCGAGTCCGGCAAACTGGGCTTCATCGGCGGTATGGAGCTGGATACCACCAAGGGCAAGATCGCGGGCTTCGAGGCTGCTGCCAAGTATGTTGGCGAGCAGGAGGGCAAGACCGTTGAGCTGCTGGCTGTTCCCTATGCCAACTCCTTCTCCGATGCCCCCAAGGGCAAGGAGTTCGCCACTGAGCTGATCTCCCAGGGCGCTGACGTGTTCTTCGGCGATGCTTCCGCCGTTGACTCCGGTGCCCGTGAGGCCATCGACGCCGCCAATGAGAAGGCCGGCGCCATCAAGATCTACGACATCGGTCAGCCTGCCGATATCCTGGGTCAGAACCCCTGCATCATTTGCTCCCAGGTCACCGATAACGCCGCTATGATCGGTGTCTGCATGGAGGCTGTTGTGGCCGGTACCTTCGGCGGCAACACCATCTTCGGCACGCTGGAGAACGGTGCCCTGTCCGCCGGTGCTATCAATACCGAGCTGGTTCCCGCTGAGAAGGTGGAGAAGTACAACGCCTATCTGCAGCAGATGATGGACGGCACCTTCATGAAGTAAGCTGTCATTCCTTTGATATCCCCCGGCCAGCGGCCGGGGGATATCTTTTCTGCATATAAAGAAAAGACACGGTATATGGATCCTCCAGCCATTTCCGTGTCTTTTTCCTGTTGTAAGCTTTGGGGTTTGGACTTTTGCGTGTAACGGGGTTCAGCACGCCCCAGGTGCCCCGCTGCATAGCGTCACGCCGGCGCTTCTCTTTTTTCGAGAGTTTTTCATAAGGAATAAACTTTTCCATAGTGTGCTCCTTTCAAACGGTTTACGCCATCATAGCAGACCTTACACCGTTTGTCAAAGGAGCGCGCTTATTTCACTCTGCCAATATCTCCTCCGCCACTGACCGGCGCGTAACGCACCGGTCCATGGCCTGTTTTTCAATGTAGCGGTGGGCCTCCTGCTCCGTCATGCCCTGCTTGTCGATCAGTGCCCATTTGGCCTGGTTCACCAGTCGTATCTCCGCCATGCGTTCCTCGATGGTGGCAGTCTTTTCCTCCATACGCCGCAGACGCTCCCGTGTGCCGCACAGCAGCTGCATGGATTGCAGCAGCAACGGCGGCGTGGTGGGCTTTTGCAGCAGCAGGATGCCTTGAGGCGCCAGCCGTGCCGCCAGATCCGGATAGTGTTCCGCCTTCACCAGCAGCAGCACACCGGCGCTGGATTTGTCGATGATGTGCAGCGCCAGCTTCGTGCCGAATTCATCCGGCAGCGGCGTACTGATGACCACGATGTCGAAAGGCCTCTCCAGCAGGGCACGCCGTGCCTCAGACACGCTGCCTGCGGCACACACCGGGTCGTACCGATCCTCCGGCAGCATTTCACGCAGGGACATATGGAACTTGGCCGCGGCAGCGACCACCAGCACGCTGTACGTCCGGCGGCTGTCCTCCATATGCGTCCCTCCTCTCCAAAGCAGACCGGCTCAGTGAGTGTACTGCTGTATAATGGTCTTGGGTAAGTGCTCTGCGATAAATGCGCTGGATGCAGCCAGTGATCTGGCGTCCTCCAGAGTCTCCGGCAGCGTGTGGAAGCGTGCCTTTACGTCGTTGGCCGCCGTGTAGAAATTCACATCCGCGGCTTCCGGCAGCACCAGATGCCGCGTTACACCGTCCAGGCCGGCGCGGATCAGCAGCGTAAAGGCCAGATACGGGCTGCACAGCGGATCGGGAGAGCGCAGCTCCGCGCGGCGGTACTCGCCCTGCGCGGCAGGGATGCGTATCAGCTGACTGCGGTTTTCGCTGGACCAGGAGATATATCGCGGTGCTTTGCTGCTGCCAAAGCGGTGATACGACTCCTCCCGCGTGTTCAGGAACACCGTCATCTCAGCAATATGGGCCAGAATACCGGCGATGATCTGCGGCATTACCTCTGCGCCGTCGCGGCTTTTGGCGGAGATGTTGATGTGCATCCCGTTGCCCGGCTGTCCCATCAGCGGCTTGGGGGAGAAGTCGGCCGCCAGGCCGTTTCGCACCGCCACGGAATTGACGACAGCCTTAAAGGTCACGGCGTTATCCGCTGCCGTCAGGGGGTCGGAATAGCGAAAGTCGATCTCGTTTTGCCCGGGGCCCTGCTCATGGTGAGAGCACTCCGGCCGTATCCCCATCTGCTCCAGCGTCAGGCAGATCTCCCGCCGCACATTCTCGCCCTTGTCCTCCGGCGCGATGTCCATGTACCCCGCATTGTCGTAGGGAATGTGGGTCGCTTCACCGTTTTCATCCCGGCGGAAGAGATAGAACTCCATCTCCGTGCCGAAGGAGAAACGGATACCCAGCGCTTCCGCGTCCGCCACCGCCTGACGCAGCAGCGCGCGGCAGTCGGCCTCGAAGGCGGCGCCATCGGGCCGCAGCACGTGGCAGAACATCCGCGCCACTCGGCCGTGATCCGGCCGCCAGGGCAGCATACAGAGGGTGCTGCTGTCCGGATGCAGGAACAGGTCCGAGTGGACCTCGTCGCCGAAGCCGGGCACAGCGGAGGCATCGAAAGCGATGCCGTAGCTGAAGGCCCGGTCCAGCTCATCCGGCAAAATAGATATATTTTTCTGGCTGCCGAAAATATCGCAGAAGGCCAGACGCAGGAATTTTACATCCTCCTCCGCCGTAAACTGCCTGATCTCATCCACTGTGTACTCCATCGTGCTCCTGCCTTTCTCAGTTGGCTACATACATCTGCTGATAGGGGTTTTTGCTGTCCGGTGTGATAACGGTATAGTTGTCGCGGAGCATCGCCTCCGCGTCACGGTCAAACAGACGGCAGTACTCCCGCACATAGGGTGCGATCTCCGCCATATCTTCCGCCGTGGCGTTGTGCAGCGTGACCTGATCCGGAAACCGTATGCTGCTCACATCGCCGCGGAAAACCATTTTTCCGCCGTGCATTCCTGTGCAGGGGAAGAAGTGTACTATCGGCCGGCCGTCGGTGTGCAGGCCCAGCACCAAAATCAGCCCGCCGGCCTGGTATTCGCCCAGAAAGCTGCCGGCCCGCCCGCCGATGACGATCACCGGCTTATGCTGCTTATAGGCTTTCATGTGTATCCCGGCGCGGTAGCCCGCATTGTCCCGGATAAATATCTCACCGCCCCGCATGGCGTACCCCGCAGCGTCGCCGGTGCTGCCGTGGATCACGATGCGTCCGGCACTCATGGTGTCGCCCACCGCGTCCTGTGCATTGCCGTTTACGGTAATAGAACCGCCACCCAGATAGGCGCCCAGCGCATTGCCGGGGATGCCGTCGATCTCCAGCCGTTTGCTGCTCATACCGGCGGCGATGAACCGCTGGCCCTGGCAGGCACAGATACGGCATTCCTTCCCGGCGTGGCGTATCGTTTCGTTTAGTTGGGAGAAGGACAGACCACTCGCCTCTATGAAATCCATATTGTACCACTCCTTTCGAGGGTTTTCCATTATTTTTCCTATAAATATTGCTTTTTCGACAGACCTTATTCACCGGCGTGGGCAATTCCCAGAATTTCCAGTTCTTTTTCATTCAGGTGAATACCCCGCAGCATGACCCGGTTGCCCCGCAGCGCCTCGATGGAGTTGATGCCCATACCGCCCATCATCTCCTTGATCTCGTGCTTCCAGGCGGTTACCAGGTTTACCAGCCGCGCCGCGGCCTCCTCGGGGTCCAGACGCTTCACCAGCTCCGGCCGCTGTGTGGCGATACCCCAGCAGCACCGGCCTGTCTGGCAGGAACGGCACAAGTGGCACCCCATGGCCAGCAGTGCCGCGGTGGCGATGTAACAGGCATCCGCGCCCAGAGCAATGGCCTTGACCACGTCGGCAGCGGAGCGTATGCTGCCCCCGGCGATCAGGGATACGCTGCTGCGTATGCCCTCGTCCCGCAGCCGCTGGTCCACCGCTGCCAGCGCCAGCTCAATGGGAATACCCACATTGTCCCGTATTCGGGTGGGCGCCGCGCCGGTGCCGCCCCGAAAGCCGTCGATGGCGATGATATCCGCACCGCTGCGGGCGATGCCGCTGGCGATGGCGGCGATGTTGTGTACCGCCGCCACCTTGACGATGATCGGCTTTTTGTACGCCGTGGCTTCCTTTAGAGAGTACACCAGCTGCCGTAGGTCCTCAATGGAGTAAATGTCGTGGTGCGGAGCAGGGGAGATGGCATCCGCGCCCTCTGGTATCATCCGTGTTTTGGACACGTCGCCCACGATCTTTGCGCCAGGCAGATGTCCGCCGATACCGGGTTTGGCGCCCTGGCCCATTTTGATCTCGATGGCCGCGCCGGTGTTCAGGTATGTCTCATCGACGCCGAAGCGGCCGGAGGCCACCTGTACGATGGTGTTGGCGCCGTAGGGATAGAAATCCCGGTGCAGTCCGCCCTCGCCGGTGTTGTAGCAGATGCCCAGCTCCCGGGCAGCCTTGGCCAGCGCCGCATGGGCGTTGTAGCTGATGGAGCCATAGCTCATAGCCGAAAACAGAATGGGCACCGACAGCTCCAGCTGCGGCGGTACCTCGGTGCACAGGCTGCCGTCCCCGTTCCGCCGGACGGTCTCCGGCTTCTTGCCCAGGAATACCCGCGTCTCCATGGGCTCCCGCAGGGGGTCGATGGGTGGGTTCGTCACCTGTGAGGCGTTGATGAGGATACGGTCCCAGTATACCGGCAGGGGCTGGGGGTTGCCCATGGAGCTCAGCAGCACGCCGCCGGTGGACGCCTGCTTGTATATCTCCTTGATGGTGGCGCAGGACCAGTTTGCGTTTTCACGCAGGCAGTTGTCGCTTTTTACGATCTTAATGGCGTGGGTGGGACAGAAGGACACACAGCGCTGACAGTTGACACACTTGCTCTCGTCGCTGACCATGACCTTCCCATCCGCGTTATAGGTGTGCACGCCGTTGGCGCACTGGGATTCGCAGATGCGGCAGCGGGTGCACCGTGCGTCGTTTCGTACCACTTCAAATTCCGGTATGATGTAGTCAAGAGCCATCAATAGGCACCTTCTTTCACTTTCACGATAAACGGCTCACCGCCCATGGGCGCATACAGGTTCTCCGCATCCGGGGCCATGACCCGTATGGCGGCCTCCTCGCTGGCGATAAATACCTTGTCGTCCTTCTCAGCCGTTACCATGGAGCGCAGCTTCAGTCGGTCGTTCAGCGCCATCAGTCCGCCGTTGGACCCCAGAATGATGGAGAATGGTCCGGTGATGAGCAGGCTGGGGTATATGGTCCGCAGATAGGTCAGCTGCCGTGCCGCGGCCGGCTCTCTGGTGCGTATGGTACTCCAGAAGGGCGCCGCGATCACCGACGCCATTTCATCCAGTGTCAGCCCCTGACGCCGCAGCAGATAGTCGGCGATGTAGGTGATGACCTCCGTATCCGTCTGCAGATTGCATTTGTAGCCATACATCTCAATACAGCGCCGATTGGCGTCGTAGGAGGATATCTCTCCGTTGTGGACGATGGACCAGTCCAGCAGGGAAAAGGGGTGCGCGCCGCCCCACCAGCCGGGGGTATTGGTGGGATAGCGCCCATGGGCCGTCCAGCTGTATCCCTCATATTCCTCCAGCCGGTAGAAGCGTCCCACATCCTCGGGATATCCTACGGCCTTGAAGGTCCCCATGTTCTTTCCGCTGGAGAACACGTATGCGCCCTTCAGCTTGGTGTTGATATCCATCACCGTCCGTGCCACGAACTCCTTTTCATCCAGCTGCAGGCGTGCCAGCACCGAATTAAGGGGCCGCACAAAGTACCGCCAGATGTGGGGAATGTCCGTGATCTCCGGGATGATGCGGATGGGGATCAGCTCCGCGTCTACAAGCTCAAATCCCTCCTTCAGCATAGCCTCGCACTCCCGCCGGGTGGTGTTATCATCAAAAAAGATGTGGAAGGCGTATTCCTCCCGGTGCTCCGGGTAGATGCCGTAGGCGGCGAAGCCGCCTCCCAGACCGTTGGACCGATCATGCATGGGGACCATGCTCCTGATGATGTCCTCACCGGTCATGCGCCGCCCCTCCCGGGAAATGACCGCCGAAATGGCGCACCCGGATGGGATACGTACCTGTCCCTCCAGCTTCATAGTTTCTCACCCTTTCTTTATGTGCTTCCGTAGGTTCCAGCCGTTCCACGGAGTGATCCGCTGAAAAGCCGCCCCGGAAAGCAAAAAACGCCCATCCGGCAGGGACAAATGTCCTGCTCGGATGAACGCCTTTGCTCATCATGGTTCGGCATTATAGCATCAGATGTGCATAAAGTCAATGAATAAAACGCCAAAAATTGTGTAAAAAGCTGATTGACAAATCCGTCACAACCGCCTATAATTTCGCACATCAAAGGCAAAGGCGTCTTGAAGCTGCGGGCTTCCTGACGCCTTTTTCTATTTTCCAAATCTACAAAAGATCGGGGTGGAACACATGAAAACCGTATCGGACATTTTCGGCACACTGGTATTTGACGACCGACAGATGAAAGCACGCCTTCCCCATGACGTCTATATTTCCCTGAAGAAGACCATTGACGAGGGCGGAAGCCTGGACAACCAGGTAGCGAATGTGGTGGCGGATGCCATGAAGGATTGGGCCATCGAGCACGGCGCGACCCACTTTACCCATTGGTTCCAGCCGCTGACCGGCATTACCGCCGAGAAGCACGACAGCTTTATTACCCCCTCGCCGGATGGCAGCGTCATCATGGAGTTCTCTGGTAAGGAATTGATCCAGGGTGAGCCGGATGCCTCCAGCTTCCCCTCCGGCGGCCTGCGTGCTACCTTCGAGGCCCGGGGCTATACCGCCTGGGATCCTACCTCTTACGCCTTTATCAAGGACAAGGCACTGTGTATCCCCACGGCGTTCTGTTCCTACGGCGGTGAGGCGCTGGATAAAAAAACCCCGCTGCTGCGCTCCATGCAGGCCCTGAACAAGCAGGCCATGCGTGTCCTGAAGCTGTTTGGCAACACGGATGTCAAATGTGTTCGCACCTCTGTCGGCCCCGAGCAGGAGTATTTCCTGGTGGACCGCGCCATGTACCGCAAGCGCAAGGACCTGATTTTCTGCGGACGCACGCTGTTCGGTGCCAGACCCCCCAAGGGTCAGGAGATGGATGACCATTACTTCGGCGCTATCAAGCCTCGTGTGGCGGAGTATATGGCCGATTTGAATGAGGAGCTCTGGAAGCTGGGTATTCTGGCCAAGACGGAGCACAATGAGGTGGCCCCGGCCCAGCATGAGCTGGCGCCCATCTACACCACCACAAATATTGCCACCGATCACAACCAGCTGACCATGGAGATCATGCAGAAGGTGGCTGCCCGCCACGGGCTGGTCTGTCTGCTGCATGAAAAGCCCTTTGACGGTGTCAATGGCTCCGGCAAGCACAACAACTGGTCTATGGCCACGGATACCGGTGTGAACCTGCTGACTCCCGGTGAGACACCCCACGAAAACGCCCAGTTCCTGCTGTTCCTGTGTGCTGTTATTCAGGCGGTGGATGACTATCAGGACCTGCTGCGCATCTCTGTGGCCACCGCCGGCAATGATCACCGTCTGGGCGCTAACGAGGCGCCGCCCGCTGTGGTGTCCATCTTCCTGGGCGACGAGCTGACGGCCATTCTGGATGCCATCGAGAAAGATGAGCCGTACAGCGGCACGGAAAAGACCGTGATGAAGCTGGGAGCCCATGTGCTGCCCAAGTTCCTGCGTGATACCACCGACCGAAACCGGACGTCGCCCTTTGCGTTCACCGGCAATAAGTTCGAGTTCCGTATGCTGGGCTCCGCCAACTCCATTGCCTGCTGCAACATCATGCTCAACGCCGCCGTGGCGGAGTCTCTGCGTCAGTACGCGGACAAGTTGGAGAAGGCCAAGGACTTTGACGCTGCACTGCATAGCCTGATCCGGCAGACCATCAAGGACCACAAGCGCATTATTTTCAACGGCAACGGCTATGACGATGCCTGGATCAAGGAGGCTACCGAGGTCCGCGGCCTGTTGAACCTGCGTACCACGCCGGACGCTATGCCCTATCTGCTGCACGAGAAGAACGTAAAAATGCTCACGTCCCTGAAGGTCATGTCCGAGGCGGAGATACGCTCCCGCTATGAGATCACGCTGGACAACTACCACAAGATCGTCAATATCGAGGCCGAAACGATGGTGGATATGGCCCGCCGTCAGATCCTGCCCGCCGTGGAGAAGTTCTCCTCTAAGCTGGCGCAGGATATCGCCGCAAAGAAGTCCATCGCGCCGGTGGTGTCCGGCATTTATGAGACGACGCTGGTCACGCGCCTGTCCGATCTGGTAGAGGACATCGACGCTGCCGTGGAGGACCTGGCTGCCGCGCTGGCCACTTTCCATAAGATCGATGATGTGACCGAGAGCGCCAACATGGTCCGCGACGTGCTGCTGCCCAAGATGGCGGCGCTGCGCGCCCCCTGTGACGAGGCCGAGCAGCGCACGGCCGAGGGCTGCTGGCCGTTCCCCACCTACGGCGATCTGCTGTTTGGCGTGGAGTAACTTTGCTTCCGATCCCACCGGGCTCCGCCAGGCCCTGTGGTTCCGTACCCTTGCAAACGGGGTACTTTCTCTCCTGAAAAGTGGAATGCCGTGTGCCTATGGGGCACGCGGCATTTCGCTTTTCCGATCATGAAAAATAACTTGATTTGAAGCCGGGTTTATGTATTAGAATAGAGCGGGCAAAACGAAGAACAAGGAGCTTTTATCATGGATAAAAAGGTTTTAAAGCAACCGCAGGTCTTAAAACGCTTAAAATAAAAAATCTCACATCAGATTTTAGATAGCCCCGCCATCAGAATGGATTGACAATTCGACAAAATGTGATATAATCCCACTGTCTGGAAAAATATAAAGTTGTAGCACAGAGGTGTCTGCTCAAAAGCAGATGAAAAGGGAATCCGGTGTGAATCCGGAGCGATGCAGTCACTGTGTACGGGAGCGGTCTTGCAAACCACTGGGAAACCGGGAAGGGCAACGCCGTGATGAACGAAGTCAGGAGACCTGCCTCTGTGTGGAATCTCAAGCCTGCTGCCAACAGGTTGGTTTTCCTACGAACTTATGATCCGTCGCGGAGCGCCGCACGGGTGTATATGTAGTAAGAAGCACCGAGGGCGGCTGTATGAGACACAGCCGCTTTTATATTTCTTTCAGAACAAATATTTGGAAAGAGGTAGATCAACCATGAAGAAAGCACTTGCCTTTCTGATGGCGGCTGTGATGCTGATGAGCATGCTGACCGCCTGCGGCAACAAGGACAATGCCGACGACAAGGACAACAACGACGTGAGCACCGAGGAGACCGACAAGGCCGCCGCCGACAAGGTCGCCGCCCTCATCGACGCCATCTACGTGCAGGAGCGCACCGAGGAGACCGACGCCCAGTGCGAGGCCGCCAAGGCCGCTTGGGACGCGCTGACCGACGCCCAGAAGGCGCTGGTGGAGGGTGAGGAGGCCAGCCCCGATTACTTCGGTCTGGACACCGGCGACGCCTCCAAGGACGATCCCCGCAACCAGGACGAGATCGGCGAGAAGGAGCTGCTGGTGGTGTCCTTCGGCACCTCCTTCAACGACAGCCGCGTAGCCGACATCAAGAGCATTGAGGATGCCCTGCAGGAGGCCAACCCCGATTGGTCCGTGCGCCGCGCCTTCACCGCTCAGATCATCATCAACCACATCCAGGCCCGTGACGGCGAGAAGATCGACAACATGGAGCAGGCTCTGGAGCGCGCTGTCGCCAACGGTGTGAAGCAGCTGGTCGTCCAGCCCACCCACCTGATGCACGGTGCTGAGTACGACGAGATGTGCGCCGCCATCGACAAGGTTCGCGACCAGTTTGACTCCGTTGAGATCGCTGAGCCCATGCTGGGCGAGGTGGGCAACGATGCCACCGTCATCAACGCCGACAAGGAAGCCGTCGCCAAGGCCGTCGTGGCTGCTGCCCTCGAGGAGAGCGGCTATGAGTCCACCGCTGCCGCCAAGGATGCCGGTGTTGCCTATGTGCTGATGGGCCACGGTACGGCTCATGTGGCCAAGGTCACCTACAGCCAGATGGCTACCCAGATGGCCAAGCTGGGCTATGAGAACGTGTTCGTCGGCACCGTGGAGGGCGAGCCCGAGGAGACCTCCTGCGAGGCCGTGATCGAGGCCGTCAAGAACGCCGGCTACACCACCGTGGTGCTGCGTCCCCTGATGGTCGTGGCGGGCGACCACGCCAACAACGACATGGCCGGTGCGGACGAGGATTCCTGGAAGACCATGTTCGAGGCCGCCGGCTTCACCGTGAACTGCCAGATCTCCGGTCTGGGCCGTATCGCGGACGTGCAGGCTCTCTACGTGGCACACACCAAGGCTGCCATCGACGCTATCGCGTAACAAGGACTGACTTGGCTCCGGGGCGGTATACTATCGCCTCGGAGCCTTTTTCAGAGCAAGGAGGATACATAAGATGAAGAAGTTTCTTTCCTGTCTGCTGGCACTGCTGATGGCGGCATCGCTGCTGGCGGGCTGCGGACAGCAGAAAGCAGACGACAACAACGGCGGCGGTGCCGAGCCCGCGCTGGCGGACGGCGTGTACACCGCGGATTTCAACACCGACAGCAGTATGTTCCACGCCAACGAGACCTGCGGCGGCAAGGGCGTGCTGACCGTGAAGGACGGGCAGATGACCATTCACGTCAGCCTCGCCTCCACCAGCATCGTCAATCTGTTCCCCGGCTTGAAGGAGGACGCGCAGAAGGACGGTGCCGTGCTTCTCCAGCCCACCAAGGACACCGTCACCTATCCCGACGGTCTGTCCGAGGAGGTCAACGGCTTTGACATCCCCGTGCCCGCGCTGGACACGGAGTTCGACGTGGCCCTCATCGGCAAGAAGGGCGTATGGTATGACCACAAGGTATCCGTCTCCAACCCCGTGCTGAAGGAGGAGGACGGCGGCGACGCTGCCGCCATCGCCTTGGCGGACGGCACCTACACCATCGAGGTGGGCTTTGCCGGAGGCTCCGGGAAGTCCCACGTGCTGACCCCCTGCACTCTGAAGGTGGAGAACGGCACTGCCACCGCCACCATCGTGTGGAGCAGCGAGAAGTACGACTATATGCTGGTGGACGGGCAGCGGTATGACGTGATCACCACCGAGGGCGGCTCTACCTTTGAGATCCCCGTCCGCGCGCTGGACACGGAGCTGAAGGTCATCGGCGACACCACCGCCATGAGCACGCCCCACGAGATCGAGTACACCCTGACCTTTGATTCCGCCACGGCGGTGGAGGCGGCGCAGTGAGGAGACTGACCGCTGCGCTGCTGTCGCTGGTGCTGGTGCTGTCCCTCTGCGCCTGCGGAGGGAAGTCCGGCGGCGAGGGAGCGGGACAGGGCGCGGAGGCAGCATGGGAGGAGCTGGAATTTGACCGCACCATGCCCCTGCGCTACGCCCAGAAATTCACCGTGGAATACGCCGGGGAGAGCTACAAGCGCATCACCATCAGCGGCGACCGGGTGTATCTGCTGGTGGCGGAGGGCGCGGCGGTGCCCGACGGCGTTCCCGACGGCGTGACCGTTTTGCAGCAGCCGCTGGATCAGATCTATCTGGTGGCGGCAGCCGCCATGGACTTCTTCGACAAGCTGAACGCCATCGACCGTATCACCCTGAGCGGCAAGAAGGAGGCGGACTGGTACATCACGTCCGCCAAGGACGCCATGCAGAAGGGCTCCATGCTGTACGCGGGGAAGTATTCCGAGCCGGACTATGAGCTGATCCTGTCGGAAGGGTGCGACATCGCGGTGGAGAACACCATGATCTATCACTCTCCGGCGGTGCTGGAGCAGCTGGAGCGGCTGGGGATCCCCGTGCTGGTGGAGACCTCCAGCTATGAGCCGCAGCCCCTGGGACGGATGGAGTGGATCAAGCTGTACGGCGCGCTGCTGGACAAGGAGGACGAGGCGGAAGCTCTCTTCAATGCGAAGATGGACAGCCTGTCCGGCGTTCTTGAGCAGGAGCCGGCGGGCAAGACCGTGGCGTTCTTCTACATCACCAGCAACGGCGCGGTGAACGTCCGGAAGTCCACAGACTACGTGGCAAAATCGATCACCATGGCGGGCGGCGAGTACATCTCCTTCGACGATTCCGCGGAGGACAACGCACAGTCCACCATCAATATTCAGATGGAATCCTTCTATCACGGTGCGGTGGACGCCGACGTGCTGATCTACAACAGCATCGTGGACGGCGAGCTGCACTCCATAGACGAATTGGTGGCACTGGATCCCCTGCTTGCCGACTTCAAGGCGGTGAAGAACGGGAACGTGTGGTGCCTGACGAAAAACTTCTACCAGGAGTCGCTGGAGCTGAGCGACCTTATCCTGGACGTCCACGGCGCGCTGAACGATTCTCCCGACGGGGAGCTCCGTTTCCTGACGCGGCTGAAGTGAGCATTTTTTGAAAAGAACAAGGAGGAGCGGCATGAAGAACACCCGAACACTTCGCATCTGGGGAGGCTTTTGGCTGCTCCTCCTGCTTTTGTTTGTATTTATACTCTGGAACATATTCGCGGGAAGCGTCTCTCTTTCCGCGTCTGATATATGGCGGATACTGCTGGGCGGCGATGTGGGCTTTACACAGAGCCAGATCATCGTAAAGATCCGGCTGCCCCGGCTGCTGTCGGCACTGATCCTGGGCGGGGCGTTGTCGCTGTCCGGGTATCTGCTGCAGACCTTCTTCCACAACCCCATCGCGGGCCCCTTCGTGCTGGGCATCTCCTCCGGCGCGAAGCTGACGGTGTGCATGGCGTTGCTGCTGCTTCTGAACCAGGGGCGAACCACGTCCTCGGCGGTGCTGATCGCGGCGGCATTCGTGGGCGCGATGCTGTCCATGGGCTTCGTGCTGCTGATCTCACAGCGGGTCAAGCGCATGAGTCTGCTGGTGGTCTGCGGCGTGATGATCGGCTATATCTGCTCGGCACTGACGGATTTCCTCGTGACGTTCGCCGACGATTCCAGCATCGTGAACCTGCACAACTGGTCGCTGGGCTCCTTCTCCGGCATGAGCTGGGAGAACGTAAAGACCATGGCCGCTGTCTGCGGCGTCACGCTGCTGCTGACATTTTTGCTGTCCAAGCCCATCCGGGCGTACCAGCTGGGGGAGGTCTACGCCCAGAACATGGGCGTGCCCCTGCGGGCGTTCCGGACGGCGTTGATACTTCTCTCCAGCGTGCTGTCCGCCTGCGTGACGGCGTTTGCAGGCCCTATCTCCTTTGTGGGCATCGCGGTGCCGCATTTGATGAAATCGCTCTTCAAGTCGGCAGAGCCGCTCTTTATGATACCCGCCTGCTTCTTGGGCGGCGGCGTGTTCTGTCTGTTCTGCGACCTGATCGCCCGCACTGCCTTTGCCCCCACGGAGGTGAGCATCAGCTCCGTGACGGCGGTGTTCGGCGCACCCATCGTCATCTACATGATGATACACAGAAAGGCGGCGTGAGTATGGCGGCGTATCTGGAAACAAAGGATCTGAGCGTTGGCTACCACGGAAAGGTGCTGATCGAGGACATCCCCCTCCACGTGCAGCGGGGCAAAATCGTCACGCTGATCGGCCCCAACGGGTCGGGGAAGTCCACTATACTGAAAACCATTATCGGTCAGCTTTCCAAGGTGTCCGGCACGGTGGTGCTGGATGGGAAGCCCATGGAGGCGTGGAGCCGCAACGAGGTCGCCCGGCGCATGGCGATACTGATGACGGCGCGCATGGAGCCGGAGCTGATGACCTGCCGGGACGTGGTCAGCAGCGGACGCTATCCCTACACGGGGCGGCTGGGCATTTTGCAGCCGGAGGACCAGGCCATTGTGGAGCGATCCTTGGAGCAGGTGGGCGGCGCGGAGTTCGCGGACAGACCCTTCTCCGCCATCAGCGACGGGCAGCGGCAGCGTATCCTGCTGGCGCGAGCGTTGTGCCAGGAGCCGGAGCTGATCGTGCTGGACGAGCCCACCAGCTTTCTGGACATCCGGTACAAGCTGGAGCTGCTGACGGTGCTCAAGCGCATGGTGCGGGAGAATAAGCTGGCGGTGCTGCTGTCGCTCCACGAGCTGGAGCTGGCGGAGCGCATTTCCGACACTGTGGTGTGTGTGGCGGGCGACAGGATCGACCGCATCGGCACGCCGGAGGAGATATTTACCCGGGAGTATATCGCGAAGCTGTACCAGATGGAGCACGGGAAGTACGACCCCTGCTTCGACAGTCTGGAATTTGTGCCGTAAGGAGTGGCGACATGGAAAGACAGGGTGTTTTTTACGCCGTCAGCGTGGGCCCCGGCGACCCGGAGCTGATGACGCGGCAGGCGTGTCGGGTGCTGGAGACGTGCGGCGTTATAGCGGCTCCCCGGATGAAGTCCGGGCGGATGCTGGCGTTGGACATCGCCGGAGGCGCGGTGGATATGCGGGGAAAGACCATATTGCCGCTGGACTTCACCATGGCGCATGACGCGGCGGTACGGGAGGAGAGCTACCGCACGGCGGCAGGGGCTATCGAGGCGGAGCTGACGGCAGGACGGGACGTTGCCATGGTGAATCTGGGCGACGTATCCGTGTACGCCACGGCGTACTATATTTTAGAGCGCGTCCGCTCTGATGGGTTCGAGACGGTCATGTGTCCCGGCGTTACCAGCTTCTGCGCCGTGGCGGCGCGGCTGGGGCGGAGTTTGACCCGCATGGAGGAGCCTCTCCACATCCTGCCGGGGAGCATGGACATGGACAGCGCGCTCACGCTGGAGGGAACGAAGGTGCTGATGAAGTCCGGGAGAGCCATCCACGAGATGGTGGACGCGCTGGAAAGGCACGGTCTTGCATCGCGTGCCGGGATGGTGGCGGACTGCGGGCTGGAGACGGAGCAGGTCTATACCGACCTGCGGCAGCTGCCGGAGGAGATCAGCTATTTTGCCACCATTGTGGCGGATTGAGAGGACGCTATGCAGAGACGAGTGCCCCGGCTGGTGCTTGCCGGAACCAACAGCGGCTGCGGCAAGACCACCGTTACCTGCGCCGTGCTGCAATCGCTGGTGCAGCGGGGACTGCGGGTAGGGGCGGCGAAATGCGGCCCGGATTACATCGACCCCATGTTCCACAGCCGTGTTATCGGCGCGAAAAGCTCTAACCTCGACCCGTTCTTTTTTGACCGCGACACCATGCGGTATCTGCTCTCTCACAACGGTGAGGGGTGCGATGTGACGGTCATTGAGGGGGTCATGGGGTATTATGACGGGCTGGGGCTGACATCCACCCGCGCCAGCACCTATGAGGCGGCGCGGGAGACGGAAAGCCCCGTGGTGCTGGTGGTGAACGCACGGGGAGCGGCGTTGTCCGTTGTGGCGGCGGTGCAGGGCTTTCTGGACTTCGCGCCGGACAACAACGTGCAGGGCGTCATTCTGAACGGGTGCAGTGCCATGAGCTACGGCGCGCTGGCGCGGGAGCTGGAAAGCCGGCTGGGCGTCCGCGCCTGCGGCTATCTGCCCCGGCTGCCGGAGTGCGCGCTGGAGAGCCGCCATCTGGGGCTGGTGACAGCGGACGAGGTGGAGGATCTGCGGGAGAAGCTGCGGCAGCTGGCGGAGGCGGCGGAAAAGACGCTGGAGCTGGACGCGCTGCTGGAGATCGCCCGCGGCGCGCCGGTGCTGGACTTCACGCCGCCGGTATTGCCGGAAAAGGGCGCGCCGGTGCGGATCGGCGTGGCGCGGGACAGGGCGTTCTGCTTTTACTATGAGGACAGTCTCGACCTGCTGCGGCAGCTGGGCGCGGAGCTGGTGCCCTTCAGCCCCCTGACGGACGAACGGCTTCCCGACGGCATACAGGGGCTGTACTTAGGCGGCGGCTATCCGGAGCTTTACGCGGCGCGGCTGGAGGAAAACCGCGCTCTGCGGCAGGAGATACGCGACGCGGTGAACGGGGGGATGCCCTGTATTGCCGAGTGCGGCGGCTTCATGTATCTGACGGAGTCCATCGGCGGGCACGATATGGTGGGGTGTATTCCCGGCAGGTGCTTCGACACGGGGCGGCTGACGCGGTTCGGCTACATCACCGCCACGGCGCGGGAGGACAATCTCCTCTGCCGCGCCGGGGAGCAGGTGCCTATGCACGAGTTCCACCACTGGGACACGCCCCTGCCCGGCGATGGTTTTCTGGCGGAGAAGCCCTCCGGGAAGAAATGGGAGTGTGTACACGCCGCCGGTACGCTGTACGCGGGGTTCCCCCACTTCCATTTTTACGCCAGACCCTCTATGGCGGCGCGGTTTTTGGCCGCGTGCAGAAAGGAGACGCTATGATAGAGCAAATGAAGCCCATGGACATTGAAAAGCGCAGCTTCGCCATCATCACGGAGCTGCTGGGGGAGAGGCAGTTGGACCCGGAGAATGAGCTGGTCATTAAGCGGGTCATCCACACCACGGCGGATTTTGACTACGTGGACAATCTGGTTTTTTCCGACCACGCGGTGCAAAAGGGTATCGACGCGCTGCGGGGCGGCTGCGACATCGTCACCGATACACAGATGGCCAAGGCCGGGATCAACAAGTCCATCCTCGCCTCGCTGGGTGGGGAGGTACACTGCTTCATGTCGGACGCGGACGTGGCGGCGGAGGCGAAGGAGCGGGGCGTGACCCGCGCCTTCGTGTCCATGGAACGGGCGGCAGCTCTGCCCAAGCCCTGCATTTTCGCCATCGGCAACGCGCCCACGGCACTGCTGTCGCTGGAGAGCCTGATGGGGGAGGGAAAGCTCCGTCCGGCACTTATCATCGGCGTGCCGGTGGGGTTCGTGAACGTGGTGGAGAGCAAGGAGCACATTATCGCCTGTGACCGCGCGCCCTACATCGTGGCGCGGGGTCGGAAGGGCGGCAGCAACGTGGCCGCCGCCATCTGCAACGCCATGCTCTATCAGATCAGGCGGTAAGGTATGAAGGAATTTATCATGCGGGACGGGAAAAAACTACGTCTCGGCTATACCACCGGCTCCTGCGCCGCAGCGGCGGCCAAGGCCGCCGCGTGGATGCTGCTCAGTGGGCGCAGGAAGGAGACGATCCGGCTGCTGACGCCCAAGGGCACGGAGCTGACGCTGGCGGTGGAGGACATTCATCTGTCGCTGGACAGCGTGCGCTGCGCCATACGGAAGGACAGCGGCGACGACCCGGACATTACCCGGGGCACGCTTATCTATGCCGAGGTGCGGAAAACGGAGGGCGCGGGCGTTGTTATCGACGGCGGACAGGGCGTTGGCCGGGTGACGAAGCCGGGGCTTGACCAGCCGGTAGGCGCGGCGGCCATCAACTCCGTGCCCCGGCGGATGATACGGGAGAACGTGGAGGAGGTCTGCGGTCTTCTGGGGTACACCGGCGGGCTGCTGGTGGTGATCTCCGTCCCGGAGGGGGAGACGCTGGCGAAAAAGACGTTCAATCCCCGGCTGGGCATTGAGGGCGGTATCTCCATCTTAGGCACCACGGGGATCGTGGAGCCTATGAGCGAGCAGGCGTTGGTGGACACCATCCATGTGGAGCTGCGGCAGCGGCGGGAGAGCGGCGCGGAGTACGTGCTGCTGGCCCCCGGCAACTACGGCGCGGACTACATCAGGGACGCTATGGGTATCGACCCCGCCACGGCGGTGATGACCTCCAACTTCATCGGCGACGCGGTGGAGATGTGCCGGGAGCTGGGCTTTCGCGGTGCGCTGCTCATCGGTCACGTGGGGAAGCTGGTGAAGCTGGCGGGTGGAATGTGGAACACCCACTCCCGCTACGGCGACTGCCGCATGGACATTATGACCGCCTGCGCCGCAGCGGAGGGAATCGATCCCGCCGCGGCGGGGGTGCTGCTGGAGTGTGCCACCTGTGACGACGCTCTGCGGATATTGAAGGAGCAGGGACTCTATGACGCGGTACTGCGCCGCCTGGCGGGACGCATTGGCGCGATGATGGCATACAAGGGCGGAGAGATGGAGACAGGGGCGATCCTGTTCTCCAAGGAATATGGCTATCTCTGTGAAACGAAGGGCGCGGCGGAGCTGCTGCGCCGGATAAGGGAGGATTGACAAATGGTACATTTTGTGGGAGCGGGCAGCGGCGCCGCCGACCTGATCACCGTCCGGGGCGCGAGGCTGCTGGGCGAGGCGGACGTGGTCATCTACGCAGGGTCGCTGGTGAATCCTGCCGTGCTGGATTATACCAAAAAGGGCTGCGAGATCCACGACAGCGCGAGGCTGACGCTGGAGGAGGTCATCGCCCTCATTGAAAAAGCCGAGAGCGAGGGAAAGACCACGGTGCGGCTGCACACGGGGGATTCCAGCATCTACGGCGCGGTGCGGGAGCAGTTTGACGAGCTGGAGAAGCGAGGCATCGAATACGACGTCTGCCCCGGCGTCAGTGCCTTCTGCGGTGCGGCGGCGGCTCTGCGGGCGGAGTACACCCTGCCGGACGTGAGCCAGACCGTTATCATCACCCGCGCCGCCGGACGCACGCCGGTGCCGGAGCGGGAGTCCATCCGTTCGCTGGCCGCCCATCAGGCCACCATGGTGCTGTTCCTCAGCACGTCGCTGACGGAGCATTTGCAGTCGGAGCTGCTGGCGGGGGGCTATACCGCCGAGACACCGGCGGCGGTGGTGTATAAGGCCACGTGGCCGGAGGAGAAGATCTTCCGCTGCACCGTGGGGACGCTCCACGAGACGGTGACGGGCAACGGCTTGACCAAAACCTCGCTGATCGTGGTGGGCAACTGCCTGGGCGACAACTATCTCCGCTCGCTGCTGTATCACCCCAGCTTCACCACGGAGTTCCGCAAGGGGGCACAATGAGACTGGCAGTATTCGCCTTCAGCCGGGGCGGCTGCGCCACGGCGCGGCGGGTGACGGCAGCTCTCCCGGAGGGGGAGTTCGCCTGCTACACCATGGAGCGGTTTCAGGAGCCGGGGTTCCTGCCGCTGGACAAGGCGGTGTACGGTGCGTGCTTTTCCGCCATGGACGCGCTGGTGTTCGTGGGGGCCTGCGGCATTGCCGTGCGGGAGATCGCGCCCTATGTGAAGAGCAAAAAGACCGACCCGGCGGTGCTCTGCATCGACGAGCGCGGGCAGTTCGTGATACCGCTGCTCTCCGGGCATATCGGCGGCGCAAACGCGCTGGCGGTGCGTCTGGCGGAGAGGCTGGACGCCACGGCGGTGGTGACTACCGCCACGGACGTTCACGGGCGGTTCGCCGTGGACGCGTGGGCGGCGCGGCAGGGCTGCGCCCTCTCCGACATGGGGCTTGCCAAGGCGGTGGCGGCGGAGATATTGGAGCGGGACGTGCCCCTTTGCAGCCAGTTCCCCATTGTCGGCGCGCTGCCGGAGGGCACCTGCGCCGGGGAAAGCGGCGCGCTGGGCATCTTCATCGGCTGGCGCGTAAGGTCGCCCTTTACCCGCACACTGCGGCTTATCCCCCGTGTGCTGCACGTGGGGATCGGCTGCCGCCGGGGCACCGCCGCCGAGGCGGTGGAGGCGGCGGTGGAGGCGGTGTTCGCGGAAAACGGGCTGGACACGACGGCCATTCGCGGCGTCTATTCCATCGACCTGAAGCGGGACGAGGCGGGGCTGCTGGCCGCCTGTGAGCGGCACCGCTGGCCGGTGCATTTTTACACGGCGCAGCAGCTGCAGGACGCGGAGGGTGACTTCACCCCCTCCGACTTCGTCCGCTCCGTCACCGGCGTGGACAACGTCTGCGAGCGGGCGGCGCGGCTGGGTGCCGAAAAACTGATCGTACAAAAAACAGCGCGGGACGGCGTGACCGTCGCCGTTGCGGCGGAGCATTGGGAGGTGCGCTTTGGGTAAGGTAATTGTAGTGGGTATCGGCCCCGGCGGCTATGAGGATATGACCATCCGGGCGGATGAGGCTCTGCGGGCGTGCGACGCCATCGTGGGGTATCCCGTCTATGTGGAGCTGGTGCGAGGCCGCTATCCCGGCAAGGAGTTCCACTCCACGCCCATGACGCGGGAGACGGAACGGTGCCAGCTGGTGCTGGAGCTGGCGCGGAGCGGCAAGACCGCCGCCATGGTCTGCTCCGGCGACAGCGGCATCTACGGCATGGCCGCGCTGATCTATGAGCTGCGGGGCGAGTCCCGGGAACCGGAGATCCAGGTGGTGCCGGGACTGACGGCGGCGTGCAGCGGCGGGGCGGTGCTGGGTGCGCCGCTGACCCATGATTTCGCGGTCATCAGTCTCAGCGACCGGCTGACGCCGTGGGAGACCATTGAAAAGCGGCTGGACTGCGCGGCGGCGGCGGATCTGACCATCGCCCTGTACAACCCCGCCAGCCACGGCAGGCCGGATCACGTGAAGCGCGCCTGCGACATTCTGCTGCGCCGTCTGCCCGGTGAGCGGCTGTGCGGTATCGTGCGGAACATCGGGCGGGACGGGCAGAGCCGCCGTATTCTGACGCTGGCTGAGCTGCGGGAGGCGGAGGTGGATATGTTCTGCACCGTGTTCATCGGCAACAGCGCGGCAAAGACGGTGGCGGGACAGCTCATCACCCCCAGAGGATACCGAAATGTGTAATATCTGCGTGTTTGCCGGCACCACGGAGGGGCGGGAGCTGGTGGAGTTCCTCGCCGGGCAGCCGGTGCAGGTGACCGCGTGCGTCGCCACGGAGTACGGCGAGACGCTGCTGCCGGAGGCGGAAAACGTCACGGTGCGGGCGGGGCGCATCCCGGCGGAGGACATTACCCGGATGCTGCGGGAGACGCCCTTCGCGGTGGTCATCGACGCTACGCATCCCTACGCCGCCTCCATCACCGAGAGTCTTTGCCGCGCCTGCCGGGAGACGGGGACGGAGTATCTGCGGCTGCTGCGGCAGTCCTCCCAGCAGGCGGAGGACGTGGTCTGCGTGGAGAATACGGCGGCGGCTGTGGCGTTTTTGGAACGCACGGAGGGCAATATCCTGCTGACCACCGGCAGCAAGGAGCTATCATCGTACAGCACCATTACCGGCTTTGCCCAGCGGGTGTACGCCCGGGTGCTGCCCATGGACGCGTCGCTGGCAGCCTGCCGGGAGGCGGGGCTGAAGGCTGCCCACATCATCGCCATGCAGGGACCCTTCTCCGAGGAGATGGATCTGGCGACGCTGCGGTTTGCCGACGCCGCGTGGATGGTGACGAAGGACGGCGGCGACGCCGGGGGGTTCCCCGCCAAGGTGTCCGCCGCCCGAAAGGCGGGCGCGGGTCTGGTGGTGGTGGGACGGCCTCCCCAGCGGGAGGGTCTGCCCTTTGCGGCGGTGCTGGACGTGCTGTGTCAGCGGTTCGGCTGCACCGTAAGGCCGCAGGTGACGGTGGCGGGCATCGGCCCGGGCAGTCACGGTGCCATGACATACGAGGTCAGCCGCGCCATCGAGGAGGCGGACTGCCTTATCGGAGCGCGGCGGATGCTGGAGGCGGTGGCAAAGCCGGGGCAGCGCGTCTATGACGCTATCGCGCCGGGGGACATCGCGGTGTTCATCCGGGAGCACCGGGAGTACCGCCGCTTCGCGGTGGTCATGTCCGGCGACACCGGGTTTTTCAGCGGCACGAAAAAGCTGCTGCCGCTGCTGGAGGGCTGCGACACGGCGGTGCTGCCGGGGTTGAGCTCCCTGTCCTATCTCTGCGCCCGGCTCAAGACCTCCTACGAGGACGTCCGGACGGTGAGCCTACACGGGCGGCAGCACAACATTGTGCCGGAGGTGCGGGCGAACGACCGGCTTTTCACGCTGGTGGGCGGCGAACGGGGCATGAACGACCTGTGCCGCGCTCTGGCAGAGGGCGGTCTGGGCGACGTTTGCGTGTCCGTGGGGCAGCGGCTGGGCTATCCGGAGGAGCGCGTGATCCGGGGCACGGCGGCAGAGCTGGCAGAGGGCGTGTTTGACCCCCTGTGCGCGGCACTGATCGAGAACCCGCACCCCGACGCGGTGGTGACGCCGGGTCTGCCGGACGAGGTCTTTCTCCGCAGCGGAGAGGGGTCGCCGGTGGTGCCCATGACGAAAAGCGAGGTGCGGGCGGTGTGCCTGTCCAAGCTGCGTCTGACGGAGAGGAGCGTCTGCTGGGACATCGGCGCAGGCACCGGCTCGGTGTCCGTGGAGATGGCTTTGCAGGCGAAAAAGGGGCTTGTCTGCGCCGTGGAGCGGCGGGAGGACGCCAGTGCGCTGCTGGAGCAGAACCGGGAGAAATTTGCGTTGGAGAATTTGCAGGTGGTGCGCGGCAGCGCGCCGGACGCCTGCGGCGATCTGCCCGCGCCCACCCATGCGTTCATCGGCGGCAGCGCGGGCAATATGCGGGAGATATTGTCCCTGCTGCTGGCGAAAAATCCCCGCGTCCGCATTGTCGCCACGGCGGTTTCGCTGGAATCCGTGGCAGAGCTGACGGAGTGCCTGACGGCGTTCCCCTTTGCGGAGACGGAGGTGGTGTCCTTACAGACGGCACGGGACAAAAGGGCGGGGCACTACCACCTGATGACGGGACAGAACCCCATTTATATCTTTACGATGCAGGGCGGAGGAGAGGAAGCATGATGTGGTCCCTTGGGGCACTGGTCGCGGGCTTTTGCATAGATCTGCTGGTGGGCGACCCCCACGGCTTTCCCCATCCGGTGGTGCTGATCGGAAAGTGTATCAGCGTACTGGAGCGGGCACTGCGGCGTATCTGCCCCAAAACGCCCGCCGGGGAGCGGGCGGCGGGGGCGATACTGTGGGGCGCGGTGGTCATCGTATCCACCGGCGTGCCCGCTCTGCTGCTGTGGCTGTGCGGTCTTGTCAGCCCGTGGCTGCGTCTGGCGGCGGAGAGCGTCATGTGCTGGCAGATCTTAGCCGTCAAGTCCCTGCGGGACGAGAGCATGAAGGTCTACGACGCGCTGGAGAGCGGCGACATCGCCCGCTCCCGCCGCGCCGTCTCCATGATCGTGGGGCGGGACACCGCGCAGCTGGACGACAGTGCCGTGACCCGTGCCGCCGTGGAGACGGTGGCGGAGAACACCTCCGACGGCGTGGTGGCACCGCTGCTGTTTCTGGCTGTCGGCGGCGCGCCGCTGGGGTTCTTCTACAAGGCGGTGAACACCATGGACTCCATGCTGGGGTACGTGGAGGTGCCCTATAAGAACATCGGACTGGTGCCCGCCAAGGCGGACGACGTGGTGAACTATATCCCGGCGCGGCTGTCGGCACTTTTGATGCTGGCGGCGGGGGGGCTGCTGGGGCTGGACACCGCCAACGGCTGGCGGATATTCCGCCGGGACCGCCGGAAGCACGCCAGCCCCAACTCAGCCCAGACGGAATCCGTGTGCGCGGGGCTGATGGGGCTGCGTCTGGCGGGGGACGCGTGGTACCACGGTGTGCTGCATAAGAAGGAGTACATCGGCGACAGCCTGCGGGAGATCACCCACGAGGACATCCCACGCGTGTGCCGGTTGATGACCGTCACGGCGATCCTCACCCTTGTGCTGTGCTGCGGGGTGAAGCTGCCCTTCGCGCTGTAAAAGGAGACATAGATGCTGTATCAAACAGAAAATCAACACGGCGGCGACGTGTACGGCGGCGGGATCACGCTGGATTTTTCCGCCAACACCAACCCGCTGGGCACGCCCCCCGGCGTTTTGGAGGCGGTGCGCCGCGGGCTGCCACAGCTGCATCGCTACCCCGACCCCTACTGCCGCCGGCTGGTGCGGGCCATCGCAGCCCATGAGCAGGTGCCGGAGTCGTATGTCCTCTGCGGGAACGGCGCGGCGGAGCTGATCTATGCCTTCTGCGCCGCCGCCAAGCCGCGGACAGCGGCGGAGACAGCCCCCACCTTCGCAGAGTACGCACAGGGGCTGTCCCGGGTGGGCTGCGCCGTGGAGCGGTACAGCCTGCGGGATGAAAACAGCTTCGATTTAGACGATGGCTTTCTGCCCTTTTTGGAGGAAAAGAAGCCGGAGGCGGTGTTCCTCTGCAACCCCAACAACCCCACCGGGCGGCTGATCCCGCTCCCGCTGCTGGAACATATCCTGCGCTGCTGCGCGGCGCGGGGAATACGGCTGTTTCTGGACGAGTGCTTTCTCGATCTCACGGAGGGCGGCGTCAGCGCGAAACGCTTTCTGGCGGAGTATCCCGGTCTTTTGATCTTGAAGGCGTTCACAAAGAGCTACGGCATGGCGGGCATACGGCTGGGGTACTGCCTGTGTGCCGACAGTGCGCTGCTGCGGGACATGGCGGCGGCATCGCCGCCGTGGAATGTGTCCTCGCTGGCGCAGAGTGCCGGTGTGGCGGCGTTGGAGGAGGGGGAATTCCTCCGCCGGACGGTGGAGCTTGTCCGCAAGGAGCGAAGCTATCTCGCCGGGGAGCTGACCGCGCTGGGGTTCCGGGTATGCCCGTCCCAAGCCAACTATCTGCTGCTCCACGGGGCGGCGGGGCTGCGGGAGAAGCTGCTGCGGCGGGGCATCGCCATACGGGGCTGCGGGAATTATCACGGTCTGGACGAGGGGTGGTACCGCGTGGCGGTGCGCTCCCACGGGGAAAACGAGGCGTTGATCGCCGCCATCCGACAGCTATGCAGGGAGGGTCAGCTATGACAATGAGCATTATGATACAGGGCACCATGTCCAACGCGGGCAAGAGCCTGCTGGCGGCGGGACTGTGCCGCGTTTTGAAGCAGGACGGCTATCGGGTGGCACCGTTCAAGAGCCAGAACATGGCGTTGAACTCCTTCATCACCAGAGACGGCGGCGAGATGGGCCGGGCGCAGGTGGTGCAGGCGGAGGCCGCCGGGATCGAGCCGGACACCCGCATGAACCCCATCCTGCTCAAGCCCACCACCGACGTGGGCAGTCAGGTCATCGTCAACGGACAGGTGCGGGGCAATATGCAGGCCATGGAGTATTTCCGCCGCAAGCGGGAGTATATCCCGGCGGTGCTGGACGCCTATAACAGTCTGGCGTCGGAGTACGATGTGATCGTTATTGAGGGAGCGGGCAGCCCCGCGGAGATCAACCTCAAGCATGACGACATCGTGAACATGGGGCTTGCCAAGCTGGTGGACGCGCCGGTGCTGCTGGTGGGCGACATCGACCGGGGCGGCGTGTTCGCCCAGCTGTACGGCACGGTGGCTCTGCTGGAGGAGGACGAGCGGCGGCGCATCAAGGGCGTGGTGGTGAACAAGTTCCGGGGCGACCGCGCCATTCTGGAGCCGGGACTGAAAACGCTGGAGGAGCTTTGCGGTATCCCGGTGGCGGGGGTCATCCCCTACACCCACGTGGACATCGACGACGAGGACAGCCTGACGGAGCGGTTTGACTGCGCCACGGAGCGGAAGCTCATTGATATTGCGGTGATCCGCGTGCCGCGTATCTCCAATTTTACGGATTTCAGCCCCTTTGAGCACTACGGCAACGTATCGCTGCGGTATGTGGATCAGGTGAGCGACCTGCACCAGCCGGATATGATCCTGCTGCCGGGCACCAAGAGCACCATCGCCGATCTGCGGTGGCTGCGGCAGTCCGGGCTGGAGGCGGCGGTGCTGAAGGCGGCGGACGCCGGGACGCTGGTGTTCGGCGTGTGCGGCGGCTACCAGATGCTGGGTCGCACCGTCGCCGACCCGGAGCAGGTGGAGGCCGCCGGTGTTACGGAGATCAACGGCATGGGACTGCTGGACATGGACACGGAGTTCCGGGGCGAGAAGGTGCAGACCCAGACGCGGGGCGTTATCGACGGCGTGGAGGGGATGCTGGCGGGGCTGAACGGGCTTGCCTACGAGGGCTACGAGATACACATGGGGCGCAGCCAGCAAAAAATGCCGCCGCTCAGCGGCGGCGGGAACGTGTACGGCAGCTATATCCACGGCATTTTCGACGCGCCGGGTATCGCCGACACCGTGCTGAAGGCGTTGTGCGCCCGGAAGGGCGTGTCCTTCGACGCGCTGGAGACCTTCGACGCACGGGACTACAAGGAGCGGCAGTACGACCTGCTGGCGGACGTGGTGCGGAGGGGGCTGGATATGCCCTTCGTCTACCGCGTGCTGCGCCGGGAGGTCTGACGGCAGGGCTACCCATTTCCGGGGCAATAGGCAAAAAAAGAACCGCCTGCGGCGGTTCTTTTTTTTGCCTTTAGTTCTGGTAGCTGACGCACCACGCACTGTCCAGCGGGCAGCAGAACAGCGTCTCGCCGTCCAGCTCCGTGCGGTGCATATCCACGGCGGAGACGTGGCCGCTGTCGTAGGTGGTGTAGTAATACACGCCGGTGTCGGCGTTGCAGCAGGAGGTATACAGCGTCAGCTCGCACGCGCCGTCCGCCAGCACGCAGCAGCCGCGCTGCTGCGCCGCCGCGCCGAGGATGTGGAACAGCTGGCTGACGCTCCCCCCCTCGTCCGCGCCGGATCTGCTGTTCATGCGGGTGAACGCCGTGCGGATGAACCGGGACTGCGAGGACAAATCGCCGGGCAGCCCCATGGCTCCCATGCCGCGGCTGTATTCCTCCAGCGGCAGAGCGGGCGCAAAGCGGTTTTCCGGCGGGTTCGGGGACAGGTGGGCGTAGTTGTTCAGAGAGAACTGCTGCACGGGGAAGGGCGGCTCGTTGGTCAGCACGCCCGCCGGATTTTCATAAATATGCAGTCCCGCCGCCGTCTGCTCCACCACCACGCAGCGTTTTCTGTCCGCCAGCAGCCAGTGGAGCTTCGCCGTGGTCATGCCCGGCAGGAAGGCGTCGTCGGTGATGTGGCATTCCCGGAGCAGCTCGCACGCCTCGTCCGCCGTGGCGCAGCGTCCCAAGATCCACGGGATCAGCTCGAACTGGGCGATGTTCGCCTTGCCCTGTCTTGCGGGCGTGTACTCGGCACTGCGGACGAAGTTCAGCCCCGCGATGCACAGTCCCTTTTCGTTCACCGCGTCGTAGTACAGGGGGTACCCCGCCTGCACCGACGCCATGCCGATCATGGCGTAGTGCCGCTCCATGTCCGGCATATACCGCATGGGCAGGGGGAAGCAGCGGGGCGTGACCGTCACCTGCTCGCCGAAGCCCCGCTCGTAGTCCAGATTGCGCCCGAAATAGAAGTTCTTCGTCAGATATGTGGCTGCCGTACACATGGGCAGGCACCTCCTTATGCTTTACTTTTCGTTGATTCCGTCTGGTACTGCCGCTTCAGGAAGGAGAGGAAGTACCGGGCGGCACTGTTGGCGGGGGGCGGGGATTTCACCGCCACGCCCAGACGGCGGGAGATGGGCTGGGAGAGGGGGATGACCCGCACCTGTCCCTCGTACCCCGCCAGAGAGAAGGCGGACAGCACCGACACGCCCAGACCTGCCGCCACCATGGACAGTATGGCGGCGTCGTCCGACGCCGTCACCTCCAGCCGCGTGGCGTCCGGGGGCAGGAACTGCGTCACGTACTGCTCCGGGCAGGAGAGAAACGTCTCGTGCAGCAGCCGCTCCATGGGGATGGTCGCCTCCGTCCACGGGAAGTCCGGCGGCACCACCGCCACCAGCGGCGCGTCCGTCAGGGGCGTCCAGTAGAAGCCCTTGCCGCAGCTCTCCTCCACCAGTGCCAGCTGCACCCGCTCCTCCTCCAACGCCGTGACCAGCTCGTGACCTGCCACCAGCACGTCCACCTTGATCTCCGGGTGGAGACGGCGGAATTTTTGCAGCAGTGCCGGGAGCCGCGCCCGGGCGATGCTGGCGTAGCAGCCGATACGCAGTGCGCGGCTGTTTTGCTCGCCCAGAGACGCCGCCTCCTGCCGGAGTGCGTCGCTGGCGTTCAGATACGCCTGTATATAGGGCAGCAGCCGTTCGCCCTCCTCGGACAACCGCACGCCCTGGCTGCTCCGCACCAGCAGGGTGCAGCCCAGCTCCGCCTCCAGCTTGTTGACCAGATGGGTCATGGCGGACTGGGTGTAGCCCAGCTGCACCGTCGCCTTTCCGAAGCTGCCGCACTGCACTGCGGTCAGCAACGCCCGCAGTTTTTTGTCGTCCATAGATGCCTCGCTTTCTGTGCGTTTTACACAAAGTTTTGACTGATTATTCTCAATATATCACAAGACCTCACGGCGTGCAATCACAAATTGTAAACTTTCCACCAAGGATGTGTGGATTTTCGACGGCGGTTTTGTGGGTGATGAATTAAATTCATACCACGTTGCATAATTATCATTTCCGGAACCATGAAAAAAATGATACCCTATATGCACAGACTGCAACGCGCTATCAAGTGAAGTGGCAGCAGCGTCTGCACTCGGCGGACGAGGAACAAAAAGAAGAGAATGGAGTGTCGTAGTGATGGGACAGAAGAAGAGTCGCTCCGCAAGCGACATCATTGTGGTGGGCTTCGCGCTGTTTTCCATGTTTTTCGGCGCGGGCAACGTGATTTTCCCGCCCTTTTTGGGCATGGAGGCGGGCAACCAGTGGCTCGCCGGCTTTTCCGCTTACTTTATCGCGGACATCGGGCTTGCCATGCTGGGGCTGTTCGCTCTGCTGCGGGTAGGCAGCAGTGAGGCGGTGCTGCAGCGGGTGGGCACCGTGCCCGCCGAGGTGCTGATGTGCGTTATCATTCTGTGCATCGGCCCCATGGTGGCGATCCCCCGTACCTCCGCCACTACCTTTGAAATGGCGATCTCCCCCAATCTCTCCGGCGTGTCGCCGGTGGTGTTCTCCGTGGTGTTCTTCGCGGTGATCATCGCCCTGTGTATCAAGGAGTCCGCCGTGGTGGACATCGTGGGCAAGATCCTCACGCCGCTGCTGCTGGTGGGGCTGTTCGCCATTATCATCAAGGGCACCGTCTCCCCCCTGGGCGAGATCGCTCTGCCCCACATCGACAACGTCGCCATCACCGGCATCAAGGCGGGCTATCAGACTATGGACGCGCTGGCGGCTCTGCCCTTCGGTATCATCATTTTGCAGAGCGTCGCCGCCAAGGGCTATCACACCGGGCGGGAGAAGCTCCGCACCGTGGGCGGTGCGGCGGTGCTGGCGGGTGTGCTGCTGCTGGCGGTGTACATGGGGCTTGCCTATCTGGGTGCCACCGTCTCCGGGCAGTTCACCTCCTCCGTGGGCCGCGCCGCGCTGATCATGGCCATCGTGGAGGCCCTTATGAGCAAGACCGGCGTGGTGATCTTCGGCGTGGTGGTGGGTCTGGCGTGTGTGACCACCGCCATCGCCTTGACCAGCTCCGCCGCCGCCTATTTCGCCGAGCTGTGCCGCAGCAAGATCTCCTACAAGGCGTTCGTTATCATTATCTGCGTGTTCAGTGCCGTGGTGTCCAACCTCGGTCTTGACCGCATCGTGTCCGTTGCCGCGCCGGTGCTGGATATAGTATATCCCCCTGCGCTGGTGCTTATCGCCATCTCCCTCGTTATGCCGAAGGCACACGACCTCATCAGCCGCGTTGCCGCCGCCGGTGCGCTGCTCTCCGGCGCACTGTGCACGGTGTCCTCCTACGGCGTGCAGATCCCGCTGGTGCGGGAGCTGCCCCTGTACGACATGGGGCTGGGCTGGCTGGTGCCCACCGTTTTCTGCGGCGTGGTGGCATACGCCATCTCCCGCCTGCCCGCCGTACAGCATACGGAGAAAACGGCGCGGGAGCACTGAGAGCTATCCGGGCTTTCTTCCGGGCGGAGCCGTCCACGGCGGGCGGCTCCGCTTTTTTGCCTCTATCTTGACAAGGGGCACCGTTTGCTTTACAATACGCTCATAAGCTGCTGACGTCGAAAGTGCGCTTGAGACGGAAGATGCGCCATAGGTGTTGCACCCGCCCCGGCGGGTGATGTGGTCGTGTCGCGTGGCGGCACGGCTATTTTGTTTTATCGGGAGGGTTTTGCCATGGACGAAACGCGGGTGGCACTCATGGGCATCATCGTGGAGAACGAGGACGCGGTGGCGCAGCTGAATGAGCTGCTCCACGGCTGCGGCGGCTATATTATCGGACGGATGGGTCTGCCCTACCGGGCACGGGGCGTGAACATCATCTCCGTGGTGCTGGACGCACCGCAGGACGTGATCTCCACCCTCAGCGGACGCATCGGACGGCTGGAGGGCGTCAGCGTCAAGACGCAGTACGCCAAAATGGGCGCGTGACGCCCGGAACGGATCAATTTCTCACGAGAGGAGCAATCGACATGAAAAGAATTATTTCCCTGCTGCTGACGGCAGCTCTGGCTCTGACGCTGTGTGCCTGCGTCACGCCAAAGACCCCCATGCCCATCGACGGCGACGAGGGCGGCACCGCGGCGGAGCGCGTGACCGTGCGTCTCGGCGGGCTGAAGGGTCCCACCTCCATGGGCATGGTGAAGCTGCTGGAGGACGGGGAGAGCGGCACCACTGCCAACGACTACGTTTTCACCATGGCGGCGTCCGCCAGCGAGCTGACGCCGAAGCTGGTGCAGGGCGAGCTGGACATTCTGGCGGTGCCCGCCAACGTTGCCGCCATCCTGTATAACCAGACGGAGGGCGGCGTGGAGCTGCTTGCCGCCGGTACGCTGGGCGTGCTGTACATCGTGGAAAAGGGCGGCGAGACGGTGACGGACATCAACTCCCTCAAGGGCAAGACGCTCTATGCCACCGGCAAGGGTGCCACGCCGGAGTACGCGTTGACGTACCTCCTGTCCCAGCACGGTCTGACGCTGGGGGAGGACGTGCAGGTGGAGTGGAAAAGCGAGCCCACGGAGGTGGTGGCACTGATGGCGGAGCAGGATAACGCCGTCGCCATGCTGCCCCAGCCCTTCGTCACCGTGGCGCAGGGGCAGGTAGAGGGGCTGCGCGTGGCACTCGACCTCTCGGCAGAGTGGGACGCTCTGGGCAACGGCAGCCGCCTTATCACCTCTGTGCTGGTGGCGCGCAGGGCGTTCGCGGAGGAGCACCCGGAGGCGGTGGACGCGTTCCTGACGGAGTATGCCGCCAGCACCGATTTCGCCAACAGCGACCCCGCCGGTGCGGCGGTGCTGGTGGAGAAATACGGCATCGTCAAGGCCGCCGTGGCGGAAAAGGCGTTGCCCTACTGCAATCTGGTGTGCATCACTGGTGCGAACATGAAAACCGCCGTCAGCGGCTATCTCCAGACGCTGTATGACCTCAAGAGCGAGGCGGTGGGCGGTGCCATGCCCGACGACGGCTTCTACCGGACGGGCGCATGACCGGGAAGGTGTGGCAGCGCGTAGGCGCGGCGGGGCTGTCCCTCCTGATGTGGCAGCTGCTCTCCGCGGCGGTGGGCTCCCCGCTGCTGCTGCCCTCGCCTGCGGCGGTGCTGACGCGCCTTGCCGCGCTGGTGGGCGAGGTGTCCTTCTGGCAGTCGGTGTGGTTTAGCTTCTGCCGCATCGCCGGGGGGTTCGCGCTGGCACTGGTGCTGGCCACCGCGCTATCGTTCGCCGCCGGGCGGTTCCCGGTGCTGGACGTGCTGCTGCGCCCCTACGTGCTGGCGGTGAAGTCCGTGCCGGTGGCGTCCTTTATCATCCTGGCTCTGATCTGGATGGACACCGCCGCCCTGCCCCTGTTCATCTCGTTTCTGATGGTGTTCCCCATTCTGTACACCAACATTTTGCAGGGCATCCGCAGTGCAGATCCCCTTCTCACGGAGATGGCGCGCGTCTTTCGCGTGCCGTGGCACCGGCAGGTGCGGGGGATCCTGCTGCCTGCGGTGGAGCCGTTCCTGCTGGCGGGCTGCGCCACGGCGTTGGGCATGAGCTGGAAGTCCGGCGTGGCGGCGGAGGTCATCGGCGTGGTGAGCGGCTCGCTGGGTGAGCGGCTGTACGACGCAAAGATCTATCTGCAAACCGCCGAGCTGCTGTCGTGGACGGTGGTGATCGTGGCACTGAGCGCGGCGTTCGAGCACCTTGTGCTGCGCCTGCTGCGCCGTCTGCTGCGGACGCTGGAGGGGGGGCACCGTCTATGATGGAGATACGGCAGCTCTGCAAGTCCTTCGAGGGACGCGCCGTGCTGGAGAACGTAGACCTCACCGTTCCGGACGGGGCGGTGCTGTGCCTGATGGCACCCTCCGGGCGCGGCAAAACCACGCTGCTGCGGTGCATAGCGGGGCTGGAAACGCCCGACGGCGGCACCGTCACCGGCGTGCCGGAGAGGATCGGCTTTGTGTTTCAGGAGGATCGCCTGTGCCTTGGGCTGGACGCTGTGGAGAACGTGCGCCTTGTGACGGGGCGGCGCATGACCGTGACGGACATCGAAGCGCAGCTGACGGAGCTGGGTCTGGATACCTGCCTGCACCAGCGAACGGAGGAGCTGTCCGGCGGGCAGCGGCGGCGGGTGTCCATCGCCCGCGCCGTGTGCTGCGGCGGCGGTCTTTTGCTGCTGGACGAGCCCTTCAAGGGGCTGGACAGCGACGCCCGCGACCGGGCGGCACAGTATATCCTCCGGCGGCGCGGCGGCGCGGCGGTGGTGTGCGTCACCCACGACCGGGAGGACGCCGCGGCTCTGGGCGCGGAGATCATCGCGCTATAAAACAGTGACGACATTATTCCAGCCTGCTGAAAAAAGCCTTCGGCTTTTTCGGCAGACTGAAAAGAGACGGCTCCATGAGCCGTCTCTTTTTTCTTCTTTTTCTGCTTTTTACCGGGTCTGTCCGCTGCCCCACGCCACGTATTTGTAGGTGCTCAGCTCGTCCAGACCCATGGGACCTCTGGCGTGGAGCTTCTGGGTGGAAATACCCATTTCGCAGCCCAGCCCGAACTCCCCGCCGTCGGTGAACCGGGTGGAGGCGTTGACGTACACGGCGGCACTGTCGGTGCCCTGCACGAATTTCTCCGCGTGGGCGGGCGTCTCCGTGACGATCGCCTCGCTGTGTCCGGTGGAGTGGGCGAGGATGTGGGCGATCGCCTCGTCCACGCTGTCCACCACCTTTACCGCCAGAATGTAGTCCAGAAACTCCGTGTCGAAGTCCCGCGCCCCGGCGGGTGTGCCGGGGATGATGGCGGCGGCGCGCTCCTCCAGCCGCAGCTCCACCGGCGTCTTTCCGGCGGCGGCGCGCTCCTCCACGAGACGCTTCCTCAGCCGGGGCAGGAACGATGGTGCCGCCGCGCTGTGTACCAGCAGCACCTCCTCGGCGTTGCACACGGAGGGGCGGCTCGCCTTGGCGTTCTCCACGATGTCCAGAGCCATGTCCAGATCGGCACTGTCGTCCACGTACACATGGCAGATGCCGGTGCCCGTCTCGATACAGGGGACGGTGGCCCCCTCCACGCAGGCGCGGATCAGCCCCGCGCCGCCCCGGGGGATCAGGAGATCCACCAGCCCCTTGGCGGTCATAATATCCGCGGCGGACTGGTGGGTGGTGTCCTCCACGATGTTCAGTATCTCCGGATCGCCGCCGGCACCGGAGATGCCGTCCTTCAGCGCGTCCACGATGGCGCGGGCCGTGCGGTACGCCTCCTTGCCGCTCCGCAGGACGCAGACGTTGCCGGATTTCAGAGCCAGCGCCGCCGCGTCGGAGGTGACGTTGGGGCGGCTCTCGTAGATGATGGACACCAGCCCCAGCGGCACCTGCACCTTTCGGATGACCAGCCCGTTGGGACGCGTGACCTCCGCCAGCACGCGCCCGGTGTGGTCGGGCAGCGCGGCGATGGCGCGCACGCCCTCCGCCATCGCCGCCAGCCGCTCGCGGTCAAGGCGCAGGCGATCCAGCATCACGTCACTGATGCGCCCCTTGGCGGCGGCCATATCCTCGCCGTTCTTCGCCAAAATCTCGCCCTCACGTGCCATGAGGCTGTCCGCCATCGCCAGCAGCAGCCGGTTTTTCCCCGCCTCGTCCAGCGCGGCAAGGGCACCGCGGGCACTGCGGGTCTTTTTCAGGATCTCCATCGTCGTCATGGCTCAATGCTCCTTTACAAGAAATCGGGTGCCGGCGTCCTTCCCAGCGGCAATATCGTAGAGCAGCTGGGGCTTGCTGCCGTTGGCAATCACCATCTCGCACCCCGCCTCGGTGACGATCCGCGCCGCACGCAGCTTCGTCGCCATGCCGCCGGTGCCCAGCGCGCTGCCGCTGCCGCCGCCGAGGGAGAGAATGTGCTCGTCCACGGCGCGTACCACGGGGATCAGCTTGGCGTTGGGGTCCCGGTGGGGGTCGCCGTCGTACAGCCCGTCGATGTCGCTGAGCAGGATCAGCAGATCGGCCTCCACCGCCGCCGCCACGATGGCGGACAGTGTGTCGTTCTCGCCGATGGTGTTCTCCACGCCCACCTCGTCGGTGGCGACGGTGTCGTTTTCGTTGATGATGGGCAGCGCGCCCAGCTCCAGCAGGCGGAAAATGGTGCTCCGCATATTGTGCCTGCGCTGGTCGTTCTTCACGTCCTCGCCGGTGAGCAGCACCTGCGCCACCGTATGATTGTACTCGTTGAACAGCTTGTCGTAGGTGTACATCAGCTCGCACTGTCCCACGGCGGCTGCCGCCTGCTTCGTGGGCATATCCTTCGGTCTCCCCGGAAGGTTCAGCTTGCCCACGCCCATGCCGATGGCTCCGGAGGAGACGAGAATGATCTCGTGGCCGGCATTTTTCAGGTCGCTGAGCACCTTGCACAAGGACTCCATCCGCTGGATATTCAGCCGCCCGGTGGCGTGCGCCAGCGTCGAGGTGCCCACCTTCACAGTGATACGCATATACAGGCCCTCCTTGGGAAACGTTCCTCCTCCCCGCATACGGCGGGGATATTTGGGGCTATTATACTACTAATCCGGTGGTATGGAAAGAAAAATTTTGCTTGACAGGTGCTAAGAACGTATGTTATGCTAACTGTACCAACACGCATAATACACTTGACACGGAAAGGAGTGCGTAGGACATGATCGTGCTGGACTACCGGGACAGCCGGCCGCTGTATCAGCAGGTGAAGGACAGCCTTCGCCGCATGATGCTCACCGGTCTGCTCTCGCCGGAGGAAAAGCTGCCGTCCGTGCGGGCACTTGCCACACAGCTTGCCATCAACCCCAACACCATCCAGCGGGCGTATGCGGAGCTGGAGGCCGAGGGGTACATCTACTCCGTCACCGGCAGAGGCAGCTTCGTCGACGCCGGAGACGGAGAGCACCGGCGGCGCATACAGGAGCTGTCGGCGCAGGTGCGCCCGCTTCTGGAGGAACTAAAAAGTCTTGGCTGCACGCAGGAGACGCTCCTGCGCTTGTGGGAAGGAGGAGACGCAACATGATCGAGATAAAAAACGTCGTCAAGACCTTTGACGGCTTCCGGGCACTGGACGGACTGACCATGACGGTGCCCCACGGCGCGGTCTACGGTCTGGTGGGCCCCAACGGCGCGGGCAAATCCACCATCATCCGCCATCTGGCGGGAATCTACCGGCAGGACAGCGGCGACGTGCTGGTGGACGGACAGCCCGTCTATGAGAACACCACCGTAAAGAGCCGCATGGCGGTCATCGGCGACGACTGGTATTACTTCCCCCAGGCGTCCATCCGGGAGATGGCGAGATTCTACGGCGGTATCTACCCCCAATTCAACTGGGAGCGGTACGAAAAGCTGAAGTCCGTGTTCCCGCTGGACGAAAAGCTCATGCTGCGCCGTATGTCCAAGGGTATGCAGAAGCAGGCGGCATTCTGGCTGACGGTGTGCTGTATGCCGGAATACCTCATTCTGGACGAGCCGGTGGACGGACTTGACCCCGTCATGCGGCGGCAGGTCTGGTCGCTGCTGCTGGGCGACGTGGCGGAGCGCGGCACCACGGTGCTGGTGTCCAGCCACAACCTCCGGGAGCTGGAGGACGTATGCGACCACGTGGGTATCCTGAACCACGGAAGGGTGCTGCTGGAGCGGAGCCTCTCCGACCTGCAGGACAACACCGTGAAATTGCAGGTGGCGTATCAGGGCGTGACCGAGCCGCCGCTGCCCGCAGAGCTGAATATCCTGCATCGCAGCCACGTGGGACGGGTGTACACCTACATCGTCCGGGGCAGCAGTCAGGAGATCCTGCGCCGTATGCAGATCACCGAGCCGGTGCTGCTGGAATCCATCCCGCTGACGCTGGAAGAAATCTTCATCTATGAACTGGGAGGTGTGGACTATGCCGCGAAAGACATCCTTCTGTAACGGCGCGCTGCTCCGCAGCGACGTAAAGCGTTACTGGCCGCTCCTATTCCTGTATGTAACGCTGTGGATATTCATTCTGCCCCTGCAGCTGGTGCAGGTCGGGCGGCACAGCGCGTCTGAGGCGATACTGCACGCCGATCTTCACAACACCATCCTCTACTCCGTGTACGGCTCCGTCATCATGTCGCTGCTGTTCGGCTGCTTCATGGCGATGGCGGTGTGGTCGTATCTGATGACCGCCCGCACCGTGGGGCTGATGCACGCTCTGCCCGTCACGCGGACGCAGGCGTTCCTCTCCCACGCGCTCTCCGGCTTCGGCATACTGACGGTGGGCAACGTGCTGGTGTTCCTCCTCAGCGTGCTCTGCTGCGCGGGACGCGGCTTCGTGGACTGGGAGGCTCTCGCCTCGTGGCTGCTGCTGACGGAGCTGATGGAGCTGTTCTTCTTCGCCCTCGCCTCCCTCTGCGCCATGATCACCGGCTGGCTGCTGGCGATCCCGGTATTTTACGGCGCGGTGAACCTCGCCGCCCTCCTACTGTTTGCCGTGGTGTCAGCTATGGCGCAGCTGTTCTTTTTCGGTTACTCCGGCAGCGAGTTCCCCCGCGCCATCCGTTTTCTGACGCCTGTGATGCGGATCTGGGAGAGCATCAAGACCAACACAACGCGTTGGATCACCGTGGAGGGAATGGACTATCAGTTCCCTCTGGAGGAGCTGTCGCCGGAGGCGTTCACCGTCTGCGGCGTCTACGCCGCCGTGGGCGTCGCGCTGCTGCTCCTCGTCTGGTATCTCAATAAAAAGCGTCCCAGCGAATCGGCGGGCGACGCCATCTCCTTCCGCTGGCTGCGGCCTGTGGCGCGCTGGAGCATCGGGCTGTGCGGCGGTCTGGGGCTGGGGCTGTTCCTGCACTATACCACCTTCTACGGCAGCGGGCTGTTCAGCCTGCTCCTCTGCCAGATCATCATGGGCGTGATCTGCTTCTTCGCCGCCCAGATGCTGCTGCAAAAGAAATTCCGCATTTTCACCAAACGCTGGTGGGTGGAGACTGCCGCCATGGTGGTGGTGCTGGCGGCGGTGGTGTGCTGCATCCGGCTGGATGCCACCGGCTTCCAGCACCGCGTCCCCAACGCGGACAATGTGGACTCCGTCCGTTTCCGCATCAGCGCGGCGGAGCTGAACACTGACGATCCCGCGGCGGTGGAGAGCGTGATCTCCCTCCACCGCGCCATCCTCAAGCAGTACGATGAGAACGGCGGCGACACCTTCGGCGGGAACACCGCCTACCGCGACCACTTGGACAGCAGCGGCACGGATACCTACTATGTCTACATGACGTACACGCTGAAAAACGGCGCGGAAATGCAGCGCACCTTCTTCACCCCGGTGCCCAGCGGCTCCGACATTCACCGCCTGCTCATCCAGGTGGTGAACCGCACCGACTGCCGCGAAGCACTTATGGGGCTGGACGTTCTGCGGACGTATGGCGGCGTGAACAACGTGGTGGGCGGCCATGTCACCCAATATGAAACCGGCGCGTTCGCGGAGCTGACCCGCCAGCAGGCGCAGGATCTGATCTCCCACGCCCTGTCGGACGCCGCCAACAGCCGCAAGCCCATCGACCCCCTGCGCGACACCATGTACAACAGCCGCGACCTTGACATTGAGATTCGGCTCAACACCGACAAGGGCAACGTCTCCTTCAACCTCGACGTCCCCGACTTCGCCGTGGAAACGAAGGCGTTCCTCGATGCACTGGAGTTCGAGGAGCCGGTGGACGGCACCTATGATAGCGTGGAAAAATGCTATGACTACGAGGCGGATGAGGACGTGTACGACGACTTCGGTGAAGTTACCGGCGAAGTGGTGTACGGCTAAAGCAGCAGAGGCGGCGCAGTGCGCCGCCTCTGTTCTCGCCGCCGCATAAAAGCAGCCCCCGGCGAAGCCGGGGGCTGCTGCGTTTTACTCGTTGGTGTAGTTGTCGAAATAGCCCTGAATGTAGACGATG
>OLOS01000448.1_pt1 | contig 44574 bp, 33 predicted proteins | sample 1672631 | NCBI WGS metagenome assembly OLOS01 (sample SAMEA3136707, study PRJEB25190) | human gut metagenome | biome: human gut; feature: human-associated habitat; material: faeces | place: Austria | collected 2013 | reverse complement strand
GAGCAAAAGGAAAGCCTCGCAGAGGCGATTTTGCGAATGGACTCTGAACTGTTACTGTGATAGGAAGAATAAGAGAAGAAACGGGTGCCGGAAATTTCTCCGGTACCCGTTTCTTCTCTCTATTTTTATATAGTTAATTCTCCTGAAATATTCCTGCAGCTGTCCCGCACTACGATATGATGCGGGACAATGATCTTCGTGGCAAGAAGATTCGGGTTCTCGATATGGTTGATCGCCTGCGATGCCGCCTCGATCCCGAGCTGCAGCGAGTTTACGTCGATCGAGGTGAGCTGAGGCGAGGTGAGTCTGGCGAGCAGAGAATTATTAAAGGAAACAATGGAAAGATCGTCCGGGATCGAGAGTCCGTATTCCAGACAGGCGCGCTCCAGTACGAGGGCAAGGATATCGTCGCTGACGATAACTCCCGTAGGGCGGTCTTCTTTTGCGAGCAGCTCATAGATGAGTCGACTGTCATCGGATAAGAGCGAGCGGATCTCGATACAGTATTCCGGGTTCCGGGGGATCCCGGCTTCCGCCAGGGCCAGCAGGTATCCGGCCTTGCGGTCGGCAGAAAACAGATGGCGGGTGTCACTTCCGATATAGGCAATCTTCCGGTGTCCAAGGCTGCAAAGATATTCGGTGGCTTCGCGGCCGGCAAGCTGGTTGTCGGTATCGATATAGATGGTCTGATTTGCGAACTGGCTGGCTTTTCCCACCAGTACGTAGAGCAGACCTTCATTATAGAGATAATCGATCACAGGATCCTGGTGTCTGGAGTAAAGGATGATAAAACCATCTACCTTACCGCTGCGGGTCATGGACTGGACGGCGTGGAGAATTTCCTCTTCATTCTGTCCGGTGATGATGGTGCTCATATACTGCCGCTGGTTGCAGAACTGGCTGATGCCGCGGATGACCTCCAGATAGAAGGAATTTTCATAGGCTTCCTTTGCGGAGGAGGGCAGAATGATACCGATCGTGCGGGAATTCTGGGTAGCCAGATTACTTGCCTGAAAATTGGGCTCATATCCAAGTCTTGCCATGGCACGCCGTACCTTTTCTTTTGTTTCCTCACTGATCGAGGGATTGTCCTTGCAGGTCCGGGACACGGTGGAAGGAGAAACGCCTGCAAGCGCAGCAACGTCTTTGATCGTAACAGCCATTTTAATGCCTCCTGTTCTATAGTTAATATGAGCCAAGGGACAAATGGACATAAAATACATGCTTGCATGTATTTTTATGTCTATGGGTCCCGCAAAACATGAGCAAGTAGCCATTTTTCAAAGAAAAATGAGCGGATTGCGAATGTTTTCGTCGATTTTGGGAGTGCGAAGCACGGAAAAATCGACGAAAGGCTCATTTGTCCCCTGGCTCTTAATATGATGCCAGGGTCAAAAGATCATGATTTTCATGTATGGCTCTGAAAGTTACCATTATTTTAAAATATATGCAACGATAAGTCAACTCCTGCATGCAATTCCATGCAAAAACTGAGCGTTTAAATTGCTTCAAAATATGCAAAACAGAGGAAGATTATGGTAAAACTATATAAAAATGGAGAAACAAACTTGTGAAAAACAGAGAAAAGGTCTTTTGTGTGCAAAAACAGCTTGCAAACCCGGTGCAAACAGGCTATATTTAATGCAAGCGATTGCACAATATATGCAAACAGAAACGACAGAAGTTGCACGCGGAGAAAAACTCTGGAGTACAACAGGGGTCTGACAGGAAAAGAGAAAAACAGAGAGAAACAAAAGATGCCAGAAAATGGCGAAAAAAGGGAGGTCTATAAGATGAAGAACGAAGATGCTTGTATGGGGATTTCGATCGTATCACCGGCAACGGGACAGGCAGTGAAGCTGGAAACAGTGCCGGATCCGGTGTTTTCAGAGAAGATCCTCGGTGACGGAATGGCTGTGATTCCGAAGGATGGAAAGATCGTAAGTCCGGTAGACGGCGAGGTGGTATCTGTGGCGGATACACTTCATGCCTACGGTTTCAGCACAGAGTCAGGGCTGGAGATCCTGGTTCATATCGGACTGGAGACGGTATCGCTGAAAGGGGAATGCTTTAAAAGCCATGTAAAGGTCGGAGACAAAGTAAAAGCAGGAGATCTGGTGGCAGAGGTGGATCTGGAGTTTCTGAAACAGAAAAACATCAATCCGGTCACCCCGGTGCTGATCTGTGACGGCCTGGATGGAAAAAGCCTGAATTGTGGAGAAGGTGAGATGAAGGCAGGTAAATCGACGCTGATGACAGTACTGGATGAATGCGCACCGGAAGAAGAAAAGAAGGCCGGGGCAGAGAAGACAGAAGCGAAGACTGAAACAAAGACAGAGGAAAAGATCAAGGCAGATACAAAAGAGACGAAAAAGAAAAAATTTGCCCTGAATTTTGATTTTCTGCAGAAGCTTGGAAAAGTGCTGATGGTGGTAATCGCTGTTATGCCTGCCGCCGGTCTGATGATCAGTCTTGGAAAGCTGGTTCAGATGGCAGGCGCAGATCTGCATCTGATCCTGATGGCAGGAAGCACCATGGAGAACATCGGATGGGCGATCATCAGTAACCTGCATATCCTGTTTGCGGCAGCGATCGGCGGTTCCTGGGCAAAGGAACGTGCGGGCGGCGCGTTTGCGGCAGTGATTGCGTTTATTCTGATCAACCGTATCACGGGAGCTGTTTTCGGTGTGACCGATGCTATGCTGGCAGATCCGAATGCAGTCACCTATACCCTGTTCGGACAGGAAATTCTTGTAAATGGCTATTTTACATCGGTTCTGGGAGCACCGGCACTTAACATGGGTGTCTTCGTGGGAATCATTGCGGGATTTGTCGGAGGTATGGTGTACAATAAATATTACAATTACCGGAAGCTTCCCGATGCATTATCTTTCTTTAATGGAAAGCGTTTTGTACCATTAGTTGTTATCCTGTGGTCTGTGATTATTTCACTTGTTCTGTCGATCGTATGGCCGGTTGTTCAGACAGGGATCAATTCCTTTGGTGTGTGGATCGCAAACTCTTCTTCCACTTCACCGATACTGGCACCGTTCGTATACGGAACACTGGAGCGTCTGCTTCTTCCGTTCGGTCTGCACCATATGCTGACGATTCCGATGAACTACACATCCTTTGGCGGAACCTATACGATTCAGACAGGTATCAGCGCAGGGGCACAGGTATTTGGACAGGATCCGCTGTGGCTGGCATGGGTAACTGACCTGATCAATTTCAAGGATGCAGGCGATATGGCATCCTACACCAATCTTCTGACAACCGTAACACCGGCACGCTTCAAGGTCGGACAGATGATCGGCGCTACCGGACTTCTTCTGGGTATTGCTCTGGCGATGTACCGCAGAGTTGATCTGGATAAACGTAAAAAATATAAATCCATGTTCCTGTCAACTGTTCTGGCAGTATTCCTGACAGGTGTAACAGAGCCGTTAGAGTTCATGTTTATGTTCTGCGCTCTGCCGCTGTATCTGGTATATGCAGTGCTGCAGGGATGTGCCTTTGCCATGGCTGGTATCTGGGATCTGCGTCTGCACTCCTTTGGAAATCTGGAGTTTATCACGAGAATCCCGATGTCTGTAAAAGCGGGACTGACAGGAGATATCATTCATTTTGTGATCTGTGTTGTTGCATTCTTTGCGATCGGATATTTTGTCGCATACTTTATGATCGGAAAATTCAAGTTCGCCACACCGGGACGTCTGGGAAATTATACGGATGACGGTGCAGAGGAAGAGTCTGCAGGCTCAGGTGCATCAGGCTCTGGAAAAGGCAGTGGACAGGCAGAGAGAATCATTGCACTTCTTGGCGGCAGAGAGAATATCACTCTCGTGGATGCCTGCATGACAAGGCTTCGTGTGACAGTAAAGAATCCGGAGCTGGTGGCAGAGCTTCCCGCATGGAAGGCGGAAGGGGCACTGGGACTGCTGAAAAAGGACAACGGTATCCAGGCGGTCTACGGTCCGAAGGCAGATGTGCTGAAGTCGGATATTAACGATATCCTATGATGCCAGGGGCAAAAGGTCATAAACCACGTTGTGCTTGCACATAAGTGGTTTTATGACTTGTTGACCCACCCAAAATGAGGATAAAAGTGGGACGTATGTCTCGCGATATCCGAATTTTGGGCAGGATTGTGGGAGTGCGTAGCACGGAACAATCCGTATGGCATCTTTTAACCCGCTAAAGATGAGCGGATTGCGAAACAAAAGCTGGAGGAAAGATGAAGATTCTTACATTGAACACCCATAGCCTGGTGGAAGAGGATTATGAAAGAAAGCTTCTGCAGTTTGTGGAAATGGCTGCGGCAGAGCAGCCGGACATCATCGGGCTGCAGGAGGTAAACCAGAGAAAGGACGCCCGTGTCCTGCCGGAGGAACGGCTGCATGGCTACACAAGGTGCAGCGGCTTTCAGGGAGCGGTGAAGGAAGGAAATCACGCGGCAAGGCTGGCAGAACTGCTGGAGAAGAAAGGGGTTTCCTATCACTGGACATGGATACCGGTGAAGCTGGGATATGATATTTATGAAGAGGGACTGGCGGTATTTTCCCGCCGCCCCATTCTGGAGACAGATGAGTTTTCCATCAGCCATACGGAGGACTTTCATAACTGGAAGCGCCGCAAGATTCTGGGCATCCGGACGGATGGTCCGGTAGACCACTGGTTCTACACGGTTCATATGGGCTGGTGGAAAAAGGATGAGGAGACGTTCTGGGATCAGTGGGACGCTGTGCAGGCAGGACTGGAAGACAAAATCAAGGGTGGCGGCAATGTCTGGATCATGGGTGATTTCAACAGTCCGGCACAGGCAAAAAACGAAGGTTATGATTATGTGAAACAGTCCGGGTGGCTGGATACCTATACACTGGCACAGAAAAGATCCGGTGAATATACGGTGGAACAGGTTATTGACGGATGGCGTGACCGGAACACATGCAGCGGTATGAGGATCGATTATATATGGAGCCGGAGAAGAGAAGCGGTCACAAGCTCTCGCGTGGTTTTTGACGGGACGCAGTATCCACAGATTTCCGACCATTATGGAGTGATGATTGAAACGGAGGAAGAAAAATGACGAAAGCAGCAGGGATTTTATTATCAATTACGAGCCTGCCATCCAGATATGGAATCGGATGCTTTTCAAAGAGCGCATATGATTTTGTGGACTGGCTGCAGAAGGCAGGACAGTGTTACTGGCAGATCCTTCCGCTGGGACCTACCAGCTATGGAGATTCGCCTTACCAGTCGTTCTCGACATTTGCCGGAAATCCATATTTTATCAGTCTGGAGGCACTGATCGAAGAGGGTGTGCTCACGGAGGAGGAATGTGATGCGGCGGACTTCGGTACAGAAGCGACTCAGGTGGATTATAAGAAGATCTATGACAGCAGATATCTGCTGCTGCGCAAAGCGTACGAGCGCAGCGATATCAGCCGTAACCCGGATTACCAGAGGTTTGTGGCTGAGAATAACTGGTGGCTTTCTGATTATGCGCTGTTTATGGCTGTAAAAGGCAGATTTAACGGTGTGCCATGGACGGAGTGGGCAGAGGATATCCGGCTGAGATGGCCGAATGCAATGGACTATTACCGCAGGGAGCTGTATTTTGACATTGAATTTCAGCAGTATATGCAGTTTGTGTTCTACCGTCAGTGGAACGACCTCAAGAGGTATGCCAATGAGCACGGCGTGCGTATCATCGGTGATATCCCGATCTATGTAGCGATGGACAGTGCCGACACCTGGAGTCATCCGGAGCTGTTCCAGCTTGACAGAGAGAACCTGCCGACAGCAGTGGCGGGATGTCCGCCGGATGGATTTTCCGCTACGGGCCAGCTCTGGGGAAATCCTCTCTACCGCTGGGATTACCACAGGAATACAGGGTATCAGTGGTGGCTGAGCCGCCTGGCTCACTGCTTCCGGATCTATGATGTTGTAAGGATCGACCACTTCCGGGGATTTGATGAATACTATTCGATTCCGTATGGTGCAAAGTCCGCCATTGACGGACACTGGGAAAAGGGACCGGGCATGGATCTGTTTTACCGTGTGCGGGAGGCACTCGGGCAGCATGATGTGATTGCGGAGGATCTGGGATTTATGACGGATTCGGTACGTCAGCTGGTAAGAGAGAGCGGCTTCCCGGGGATGAAGGTGCTGGAGTTTGCGTTTGATTCCAGGGATACCGGCTGTGTCAGTGACTACCTGCCTCACAATTATACGGAGAACTGCGTGGCATATACGGGAACTCATGACAATGAGACGCTGACAGGATGGCTTGAGAGCATCACAGAGGAAGAAAAGAAGATGGTCAGGGAATATCTGTGTGATTCCCATACACCACAGGACAGTCTGTTCCGGCCGATGATCGGACTGATCATGCGCAGCAATGCAGCACTTTGTATCATTCCGATGCAGGACTATCTGGGCTACGGAAATGAATGCAGGATGAATCAGCCGTCTACCGTGGGAAAGAACTGGAAGTGGAGAATGACGAAAGAGGAATTTACCGAAGAACTGCAAAAAGAGATTTGTCTGCAGACAGCACGCTTCGGGCGGCTGGGATGGCAGCAGTGCACATACTTTTGATTTCGACGAAGAAGAGTTTGAGTTTCAGACTGTGAGTCGGTTATCGGTTCAATAATTATTTAAGCAGCGGCCAATGAGCAGGTCGCTGCTTTTTTTAGGGAAAGAAACAGCCGCCACTACTCGCAATAGTGACGGCTGTTGAAAATAGCTTATAACTTATGTACATCATTCATGATAACCGGACGATTCTGAACCGGTTTTCATTTAAACTGATTATTCAGCAGTGATAGCGCCTGTCGGACATTCAGCTTCGCAGGTACCGCAGTCTAAGCATGCATCAGCATCGATCACATATTTTCCATCGCCTTCGCTGATTGCTTCTGCAGGACATACGCCTTCACATGTTCCACATGCTACACACTCGTCAGTAATTACATATGCCATGATTGTATCCTCCTTATATCTTTCAGTTTGGACTTGTGTTCAAGTCTTTCACTTATTCTAATACATTTACTGCTATTATACAAGTAAAATCTTCGGAAAATTCCTGGTACGGATGGAAAATGGTTACTTTTTTTACTGTAGTCGTGTAAGGGGAATTTTAACATAATCTAAAGGAGTTTTGTACTGTACAAACTGCCCAAATTCATATAGAATAAAAGTGATATTATCAACAGAAGATATAAAAAGGAGAAGGAGGAAAAGAAAAATGAGAGCAAAAAAAGCTGTTTTTGCAGGTGTTCTGGCTTCTGTCATGCTGTGTCAGACGATATCTGCGCCCTGGCTTGCCGGCACAGGTGCGCTGCATGCACAGGCTGCGGCGGCAAATGTGGTGCTGAACAAGACTGCCACGGCATCCGGCGTAGAGAATGATTCCGCTGTCTGGACGGCAGACAAGGCGGTAGACGGTGACAGCAGCAGCGCAGACAGCCGCTGGTCTTCAGCACGTATGCGCCCCACCGGCACGGGGACGGAGCAGACGCCTCAGTGGCTGAAGCTTGACCTGAAGGCAGATACGACAGAGGTGGAATCCATCAAGATTAAGTATTATCTGAAGGTGTGGAGCACTCAGTATAAGATTCAGACCAGTGCCACAGGAGAAGACGGAAGCTGGGAAGATGTGTATACACAGGCACAGCGTGCCGACAGCAATGATACGGATGTCATTGACACCATCGAAGCTTCGGCAATGACAAAAACGACACTGAAGAGATATGTGAGATTCTATTTTGAAAAGCTCAATGCAAATGCGGCCGGGGTAGCCGTTTCCGTAAGAGAAATCGAAATTTACGGCACCCAGGGCGGCACCATTGATACAGTCACCAGCGCACAGGAGGCTCTGAACGCGGTTCCGGCACTTACCGTTTCAGAGACGGATACTGCACTGCAGATCCCGTCAGTATCGGATGCCTATGAGATCAGGGTGTACGGCAGTGAGGTAGACAGAGTGATCGGAGATGACGGTACGGTTTCCCCGCTTCATATTGGAGAGCGCAGCATGAATGTCATCCTTCAGGCGACCAGTAAGTCGGATCCTTCCGATACGGCGAAGAAGAACATGACCGTGACGGTACCGGACAATACCGGCCGCTTCCCGGAGCTGTTCCCGCAGATCAGCGATCCGAACCCGATGCCGGATGTGCTCCCGACGATCCAGGAATGGTATGGATATAACGGAGATTTCACCATTAGTGAAGATACTGAGATCATCTATCATGACCCGGCAAATCTGGGCCTGGCTGAGGTGGCAGCCGAGATGCAGGCGGATCTGAAGGAAATCTGCGGCTTTGTTCCGGAAGTCAGAGCAGGTGCCTCCGGTGATTCCAATGATATCCTTCTGGAATCTCTGACAGAGGATACTTACGGAACCGGCGAGGAGGGCTATCTTCTGGTGACGGATGATGCAGGAATCCATATTTTCTCTGCAGGAAAGACGGGTGTCCTTTACGGAACAGTTACGGTAGAACAGATCCTTTATCAGGATCAGGCACATCAGACCGTGCCAAAGGGCGTGATCCGCGATTATCCGCTGTATGCGGTCAGAGGTATCATGATGGATGTGGCCAGAATTCCAACCAGAATCCAGTTCCTGGAGGATTATACCAGGATCCTGAAATGGTATAAGTTAAATGAGATGCAGATTCATTTAAATGATAATCAGTGGTCGGATCCGCCTTACTCACCGGATTATAACCAGTGGGAAAATGTAGAGGCATCCCATCGTCTCTATTCCGACACCTTCCCGTCACTGGCCGTGCAGGATTCCAAGTTTATGACGGACAGAGACTACGAGGGACGGTATGACTACTACTACAATGTGCATACGGAAATGAAGGAAAAACATGGTACGGCAGGCGAGCTGTATTATACGAAGGAGGAATTTAAGGATCTCCAGAAACAGGCAGAGGCAAGAGGCATCCAGGTGGTTGCCGAGCTTGATACGCCGGGACATTCTGCAGCCTATACGAAGTATGTGTATAAGAATCAGGAAGAGGTCATCAAGTCTCTGACAGAGAAAGGATACCTGAACAGGGCGGATTATCTCGATGCGAACGGAGAGGTGAAAGCAGGCGCTTCCTTCTATATCCACAATCCGAACAACTTCGAGCTGCTGGCACTCGATGATCAGAGCACGGATCAGACCACAAGGCAGAATGCCGTAAATGCAAAGATTTTCATGAAGGCACTTTTTGATGAGTATCTGGGCGGGGATGACCCGGTATTTACAGGAGATGCCGTCAGTGCCGGAGTTGACGAGTACTGGGATAAGAATACAGGAAACAATAAAGACGCGTTCCGCCGATATATGAATTACATGTATAATCTTCTGGGAGAGAGTGAGAATGGTTATGGAAAACAGGTCCGCATGTGGGGCGCTGTGATGCTGATGCCGGGAAGCACAGTCATCAACAAGGATATCGTTCTGGATATCTGGGCAACCTATGAAGATGATCCGATCGCCAGAATGAACGAGGGCTTCCGTGTGATCAATGTTCCCCAGCCATACCTGTATACCACACCGGGACGTTACCATAAGGATATGATCCGTGAGGAATATATTTATTACAACTGGGATCCGGTGATCTTTAACGGAAATGTCCGTGCAGAAAAGGGCGAGCCTTTGCTTCTCGGAGCGAAAGCGGCACTCTGGGGAGATGAGAACCGTGAGGGTATCACAGAAGCAGACTTAAATGAGCGCTATCTCAGACTCTGTGCGATGGTCGGTGAAAAGACCTGGGGCGGCACAAAGGCAGATGATACCTTTGTGGATTATTCCCAGACCTTTAACAGCTTAAGAGAGGGGCCGGGCACACAGATCGCAAATCAGATCGACAGTAAGTCGAATGTCGTTCTGGACTATGATTTTGAAAACGTATCAAAGGATGGAAAAACCGTCTATGATGCCAGCGGAAACGGTTATAACGGCAGCATCACAGGCGGAGAGGTCGTAGAAAAGGAAGGGCAGACCTGGCTTAGATTTGACGGCAATACTACCGTGGAGACACCGCTGACCAGCCTGGGATATCCGTATACCATGAGCTTTGATGTTTATCTGGACGGTACAGAGGAGAATACAAAGGAATCCTCCCTGTTCTCCGGCTATGACGGAAGGCTTCAGGTGGCCGGAATGGATGGAAAGCTGAGCCTGAACAGGGATTATTTTACCCAGTCCTTTGATTATCAGGTGAAGAATGAAGAAAAACACACGATTACGATCGTGGGAACCTATCAGGTGACGAAGCTGTATGTGGACGGTGTATTTACAAAGATCCTCTATGCGGCAGCCAGTGACAAGGACAACGGAGGCGCAGTCGGAGCGAGCACCTGGGCCGATCAGGACAATAACTTTCGTACCACCTTTGTATTCCCGATGAATACGATCGGAAAGGATTTTTCGGGATATCTGGCAAATATCAAGGCATACAACAAAGCATTATCCACAGAGGAGCTGTCGGCAGAGGAATCGGCAGGCGGTGAAGTGGATGTGGCAAGGAACCGCCATGCTTATGCGGATAATGGAAATTCTACATTCTGGGGTGATGAGATGCGTCTCTATCCGGCATGGAAGGCTACCGATGGCGATGGACATGTGACAGGAGCCACAGGCGTATCCACCTCCAATGAGTCCCGCTGGAATTCTTCCGACAGGGACACCGATTTCCTGATGGTGGATCTGGGAGAGAACAGAAGTATTTCAAAAGTTGTGATCGACTGGGAGGCTTCCAGATATGCTGCGGATTACGAGATTCAGGTATCCGGTGACAGAAAGAACTGGAAGACGGTGAAAACTGTAACCGGAAATACATCCGCCCTGACCACGGATACCTTTGACGCTGAAAATGCCCGTTATGTAAAGATGCAGGGCGTTCACCGCAGGGCGGGGTCAAATGAATACTGTATTTATGAGATGAAGGTGTATGGCACCGTTGACAAATCACAGTTGAAAAAAGCGTGTGAGGAGAAAGCAGAAATCCTTGCACAGAAAGCGATCAGCTGGGAGAATGCCAATGTTCTCTATGACGGCTATGTGGCTGCAAAGGCTGTGCTCGGCGATGTGATGGCAGGGCAGGAGGAAGTTGATGCTGCTGTTCTGGCGCTCGAACAGGCAGAGGAAGCAGCAAAAAAAGAGGAAGCAGCAGAAAAGCAGGAAGCGATTGCGGAGGCGATCAGCAAGGCGGCTGCGGTGCTGAAAGAGAAGGATTCCTATGATGCGGCAAGCTGGCAGGCATTCGAGAAAGCATATGAAGCAGTCGTAAATGCGTCTGCGGATCTTACCGCGGAAGAGCTCCAGACGCTGCTGGCGGCTCTGGAAAATGCACAGAAGGGACTGGTCAGAAAGCCATCCGGTCCGTCGAACCCGGAACAGCCGGCGAAGCCTGCAGTGGCACTGACTGCTCCGAAGGTCACCGCCGTAAAGAGCATGGAGACAAAGGTCAGGGTATCCTGGGAGAAAGCAGAGCATGCCGCATCCTATCAGCTCTATCGCAAAACGGGAAGCAGCGTAACAAAGGTGGGCGGTCCGGTGACGGGCACCACGGCTTATGATACGAATCCTGTGGGTGGAAAGAAAATGTCCTACTATGTAGTGGCGCTTTCCGGAGGCCAGAAGGAATATAAAGACAGCGCAGCAGGAAGCACAAAGGACATCACGCTTCCAAAGGCGACAGCGAAGGTGACCGCCACGCAGCAGAAGGGCCAGAAGGCAGTCACTGTCAAGTGGAAGAAAGTAAAGAAGGCTTCTTCTTATATCATCTACCGCGCGGAGAACAGAAAGGGCAGCTGGAAGAAGATCGCCACGGTGAAAAAAGGAATCTCTTACCGCGATAAAAAGAAGCTGAAAAAAGGCAAAACCTATTACTACAGAGTGGTGACGGTATCTGCAAAGACCTACAGCCCGATGAAGGAAGCAAAGAAGGCTGTAAAGATAAGATAAATACAAAATAAATACAAAACTCTGTGCCCTTGCATAACAGAGAAAAAAGTATTATAATTTCTGTGCAAGTTCGCACGAACAGGCAGCGGAGCGGATGAAGACATTCGCTTCGCTGAATCATTATAAAACAAGGAGGACAAACTCATGACAAAGGTAACAAAGGATATGGTAATCGGAGAACTTCTGAGAATGGATCCTGAGATGGCAGGCGTTCTCGTAGCAGGCGGTATGCACTGTGTAGGCTGCCCGTCCGCACAGGCAGAGACACTCGAAGAGGCAGCTCTGGTTCATGGGATCGAGCCGGATGTACTGGTAGCGAGAGTGAATGCTTTCGTGGAGAGCAGGCAGGCATAATTCTGCAAACGCAAGAGGGACTGTGACGCTGACTGATGAGAACCAGCGGTATACAGCCCTCTTTTTTGTTTCATGGAAAATTACTGTGCATCCGCGTAGAAGAGCCAGGGAGTATTGTATGTGAGGGAAGAGTATGGAAGATGCTTATGTGTTGCAGCTGTTAGAACCAAAATTTAAAGAATTCCATTTATGTTTTTGCGGCTATGCGGACTGTGAACCGCTTCACAGCTATGGACCGGCAAGCCGGCCGAATTATATTATTCATTATATTCTGGATGGAAAGGGCATCTATCAGGTGGGAGAACGGAAGTATTCCCTTTCGAAAGGGCAGGGATTTCTGATTGAGCCGGAGACGCTTACCTTTTACCAGGCAGACAGGGAAGAGCCGTGGAGCTATCTGTGGATCGGCTTTGGAGGAATCGGGGCGGCAAAGCTGATCCAGGATATCGGACTGAACAGCCGGCAGCTGACGTTTCAGTGTGATTATGGAGATGAGCTGAAGGAAATAGTATTTTCGATGCTGAAGCACACAGGGTCTACCGCTTCAAATCTGTATTACCTGCAGGGCAGGCTTTATGATTTTTTTTCCGTGCTTACAAGGGACAGTGTGGTTGACTCTTACGAAGATACGACAAAGGAGAGTATGTATGTGCAGGAGGCAATCGCATATATCAGAAATAATTACTCGAAGGGAATTACCGTGTCTGATATTTCGGAGTATCTGAATATCAACCGCAGCTATCTGTATACAATATTTAAAAACGACCTGGATCTGTCGCCCAAAGAGTTCCTGACGAAATTTTGCATCTCCCGTGCGAAAGAACAGCTGACGCTGACGGACCTTCCGGTGGAATATATTGCAAATTCCTGCGGGTATAAAAGTACCATTGTGTTTACAAAGGCATTTAAACAGGAAATCGGCATAACCCCGAGCCAGTATCGCAAGACAAACCGTAAGGAGACAAAAAGCCGCCTTGCTGCGAGCAGGGAAGAGCTGGATGAGATTGGCGGAAAAAGGAAGAAGTTTATATAATAAAATGATGAGAAGAGGCAATTGTTATCTAACATTTTGTATATTTTTAAGAACAAAATGGTATAACAGGAGTCTCTTTTTTCGATTATACTGGATTTAGAGATAAGGATCGTGCGCATAGATTCCTCTGTAAAAGTAAACGTATATTTTAAGAGACAAAAGTCCTGCTGGCACTGCAGGACGGGAAAAGGAGGAAAAAATGAATACTCAGAAAAAAGAAATGCAGTATAAGTATGCAACAACAAGGGAGAAGCTCTGTTTTGGTATCGGAGCGATTGGAAAGGATGCAATTTGTAATCTTGTAGGGGCATTTTTGATGCTTTATTTTACAGATACTCTGTATCTGGCACCGGCATTTGTGGGAGTGCTGTTCTTTGTTGCAAGAATCTGGGATGCGATCAACGATCCGATGATGGGAATGATCGTTGACAACACACACACGAGATTCGGTAAATTCCGTATCTGGCTTGTGATCGGAACGCTGGTAAACTCGGTAGTATTTGTACTTCTGTTTCACAGCTTCCATTTGTCGGGTACCTCTCTGTATGTTTACGTTTCCGTCATGTACATATTATATGGAATGACGTACACCATTATGGATGTGCCGTACTGGTCCTGGCTTCCGAACCTTACCAATGATCCGAGGGAGAGGGAAAAGGTGTCGGTAATTCCGCGTTTCTTTGCGAGTCTGGCGGGATTTTCCGTGTCTACATTCGGACTTTACATTATCAACTACTTCAACCGTGCAGCAGGTGAGGAAAACCTGTTTGCAGAGACAGGATATACCATTTTTGCAGCTGTCATTGCAGTCATTTTTATCGTAACCATTGGCATTACGGTATGTAACGTAAAGGAAGAATCGACGGTAGGAGCATCCGCAGAAAAAACAAGCTTAAAACAGGCATTTCATATTATTGTAAAGAATGACCAGCTTCTGGCATTTATCGGTCTTCTGCTTACCTTTAATCTGTGTACACAGATTGCCAAGAGCTTTGCCGTTTATTATTTTAAAAATGTATGTGGAAATGAATATCTGTATTCCATCTTTGGATTTGCGATTATTGCAGAGATGCTTGGTCTGATCTGCTTCCCGAAGATTGCTGCAAAGATCAGCCGTGAAAAGGTATATGCGATGGCATGCGGCCTTCCGATTGCAGGATTTGTCCTTCTTGGCATTGCCGGATTTGTCGCACCGCAAAGCGCCGTTCTCGTTGTACTCTGCTGTGCACTGCTGTTCTTTGGTTCCGGTCTTTCACTTGGTGTTACAACCTGCTGTATGGCGGATGTCATCGATTATGGTGAAGTAAAATTCGGGGTTCGTAATGAAAGCGTTACCTGTTCTGCCCAGACATTTCTGATGAAGGCAGCAATGGCTGCAGCCGGCGGATTGACAGGTATCGGTCTTCAGGTTGTAGGATATGACGCAAAAGCAGCTGTTCAGAGTGCCGGTACAATTATGGGAATCCGGGTTCTGATGATCGTAGTTCCCATTATCCTGGCAGCGGTCAGCTTTGCAATTTATAAAAAGTTCTATACTCTTAAGGGAGAAAAAATGGCAGAGGTAACAAGAAAAGTAAACGAGATGCATAAAAAGAATGCGTGAAAGGAGCAGAAAAAGATTTATGGCAAATATTATTTTTCACAGTAGAACAAAGACCTTTCATTTACATAATGATTCCATCAGTTACATCATGACGGTACTGGAAAACGGACATCTGGGACAGCTCTATTATGGAAAACGGATTCATGATAAGGAAGACTTCTCCTATCTTGTGGAGAAGTGTGGAAGACCGATGACTTCTTACGTGTTTGAAGGGGACAGGACATTTTCCCTGGAGCATATCCGTCAGGAGTATCCGGTATATGGTTCTACGGATTACCGTCATCCTGCGGTAGAAGTCCTGCAGGAGAATGGAAGTCGCATTTCTGATTTTCAGTATACAGGTCATACGATCTGTGACGGGAAGCCCGGACTTAGCGGGCTTCCAGCGACCTACACGGAGTCAGACGAAGAGGCAAAGACACTTTGTGTTACACTTTATGACCGTGTGACGGATATAAAAGTGGAGCTGCTTTATACGATTTTTGAGGAAGGCGCAGTGATCGCAAGGAGCACGAAGCTTTCCAACGAGGGAACCAGACCGGTACATCTGCTGACAGCTATGAGTATGTGTCTGGATCTGCCGGATAAGGATTACGTGTGGATGCAGCTTTCGGGATCATGGTCAAGAGAACGCCATGTGAAGAATCGCACACTGGAGCAGGGAATTCTGGCGATTGACAGTATGCGGGGAAATTCGTCCCATGAGCACAATCCCTTCATGGTTCTGAAACGCCCGAATGCAACAGAAAATGAGGGGGAGGTCATCGGTTTCAGTCTGGTCTACAGCGGAAATTTCCGGATCCAGGCAGAAGTAGACACACACGATGTAACCCGGATCACGGCAGGAATCAATCCGGCAGGCTTTGACTGGAAGCTGGATGCACAGGAGAGTTTCCAGACACCGGAAGCGGTGATCGTGTATTCTGAAGATGGGCTAAACGGTATGAGCCAGACCTTCCACAGATTATACAGAAAACGTCTGGCACGGGGATACTGGAGAGACCGCCCGAGACCGATTCTGAACAATAACTGGGAGGCGACTTATTTTGACTTCACAGAAGACCGCCTTGTAGAGATCGCATCGAAGGCAAAGGAATGCGGTGTGGAATTGTTCGTTCTGGATGACGGATGGTTCGGAGAGCGGAATAATGACCGTGCAGGACTGGGGGACTGGATTCCCAACAAAGCGCGTCTTCCCCGGGGAATCACAGCACTTTCTGAACGGATCGAGGCTCTTGGAATGAAGTTCGGGCTCTGGTTTGAGCCGGAGATGACGAACAGGGATTCGGATCTGTACCGCGCACATCCGGACTGGATCCTGCAGACACCAGAGCGGAATGTTTCTCATGGAAGATATCAGTATGTGCTCGATTTCTCACGGAAAGAGGTGGTGGACTGCATCTATGGCATGATGCATAAGATTCTGTCGGAAGCCAGGATTTCATACATTAAATGGGATATGAACCGGAGCATCACGGAGTGTTATTCAGCAGTCCTTGCGGCAGACCGACAGGGAGAGGTCTTCCACCGGTATATCCTTGGAGTATATGATCTGTATGAGCGTCTGACAAGTGCATTTCCGCAGGTGCTCTTCGAATCCTGTGCAAGCGGAGGCGGACGGTTCGATCCGGGGCTTCTGTATTATGCACCTCAGGGGTGGGCAAGCGATGATTCCGATGCGGTGGAGCGGCTGAAGATTCAGTATGGAACCTCCATGTGCTATCCGATCAGCAGTATCGGGAGCCATGTATCCGTGACACCGAATCATCAGGTCTTTCGGAACACGCCTCTCCATACAAGGGCAAATGTGGCGTATTTCGGAACCTTTGGTTATGAACTTGACTTAAATAAGCTGAGTCCGGAGGAAATCGGGCAGGTAAAAGCACAGATTTCATTTATGAAAGAGTACCGGGAAATTCTGCAGTTTGGAACTTTTTACAGGCTGAAAAGTCCGTTTGAGGGAAATGAGACTGTCTGGATGGCAGTAAGCGAAGATAAGAATACGGCGATCGTCGGCTGGTACCGCGTGCTAAACGGCGTAAATATGCCTTACAGCCGTGTACGGCTCAGAGGATTACATCCGGATGTTGTGTATGAAAATATACAGAACGGAACGGAAAATTATGGAGATGAACTGATGAATCTGGGGCTGATCACGACAGATGTGACTGCCGGGGAGGTTCCGGGGACTGCCGTGCCCTGCACGGATTTTGAGTCCAGAATTTATCTGTTAAAGGCAAAGGAGCAATCGTAGAATATGGAAAAGAAAAATCATATGGGACTTCGTGTCGGGATGATGCTGGTTGGAATTTTACTGATCGGATTTTGTGTTTCATTTTTCCGGCTTGCCGGCTTCGGTGTAGATCCGTTTACCGGGATGAACCTGGGAATCAGCGGGTTTATCGGATGGACCTTCGGGACATGGCAGCTGATTGCAAATATGATCCTTCTGATTGTGGTATTTTTTACCGTACGGAAATGTATCGGGGCGGGAACGATCATCAATATGGTATTTGTCGGATATATCGCAGACTTTATCTGCTGGCTGGCACAGGATGTTATCCATGTAGAGATGGTATTGGCACTTCGCATAGCTGCTCTTTTGCTGGCCCTGCTGTTTGCCTCTCTCGGAGTTGCGCTTTATATGAAAGCGGATATGGGGATCGCACCCTATGATAGTGTGGCGGTCATCATCGAGAAGGAGACAGACGGAAAAATACCGTTTCATATCGCTAGAGTGCTGTCGGATATCACGGTACTTGTGGTTGGAATCATCTTCTGCATCGCAGCAGGAAACAGTGTGTGGATGGTGGCGGGAATCGGAACCGTCTGCAATGCGCTTTTTAATGGACCCGTTATCCGGTTTTTCAGGGAACAGCTTGACAGGAAATGGCCGGATTTATAGGAGACAGACAAAAGGGATAGCGTATAAGCGCGCTATCCCTCTTGTCTGTGTTAACCTGAACAAGAACCGTTAAAGATGTATCGAGTCATTGCTCAAACGGTATCTTATGAAATTTCTGCCAGCTTCTGAATCGCATGCTCCGGGATCAGGCATTCCATGTGTTCGGAATAGAAAGCCCGCATGCCCGCAGTAAACTTACCGCCCTTTCCATACTCGGATAAAATATTGCAGATCTTGTTAAATTCCTCCGGACTGTGGCCGGATTTGCTGACCAGAAGATGATATTCCTTTGCAGTATGATGCTTGTAAAGGGAGTTCTCTCCCTGATAAAAGGCATTCAGGATCTCTGCCACATGGATCACCGTATCCAGACTGTTGAATTTGTAAAGGCGTGTCAGATTAACCGGAGGTTCAGCTGCAATTTCCGGAGCCGGCGCCTGGGTATTTGCCTGTTCTGTGTGTTTTTTCTTTGCTTCCAGTATCTTGTTGAACAATCCCAGAATATCGTCTGCTCCTTCGAACTGAGAGGCAATCGGGGAATCATCCATATTCGGAAAATCACCGCTGCCGGAAGGAGAGAATCTGGCAAATCTGGTATCCAGCTCCTCGGGATCCTCCACCTTGGTAATAATCAGGATAATCGTCTCTGAGGGCAACGGAATGGCTTCGATCATAAGCGGTATGTCATTAGCCTCGAATCCGAATTCAGAGGCTGCCTGCTGCATCATGTCACGAAAAAGTGCTTTCGCCTTGTCGGAGCCGTAGGCAAGCTCCGTGATCTTGATCTGGCGGTTAGCCAGGTCTTCCTTCGTAAGGGTGCAGCGTATCTGGTTTTCACTGATCTTTTCTATCTTCATATTTATCACTTCCTGTCCTGTTTCCGTTCACGGTCGGTAGTAGAAGAAAAACTGGTTTGAGTATCAAAACGGATTTTCGGAATCTACGGAACGGTTATTATAGTATATGCCACTGTTTGTCTGGTATTTCTCATAGTATAAACAATCAGATGCGGTCTGTCAAATCTATTCTGATGTTTCAAGGAAAATATAAAACCCCCGGATGCTGCGAGATCAGCGTCCGGGGGTTTTTAGCAGATATGTTTGTATATAAGGACACTTCGCTGATATTATACATCTCTGATTTTGAGCAATCAACAGAAATTAAATCTTAGATACAGAATTCATCTGCTGAAAATCAGAGAAAATCCCGAGAGAGCCAGGAAACTGGCATATAAAAAGGTGATATTAAACAGTGGCGACATTCAAATAAAATAAATAGTCACAAACTATTGACAAATAAACATATACACGCTATAATGTTTGCAAATCATAAATAAGGTGGTGGAGGATGAAATTTCTATTTCTTTTTGCCGTCACAGGAATGGCAGCGGTGTGGGATATCAGGACTGGAAAAGTGCCGAATATCCTGATTGCTGCAGGTCTGGGGATTGCATGCTGGTTTCGGATAATGGAATCCGGAAGGGCAGGACTCTGGCAGTTCCTGGGCGGAGGCATCCTGCCGCTTCTCCTGCTGGCGGCGTTATTCTATTTTCGCATGCTTGGAGCAGGCGATATTAAGTTATTTTGCGTGATCGGCGGATTTCTGGGAACAGAAGGCCTGCTGTCATGCATGGCAGTATCTTTTCTGACGGGAGCAGTGCTCTCTCTCATTTTACTACTCAAACGGCGTATTCTTAAACAGCGCCTTCAATACTTCTTTGCCTATATCGGCGAATTTATCCGTACAGGAATATGGGTTCCCTATAGAGACGGGATGGACAGGGAGGCAGGATTCTGTTTTACCGTTCCCATTTTTTTCAGTGTATTACTTGTTCTGTCAGGCAATATATCCGAATTTCGGATATAACCAAAAGAAAAGCATACATTCAGGAGATGATGCGATTGAAAAAAGATATTTTTGCAGTGTGTGATACAGAAGTATCCTATGTGCTCAGGCTGATGGAATTCATTCAGCAAAAACAGGGTGCCATTTTTGAGGTTCAGGCCTTCACAAATGTAAAGAGCCTGTGTGAATTTGCAGAAAAGCAGAAAATTTCACTGCTGCTGATCTCCGCGCGTGCCATGTGTCAGGAGGTCAGGGCGCTGCCGGTGGGCAGGATCATGATTCTCTCAGAGGGAGAAATGCGAAAGGAGCTGGAGGAGTACCCCTGTATTTACAAGTATCAGGCGTCTGACAGTCTGGTATCGGAGGTAATGGGATACTATGCCGTGGAAAATCAGACGGCACCTCAGGCACTTTTCAAGAAAGACAGAAGATGCATGGCAGTGTATTCTCCTGTCCGGAGAGCTTTAAAGACTTCCTTTGCTCTGACGCTGGGCCAGCTTCTGTCCCGTGACAGGCATGTGCTGTATCTGAATCTGGAGAGCTTTTCCGGTTTCTTTCCTTCTATGAAACAAGAGTCGGACACTGACATTGCAGATCTGATGTATTTCGTAAAACGGGGCGTGGGGAATGTGGCGTACAGGCTTCAGGGAATGGTTCGAAGTCTTGGCAATCTGGATTATATTCCGCCGGCAGTGTCGCCGATGGATATCCGCAGCGTGACCGGCGCAGAGTGGATGACACTTCTGGGTGAGATTGAGACATACAGCATATACGATACGGTTATTCTGGATTTTGATGAAATGGTCGATGGTTTTTTAGATATCCTGCGCCATTGTGACACGATCTATATGCCTGTAAGGGAAGACAGCCTGTCTGTGGTAAAGCTGCGGCAGTATGAAAGCTTCCTGAAGCTCTGCGGTTATGGAGATCTGACAGAAAAGACCAGGAAACTTAAGCTGCCGTTTCACAGCAGCTTCGGATCGGGGGAGCACTATATTGAGCAGCTCATATGGGGGGAACTGGGAGATTTTACGAGAAATCTGATTCGGGAGGAGGGGGCAGATGGAGAAAACAGAGGAACGCACAGCTGCACTTAGAAGAAAGCTTCTGAAAAGGATCGCAGAGGAGACGGATACGAATGACGGAAAGATCCTGGAGATCATTGACGAGCTTATTATGAAAGAGGGGAGAGAAGCTTATATCAGCCTGCAGGAGAAGCAGCGGCTTCGCACAGAGCTGTTCAACAGCATTCGAAGGCTGGATATTCTGCAGGAGCTTCTCGATGATGATACAGTCACAGAAATCATGGTGAACGGGACAGAGGGGATTTTCATCGAGCGGATGGGAAGACTTTCGCGATGGGAGAAGCATTTTTCCACAGTGGAGAAACTGGAGGATCTGGTACAGCAGATCGTGGCACGGTGCAACCGCATCGTCAACGAGTCTGTGCCGATCGCCGATGCCAGGCTCGAAGGCGGTGCCAGGGTAAATATTGTGCTTCCGCCGGTGGCACTGAACGGACCCGTGATCACCATCCGCCGCTTCCCGAACTGTCCCATAACGATGGATCAGCTGATCGCATGGGGGACAGTCAGCCGGGAGGCGGTCGGGCTGCTTCAGAAGCTGGTGCGCTCAGGCTACAACATTTTTATCAGCGGAGGAACCGGATCGGGGAAAACCACGTTTCTGAATGCTCTTTCTGATGATATCCCCAAGGGGGAGCGGATCATTACGATCGAAGACAATGCGGAGCTTCAGATACAGGGAGTGGAAAATCTGGTCCGTCTGGAGGCCCGCAGAGGAAATACGCAGGGAGAGCATGAGATCACGATCCGTGACCTGATCCGGGCGAGCCTTCGAATGCGTCCAAGCAGAATCATTGTCGGCGAGGTGCGGGGCGAGGAGGCACTGGATATGCTTCAGGCACTGAATACCGGGCATGACGGATCATTGAGTACCGGGCATGGAAACAGTCCGGGGGACATGCTGGCCAGATTAGAGACCATGGTGCTGATGGGAATCGAGCTTCCTGTTTCAGCCATCAGACGCCAGATCGCTTCCGGGATCGATATCATGGTTCATCTGGGAAGGATGCGTGACGGAAGCCGGAAGGTACTGGAGATCGTAGAGATTACGGGCTACCGGTATGAGACGGAAGAGATTCTGACAGGAAGTCTTTTTGAATTCCGGGAAACCGGAGCGAAGGAGGATACGAAGGTGCATGGAAGGCTGGAAAAGAGCGGTGAGCTTAAGAATACGAAAAAGCTTTTGCAGGCAGGGATCTACAGCTGGTAAGAAAGGAATGAGGCAATGGATTATCGCAGGTATGAATTTACATGGAAGGAAAGAATGGTGCTTTTTCTGGAATATCTGCTGCTGGACGGGGCAGTCAGCTTTCTGTTTTACCGTTCATGGATTCCGTTTGTGCTCTTTCTGCCCGGTTTTCTGTTGTTCCTGAAGCTGAAAAGGGAGGAGCAGAGAAAAAAGAGGATCCGCAGGCTTGGCAGTCAGTTTCTGACAGGAATGCAGGCGGTATCCAATGCACTGGCGGCAGGATATTCTGTGGAGAATGCCTTTGGAGAAGCCCTGAAAGATCTGCAGAAGGCTTATGGAAACAATCTGATCGTAACCGAATTTTCAGTAATCGTCACACAGCTCTCGCTTGGCCGGACACTGGAGTCACTTCTGGAAGAACTGGCAGCCAGAAGCGGGGAAGAAGATATCAAAAGCTTCGCAGAGGTCTTTGCGGCAGCAAAGAGGAGCGGAGGAGATCTGATCTCTATTATAAGAAATACGGTCTCATCCATCAGCCAGAAGGAGGAGACCAGGCAGGAAATACAGGTATGTATTGCGGCAAAGAAGCTGGAACAGAATGTGATGAGTGTTGTTCCCCTTTTTATCCTTGCCTATGTGGGTGCTGCTTCTCCGGGATTTCTGGATGTCATGTATCATAATGTTACGGGCATTGCAATCATGAGTATCTGCCTGGTTATTTATTTTCTGGCGTGGATGCTGGGCAGGCGGATCGTAGAAATTGAGGTGTAACAGATAAACAGTCAGATCATAGAAATTGAGATGCAGCGGATGAACATGCAGATCATAGAAATCGAGGTGTAGCAGATGAACCGGTTATTAAAGCCGTTTTACGGAATAAGCTGCCGGATCCTGGAGAGATTTCCGGAAGACTGGAGGGAAGAGAGGGAAAAGGATGTGCAGAAGCAGACAGGCGGTCTTTTTCCGGGGAAGAGGATCTGTGCAAAGGAGTATTATGCCCGCCGGCTGGCGGTGGTTCTGGCAGTGGTTTTCTGGGGACTTGGACTGGCTTTTTTTGCAGAACTGGCTGCAGGTCAGGGACAGAAGGAGCGGTCACAGGAGTATCTGATCCGTCCGGTGTCAGGGGAGGGAGACAGAGAGACAGAACTGGAGGTACTCGTGGAAGGGGAAACAGAGAAGATCAGTCTTCCGGTAAGGATCAGCGAAAGGATCTGTACACCGGAGGAGGTGCAGCAGATTTTCGGAAAGATCATGGACGGGCTGGAGAGGCAGATCCTTGGGAAGAATGAAAGTCTGGACAGGGTAAGGAGTGACCTGAAGCTTCCGTCATCCATGTATGACGGGGCGGTGACGATCGAGTGGATCCGATCGCCGTCGGATGTAATCGACGAGAGAGGAGCGATCATCCGTGAAGTGGATGACAAAGGTGTGCTGGTAGAGCTTCAGGCATTGCTTCGTTATCGGGAGCAGGAGGCAGAATATACCTGTTATGCCCATGTGTATCCGCCGGAAAGAACTGCAAAAGAACTGCTGGAAAAGAAGCTGAAGGAGGCGGTGGCAGATGCGGATGAGGCGGGGAAATATGAGGATAAGCTTGTGCTTCCGGGAGTGGTAGACGGGAAAAAGGTATTCTGGAGTCATCCTGCCACACATACAGGCCTTTCTCTGGCGGTGCTTGTACTGGCAGGAGCCGCAGCGATATGGGTGGGACAGTCACGGAAAATAAAAAAGCTTCAGGAGGAGAGAAGAAGGCAGCTCCTTCTTGATTATCCGGATCTGCTCTTTAAAATGGCGATGCTCCTCGGCGCCGGTATGACCTTAAAAGGAACTTTTGTGAAAATCACAGATGAATACCGGAAGCGAAGAGAAACAGCCCCAAGGTTTGTTTATGAGGAAATGCTGGCGGCCTGCCGGGATATGGAAACCGGTGTGGGTGAGGCAGCCGCCTATGAAAGCTTCGGGAAGCGATGCGGGGTGGCATGTTATGTAAAGCTTGGATCTGTTCTGTCCCAGAATCTGAAAAAGGGTGCGGGAGGACTGCAGGAGCTGCTGGAACGTGAGGCGGCTGCGGGATTTGAAGAAAGGAAGCACGCAGCAAGAAAGCTGGGAGAAGAGGCGGGAACAAAGCTTCTGATTCCTATGATCATGATGCTGGGACTGGTGCTCGTCATACTGGTAATCCCGGCAGTCATGAGCTTTTGAGAGGGGAGGTGAGAAGAGGATGCGTAAGAAATATACTTCAGAAATCATCCACAGGCATGGAGAGAAAGAAAATCCGAAAGGAATCTGGCAGATCCGGGAGTTTCTCGTGGAAGAGGACGGAATCGGTGTTGTAGAGGTGATTTTGATCCTTGTGGTTCTGATCGGACTTGTCATTATCTTTAAGAATCAGCTGACGACTCTGGTCAATAATATTTTCAGGAAAGTTATCAGCCAGAGTAACGGAATATAGTCGATGGTATTTTTGCGTGACAGGAGGAAAAATGAAGGGGTGCAGGTGCAGAGGAACCATTACGGTATTTTTAAGTCTGGTCAGTGTATTGTTTCTGTCTCTGATCTGTACGCTGGTAGAATCAGCGAGGCTGCAGGGAGCCCGCGCGTGGGCGGCGGCAGTGGTGGATCTGGGGATTTATTCCGTGTTCGGGGAATATGAAGGGGAGCTTCTGGAAAAGTATGATGTGCTGCTGCTGGACGGAGGCGGTGGAACAGGAGAATTTGCCCCTGAGAGGCTGGCACTGCGTATGCGTGAATTTATGGAATTTAATACGGATCCCGGGAAAGGACTGGCACCGTCTCAGAACTGGAATGTGTTTCCGATGGAGGTGATTGACTGTGAAATCTCAGGCTGTACACTGGCTACGGACGGGGAAGGGGCTGCCTTTTACCAGCAGGCTGTCGGAAATATACAGGAGAATCTGGGCACGGAACTGTTATATCGATACAGGAAGAACCGTCAGGAAGCGGAAAAACAGCAGGAGCAGGCGGGCACCTATCAGGAAAGAGACAAAAGAGCGTGGAAAGAGCTGGAAGAAATGGAAACAAGGCAGGTTACACAGGAGCAGCAGGATCAGGAGAAGGAAAAAGAAGGGCAGGATCAGGAAGTCCCGGAAGAAACTTCGGAACGTGTCTCCACGGAAAGATTGCCGAAGGAGGACAGGCCGGGTGCACCTGAAAATGCAGAGAATCCGATCGGGGAAATCAAAAAAATAAAAAAACTGGGCATTCTGGGACTTGTGGTAAAAGATCCCGGTGCAGTCTCTGCCAGGAGCGTAGAAACCACAGAACTGCCATCCGGAAGGAAGCTGCAGAGAGGGAATTTCGATGTGGAAAAGAAGTATCAGGGGGCAGTAGCAGATGGGATTTTCCAGGAGTATTTGCTTGAGCATTTCGGGACACTGACGGATCCATGCAGGGACAGCAGCCTGGAATATCAGGTGGAGTACATTCTGGCAGGGAAGCACAGCGATGCCGAAAATCTGAAGGCAGTGGCAGAGAAGCTTCTTCTGCTCCGGGAGGGTGCAAATTTTGCTTTTGCAGCATCGGACGCCGGGATGAGGGGACAGGCAGGTACACTTGCCGCTGCGATCGCCGGTGCCGCACCCGTTCCGGGGCTGGTGCAGGCACTGGAGCTGGTACTCCTGCTGGCATGGGCCTATGGTGAGAGCCTGCTGGATGTAAGGACACTGCTGTCAGGCGGAAAAGTTCCGTACGTCAAGGATGCCTCCACATGGAAGCTGTCACTGGAAAACCTTTCCCGGGTCACAGAGCTTCTTTCTGAGTGTGATGACGGGAAGGGAACAGGACAGTCATATGAGGATTATTTAAGGATCTTGTTGTGTACCGGTGAAAAAGGGCGCTACCCCATGCGGGCGCTTGATATGATGGAAGGCAGAGGATTCTGTCAGAACATGCGGGCTGATGGATGGGTGATGAAGGCAGAAGCAGAGGTCACCTTCCGGTTTCCACCGGTATTTCTGAGGGTACCGCATATTTTTCTGAAGCTTCCGGTACAGGTGACAGAATATGAGGTCAAAGGGTGTATGCAGTATTAAACAGGAAAGGGGGCTGACAGGGATGTTCTTTCTCTGTGCGGAGAAAACGGCAGATCACAAACGATTCTATCAAAAATTCAAAAGAAAGGAAGAATGCTCTCTCCCGGGCAGATATGATGCTGAAAGACCGGACAGAGGAAGAATATCCCTGTCAGTCCCACACAAAAGAAGTCATACAGAAGAAAACCAAGCAAAAAAAAGCCATACAAAAGAGAACCATGCAGGAGAAATCCACATAAGAGGAAGTCTTACTGTGGAGGCGGCGTGTGTGCTTCCTGTATTTATCTATATGATACTGGTCTTCCTGTATTTTTTTCAGGTGGTTCATATGGCCGGAAGTGTGGCCGGGGGACTTCAGGAGGCTGGAAAGAAAATGGCGATCTATGCTTATGCAAAGGAAGCGTCAGTGGAGGGGGAGGTATCAGAGGTATCCCGTATGATCAGCCTTTCTTATGCAAAAGCCAGGATTTATCAGAAAACAGGAAGGGATGCACCGGCGGTCTATCTGCTGAAGTCCTCAATCGGACAGGAGAATGGAATCATTGATCTGGTCGCAGAATACCGTTTTCGATGGCGTCTTCCATTTTTCTTTTCACCGGATCTTCCGATCGGACAGAGAGCCAGAGTACGGGCCTGGACAGGGAGAAGTAAGCAGACAGGTACGGGGAAGGACGGATGCGGAGGAGAAAAGGTCTATGTGACGGTAAATGGAAAGGTATACCACAAAGACCGGGAATGCACCCATATTCGTCTGTCTGTCCATCAGGTTCCCAAAGAAAGCATACAGAATCTCAGAAATGCAGACGGCGGAAAATATTATCCCTGCCGGGACTGCAAAGGCGCAGATGGGGCAAGTGTTTATATTACGGACACAGGTAACAGGTATCACAGCAGTGTGACGTGCAGTGGAATCAAAAGGGGAGTGATAGCGGTGGACAGTTCCCGGCTGGAGGGATGGAGACCCTGCTCCCGATGTGGAGGATAAGGGAAAATGGAAAAATGGATCATAGCCCTGTTTCTTGGAACAGGCAGTGTGATGGATGTCAGAAAGAGAGAGATTCCCATGCTGCTTCCGGGCGTGTTTGCCGTCACCGGACTGGTGCTGCAGATAGGCCGGATGGCAGCAGGAGAAGGGTGGACAGGTCATGGATTTCTGGCCGGTAATGCCTGGATCGCAGGAGGTCTGGCAGGGATTTTGCTGACGTTTGTGGGAAAGATCACACATGAGGCCATTGGATGTGGAGATGGCCTGAGTGCCGTGGTGCTCGGCATATGGCTTGGTCTGGTTCCGATGATGGAGATTCTGTTTCTGGGTCTTGTGCTGTCGGCGGTGTATTCTGCCTGGCTGTTAGCAGTAAAGCACAAAAGCGGAAGGACCCAGATCCCCTTTCTGCCCTTCTTTCTGGCGGGGTATCTGGTCTGGATCTTTCTCGGAAGGGCGGTGGCAGGATGAGACTTCGGGCCAGCTATACAGTGGAAGCAGCGCTTCTGATGACAGTGATCCTGCCGCTGCTTACCGGGATCATTTATCTGGGGTTCTATCTGCACAATGTGTCCGTCATGCAAAATGCAGCGTATGAGCTGACAGTGCTGGGCAGCTTTGAGAGCGGCAGAGGGGATGGGGAATCGATCGTAGAAAAAAGAAAGCAGGAACTGGTATCCCGGGCTTTTCCGGGACTTGGGCAGGTACAGGCAGATGTACAGATCGGGAAAAAGAAGGTTTCTGCCAGGATCCAGGGAGAATTCCGGATACCGGGGCTTATCATGCATTTTTTCTGCAACAACAGGATGAACATACAGGCATATTCGGAGATGGAGCTTTTGCAGCCGGGAAAACAGATCATCCGAATGCATCAGATAAAGAAATTGACGGAGGAAGGGAATGAATATAACGTATCACCGGGACGGAGCGAATAATTATATGGTGCTGGAAGCGGCACAGGAGATCCGGGGGGATGAGTATCAGGTAAGGATGATGCTGGTAAATCCGATTCCCGGACTTCTGAGATGCCGGCTGCGCTGCGTGGATGGCACGGCTTCTTTTCACTATGAGATTACGTCCAGGCAGCCGGCGGCCCGGATCTTCGAGCAGAGGCCGATCGGTTCTGAAGATATCCGTGCACTTGTCATGGGTATCAGCAGAGTGCTGGGAGGATTAGAAAAGTATCTTCTGGAGGATGAATGTCTGCTGCTTGATCCGGAGCTGATCTATATGGATGTGGAAACCCGGGAAATGTTTTTCTGTTATCTGCCTTTTTATAAAGGGGATCTTCCGGAATCCTTTCGCGGGCTTGCCGAATATCTTCTGAAACATCTGGATCATGAAGACGGACAGGCTGTGCTCTGGGGGTATCAGCTGTACAGCGGCACAGCTTCGGAAAACTACAGTATCCATGAAGTGCTGAAGAAGCTGCGTCACAGAATGGGAAAAGAGGAAATACAGGCAAAGAAACAGCAGTCAGGAGATTTTGGAGAAGAAACAGATACTGGAAAGAATAGAGATTCCAGATCAGAACAGTCTGAAAGACAGGAAGGAAGGCTAAGGGGAGGATCGTCTGGAAGAGAGCGGGAAAGGATCGGAAAGGGGCTGTCGGAAAGAGAGAAAGAAATGCCGAAAGGAATACAGAAACAAATACCGGGAGAGAATCTGTCCGGCAGAGAGGTGGAAATGGCACTGTCAGGAAGAGACATTTCAGAGGGGAGAAAAGAGAAGACCAGGAAATCAGATGTACACAGAGAAAGGTCTGTTCTGGTGTTTATAAAAAAGAAGTGCAGCAAAAAGAGGATCATGGCTTCTGCTTCTTTTCTGCTCTTGTCCGGAACGGTTGGTGCCCTTGCCTTTCTTCAGATTCTGACACTGACACAGTCAGGAGGGATCCTGTTTCTGGCAGCGGTGGTATTTCTTTATTTGTGTACGGGCAGAGAGAATCAGGGAAAGAGGAAAAGAGAGAAAGAAAACGGTAAAAAAACGGTGCGAATCAGGAAAAGAACCGGAAAAACAAAAAGGAAAAAGGAACATTTGGAAGAGAATCTCCAAAAAGACTGTTGTGGCGAATTCATATACCGGGAGGAGACTCAGAACAGGTATAATGAAGACACGGAAGAACAGAGTGTATGTGATTTCTGTGAGGAATTTGATGAGCTGCAGTCTTTGGGAGACGGTAAGTCCATTTCCGGAATCAGTCAGAATACAGAGCCCGAAAAAACAGATGAAGGCGAGACATACGGGCAGACAGTACTGCTGCAGGACGGTGGAGTGGGAGAATATCCGACTCTGACCGGTATCCATCCTGCGGCGCAGGAAAGGGTGGTGCTTGACCGGGAGAGATTCTTCATTGGGAAACTGAGAGGACAGGTAGATCTGGTAATCTCTTCACCGGGCGTCAGCAGGATCCATGCCGGCATCGAGAAAAGGGGAGACCATTATTATCTGGCGGACTTTAACTCGACAAACGGCACCTTTCTAAACGGCGAACGTCTGATGGCCAATGAGTACCGGCAGCTTCAGACAGGAGATGAGATCTTCTTTGCGGAGACAGGATATTATTATCGGGAATAACACTTGCAAACATCCGCCATTCTGATACAATGAGGATTACTGGAGCGTGAAACGCACAGCCATCCTGAGGTATCATCATGACAGACAGGATCCAAAGGTCATGCGTTCTGCGTCGGAATGGAAAAGGAGGATGTTGTTATGGATGAAATAAAAGATTTTCTGAAATCCAGAGCGATCTGCAATCTTCTGATGGTTATCATAAATATCGCCGTCTTTCTCGGTCTGGAGATTGTGGGATGCACGGAGAATGTTCCGTTTATGGCGGAGCACGGTGCCTGCTATACGCCATGGATCCTGGAATACGGAGAGTATTACAGACTGCTCACCAGCATGTTTCTGCATTTCGGCATCGAGCATTTAGCCAACAATATGCTGGTGCTGATGTTCCTGGGAGATACGCTGGAGCGTGCGGTTGGAGAGATACGGTATCTGATCATCTATCTGGGAGGAGGGATCCTGGCAAATATCTTTTCCTGTGCGATGGAATACCGCACCGGAGAGTATTCGGTGTCTGCCGGGGCATCCGGAGCAGTATTCGCAGTGATCGGTGCGCTGATCTATGTGGTGATCGTAAATCGCGGAAGGCTGGAGGATATTTCCGCAAGACGTCTGATCCTGATGGCGGTTCTTTCTCTTTTTCAGGGCTTTACCAGCATCGGGGTGGACAATGCCGCTCATGCGGGAGGACTGGTATTCGGGCTTTTTCTGGGGATTCTTCTCTATAGAAGGCCGCGAAGGAAGGTCATGCAAGAGGAAGAAGGATGGTAAAAGCAGTACCCTTTCCGGGACTGGTTTCTATCTGCAGCTTTCCCTTGTGCGCTTCGATGATCCGTTTCGTAATGGAAAGTCCCAGACCGGTTCCGTCCTGCTTGTGAGTGACGAAGGGCTGAAAAAGCGTATCCATGTATTCTTCGGGAATCCCGCAGCCCGTGTCGGCGATCCGGATCCTCATCCACTGTTCATCCGCAGAGGCGCTTAAGGTCACCTCTCCGTCGCCCTCCAGGGCTTCGAAGCCGTTTCGGATCAGATTTGAGATGGCCTGGCGGAGCTTTATGGGGTCGGCGTAGAAAGCCGGCAAATCCTCCGGCAGCCTGAAGGAAAATCGAAAGGATTCTGAGGACAGGCTGGAAAGAGAGGAATAAACCTCCGTCAGCCAGCGGCCGGCATCGAGAAGCTTCGGGTTCGTTTTCTCACTGTTATTGTAATTTGAAAGTTCCTCCAGCAGACGCAGCAGATACTTCATGTCCCGCATAGTATCTTCCCAGAAGAGAAAGTCTCTGACCTCAGGATGCTGTTTTTCAATCAGCTGCAGTGAACTGTTTATAAGAGTAATGGGGTTTCGTACCTCGTGGGAAATCTGTGAAATGGCGATTTTCTGTTCTTCAATTATTTTTTTGAGTACATCAATCTGATTGTGCTCCGTCATTCGCAAAATCTCCTTTCTTTATGAACACATGATAATGAGTTGCCCGACAAATGAGCCTTACGTCGATTTTTCCGTGCTTCGCACTCTCAAAATCGACGAAAACATTCGCAATCCGCTCATTTTTCTTCGAAAAATGGCTGCTTGCTCATGTTTTCCGGGTTAAAGTGACGGTAGACCATCCGTGTGATCTCACGGATATGGGTAATCGCCTGGTTTCCACTGTCCCATCCGCTGGACATAATACACAAAACAAAATCTCCCCCCGGTGAATAGATGATGGCCGAATCATGTTCAGCATCACTGATTTCTCCGGTCTTGCTGGCGCTGACTGCTTCGTCGGGCAGGACGCAGGGGATTTTATAGGTGATTTCCTGACCAAGCAGCAGAGTTTCCATCTTTCTCGAAGCCAGATGGGATATGAGTTTTCCGTTATAAATCTGAGACAGCAGCTCCCCGCAGTCTCTGGCGGAAGTCTCATTTCTGGATGAAGGCTCATGCCAGAGACGGGAATCCTCCAGGCCGTTTACCTGCTGTGTATCGGAAAAGCCGTGTCGTCTGGCGAAGCTGTTCACATAGGAAAGCCCATCCCTGTGGTCATGATCCCTGCTCAGATACCGGACCAGTTCGTTTGCTGCTTCATTATCACTTACTGAAATCATCTCATTCAGCAGCCGGTCGATCGTATCTGTTTCTTCCAGTGTACCGTCATAGATCTGTTCCATCACAGCTCCCATGATATAGAGCTTGATCAGACTGGCTGATTCCATGGGATGAGGGTTGATGCTGATGATTTCTTCGTTTGTCAGGTTCTTCACATAGACGGACCAGCTTCCGGACCAGCTTTCTGTCATAGAGGTGATCTCCTGTTCCAGATGATCCCAGGAGAGAGAAATCTGTGTCAGATCAGACAGATAGTCTGGCTGAAACCGGTACATGACAGCAAGGTCATCCCGCAGAATAGACAGGGTACTTTCTGATGGAGCGTAAGGGCTGCCATCTGCATATTCCACGATTACATAATCAGAGCTGTCCACGGACTCTGTCAGCCTGTCCGCACATTCAGACTCTTTATGCTCCTGTACAGATGCGTTTTCAGACTCTTTATGCTCCTGTTCAGATATATCTTCAGGCTTTGTGTCTTTCTGTACGGATGCATCTTCAGGCTCTGTGTTTTTCTGTGCGGACAAACTTTCGGATTCGGTTGTTGAAGAACTGCCAGACTCTGCTGTTTCCACATAGGTTGAATCTGCGGGATATCCTTCTGTGCTGCCGGCAGCTCCTGTATATAAAAGACCTGCAGCTCCTGCTGTCAGAAGTATCTGTACCAGCCGGGGGTAGAGGTCATGCGGTTTCTTCCACTTGAATTTCATATATTACGCGCCTCTGTTTTACAATACTTTGTAACTGTTCAGAACAAGAGACGGGTCTGCGATCTGCTGTTATGAACAATACACTGGTTTATATCTCCTTTGAAATCATACAATAACTGAAGAAAATTGTAAATCCCTTCTTTGTTTCGACAGACTTTATTAAGTTACTATTCACCCGTCAGTCAATTCGAGGTGTTTTCTGTGAGTGCAGCGAAGCAAAAGTCACGTAAAAACCCGAGAGTTGCAGCGCGATATGATGCAGAATGCATCATATCTGCGTTGACGCTCCTTTGACAATCTTTTAACGATTTTGCTTGCGTTTATGAAAATTATGTGGTACATTAAATAACTGACAAGACAGATGTAAAGACTGGAGCGTGACGCAGTGAGCGATGTGAGAAACGCTATGCCAGGGATACATAAGGTTTAAGGAGGAGAAGATGAATACATTGAAAAAAGTTTTGAACCATATTTTTATTGATGGTTTAAGTGGCATGGCAATGGGTCTGTTTGCCACGCTGATCGTAGGTACGATCATCCAGCAGGTCGGAAATCTGATCGGGGGACAGGCAGGGGAGATGCTGTTTCTCTTAGGCAAGGTGGCAGCAGCTATGACCAGTGCAGGAATCGGAGTGGGAGTTGCACATAAATTCAAGGAGTCACCTCTGGTGACAGTATCAGCTGCAACAGCAGGTATGGTAGGTGGATTTGCGAGTAAGATTCTGGCCGGAAGTGTTCTGGTGGATGGAACGATCATCCTGGCAGGTCCGGGAGAACCGCTGGGTGCATTTATTGCAGCCTATGTGGCGATTGTGATTGGTCATCTGGTATCAGGAAAAACAAAGGTTGATATTCTGGTAACACCGGTAGCGACGATCCTGGCGGGATCGGCTGCAGGACTTCTGGTGGGACCACCGATTTCCAGATTTATGGTATGGCTGGGTTCTATTATCAACTGGGGAACAGAGCAGCAGCCGTTTCTGATGGGAATCATAGTTTCGGTTCTTATGGGAATGATCCTGACGCTGCCGATCAGTTCCGCAGCTCTTGGAGTTATTCTGAATCTTTCAGGTCTGGCAGCAGGTGCGGCAACGATCGGGTGCTGCTGCAATATGGTAGGATTTGCAGTGGCCAGCTATCGTGAAAATAAGATTGGCGGTCTGATCGCTCAGGGTGTTGGAACTTCTATGCTTCAGGTACCGAATATTGTAAGAAAGCCGCTGATCTGGATACCGGCAATTGTTTCGAGTGCTGTCCTGGGTCCTGTCAGCACGATGCTGGTAAAAATGACAAGCAATGCGACAGGTTCCGGTATGGGGACGGCCGGATTTGTCGGACAGATCATGACATACCAGACGATGGCGCCGGAAATTGGCGGACAGATGACGATGGTGATCATTGTGGTGTTCCAGATCCTGCTTCCGGCAGTACTTACCCTGGCCGTATCTGAGTTTATGAGAAAGAAGGGATGGATCAAGGCAGGGGATATGAAACTGGACCTGTAAATAGAAGGCAGTTTCTGCTATAATCATATACAGACCATCGATGGCGGAACCGGAATGGTTCCGCTTTTTGTAAAAAGGAGGGATTTCGGGTGATAAAAGAAACAGGGAGGATACACATTTACTATGGGGATGGCAAGGGAAAGACGACGACAGGTATGGGGCTGATCCTTCGGGCGGCCGGGTACGGATACCGGGTGCTGCTGTATCAGTTTATGAAAAATAATAAGACCAGCGAACGGAAGATTCTGGAGCAGGTGGATAATATTACAATCATTGACGGACTGGATCAGGAGAAATTCAGCTTTCAGATGACTCCAAAGGAGAAGGAGGAGCGCAGAAGATTTTACGGGGAGCAGTTTCAAAAGGTGACAGCTAAGGCTGTGAAGGAAAACTATGATGTGCTGTTTATGGACGAGACGATCTATGCCATTACTGCAGGACTTCTGGATGAAGCACTGGTACTGGACTTTCTGAAAACAAAGCCTGAACATCTGGAGGTCATATTGACGGGAAATACACCCGGACCGGAACTGATCGGTCTGGCAGACTATGTGTCAGAGATACGAAAGATCAGGCATCCCTTTGATAACGGACAGAAAGCCAGGATGGGGATTGAAAAGTAGATATCAGGACAGGAATAGCTGCGTGAAGAATAGCTGCATGAAATGAGGAGTACCCCCCGGCGTCTGGTACACCGGGAGGCTATTATGAAAAAATTTATCTATATGTGTAATGAGAACATTACGATATAAATCGTGGAAAATCTTCTTTAGAAGATGGTTAAAGTATAACAATGGGATATGAATAAATTGTGAACATACCATGAATTTATTGTAAAAATACACAAAAAATAATTGGTATAAAAAATCTTTTTGTGGAATATAGATATACGGATTACTGCCCAGAGTCCATTCCCAAAATCGCCTCTGCGAGGCTTCCTTATGACTCTGAACAGTTACAAAAAGAGCAGACCGGGAAATAAACTTCCAGGGGCTGCTCTTTTTTCTATAATGAAATCTTACTGAAGCTTAATGTTTGCAAACAGAGAACCGAGATTTGTAGTCAGTCCTTCCGACTGAGGAAGATCATAGCTTTCTTCTACGATTTCTTCTGCAGCAATCTCTTCTAAGGCTTTCATGCTAAGGCTCAGCTTTCCATCTTTGATGTTGATTACTTTTACTTTTACTTTGTCACCTGTATGAAGGACAGCTGCCGGGGTCTTAATCCGTTTATTGCTGATCTGTGATACGTGCACCAGACCGGATAACCCATTTCCAAGATCAATAAATGCACCATACGGCTGAAGGGACTCTACGGTACCCTCGGTGACAAGACCGATCTGTACATTGGAAATCTTTGCTTTTTTCTCTTCATCTGCTTTTTCTCTCAGGATATCGCGGGCGGAGAGTACCAGACGACCTTTTTCTGCATCAGCGGTGATGACACGTACTTCAATTTCTTTTCCCAGCCAGTCCTCCAGATTTTCGACATAGCTCAGAGAAAGCTTGGATGCCGGGATGAATCCGCGGATACCTTCCACGTAGGCGATAACTCCTGATTTGACCACGCCGCCGATCTTAACCGTCAGGTTGGTATTGTTTTCCATACAGGCATTTAATTTGTCCCAGGCAAGCGTATCATTTGCTTCTTTCGCTGAGAGGAGGATATGTCCCTGACCATCATCCGTACGAATGACGGTTGCGGAAATCTCATCTCCTGTGTGTATGGTTTCTTTGAGATTTACATCCGGATTGCTGGAGTAGTCTTCCAGACGGATGATGCCCTCAGTGTAGTATTTCAGATCCAGAGTAATCTCGCTTTCGGATACACCGATGACCGTTCCTTTCAGAATATCTCCCTCATGTACTTTTTTAAAGGAAGCCTCCAGTTCAGCAGCATAGTCCGCCATAGATTCAGCCGTCTCCGGTTCCTTAATTGCATCCTCCAGGATATCTGCCGGTGTTTCATAAGTTTCTGACATGATTTTGCCCTCCTTGTATTGGTCATATAATTAGTAAAACTATACCATTTTTTGAGCATGAAGTAAAGCACTCAGGTTTACGGTAATTAAATTTAGTGGTACAATGTAGTTACTATTCACACGTCAGCCGGTTCGAGGTGTTTTTTGTGAGTGCAGCGAAGCGAAAGTCATGTAAAAACCCGAGAGCAGCAGCGCGATATAATGCAGAATACATCATATCTGTGCATTGCGAAGCGTGTTACTGTTCAGAGCCGGTTTTGCGAATGGACTTTGAATAGTTACGTAAAATGAATGATAATGATGTAAGGAGGCGGGATGTATGAGGATGTATGATCTTATCATGAAAAAGAGAAACGGCAAAGCCCTTACAGATCAGGAAATCGCATTTATGATCCATGGATATGCCGCAGGGAATATTCCGGATTATCAGATGTCAGCCATGCTGATGGCAATCTGGTTTCGGGGGATGAATGACCACGAGACGGCGGTTCTGACGGATGCTATGGCGAGGTCAGGTGATATGGTGGATCTTTCTCCGGTGAGTGGGATCAAAGTCGATAAACACTCTACCGGAGGAGTGGGAGATAAGACCACTCTGATCGCAGCACCCATTGTCGCCTCCTGTGGAGTCAAAATTGCAAAAATGTCCGGACGCGGACTGGGACATACAGGAGGAACAGTAGATAAGCTGGAATCGATTCCTGGATTTCGGACATCCTTTCAAAAACAGGAATTTTTTGATATTGTAAACAGAACGGGAATCTGTGTGGCAGGTCAGTCCGGGAATCTGGCACCTGCAGATAAGAAGCTCTATGCGCTGCGTGACGTGACAGGAACGGTGGACAGCATTCCGCTGATCGCTGCATCCATTATGAGTAAGAAGCTGGCTGCGGGCAGCGACTGCATTTTGCTGGATGTAAAGGCAGGCAGCGGTGCTTTCATGAAGACGCTTAAGGAGGCGGTGACGCTGGCAGGAAAGATGGTGGCGATCGGAGAACATGCCGGTCGGAAAATGGCGGCACTGATCACAAACATGGATATCCCGCTGGGAAATTGCATCGGGAATGCGCTGGAGGTCATAGAGGCGGTTGAATCGTTATCCGGTAACGGGCCGGAGGATCTGACAGATGTCTGTTTGCAATTGGCAGGAAATATGCTATACTTGGCAGATAAGGGAACTCTGGACGAATGTTTGGCTATGGCACGGGAGGCTGTGGATGATGGCAGGGCACTGGAAACGCTGGCACAGATGGTAAAGGCGCAGGGCGGCGATGAGCGTGTCATCCGGATGCCGGGACGGCTGGCACTGGCACCGTTTCAGCATATGGTTACTTCCCCCTGCTCCGGATATTTAAACGCTATGAATACAGAGGCGGTGGGAAACAGCTCTGCGCTGCTGGGCGCAGGTCGTGCGATGAAGGAGGACAGTATTGATTACGGAGCAGGAATTGTGCTGAAGAAAAAGACGGGAGATTTTGTGAAAGAGGGAGAGACGCTTGCCGTGATGTATGCATCTGCAGAAAAGCGGTTTCCGGAAGCGGAGCAGGTCTTCCTGGATGCGCTGGAATTCTCAGACGAGAAGCCGGTGAAGCAGCCGCTGATCTATGCCAGAGTGGAAAATGGGAAGGAAGAATACTTCCTGTAGAAAGGAAAAGTTATGCAGGAAAAAAAGAAAATTTATATTATAGGGCATAAGAATCCGGATACAGATTCGATCTGTTCTGCGATTGCATATGCAGATATCAAGAATCGGACGGAGAAAGATCATATTTATGCAGCAAAGCGTGCGGGGCAGATCAGTGAGGAGACGCAATACGTACTGAACCGCTTTCAGGTGGAACCGCCGGGATATGTTCCGAACGTGGGGTCGAAGGTACGCGATATGGATGTGCGCCGGATTCAGGGAGTAGCGGGCAGCCTTTCACTGAAAAAGGCGTGGACGCTTATGAAAAATGAAAATGTGAATACCCTTCCGATCACGAAGGATGACAACGTCCTGGAGGGGCTGCTTACTATCAGCGATATTACGGAATCTTATATGGATGTGTATGACAGTGCGATTCTGTCTAAAGCAAGGACACAGTATAAGAATATTCTGGATACGCTGGACGGAACGATGGTCACGGGGAATGAGCATGGTTATTTTGTAAAAGGCAAGGTAGTTGTGGCAGCTGCGAATCCGGACCTGATGGAAAACTATATTGAACAGGACGATCTGGTAATTCTCGGAAACCGTTATGAGTCTCAGCTCTGTGCAATTGAGATGAGCGCAAGCTGTATCATCGTGTGTGAGGGGGCACCTGTCTCGAAGACGATCTGCAGACTGGCGCAGGACAAGGAATGTGTGATCATCAGTACACCCCACGACACTTATACGGTGGCACGTCTGATCAACCAGAGTATGCCGGTGCGGTTTTTCATGAAAAAGAAAGATCTTATTTCTTTTTCGCTGGATGACTACACAGACACGATCAAGGATGTAATGGCAAAGAAGCGTTATCGTGATTTCCCGGTAGCAGATAAACATGGAAAATATGTGGGAATGGTGTCGAGACGAAACCTGCTGGGGATTAAGAGAAGACAGCTGATCCTGGTCGACCACAACGAGGTCTCACAGGCAGTGGACAATATCGAAAGTGCAGAGATTCTGGAGATCATTGATCACCACAGGCTGGGATCCCTGGAAACGATGGCTCCGGTGTATTTCCGGAATCAGCCGGTGGGATGTACGGCAACGATCATGTACCAGATCTATCAGGAAAAGAGACTGGATATCCCGCCTTCGATCGCAGGACTTCTGTGTGCCGCGATCATTTCAGATACTCTGATGTTCCGTTCCCCCACCTGTACGGCGGTGGACAGGAATGCGGCAGAGCGTCTGGCAGAGATCGCGGGAATCAACTGTGAGGATTTTGCAGCCGAGATGTTTGCAGCCGGCAGCCGGCTGAAGGGCAAGTCTCCGGAGGAGATCTTCTATCAGGACTTCAAGAAATTTGAGCTGAATAAGGAAAGCTTTGGCGTTGGTCAGATCAATTCCATGAATCCGGATGAGCTGGGTGAGATTAAGAAACGTCTTCTTCCTTATATGGAGAAGGCGCTGGGAAGCCATGGCGAGTCCATGCTGTTCTTTATGCTGACGGATATCATCCATGAGAAGACGGAGCTGCTCTGCTATGGCGGTGACAGCCTGAAGCTGGCACAGGAGGCATTTCACAGGAAGCCGGAGGATGGTTCCTTTATTCTTTCGGGTGTCGTATCCCGAAAGAAACAGCTGATACCGGCCTTTATGAATGCGCTGCAGCAGTAACGGGAGGACACGATTATGAAGAAGGAAACCTGGAAGCCGGGAAATATGATCTATCCGCTTCCTGCTGTTATGGTGAGCTGCTGCCGGCCGGGAGAGAGACCGAATATTCTTACGGTCGCATGGACGGGGACGATCTGTACCAATCCCGCCATGGTGTATATCTCGGTCAGACCTCAGAGATATTCTTATGATATCATCAGGGAAACAGGCGAATTCGTGATCAATCTTACTACAAAAAAGCTGGCACGGGCTACCGATTACTGTGGCGTGCGCTCCGGCAGAGATGTTGATAAATTCGAAAAAATGCATCTGACAGCGGTGGCGGCGGATCACGTGGGTGCACCGCTGATTGAAGAAAGCCCGGTAAATATCGAGTGTCGTGTGACAGAAGTGAAAGAGCTTGGTTCCCATCACATGTTTCTGGCAGAGGTGCTCGCTGTGCATGTGGATTCTTCTTATATGGACAGAAGAGGAAAGTTTGAACTGAATCAGTCAGGTCTGCTGGCATATTCACACGGGGAATACCGTGAGCTTGGGAGAGCGATTGGTACATTTGGGTACAGTGTCAGAAAAAAATAGAATGAGACAAGGGGCCCAACGTGACGATTTTTCATGCAAGCATGTCTTTTATGTTTATTTGTCCCCTGGCTCATACAATATAATTAACAGAATATTATGAAGATAAAAGAAAATAGCGGCTCAAATCACCGGATGAAGGTGTAAAATAAAATTATTTAACAAAAAACAGTGAAATAAAATTGACAAAAGTCTGATGGAGTGCTATTATAATGTCAACATCAGAGATTATAGGAAGTGTTTTACTTCTTATAATATAAATAGCAGGAAATATACAAAAGATAAATTCTCTGGTTAAGTACAGAAGATAAATAAGAATGAAGTACAAAAGATAAATATAATAAGTATAAAAGATAAATATGAATAAGCACAAAAGATAAACGAATATAGAAAAAGAGATGTTGGGGTCAAATACTTTTGAACCCAACATTTTATTTTGTGATATAGGAAATTCCTCCGGAGCTTCTTCTGGTACAATCGTTCTGCAGCTTTTGGGGTAAAATTAAAAAAAATATACACAATCTTAGCACAAAATTGCATAAAAAACGGTGAAACAAGGTTGCGGATTTTTGGTCAAAATGATAGAATACAAAAAATTATAGAAGGTATAAGTGCACAATCTATAAAAAGGAGGAAGGATTTTATGAAACTAAGGAAAAAATGTCTGTCATCGGTTTTGTCTGCTGCAATGGTTCTGTCTGTTTTTTCTGTTCCGGCAAACGCAGAGGCGGCAGATACGAAAGAGGCGCGAGTGGCAGATGCAGACCTGACAGATAATAATACTGCGGCACCGGAGGCATGGGGGGCTACACCGAGTCCTAATCAGTATCGATATCAGAAGGAAGAACTGGCGGCATTCTGCCATTTTGGTCCCAATACATTCAATGAAGTAGAATGGGGAGAAAACTACGGGAACAGGGCACCGGCTGATATTTTTACTCTGCAGCAGGACTTTGATGCAGCAACTATGGTAAGGACACTGAAGGAGGCCGGCTTTAAAAAGCTGATCGTGACGGCGAAGCACCATGATGGTTTCTGTATCTGGGCAAGTGAATTTACGACCTACGATGTGGCTTCCACCAATTATAAGAGCGGAAAGGGAGATGTTCTTGCTGAGATTTCGGCGGCATGTACAGAATATAACATGGATATGGGGCTCTATCTCTCTCCATGGGATATTCATGAACCGAGTTACGGGTACTATGATGCGAACGGACAGGCCACATCAAAGGAAAACGATGTGCTGGATTATAATGAATATTATAACAATCAGCTGGAGGAGATTCTGGGAAACAGCAAATACGGAAACAATGGACACTTTGTAGAGGTGTGGATGGATGGAGCTAAAGGAAGCGGTGCAAACGCTCAGGATTACGATTTCCAGACATGGTTTCATACCATCCAGAAGCATGAGGGAAAAGCTGCCGGCTATGACGATGACTGTATGCTGTTTGGTGCACAGGCCTATACGACGGTTCGCTGGATCGGAAACGAGCTGGGACTTGCCGCAGAAGAAACCTGGTCCAAATCCAGAACCGATAAAGAAGCAAATACAATTGACAGTAATAAGAGTGGTTCCTACACGAAAGGATTTTATGATGGAAATCAGTGGACGGTTCCGGAAGCAGATGCGCGGATTACGAGCGGCTGGTTCTGGGGAAATGGGAAAAAGACACCAAAAACAATTGCTGATCTTTCAAATATGTACTTTAATTCTGTCGGACATAATGCGACGCTGTTGTTAAATATACCTCCCAACAATCAGGGGAAGGTGGATCAGGCGATCCTAGACAGAGTAACAGAATTTGGTCAGAATATTCGTGACAGTTTCGCAGATAATCTCGCAAAGGATGCCACAATTTCTGCAAGTGCAGTGCGGGGAAATGCAAAAGCATTTTCACCGGCAAAGGTGACAGACGGGGATCAGGATACCTACTGGACTATGGATGACGGTCAGACAACAGGAAGTCTGACACTGGAGCTTGGCGGGATAAAGACCTTTGATATGGTAACTATTGAAGAAGCGATTCAGCTGGGGCAGAGAATCAGCGGTTTCCGTGTAGAATATCGTCAGGGAAATGAGGAATGGAAAGAATTTGCTTCCGGAACCACGATCGGAGCGAAGCGAATATGCAGGAACAAGGCGGTGAAAGCGGATCAGGTCCGCATCAGCATCACGTCTTCCTATGCAGTTCCTCTGATCAGTGAAGCAGGTGTGTATAAAGCGACAGAGGGATTTGAGATCGCGTCTCCGATTCCGGATGATCTTCGGCAGGTCGGTGTGACAGACAAGAATACAGATGATGGGTTTGGCTGGACCTATACAGGGTGGAATGCAGAGAGCGGAACACAGTTTATCAGCGGAAACGGTATCTGGGCAGGTTCCGGAAAAGAAGCAACGCTGACGTTTACAGGGACAAAGGTCTGGCTTTATGGAACAAAGGATCCGGGACATGGAACGGCAGACATCTATATTGATGGAACCAGGGTAACTTCGATCAATACAAAGAGCTCACCGAGAGCGACCGGGCAGATCATTTTTGAATCAGATACTCTGCAGTCTGGAAACCATACGCTGCGTATTGTAAATACAGGGACAATTGGAATAGATACGGCAGCCGTTCTGGATAACGGTGGTGCCGGAATGGTACAGTTTGACACGAAACGTCTGGAGATGGAGGAGAATTCTGTAAAGAAGCTTCTTGTCAGACGTGTGGGTGGAAGCACCGGAGAAATCCGTGTTACATACGAAAACAATCCGGGATCTGCAGTTCAGGGAAATTATGATGTAGACGGTATCAAAGGTGAACTGGTATTTGCAGACGGAGAGACAGAAAAAGAGATTGCGGTAACAACAAAGCGAGATATCGGATACAAAGGAGATCTGGACTTTACAGTGGATCTTGTCAGCATTACGGGAAATGGCATACTGGGAAGTTCTTCCGTGAAAGTGATTATCCGTGATATGGATGATGCCGGCAGGATTCCAGAAGCAGAACAGCTGATGGAAGAAGTCAGGACACTGGTTTATGATCTGTATGAACGTGAAGGACAGGATGAAGTAAAACAGCTGGCAGCAGAGCTGGAGGCATATCTGGGTGCAAAAGAAATTGTCAGACCGGCAGATATTCTGCGCACCGCATCGGAACTCAAAGCGGCAAAGGAGGCACTGGTTCCGATGAGCACAGGACCTGCAGGGGATACTTACACTTCGGAAGACCGCTTTGTGATGCCTGTTGGCGGTGCAGTAAAAATGACAGAGGCAGAGTGGTTTATCCTGGATGCGTCAGGAGCGGCAGACGCAAATAAATATGTGCGTCTTACGGAAAGGGCAGATGCAAGCAATGGAAAAGAAGTAAACTGGTTTGAAAACGGAAACAGAATCAGGCTTCCGTTTACGGCAGCGAAGGCGGGTACCTATAAAGTAAAAGCGACCTACCGCAGCGGAAGAGCCGCCGGCAGTCCGAATGCTTTTGAATGGAGTGGAACCAATGTCACACCAGGGTCAAAGGATGTGTATGGAGAAACGAATGCAACAACCTTCCACACGGCAGAATTTGATGTGGCAGTGACAGCGGCAGGTGCAGGTGAGCTCGTCTTTACGGCAGGTACAAAAGGCGGACCGGTTATTGATAAGTTTGAGATTATCAGCACAGAACAGGCGGAGACTGTTCTGGTGACGGGTGTGACATTAAGTAAAACAGAGGCAGCCCTGACCGATGAAAACAGCTACGTGTTCCTGAAAGCAACTGTATTGCCAGCTAATGCTACAAACAAAGATGTTACATTTTCCAGCTCCGATCCATCGGTTGCAGCTGTGACGGATAAAGGACTGGTAACAGCAGTACCGGGCGCTGTAAATAAAACAGCAGTGATCACTGTAACAACAGCAGACGGAGCTAAGACGGCAGAGTGTCGTATTAAGGTAGGCTTTGCGGCAGAGGAAGAAAAAGGAATTAAACTGGAAGAACTGCAGGCAAAGCTAAAAGAGATAGATTCTGTAATCGCAGCCGGAAAAGGAAAATATACAGATGCCTCCTGGAATGCTCTGATAAATGCATATAACAGTGCGAAGAAAGCGAATGCAGAAACAGATGCAGATGAGATCCAGACAATGTTAGACGGTCTGAAGGCAGCAAAAGAGGGACTTCAGATTGCATCCGGACAGCCGAAACCGGTACCGGAGCAGCCTGGAAATACGGATCAGGAGATCAGACAGGGTCAGACTTATGACAGCGGAAATTTCAGCTACAAGGTAACCAGTACCTCTGATCTTACAGCAGAAGTAGTGGCACTTAAGAATAAGAAGATTTCTGCGATCAGGATCTACAACACCGTTATACTTGGCGGAAAGAGCTATAAAATTACATCTGTAGCATCGTCTGTATTTAAGAACAATAAGAAAATCAGAAGCGTGACGGTCGGAAAGAATGTAAAAACAATTGGAAGCAGTGCCTTTGCGGGATGTACCAGTCTTACAAAAGTGGCAATAAACAGTAAGGGGCTGGAACGGATCGACAGCAAGGTATTTAACGGATGCAAGAAGCTTGGCAGTATAAAGATCAAAAGCACATCTCTTAAGAAAGTTGGGAAGAATGCCTTCAAAGGTATTGCGAAAAAGGCAGTAATTAAAGTTCCGGTTTCGAAGCTGGAGGCTTATAAGAAGGTTCTGGCAAAGAAGGGACAGAGCAAAACGGTGAAAATCAGCAGATAGTCAGATCAAACAGGACTGCGGCAGTATGCCGGGTCCTGTTTAACATAATGCAAGCAAGAATTCTCCCACCTCTGCAGGTGGTGAGATGAATTG
>OLOS01000445.1_pt1 | contig 44656 bp, 35 predicted proteins | sample 1672631 | NCBI WGS metagenome assembly OLOS01 (sample SAMEA3136707, study PRJEB25190) | human gut metagenome | biome: human gut; feature: human-associated habitat; material: faeces | place: Austria | collected 2013 | reverse complement strand
TATCGGATGCTCCGCGTCGAATAGCAGGGAGGCTTTCAAAAAATCTATGAATCATTATGCTGTTGAAAAAACCTCCGTTACCGCGCAGTATGGTGTCAAGCCTGCTGCTTCTGCTGCAGCGAAAATGGCAGCCAAGCAAGAGGAGTTTGTCGCACCCGATGTTAAGGATGGCTCCATTGTTCTGCACAAAGCATTCGGAGAAGGTACGGTCACCAAGATTGACAAAGCGCAGAAACACATCCATGTCACCTTTGGTATTGGCGAAAAGGCATTCATCTTCCCGGATGCCTTCAAGCAGGGATTCCTGAAAATGAAGGGAGAGTAATCCATGCCGGAAATATTCAGTAATACAACGCTGACGGTCAATCAGCTTATAGAAAAGATCGACACAGGCGAACTCGGACTGCCGGAATTGCAGCGCCCCTTCATCTGGAAAGATTCAAAGGTGCGTGACTTATTCGATTCCATGATGAGAGGCTACCCTATTGGCTACCTTATGCTGTGGGAGTGTCCCTCTCTTGATAAGAAAAAATCCATCGGTGTCGATGCCCACAGCTACGACTCACCCAAAGAAGTCATCATTGACGGTCAGCAGCGTTTGACTTCGCTCTATGCCGTTATGAAGGGCAAGAAGGTTATCAACTCAAAGTTCGATGAAAAGGGTATTGTTATCTCCTATTGCCCGCTGCAAAACAAGTTTGAGGTTGGTTACCAAGCCACGAAGAACGACCCAGAATGGATTTATAATATTAGTGACCTGTTCACTTCCACGAACACCTTTAAGTTCATCGGTGATTTCATCAAGAAACTGGGTGACTATAGATCCACCAAAGGGTCCGAGCTTACAGATGAAGAACAGGGCTTAATTGCGGATCGCATCAACGGTGTGGTCAATCTGAAAAGCCATACGCTTCCTGTGTTCGACATAAAGTCCACCGCAGAGGAAGAGGATGTCTCTGAAATATTCGTCCGTGTAAACTCTGGTGGTGTTTCTCTGAAGCAGAACGACTTCATCCTCACCTTGTTGTCCTTGTATTGGGATGATGGACGTCGTGAGATTGAGCAGTTCAGCAAAGACTCCACCGCTCCGGCAAAAGGTAGAACGACCTCTTACAATCAGCTGACCACCGTGTCAGCGCAGGATGTCATCCGCGTTGTTATGGCATATGCATTTGACAGAGCACGTTTGAAGTATGGCTATAAACTGCTCCGAGGTGCCGACTTTGATAAAAAGGGTGCCGTGGATGATAATCTTCGTATTCAGCGTTTCAATACTCTCAAGGAGAAACTACCGGATGTCCTCGATGTACACAGCTGGCATGAGTTTATCAAAGCCATCATGAACGCAGGATATTTGTCCGGGGATTTGATTCTGTCTGGCAACGCAATATTCTACACCTATGCCTTGTATTTGATTGCGAAGCACCGCTTCAATGCATCGTATAACGAGAATATGCACCTTACCTCGCTGTGGTTCTTCTATGCTTCGCTCATTTCGCTGTACACGGGCTCCTTTGAGTCTACGGTGGAAAACCATCTGAATACCATCAAAAGCCTCAAAACTCTGGATGAGTACAAGGAGTTCATCCTGTCCAGAGTAAACGAGCGTTTGACGAATGACTACTTTGACATCACCCTGGTCGGTTCGGAGGGCCTGGCTGTTTCGGGACGAGGTAATAATGCATGGAATGCCTATGTGGCATCGCTGAACATTATGAACGCAAAAATCCTCTTCTCCAAGAGCAATCTGCTTGTGTCAAAGCTGTTCGAGCCCGGAACAGCCGGTAACCGCAAGTCTCTGGAAAAGCACCACCTTTTCCCAAAGGCTTACTTGAAGTCCCAAGGATACTCTGATGCGAAGATTAACCAGATGGCAAACTACGCATTCATCGACTGGAAGGACAACATGGACATCCTGGATGATGCTCCGTCTGTGTATTATCCGATTGTCTGCGCCGGATTGTCTGACGAGCAGATCCGTGTTATGGAAGAGGAGAACGCTCTGCCTCACGGTTGGGAAAATATGGCCTACGAGGACTTCCTGATTGAGCGCAGGAAATTGATGGCGGCAAAAATCAAGGCAGCCTTTGAGATTCTGAAAAAGGCAGCGACTTGAGCAAGACCACATTTTAATTTTCCCACACCTTGTATCAATAGGGAATGCTGTAAATCAACGATGATCTCTGTAATTCAACGAATACCCCACTAAAACAACGATTGCCCTTGTAATTCAACGATTTACGCTCTTTCAACGATTGCGAGGACCACGAAGCCCACGCAAAGGCAAAAACCCGACCAGGAAAACAACCTGGCCGGGTTTTCTTTTGGGGCCGCTGGGTGCAAAAGTGCCGCAAACGCAGTGTTTTAGCATAAAAATTAAGAACCGTAACCCCGATACGCTTTGTATCAAAATTACGGTTCTTATTTGGCGGAGAGTAAGGGATTCGAACCCCTGTGGCGTTGCCGCCTAACGGTTTTCAAGACCGCCCCGTTATGACCGCTTCGGTAACTCTCCGGATATGCAGATAGAGAAACAAGACGCCGAAATCGGCGTCTTGTCTTTGGCGGAGAAGGAGGGATTTGAACCCTCGCGCCGCTTATCACAGCCTACTCCCTTAGCAGGGGAGCCCCTTCGGCCACTTGGGTACTTCTCCAAGCCGAATTCCACACATATATGGACGCGCGGCCAGCGCGCTGCATTATAGTAGCATATTCGGCAGCGGATGTCAACTTGTTTTTTCGGTTGACAGCAGGCGGAAAATGCGCTATAAGTGTGCCTGAACAAAGGAGATACGTTTTATGCACTACACATCCGTACTTTTTGACCTCGACGGCACGCTACTCGACACGCTCGGCGACCTGACCGCCGCCATGAACCGCACCCTCACCCGCCACGGCCTGCCGGAACGCACGCGGCAGCAGATGCGCGCCGCGCTCGGCAACGGAGCGCGGCGGCTGATGGAGCTGTCCGTACCCGCCGGAACGGACGGCGCACTCTTTGAGACGCTGCTGGCAGAGTATAACGCCGACTACGCCGCCCACTGCCGCATCGAGACCGCCCCCTACCCCGGCATTGACGCGCTGCTGCGGCAGCTGCACGCGCAGGGGCGCAAGCTTGCCATTGTGTCCAACAAGCCGGACGAGGCCGTGCGCGCACTGCGGGCGGAATTTTTCGCGGACACCGTGCCGATCGCCGTCGGCGAGAAGCAGGGCATCCGCCGCAAGCCAGCGCCGGACACGCTGCTGACCGCCATGGCGCAGCTTGGCGCTGACCCTGCGAGCACGGTCTATGTCGGCGATTCGGAGGTCGACATCGCCACGGCGCGCGCAGCCGGTCTGCCGTGCATCAGCGTGCTATGGGGTTTTCGTGACCGCGATGCGCTCGAGCAAGCCGGTGCGCAGCAGTTTGCCGCCGACGCCGACGAGCTTGCAAGACTGCTCGACTGAGCGAAAAAGATCCACCGGCCTGCTGACCGGTGGATCTTTTATACCGTTTTGCGCGCTCAGTCCTTCTTTTTCATGAACTGACCGGCGGCGCGCATCATGAGGCGCTTGGTGCCGGCGGACTCAAAGTCCACCTCAAGCAGTGCATCGCCGCCCATGGGCTTGACCGCTGCGACGACACCGTCGCCAAACGCCTTGTGCACGACGCGGTCGCCGACAGCAAAGGTCGGGGCTGCACCGGACGCGGGCTTTGCAGCAGGCGGCGCCGGGCGCATGGGCGGTTTGCGGCGCGGCTCCGGCGCGGAGACCGTGTAAGCGCGCGGCTCACTCCGGCGCGGCGGGTACTGCTGCTGGTCACGGCTGGGCTCGGAATAGCCATAGCCGTGCGGGACATTGAGCTTTCGGATGTCCTCATCCGGGATCTCCTCGACAAAGCGGGAGACGCGGTTGGCCGTCGTGCGGCCGAAGAGCATACGCTGGCGGGCACACGTGAGGATGAGGTGCTCACGCGCGCGGGTGAGCGCGACGTAGCACAGGCGGCGCTCCTCTTCCATCTCGTCCGGCTCACCGATGCAGCGCAGGCCTGGGAAGATACCCTCCTCGCAGCCGATGATGAACACCGTCGGAAACTCCAGGCCCTTGGCCGCGTGCATGGTCATAAGCGTGACACAGTCGGCAGACTGGTCATAGTTATCGAGATCCGTATAGAGCGCGACCTCATCGAGGAAGCCCGCAAGCGTGGGGTTTTCAGCCTCCTTGGCAAAGGCGATGATGTTCGTCTTGAGCTCCTGCACGTTTTCGATGCGCGCAGCGTCCTCCGCCGTGTTCTTCTCCTCAAGGGCGCGGACATAGCCGCTGCGCTCCACGACCAGATCATAGAGCTCGTCCGGCGGCACGGTCTTGGCCTGCTCCTGCAGTTCCTCGATCAGGATGGCGAACTGGCGCAGACGCATCTGGCTGCGCTGCAGCTCGGGATATGTATCGGCGTGGCGGATGACCGAAAAGAGGCTCGTCTGCTGCTCATGTGCGAGCTGCAAGGCCGCCTCGATCGTGCGCGCGCCGATGCCGCGGGCGGGCGTGTTGATGATGCGCGTCAGGCGCAGGTCGTCGTCCGGCGTCTGGATGACGCACAGATAGGCCAGCATATCCTTGACCTCGGCGCGGTCAAAAAAGCGTGTGCCGCCGACGATGCGGTATGGGATGCCGTTGCGCTGGAAGGCCTGTTCAATCCAGTTGCTCTGCGCGTTCATGCGGTAGAGCACGGCGTGATCGCGGAAGTTGATCCCCTGCCCGAAATCGTCCATGATCTTCGCGGCGATATAGCGCGCCTCGTCGTTCTCATTCGTGGCGCAGTAGAGCGTGAGCGGATCACCGGCATCGGCCTTTGTCCAGAGCGTTTTGCCCTTGCGGCCGGTGTTGTTGGCGATGACGTGGTTGGCGGCATCGAGGATGCGGCCGGTGCTGCGGTAGTTCTGCTCGAGGCGGATGGTGCGCGCGTTTTTGTACTGCTTTTCAAAATTGAGGATGTTCTCGATCGTCGCGCCGCGGAACTTGTAGATGCTCTGGTCATCGTCACCGACAACGCAGATATTGCCCCAGCCATCGGCAAGCAGAGCCGCGAGCTGATACTGGAGATTGTTCGTGTCCTGATACTCGTCGATGAGCACATAGCGGAAGCGGCGCTGCCAGTACTCGCGCACGTCCGCATGCTCATCGAGCAGGCGCACGGTGTTGTAGATCAGGTCGTCAAAGTCCATCGCCCCGGCGGAAAACAGGCGCTGCCAGTAGGTCTGGTATATCTCGCCGATGCGGATATTGCGCGGGTTATGCGTGGCCTGTGCGCGCGCAAGGTACTGCTCGGGCGTGATGCCGGCATCCTTGGCGCGGCTGATCTCCGTGAGCACGGCGCGGTTTGGAAACGCCTTTTCATCGAGGTTCATCTCCTTGATGATGCGCTTGACGACTGCCAGACTGTCCGACGTGTCATAGATCGTGAAGCTGTTGGGATAGCCGAGCTTGTCCGCGTCCCGCCGCAGGATGCGCACGCACGCGGAGTGGAAGGTCGAGGCCCAGATATCTGCCGCAGCCTCCGGACCGAGCATCCGCTCGATGCGCTCCTTGAGCTCATCCGCCGCCTTGTTCGTGAAGGTGATGGCGATGATGCGCCACGGCTCGACCGGCTCGACCGCCGCCGCCCCGCGCGCACGCCGCCGCTCGTCCGGCGTCAGATCCGTGCGCTCGAGCAGCGCGAGGTCCTCCTCCGTCGCCCATTCGGGCACTTCGTCCGTGTCCGCGCCGCGGCCGTACTGAATGAGATTTGCGATCCGGTGGATGAGCACCGTGGTTTTACCGCTGCCGGCTCCCGCCAGCAGCAGCAGTGGGCCTTCCGTAGCCAGGACCGCTTGTCTCTGCATATCGTTCAGGTTCGCAAAGTCCGCCGCGATGAAGCGTCTGCGCGCCTGCACATACCGTTGTTCAAAAGTCATCGTTGTATTCTTCATAGCGTTTGATTCTACCACATTTTCTCCCCCGAAACAAGGGGTGTGCATCCCCATGGACGCTTTTGCGCAGACGCGCGCAAAAACCCCGCCGTTCTCCGGTCGGAAAACGGCGGGTCTCCATTGGGGTCGGGGTTATTTCAAAATATCCTTCAGCTCGTGCATACCGTGGTTGGTCGTGACCACGACCACGCGGTCGCCGAGCTCGATAGCGTCGTTGCCGGACGGGACGCGGCACTTGCCGCGGCGGATGATCGAGGCGACGAGCACGGAGTCCTTGAGCTTGAGCGCCTTGAGCGGCACGTCGAGAAACTGGCTCTCAGCGCGCACGATGAACTCAAGCGCCTCGGCCTGACCGTCAGCCACCATGCGCAGCGTCTCCACGCCGCTGCTGTGCGCGGAGTTTTCCATCCAGCGGACATACTCTACGATGCGGCCGGCCGTGACGTCCGCCGGCTGAATGATCGTCGTGAGACCATACGATTCGGCAAGCTGGATGAAGTTATCCTCATCGACCTTTGTGACGATCTTCGGCACGTTTTCATTGTAAGCAAACGAGGAGATGATGAGGTTCGTCTCGTCCGACTCCGTAACCGTGACGAGTGCGTCCGCCGACGAGAGTCCCTCCTCGCGCAGCACATCCGGCTTTGTACCGTCGGCGCAGATGATGGTCGCCTCCGGCAGGAGCGTTTTCATGACGCGGCAGCGCGCCGGGTCGCGCTCAATGATCGTCGAGTGGATGCGCATCCGCGCCAGCTCCAGCGCCAGCCGCTCGGCAATGCGTCCGCCGCCGACGATGATGACGCTCTCGGCCTCGTGGCGGAATTCGCCGATCTTACGAAAGAGCTCATGCAGCTCATGCGGCGCGCCGACGATGGTAACATAGTCCCCGGCGGCGAGCACGAAGTCGCCCTTCGGGATCGTGACATTGCCGTCGCGTTCCACGGCGCAGATGAGGATGCCGTCACTGTAGCGGCCGCGAAAATCGTTCAGGCGCAGGCCATCGAGCTTGCTGCCCTCGCGCAGCTTGAATTCGACAAGCTCCACGAGCCCGTTTGCAAACGGCTCGACCTTTGTGGCGGCCGGAAAACGCAGCGTGCGCGAGATCTCCTTGGCGGAGGTACGCTCGGGGTTGATAGACAGGCTCAGCCCCAGCTCGTCCTGCAGCAGCACCACGTCCTGATAATACTCCTCGTCACGCACGCGCGCGATCGTATGCGTCGCGCCGAGCTTGCGCCCGACCATACAGCTGATGAGGTTGGTCTCATCCGAGGTCGTCGCGGCGATGAGCAGATCCGCGTCCGCGACGTTTGCGATGCGCAGCTGGTCGACGTTGGCACGTCCCTCGACCACGATCACATCCAGCGTGGAGGAAATATAAGCGGCACGCTCCGGGTCGCCCTCGACGACGGTGATGTCATGCCCTTCTGTCAGGAGCTGCTCCGCAATGGCATACCCCACACGGCCAGCGCCCACGATCACAATTTTCATAGTCTACGCTCTCCAATTATCATGTTCGGATCTCAGATCCGCGGGTCGAAATATTATAGCAGATATTCCCCCGCGTTTCAACAGCGAACACGTGAATTTCCAAGGGATCGGTTTGTGAATAAAGCGTAAAAATTCTGAAAAACCAACACGCTGCCGCTTGACGAACGTCAGTGCGGCGCTTATCATAATAGCCTATACTTTTAATCTGTAGAAAGGCCGCTGCGACACGCGGCATCCGTATAAAGGAGCATCCCATCCATGCTGGAACTGAAACACATCACCAAGGTATACGAGGCCGGCACGACGCAGGTCGAGGCGCTCAAGGGCATCGACATCGCCTTCCGCGAGAATGAGTTCGTGGCGATCCTCGGACAGTCCGGCTGCGGCAAGACCACGCTGCTGAACATCATCGGCGGACTCGACCGCTACACCTCCGGCGACCTCATCATCAACGGCCGCTCCACGAAGGAATATGACGACCGCGACTGGGATACCTACCGCAACCACTCCATCGGCTTCGTCTTTCAGAGCTACAACCTCATCCCGCACCAGAGCGTGCTGGCAAACGTCGAGCTCGCGCTCACGCTCTCCGGCGTCTCCGGTGAGGAGCGGCGCGCACGCGCCGTCGAGGCGCTGGAAAAGGTCGGTCTGGGCGACCAGCTGGACAAGGCGCCGAACCAGATGTCCGGCGGTCAGATGCAGCGCGTGGCCATCGCGCGCGCCATCGTCAACAATCCCGACATCCTGCTCGCCGACGAGCCGACCGGCGCGCTCGACAGTGAGACGAGCGTGCAGATCATGAATCTGCTGCAGGAGATTGCAAAGGATAAGCTCATCATCATGGTCACGCACAACCCGGAGCTGGCGTCGAAATATGCCACGCGCACCGTGCGCCTGCTCGACGGCAAGATCGTCGGCGACGACAACCCCTGCTCGGAGTCGGAGACGTCCGCGCCCGTGACCGTCAAGGTCAAGGAGCACACGTCCATGAGCTTTGCCACCGCCATGAGCCTGTCGCTGCACAACCTCATGACGAAAAAGGCACGCACCCTGCTCACGGCGTTTGCGGGCTCGATCGGCATCATCGGCATTGCGCTCATCCTCTCGCTCTCGCACGGCTTCCAGTCCTACATCGACACCGTGCAGGAGCAGACGCTCTCCTCCTACCCGCTGACGATCGAGGCAAACCCCGTGGATATGTCCGGGATGCTCACGGCCATGACGGGCGCAAAGGACGACAGCAAGCAGACGCACGATCTCGACAAGGTCTACGCCAACACCGTCATGTACAGTATGCTCAACTCCATGGTCAGCAGCGCGACCGGTCAGTCGAACAATCTGCCGGAATTCAAGGAATACCTCGAAGACCCCGACAACAAGATCCACGACTACATCAGCGGCATCCAGTACACGTATGACATGGGCTTTGCCGTCTACACCGAGGACCCGAACGGCACCGTCATCAAGGCCGACACGACCGAGCTGCTGCAAAACGTCATGAAGTCCATGTACGGCGGCGATTACTCGGCCTACTTTGACTCCATGGGCGGGTTTTACTCCGGGTTCAACGTCTGGCAGGAGCTGCTGTCCGGCGAGGACGGCGCGCTCGTGAGCGCCTCGACACAAAACCAGTATGACGTGATCTACGGCTCATGGCCGCAAAACTACAACGAGGTCGTGCTCGTCGTGGATAAAAACAACGAGATCTCCGACCTCACGCTCTATGCACTCGGTCTTGAGAGCATGGACGACATCAGCAACGCCATGATGCAGTCCATGAGCAAAAAGCAGATCGACACGACACAGGAAAGCTGGAGCTACGCCGACCTCTGCGGCCGCGACTTCAAGCTCATCCTCCCCTCGGAGGGCTACGTCGCCAGCGGCGCGGGCTACACCGACATCAGCCAGACGAGCGACGGCCTGACCCGGCTCTACCACAGTGAGGATGTCGGCGTGCCGCTCAAGATCGTCGGCATCGTGCGCCCGGCCAAGGGCAGCGTGACCGGCAGCACTTACGGTGCGATCGGCTACACCTCCGCCCTGACCGACTACGCCATCGAGCACGCCAACGGCACGCAGGTCATCCAGAAGCAGCTTGCAGATCCGAATGTGGACGTGTTCACGGGCACTGCATTCCCGAACGCCGCGACCGCTACGACCGACCAGAAGGTCGCCGCGGCGCAGGCCTATCTGAACAAGCTGAGTGTAGACGACCGCGCGAGCGTCTACCGCAAATACATGACCACGCCGGACGACGCCACGCTCGACGCCGCGCTCACGCAGGCAATGGCAAGCTTCACCCGCGACAGCGCCAAGGAAATGGCCGACAACGGCATCTTTGAGGCCAGCGGCAAGAGTGCGCAGCAGATGAAGGACATGATCGACGCCATGGACGATGAGACGTTCACACGCTTTTTCCGTCCGTATCTGCGCGCGATGCTGTCCATGCAGATGCAGCAGGAGACGGTCAAGTCCTACAGCGGCATGAGCGCACAGCAGATCGTCTCCGCCATCAATGCCAAGGGCATCAGCCGCAGCCAGTACGCTGACGTTTATGACAACTACGTCGCCTCCTCCGCCAGCGGCTCGACCTATCAAAACAACCTCAAGAAGCTCGGCTATGTCGACAAGGATTCCCCGAGTGCCATCAACATCTACGCCTCGAGCTTTGAAAACAAGGACCGCATCTCCGACTGCATTGACGACTACAACGCCGACAATCCGGACAATCAGATCAGCTTCACCGACTACATCGGTCTGCTCATGAGCAGCATCACGACGATCATCAACGCCATCAGCTATGTGCTCATCGGCTTTGTGGCCATCTCTCTCGTCGTGTCGTCGATCATGATCGGCATCATCACCTACATCTCCGTGCTCGAGCGCACGAAGGAGATCGGCATCCTGCGCTCGATCGGCGCAAGCAAGCAGGACATCTCACGCGTGTTCAACGCCGAGACGCTCATAGAGGGCTTCACAGCCGGCGTCATGGGCATCCTGTGTACGCTGATCCTGCTCATACCCATCAACCTCATCGTGCACCACCTGACCGGTCTGCCGACGCTGAGCGCGATCCTGCCGGTGCTCGGCGCGATCCTGCTCATCCTCATCAGCATGGCGCTGACGTTCATCGCCGGTCTCATCCCGTCGGGCATGGCGGCGAAGAAAGACCCCGTCGTTGCGCTGCGCACCGAGTAAACCACAAACGCATATTTCTACAGCCTCCGTGCAAACTATGGTCACCTACATTTGCACGGAGGTTTTGCATGATGAAGCAGAAACTGTTCGCAGCCGTGTGCGCCTTTGCGCTCTGCGCGGCACTGAGCACGGCCATCCACGCCGGGCAGGAAGCGGAGACCGCCGCGCCTGTGGCGGAAAATATGGAGCTTCGCACCTTTCGCGGCACGTCGATCGGCGGCACGCTGCGCGCCAACGCGCCCGACGGCAGCCCGCTCACCTTCCGCATCACGACCGAGCCCATCAAGGGCACGGTGACGCTCACCGACGACGGCACGTTCGTCTATACCCCCGCCGACGGCAAGCGCGGGCGCGACTACTTCGGCTTTCGCGCCGCCGACAGCAGCGGCAGAGAGTCGCAGGAGGCGACCGTGATCATCGCCATCCGCAAGCAAAAGCCCGACATCTCCTACAGCGACATGGCCGGGCGGGCGGAGGAATACGCCGCCGTACTGCTCGCCGAGCAGGGCGTGTGCATCGGGCGGCAGGTCGGCGGGCAGTATCTCTTTGATCCGGACAGCGCCATGCCGCGCGATGAATTTCTCGCCATGTGCATGGACCTGACCGGAACGGAGACGCTGCAGGGCGTGCTCTCGACGGGCTTCGGCGATGATGCGCAAATCCCCGCATGGTCAAAAGCGTATGTTGCGACCGCGCTCATGAACGGCGACGTCTGCGGCTGCTCCGACGGCACGTCCATCACGTTCGAGGCGCGGCGCGGCATCACGGCGGCAGAGGCAGCCGTCATGCTCAGCAGCTTTCTGCACCCCTCCCCCGCCGCTGCGCTCACGCGCACGGACGTCCCCGACTGGGCGTGCGCGGCCGTTGCGAGCCTGACGTCATGCGGCGTATTTCCGGACGGTGCGGACACCGCCGCACCCATCACGCGCGCCGAGGCTGCACAGATGCTGCTGGGCGCGTATGAGCTGCTGCAAAAGCGATAAAAAATGAGCCCGTTTCCGAAGCCGGAAACGGGCTCATTTCATATCAGGCGTCCCGCAGGATGCCGCGCACCGTCTCCGGCGCAAACTCCGAAAACGGGCGCACGAACGCCGGATTTGCTACGCGCACAGTGCGGGCGCATCGCTCAGGCACGCGGGGCGCAGATACATGGTGTTCGCGTCCATACCGTCCTCACTTTCCGCTGTCGCCGTAGTTTGCAAGCACGCGCGCGGACGGGTCGTCCACGTCGCAGCCTGCCCACGCCTTGTTCGGCATCCAGAAGCCGGACACCATGCGCGCCTGATCGGGATAGTAGCGCTCAAAGAGCTCGCGGTAGAGCAGCGATTCCTTGGTGAACGGCTGCGCGAAATCATACTTCCGGCGCAGGATATCAAAGGCAATGTCCGTGTACGTCTCCTCGGCGTAGGCCTTGAGATCGTCGACCATCGAGTGCCCGACCGCATCGCTGAAGGCCGCCTTCTCGCGCATGAGGATGTCATGCGGCAGCCAGTCGCCCTCGAAGGCGTGGCGCAGCAGGTATTTTCCCTTGCCGTAGACGTTGCACTTCTTGGCGGGGTCGATGGACATGACGTACTGCACAAAGTCCAGATCGCCAAACGGCACGCGCGCCTCAAGACTGTTGACGGAGATGCAGCGGTCGGCGCGCAGCACGTCATACATATGCAGCTCACGGATGCGCTTGGCAGACTCCTCCTGAAATGCCGCAGGGCTCGGTGCAAAGTCGGTGTACTTATAGCCGAAGAGCTCGTCGGAGATCTCGCCCGTGAGCAGCACGCGCAGGTCGGTCTGCTCATGGATGGCCTTGCAGACGAGGTACATACCGATACTCGCGCGGACGGTCGTGATATCATACGTGCCGAGCAGCGCCACGACCTCCGGCAGCGCCCGGAGCACGTCCTCGCGCGTGATGATGACCTCGGTATGCTCGGCGTGCAGATACTGCGCCACCTCGCGGGCATATTTCAGGTCGATGGCGTCGCTGCGCATACCGATGGCAAACGTGCGGATGGGCTTTTTGAGCAGCTTTGCCGAGATCGCGCACACAAGGCTGCTGTCCAGTCCGCCGGAGAGCAGGAAGCCGAGCGGCGCGTCGGCATCGAGGCGCTTTTGCACGCCGGCGATGAGCTTTTCGCGGATGTTGGTGCAGACGGTCTCCAGATCGTCTGTACAGACGGCGTCAACGTGCGTCATGTCACGGTAGCAGGTGAACTTCCCGTCGGCATAATAATGACCGGGCGGGAACGGCAGCACATCGTGCACAAGACCGACGAGGTTTTTGGCCTCGCTGGCAAAGATGATCGCGCCCTCGGCGTCGTAGCCGTAGTACAGCGGGCGGATGCCGATCGGGTCGCGCGCCGCGACAAGGCTGCCGCGCTTGGCGTCATAGATGACCATGGCAAACTCCGCGTCAAGACCGCGGAACATCTCCAGCCCCTCGCGTTCATAGAGTGGGAGCAGGATCTCACAGTCGGACTCGCTCTCGAACGTCTCGCCCTCGGCGATCAGCCGCTCGCGGATGGGACGAAAGCCGTAGATCTCGCCGTTGCACACGAGCGCGCTGCCGCCGCGCGTGAACGGCTGCATCCCCTCCGGATGCAGCCCCATGATGGCCAGCCGGTGAAAGCCGAGCGTCGCCGCGCCGATATGGAGCATACGCGTGTCATCCGGGCCGCGGGAGACGGTCTTGTCAAAGCCGTCGCGCAGCGCCTGCGCAGAGATGGATGAGCCGAGATAACCGATGATGGAACACATAACCATTGCCTCCTGAATAAAAAATATGCAGCTACCGTCCGGACAATAGGACGAGTAGCTGCATACCGTGGTGCCACCTATTTTACTTCTCTGTGGTTCTGACAAACCGCACCGGGATAACGTCCGGCTAAGACGGCGCACCTACTGAGGCATACGCCCGTTCGGATTGCAGCTCGGGAGGGTTCTTCACACGGGCTCTGTTATGCGGCTCGCACCGTCCCGCACTCGCTGGAAATGAGCATCCGTGCTACTTTTCTCCGTCAACGCTTTTGACAGATGTAGGGAAATGAAAGAAGAGAAAAGAAAGAGAAAACGTTTTTTACCGCACGCTGAACAGCAGGTCGCCGTAGGACGGGACCGGCCACTTATCGGACGGCGTCATGGTCTCGAGCTGGTCGATCGTGATGCGCAGCTCCGCCATGGCGGAAAAGACCTTGTCGCGGTAATAGTTGGCCAGCGCCTGGCTGCCCTCGACGGTCTTGGCGCCCATGAGCGCCGCGTCCAGACCGCGCACCTTGCGATACGCATCGCCCAGCAGCGCGGACATTTCGGGGATGACGCTCTCCTCATACGAGCAGTCAGCCGTGACGGACGCGGCGTGGATGGCCGCGGCGGTCTCGGACAGCTCGCGCAGATAGCTGCTGACGGCGGGCATGATGTCGCGCCGCGCCATCTCGAGCATGGTCAAAGCCTCGATGTTGAGGATCTTGCTGTAGTTTTCGAGGTGGATCTCATAGCGTGCCTCCATCTCGGTGCGGGTGTAGACGCGGTGCTTGGTAAAGAGCGCCACGTTCTTGTCAGCAAGGTAATACGGCAGCGCCTCCGGCGTCGTGCGCAGGTTCAGCAGACCGCGGCGCTCCGCCTCTGCGATCCATGCCTCGTCATAACCGTTGCCCTTGAAGAGGATGCGCTTGTGCTTGATGAGCACGCTGCGGATGAGCGCCTGCAGATCGGCCTCAAAGTCCTTGCTGCCCTCGAGCGCATCGGCAAACTGGCACAGGCTCTCAGCGACGGCCGTGTTGAGCACGACGTTGATGCCGGAAATGGAGGCCGAGGAGCCGGGCATACGGAACTCGAACTTGTTGCCGGTGAAGGCAAAGGGCGAGGTGCGGTTGCGGTCGGTCGTGTCCTTGGGGAAGCGCGGCAGCGCGTGCACGCCGATCTTCATCAGCTGTCTTTCCTTGCCGCAGTAAGCCGTCTCGTCAACGATCGCGTTGAGGATCTCCTCGATCTCGTCGCCGACGTACATTGACACGATCGCCGGGGGCGCCTCGTTCGCGCCGAGGCGGTGATCGTTTGCGGCCGACGCCACGCTGATGCGCAGCATATCCTGATAGTCGTCCACGGCCTGAATGACCGCGCACAGGAACAGCAGGAACTGCGCGTTTTCCGCCGGTGTCTCGCCGGGCTCGAGCAGGTTCATGCCGGTGTTCGTGACCAGCGACCAGTTGTTGTGCTTGCCGGAGCCGTTGACGCCGGCAAACGGCTTTTCATGCAGCAGGCAGACCATGCCGTGGCGCGAGGCCACCTTCTGCATGATCTCCATCGTCAGCTGGTTCTGGTCGGCGGCGATGTTGCCGGTCGTAAACACGGGCGCAAGCTCATGCTGCGCGGGCGCGACCTCGTTGTGCTCGGTTTTGGCGTAGACGCCGAGCTTCCAGAGCTCCTCATCGAGATCCTTCATAAACGCCGCGACGCGCGGCTTGATGCTGCCGAAGTAGTGGTCATCGAGCTCCTGTCCCTTCGGCGGCTTTGCACCGAAGAGCGTGCGGCCGGTATAGATCAGATCCTTGCGGCGGTTATAGACATCTTTGTCCACGAGGAAATACTCCTGCTCAGGGCCGACCGTCGTGCGCACGGCGGTAACGTCGGCATTGCCGAACAGGTGGATCACACGCAGCGCCTGACGGTTGAGCGCCTCCGCGCTGCGCAGCAGCGGCGTCTTTTTATCGAGCGCCTCGCCGCCGTAGGAGCAAAACGCCGTCGGAATGCACAGGACGTTATCTTTTATAAAGGCATAGGACGTCGGGTCCCACGCGGTATAGCCGCGCGCCTCAAACGTTGCGCGCAGACCGCCGGACGGGAAGCTGGACGCATCCGGCTCGCCGCGGACGAGCTCCTTGCCGGAAAACTCCATGATCACCTGACCGCCGCCGCAGGGAGAGATGAAGCTGTCGTGCTTCTCGGCGGTGATGCCGGTCATCGGCTGGAACCAGTGCGTGAAGTGCGTTGCGCCCTTCTCGATCGCCCAGTCCTTCATGGCGTTGGCCACGATGCGCGCGGCGTCGTCATCGAGACGCTTGCCCTTTTCCATCGTCGCCTGCACCTGCCGGTAGGTCTCCTTCGGCAGCCGCTCGCGCATGACTGCATCGTTGAATACCATAGAGCCAAAAATGTCAGAGATCTTATCCATTTTCCGGGGTCCCCTTTCTATCTTCCAAATCTGTGTCAGCAACAAAAAAACGGCACTGGTGCCCGGAGATCATCTGCTCTCCACGACGCCATTGCCGTTTCAATGTGGAAAATATACGCCTGTTGCAGAAAAATGTCAAGCGGGTCGGGCGCAATTTCTTTCGGCGGATTTCACAGAATTTTTGGCAATTGCGCTCGAGATTTTATTCTTGACACGTGCAAAACCCGTGGTGTATTATATACATGGATTTTTGATTGGAAAAATTCCGTGTGCCGCTGATACGGTCATGAAAGTACATATGGTATCTTTTCGAGAACGCTGACGTTTCACGATGACCCGGGGGAAAGTGCCCCTTATCGGCATCGGAAGCGTCTTTTTGTTTTTCCGTCCCGACTTCAACTGCGAGGTGAGAAGTATGAATTCGCCGCTGCACACCGTGAGCGCCATGCTGGTCTCCGCCTCCGAGGCGCAGACCAAGCGCATCAGCGCCCTGCTCACACGCGCGCGCATCGTCCCGTTTGAACACGCAGACAGCGCCCGGCAAGCGCTCGAGCAGTTTGACGCCGGCGGCATCGACGGCGTGCTCATCGCAGAGCCGGTCACCGGCAGCTCCGGTGAGGAGCTGGCACTGCAGCTCAAAAAGCGCAACTGCATGGCGGTGCTGCTGCTGGCAGAGCCGGCGCACGCGGCATCCGCCGCCGCGCTGCTGGAGCAGTCGGGCGTGCTGGTGCTGCCGAATGACGCGCCGGAGTCGCTCATCGTGCAGACCATCCGCCTGCTGGCAGCCGTGCGCAACCAGCTTGAGCAGATGCAGCACAAGACGGAGAAGCTGGAGGCGAAGGTCGCCGACATCCGCATCATCAACCGCGCGAAGCTTCTGCTCGTGCAGCACCTGCAGATGACGGAGACGGAGGCGCACAAATACATCGAAAAGCAGGCGATGAACACCAGTATGCCGCAGCGTACCATCGCCGAGAACATCATCCGTACCTATGAAGATTGAGGGGGGTTATGCATGACCAAGTACATTTTCGTTACAGGCGGCGTTGTTTCCGGGCTCGGCAAGGGCATTACGGCGGCCTCGCTCGGCCGTCTGCTCAAGGCGCGCGGCCTGAAGGTCGCGGCGCAGAAGCTCGATCCTTATATTAATGTAGACCCCGGCACGATGAGTCCTTACCAGCACGGTGAGGTATACGTCACCGAGGACGGCGCAGAGACCGATCTCGATCTCGGCCACTATGAGCGCTTCATCGACGAGGATCTGAACAAGTACTCCAACCTCACGACCGGCAAGGTCTACTGGAACGTGCTCAACAAGGAGCGGCGCGGCGAATATCTCGGCGAGACGGTGCAGGTCATCCCGCACATCACCAACGAGATCAAGGACTTCATTTACAGCGTCGGCAGCAAGACGAACGCCGACGTCGTCATCACCGAGGTCGGCGGCACGACCGGTGATATCGAGAGCCAGCCGTTTCTCGAGGCCATCCGGCAGATCGGGCTCGAGGTCGGGCGCGAGAATGCGCTCTACATCCATGTGACGCTCGTGCCGTATCTGCACGGCAGCGAGGAGCACAAAACGAAGCCCACGCAGCACTCCGTCAAGGAGCTGCAGGGCATGGGCATTTCCCCGGACATCATCGTGCTGCGCTGCGACGAGCCGCTCGAGGAATCCATCTTCCGCAAGATCTCCCTGTTCTGCAACGTCAAGCCCGACTGCGTGATCGAGAACATGACGCTGCCCGTGCTGTACGAGGCGCCGATCATGCTCGAACGCAACCGCTTTTCCGAGATCGTCTGCCGTGAGCTGCACATCGACGCGCCCGCGCCGGACATGACCGAGTGGGACGCCATGCTCGAGAGCATCCGCAACCGCTCGCGCCGCGTGACGATCGGGCTCGTGGGCAAATATGTGCAGCTGCACGACGCATATCTGTCCGTGGCCGAGGCACTGCGCCACGCCGGATACGTCTACGGCGCAAGAGTTGACATTCAATGGATTGACAGCGAGACGATCACGCGCGATAATGTAGAGGAGGTGCTCAGCGGATGCGACGGTATCCTCGTGCCCGGCGGCTTCGGCAACCGCGGCATCGAGGGTAAGATCGCGGCCGCGCACTATGCCCGCACGCACAATGTCCCCTACCTTGGCATCTGCCTGGGTATGCAGATCGCGGTCATCGAGTTTGCGCGCTCCGTCTGCGGTCTGGCAGACGCCAACTCCGGCGAATTTGACGAGAGCAGCACACACAAGGTCATTGACTTCATGCCCGACCAGAACGACGAGATCGACAAGGGCGGCACACTGCGCCTCGGCGCGTATCCGTGCTGCATCGTGCCCGGCACAAAGATGGCGGCGTGCTACGGCACGGCGCAGATCTCCGAGCGCCACCGCCACCGGTACGAGTTCAACAACGACTACCGCGCGCTCATGCAGGAAAAAGGGCTCGTGCTCTCCGGTCTGTCGCCGGACGGACACATTGTGGAGACCGTTGAGATACCCGAAAACGATTTTTATATCGGCGTACAGTACCATCCCGAGTTTAAGAGCCGCCCGAACAAGGCGCACCCCCTGTTCAAGGGCTTGATCTCGGCGGCACTGCGCCACACAGAAAGAGGATAACGTATGCACGATCGCTACACCAATCCCCTGTGCACCCGCTACGCCGGGCGCACAATGCAGCACATCTATTCCGACGACAACAAGTTTTCCACCTGGCGCAGGCTCTGGGTCGCGCTGGCGGAGAGCGAGCAGGAGCTCGGTCTGCCGATCACGGACGCACAGCTCGAGCAGCTGCGCGCGCACATCACCGACATCGACTACGCCTATGCCGCCGAGCGCGAGCATGAGGTGCGGCATGACGTGATGGCGCACGTGCTGACCTACGGCGCGTGCTGCCCGGACGCAAAGCCCATTTTGCACCTCGGCGCAACATCCTGCTACGTTGGCGACAACACGGACATCATCCTCATGCGTGAGGCGCTCGAGCAGATCCGCAGCCTGCTGGTCAACGTCATTCAGGCGCTGGCGGACTTTGCCGAGACGCACAAGGCGCAGCCCACGCTCGCCTACACGCATTTTCAGGCCGCACAGCCGACGACCGTCGGCAAGCGCGCCACGCTCTGGGCGCAGGATCTGCTGATGGATCTGGAGCAGCTTGAGTTCCAGCTGGAGCATCTCAAGCTCCTCGGCTGCAAGGGCACGACCGGCACGGGCGCAAGCTTCCTCGCCCTGTTCGACGGCGACGAGCACAAGGTCGTCGCGCTCGAGCAGAAGATCTGCGAGAAGATGGGCTTTTCCGGCGCATACCCCGTCAGCGGTCAGACCTATTCGCGCAAGGTGGACTTTCAGGTGCTGCAGGTGCTGTCCGGCATCGCGCAGAGCGCGTCGAAGTTCTCGAGCGACATCCGGCTGCTGTCCCACCTCAAGGAGGTGGACGAGCCCTTTGAGAGCGGTCAGATCGGCTCCTCGGCCATGGCCTACAAGCGCAATCCCATGCGCAGCGAGCGCATTGCCTCCCTGTCGCGCTATGTCATCTGCGATCTGCAAAACGCCGCCGTCACCGCCAGCGCCCAGTGGTTTGAGCGCACGCTCGACGATTCGGCCAACCGCCGCATCAGCATCCCGGAAGCGTTTCTCGCCACCGACGGCATCCTGACGCTGTACCTCAACATTGTCCGCGGCATGACCGTGTATCCGAAGATGGCCGAAAAGCATCTGGCGGAGGAGCTGCCGTTTCTCGCCACGGAGAACATTCTCATGTACTGCGTCAAGGAAAAGGGCGGCGACCGGCAGGCGCTGCATGAGGCCATCCGCCAGCACAGCGTGGCCGCTGGAAAAGCCGTCAAGCTCGGCGGCGGCAGCAACGACCTGCTCGCGCGCATTCTTGCCGACCCCACCTTCGGGCTCACGCGCGATGAGCTGGATAAATTGGTCGACCCCCATGCCTTCACCGGCATGGCCGTACACCAGACCGAGACGTTCCTGCGCGAGCAGGTCGCTCCGGTCCTGAACAAATATACAACACTGCTCGGATGCGAAGCATCCGTAAACGTGTAAGTAACAGGAGGTTTCTCTAATATGCTGACATCCATCGTAGGCATCAACTGGGGTGACGAGGGCAAGGGCCGCATGGTCGACCTGCTCAGTCAGAAGTACGACGTCGTCGTGCGCTATCAGGGCGGCAACAACGCCGGCCACACTGTCATCAACGACAAGGGCAAGTTCGTGCTCAATCTCATGCCGAGCGGCATCCTGCGCGACGAGACCGTGAACGTGCTCGGCCCCGGCATGGTCATTGATACGGAGCACATGTTCCATGAGGTCGAGCATCTGCGCGACGGCGGCATCACCATCACGCCGGAGCACCTGAAGATCAGCGACAAGGCTGTCATCTGCATGCCGTATCACAAGCTGCTCGACTGCCTGGAGGAAGACCGTCTGGCGGACAAGAAGTTCGGCTCGACCCGCCGCGGCATCTCCCCCGCCTACTCGGACAAATACATGAAGAAGGCGCTGCGCATGGGCGAGCTCGCCGACCGCGACGCGCTCAAGGCGCGCCTTGCCGACATTCTCGAGTGGAAGAATCTCTTCATTGTCAACGGTTATCACCATGACCCCATCGACCTCGACGAGATGATGGACTGGATCGACACCTACGCCATGCCGTTCAAGGACTACGTCTGCGACACGACCGACTACCTCTCCGAGGCCATTGAGGACAACAAGTCCGTGCTCTTTGAGGCGCAGCTCGGCGCGCTGCGCGACATTGACTACGGCATCTATCCGTACACCTCCGGCTCTTCGACCATCGCGGCCTACGCTCCCATCGGCGCGGGCATCCCGGAGGCGCGGCTCGACTCGATCATCGGCATCATGAAGGCCTACTCCACCTGCGTGGGCGAGGGCCCGTTCACCTGCGAGATGTTCGGTGACGAGGCAACCGCGCTGCGCGACGCCGGCGGCGAATACGGCGCTGCCACCGGCCGCCCGCGCCGCGTGGGCGGGTTCGACGTGGTCGCCTCCCACTACGGCGTGAAGATGCAGGGCTGCACGAGCATCGCGCTGACGAAGCTCGACGTGCTGTCCTACCTGGACAAGATCCCCGTGTGCGTCGCCTATGAGATCGACGGCGAGCGCGTGGAGCGCTTCCCCATCGGTGTGAAGCTGGCCAAGGCCAAGCCCATCTATGAGTACCTGCCCGGCTTCCACTGCGACATCTCCGGCTGCCGCAAGGTGAGCGATCTGCCGAAGGAGGCGCTCGACTACGTGCACTACCTCGAGGGCGCGGTCGGCTGCCGCATCAAGTACGTCTCCGTCGGTCCCGACCGCGATGCGTACATCAAAATGTTCTAAGACCGGCGAAACCGGCGCTCTGCAGATGCAGGGCGCCGGTTTTTTGTCCGCCGCGATCGCGGTTGCCTTTTGCGCGCGCGTGCGGTACAATAAGGGGCAATTACTCTCAGGAGGAACACCATGCGAAAACGTTTTCTTGCCTGTCTGCTTCTGGCTGCCCTGCTGACTGGGAGCGCGGCAGGCGCTTATCTTCCGGGCGCAAGCGCGCAAAGCCCCGATGTGTATTCCGCCGGTGAGCGGATCACGGGCGTCGGCATCGACGTCAGCCAGTTTCAGGGCGACATCGACTGGAGCACGGCAGCGCGGAGCATCGACTTTGCCATCATCCGCTGCTATGCCCGCGGTCAGGCCGATCAAAAGTGGAGCGTCAACGCCGCCGCGTGCGAGCGGCTCGGCATCCCCTACGGCGCGTATGTCTACTCCAGTGCCAAAACGGACGCGGAGGCCCGCAGCGAGGCTGCCGCGGCGGTGCGGCTGCTGCGCGGCAAAAATCTGCGGCTGCCGGTCTATCTTGACCTCGAGGATGAGAGCGTGCGCACCGGCTGCACGAAGGCCGAGATCCTGCGCCACGCGACCATCTTCTGCGACACGCTGCGTGCCGCCGGCTACAGCGTCGGCATTTACGCCAACCGCTACTGGTGGACGACCGTGCTCGACGACCCCGCCTATGACCGGTGGGATCGCTGGCTCGCCGTTTGGGCGGCGGAGACCGGCTACAGCGGCAGCTACAGCACATGGCAGTGCTCCAACAGCGCCCGCATCCCCGGCATCCCGGCAAATGTTGACCTGAACCTGCGCTATGGCACATCACTCAACGCAGGGCATACGCACGATTACCGCGTCACCAAGCACGCAGAGCCGACGTGCACGGACTTCGGCAGCCGCGTCTACACCTGCAGCAGCTGCGGCGCATCCGTGACCCAGCCGCTGCGCCCGCTCAAATCCTGCCCGAGCAAGGCGCTGAGCGATGTCCCCGCCCCCGGAACCTGGCCGCACGCCGGCATTGACTTCTGCGTGAACACCGGTCTGATGTCCGGCGTCGGCAGCGGACGCTTTGACCCGAAGGGCACGACCACACGCGCGCAGACCGTGCAGATCCTCTACAAGCTCGCCGGAGCACCGAAGGTCAGCGGCAAGACGCCGTTTACGGATCTGACGCGCGGCTGGTATCGAGACGCCGTGCTCTGGGCGTATCAGACCGGCGTGACCGCCGGGACGGGCCCGACGACCTTCTCCCCCGACGCGCCGGTGACGCGCGAGCAGCTCGCCACGCTGCTCATGGAGTACACGGATCGCATCCTGAAGCTCCGGCACACATGGACACCCGCAAACCTGAACCGATTTCCGGACGGCGGGCGTGTCTCCGGCTGGGCGCGCAGTGCGACGGCGGACGCCGTCGCGCTCGGTCTGATCACCGGCTCGAACGACAACGGCGTCAAATATCTCCGACCGCAGGGGCTCACCACGCGCGAACAGGCCGCAGTGATCCTGTTGGCGTTTTGTCAGAACGTGAAAAAAGGATAACAGCAAAGCGGCGCTCCGTTTCCGGAGCGCCGCTTTCGTATGGAATTCTTATCCGATGCCGCCGAGGAGCGCCCCGGCGATGAGCGCCACGAGCACGCTGGCGCAGTAGACATATTTGCTGACCGGGTAATACCAGCCGCCGATGGGCTTGCGCGCGCCAAGGTTGACGCTCTCGAGCACGAGCTTCTTGCCGCCGATCCAGAAGAACATCACCGCCGCGAACAGCGCGCCCAGCGGGCAGATATAGATGGACACAACGTCCATCCACTGCGAAACAATGGCCTGAATGCACAGCGCCGCCGCAAGTCCGATCACATGGATCACCGCCGTCGCCGGGACGCGCTTGAGACCGAGCTTTTCCTGCAGGGATGCGACCGGCGCCTCATAGAGGTTGATGATCGACGTGACACCCGCAAACGACACGCACAGGAAAAACACCATCGCAGCGATGCGCCCGCCCGCCATGCCGTTCATGACGTGGACGAGATAGATGAACATCAGCCCCGGACCGCCGGCATCGAGCTCGGCGCCGCCCGCAGCCATGGCGGGGATGATAACGAACGCCGCCAACAGCGCCGCGATCGTGTCAAAGAGCGCAACGTTGCGCGCAGAGCTCGGAATGCACTCATTCTTGCTCAGGTACGAGCCGTAGATCACGCTGCCGTTGCCCGCGACGGACAGCGAGAAAAACGCCTGACCGAAGGCATAGATCCAGACATACGGGTCGAGCAAGCCCGCGGGCTTGATGGTGAAGATATAGCGATAGCCGTCGGCTGCGCCGGGCAGCGTGAACACATAGATGCCGAGCGCGACAAAGAGGAAAAACAGGATCGGCATCATGACCTTGTTGGCCTTTTCAATGCCGCCGGCAATGCCGAAGGACATAATGACAAAGCTGACCGCGACCGCGACCGCGACCCAGACGTTTGCGCCCCAGGCGCTGGCTGTGGCGTTGAAGCTGCCGACGATCACATCCATATCCTGTCCCATGGCGGACAGACCGCCGTCAAACGCCAGAAACGTATACTTGAAGATCCAGCCCATGACGCAGGTGTATCCGATGGCCAGCGCCAGCGACCCGAGCACCGGGATATAGCCGACAAGCTCACCCGGCTTACGCTTGCCGAAGCGCGCCTCGGTGCACATACCGAACGAACCGACCGGTCCTGCGCCGCCCGCGCGGCCGAGCGCAAACTCCCCGATGACGCCGGTGGAGGCGATGAGGATGACAAAGAGGAAATACGGGATCAGGAAGGTCATGCCGCCCCATTTGGACACCAGCGTCGGAAAACGCCAGATGTTGCCCATGCCGACGGCCGAGCCGATGCAGGCGATGATGAAGCCGCCGCGGCTGCGAAAGCCGTCGCGGTTGTTGACGTTTGTGTCGTTACCCATAACATTGTTTCCTTTCACGCGCACAAGACATAAGTGGTTTGATTATACCGCAAAAGTGCGCGCGCTGCAACTGTTGTTTCACGCAGCCGTGCGCCGGCTGCGCAAAACGCCGGCGCAAGCCCGGCCGATGTATTTTGCTGTTTCCAATCCAGGAGTTTTATGATATACTGCCTTTGTGATATCGCCGCGCCGGGCTGCGCTGCGCAGGCAAATGCAGCCGGCCGCGAAAAATGATGAGGAGAAGAAATTATGACAGACACCAAACACCGCCTTCTGGCCTGTGCGCTGCTTGTGTGCATGACGGTCTGCGTCTTTGCGGGCCTTGCCGCGACGCCGGCCGAAGCTGCCGACGTGCGCGCGACCAACTGGATGTCGGCCGTGCCGGACAGCACCAAGCTGAGCAATATGTCCATCCCCGGCACACATGACAGCTGCACGCAGAACGTCGATATGCGCTACATTTTCCAGTGTCAGGATGCGAGCATCGCCACACAGCTCAAATACGGCTACCGCTATCTCGATATGCGTCTGGTGCTCGAAAAGCGCTCCGGTCAGGAGACGCTCGTGCTCAAGCACAACATCGCCAGATGCAAGGTCTCCGACTCCCCGTTTTCCAGAACGCTCACGCTGGCTGACGTGCTCAAAGACGTCTACGCCTTCCTTGCCGAGCATCCGAGCGAAACGGTCATTCTGTGCATGAAGGCCGAAAACAGCAAGGACGACGTTGCCGCCGTGCAGAGAGTGCTCTATGAGATGATCGATCAGGCGCCCGAGCGCTGGTATCTGAAAAACGCGATCCCGACCATGGGCGAGGTGCGCGGCAAGATCGTGCTCGCCACCCGCTTTGACGACAAGCTGCCGGTCGGCTCGGATCACTGCGGGCTGTACTTCGGCTGGGCAGATCAGGGCGACCGCACCGTTCTCACCGACCCCGCCGCGGACTCCGTGATCAACGACCACGAGACGCTGTACGTGCAGGATCGCTACAACTACGACGTTGATGACAAGATCACCGCCATCCACACCTGCCTCGACAACAGCCGTGCAGCAGATGACACCTTCTTCCTGAACTTCACCTCCACGAGCGGCAGCGGCGCGGTGGGGCACCCGAAGGAATACGCCAAGGACATCAACCTCGACCTCTACGCCTATGAATGGGAGGCCGGAAAAGCCTATGGCGTCGTCATCGTCGATTTCGGCCCGAAGAAGATCGCCGAGAAGATCTACGGAACGAATTTTCAGTGACCGGCTGCGCGCCGGCGCATGACAAAAACTCAAAAGCCTTTGAGAGCGGCGCGTTCTCAAAGGCTTTTGCTATGGCTGGCGGCCGGATGCGTCCGCAGCGATCCGCGCCGGTGTGCGCTGGACAGTTTGTTTTTTCATTGACATTCTTCACACTATATGTTACCATTTCCGCGGATGTTTGTGCATGGATTGCCAAAAAACAAAGGAGTATGATCGTCATGAATCAGAAACCGGCCCCGAAGGCCGTTGCTTTGCTGCCTGTCGCCGTCTTTTTGGTGCTGTACCTGGTGCTGGGCATCGTTTTGGAATATGTGCTGAAAATCGAGATGGGTTTCTATCAGATCCCCATCGTCGTTGCTTTTTTGGTGGCTCTGCTGGTCGCCTGCCTGCAAAACCGCAGCGTGAGCTTTGATGAAAAGCTGGTGCTGATGGGTCAGGGCATCGGCGACAAGAACATCGTCACCATGATCCTGATCTTTCTGGTCGCCGGTATCTTTGTGGGCGTCACCGGACGCACGAGCGCTGAGGCCGTGGCCTACTTCCTGCTGTCTATCGCCCCGGTGAAGATGGCCGTCGCGGTGCTGTTCGTGGTGGCGTGCTTCGTCTCCATGGCCATGGGCACGTCCGTTGGCACGATCACGCTCCTTGCGCCCATCGCCGTGGCCGTGTCCGCCAATTCCGGCTTCGACCTGCCGTTGTGCATCGCCTCCGTCATGGGCGGCGCGATGTTCGGCGATAACCTCAGCTTCATCTCCGACACCACCATCGCCGCCTGCTCCACGCAGGGCACGGAGATGAAGGATAAGTTCCGCGCAAACTTCAAGATCGCCCTGCCCGCCGCGCTGGCGACGCTGGTGCTGATCATTGTCATTTCCTTGGGCACGGATGTGCAAAACGCCGTCTCCGGCAGTCATGATCTGGTACTCATCATCCCCTATCTGCTGGTGCTCATCGGCGGCATCCTCGGTCTGAACGTGTTCGTGGTGCTGCTCATCGGCATCGCCGCCGGCGCTGCCATCACGCTCATCACCGGACAGGTCACGGCGCTGGAGCTCATGGCCAACATGGGCGGCGGTGTGTCGGGTATGTTCGAGACCATTCTGGTGACGCTGCTGGTTGCCTCCCTGTGCGGTCTCATCCGCGCCTACGGCGGCTTTGAGAGCATCCTTGCCTTCATCCGCCGGGTGTTCCACGGCAAGCGCGGCGGGCAGATCGGCATCGGTCTGCTGGTCGGACTCATGGACATCGCCACCGCCAACAACACCGTTGCCATCGTCATGGCAGGACCGATCGCCAAAGAGGTCGCCGAGGAGTACGGCATCAGCCCCAAGCGCTCCGCCTCACTGCTGGACACGTTCTCGTGCATCTTCCAGGGCATCATCCCCTACGGCGCGCAAATGCTGGTGGCGCTGTCCACCTGCGCCACGCTGGGCTATGCCGTCAGCGCCTTTGACATCATCCCGCTGCTGTTCTACCCCTTCCTGCTGTGCCTGTCGAGCCTGCTGTTCATCCTCTTTGATCATCAGTGAGCCGCCGGCGCAGTGTTTCTAAAGCAGCAAAATGCGCCCGCTGCACCTGCCGATCAGGTGCAGCGGGCGCAAAAAGCAGCCCCACAGAAGCGATTCTGTGGGGCTGCTTTGTTTGCGGAGAGTTCACCGGCTGTCGGTGAAGCCTCAGTGTAAACGGGTACACAAGAGGCTTCACACCGGTTCGGAGCGCTTAGTAGAGCTTCGCGCCGGCGGGGATGTGGGGATCCACCATCAGCAGATGCAGTCTTTCCTCGCCGTTTTCGTGATGGACGGCGGAGATCAGCATACCGCAGGAGTCGATACCCATCATCGGGCGCGGCGGGAGATTCGTGATGGCGATGCAGGTCTTGCCCACCAGCTCCTCCGGCTCATAATACTGGTGAATGCCGCTCAGGATGACGCGATCCTCGCCGGTACCGTCGTCGAGCGTGAACTTCAGGAGCTTCTTCGACTTCTTCACGGCTTCGCAGGCCTTGACCTTCACGGCACGGAAATCGGACTTGCTGAACGTGTCAAAGTCCACGAAATCCGCAAACAGCGGCTCGATCTCGACATTGGAGAAGTCGATCTTCTCCTCTACGGCGGGCGCTGCGGGTGCGGTCTCGGCTGGCTTGGCCTCGGGCGTTTCGGGCTTCTTGTCGGAATCCAGCGGCTTCATCGTCGGGAAGAGGATAACGTCGCGGATGGAGCTCGCGCCGCACAGCATCATGGCGCAGCGGTCGATGCCGAAGCCGAGGCCGCCGGTAGGCGGCATACCGTACTCGAGCGCCATAACGAAGTCCTCGTCCATCATGTTGGCCTCTTCGTCGCCGTTGGCGCGCTTCTCGGCCTGCGCCTTAAAGCGCTGATACTGGTCGATGGGATCGTTGAGCTCGGAGAAGGCGTTGCCCATCTCACAGCCGCAGATGAACATCTCGTAGCGCTCGGTGAGCGCGGGCTGCTCGGGGCTGCGCTTGGCAAGCGGGCTGACCTCCACGGGGTACATGGTGATAAACGTCGGCTGGATGAGCGTGGACTCGACCTTCTGGTCAAAGGTCTCATAGAGGGCATTGCCCCACGTGCGGGCAACGTTTTCCATGTCCACGCCGACGCTCTTGGCGAGCGCAACTGCCGCATCCGCGTCGCCGACGATCGCCATGAAGTCAGCACCGGTGACTTCCTTAACGGCGTCAGCCATGGTCACGCGGCGCCAGCTCGGCGTGAGATCCACGTCGTGACCCAGCCACTGGAGCTGATACGTGCCGAGGATCTCCTGCGCTGCGCCGGAGAGGATACCCTCAAGGATATCCATCATGCCATCGAGGTTTGTGTATGCCTGATAGAGCTCACAGGTCGTGAACTCCGGGTTATGCTTGGTGTCCATGCCCTCGTTGCGGAAGATACGGCCGACCTCATACACGCGCTCAATGCCGCCGACAATCAGGCGCTTGAGATGCAGCTCGGTCGCAATGCGCATATACATATCGATATCGAGCGTGTTGTGGTGCGTGATGAAGGGACGCGCCGTCGCGCCGCCGGCGATGGGGCTGAGCACGGGGGTCTCGACCTCCATGAAGCCGAGATTGTCAAGATAGCGGCGCAGATACGCAACGAAGCGGCTGCGGATCTGAAAGTTGCGCTTGCTCTCGGGGTTCATGATGAGATCCACGTAGCGCTGACGGTAGCGCAGCTCCATGTTCGTCATGCCGTGGAACTTCTCCGGCAGCGGACGCAGGGACTTGCTGAGCAGCGTGACCTGCTGCACGTGGATGGAGATCTCCCCCGTCTTGGTCTTGAAGGCGTAACCGCTCACGCCGATGATATCGCCGATGTCATACTTGCGGAAATCGGCAAACTCCTGCTCGGACACGGCGTCCTTGCGGACGTAGAGCTGGATCTGGCCGCGGTCGTCCTGAATGTCGCAGAAGATGGCCTTTCCCATGCCGCGCTTGGACATGATGCGGCCTGCCGCCTGCAGGGTCTTGCCGTCATAGGCTTCAAAATCGTCCTTGATGTCCGCCGAGTAGGCGCTGCGTGCAAAGCGCGTCTGCTCAAAGGGGTTGCGCCCGGCATCCTGCAGCGCCTTGAGCTTGTCGCGGCGCACCTGAAGGATCTCAGACAGGGACGGCTCTGCCGTCTGGGGCTGGTTGTTTCTCTCTTCGTTCATGGCGGGCTCCTCAGTTCTCGTTTTCAACGGCGACGATCTTAAACTGCAGCTCGCCGACCGGGGCTGCGACCGTGACAGTCTCGCCGACCTTGTGCCCCTTGAGCGCAAAGCCGAACGGGCTGTCGTCCGAGATGCGGCCGTCCATGGGGTTGGCCTCCTGCGAGCCGACGATCGTGTACTCCTCTTCCACGTCCTCGTCCACGTCGAGCACGCGCACGCGGCTGCCGATGGTCACGACGTCCGCCGCGACCTCGACCTTCTCCACAACGTCAGCGTTCTCGATCAGGTCGTTGAGCTCAGCAATGCGGGAATAGAGCTTGCCCTGCTCGGTCTTGGCCTCGTCATACTCGCTGTTCTCCGACAGGTCGCCGAAGGAGCGCGCCTCCTTGATGAGCTCCGCGACTTCCTTCTCGCGGGTCGTCTCGAGGTAGTGCAGTTCTTCCTTGAGCGTGTCCAGACGCTCCTGACTCATTTTATATCTGCTATCGATCGCCATAATCCGTCTCCTTATATCATTGAAATTTCAGTGGTTACGATTTGATTCAGCGCACCGCGGAGAGCGCCGCCTCCAGCTGTGCATCGACCTCGCTGTCCGCGACCGGCGCCACGACCACATCCGGCACGAGTCCGCCCTGTTCGGACAGATCCACCCGGTTGGGCGTGAGGTATTTCCGGCTCGAAATGTGCACGGCGCTGCCGTCCGGAAGCGCGATGGTCGTCTGACTGCGGCCCTTGCCGGTCGTGTTCTGGCCGACGATGGTCGCCCAGTCATATTCACGCAGCGCGGCTGCGAAAAACTCCGCCGCACTGTATGTGTTGCCGTTGACGAGCACTGCCATCGGCACCTTGACGCAGACGCTGTCGCTCTGCGTGACGGTCTCTTTGCCGCTGCCGTCGACGCTCACGAACAGATCGCCCTGCGGCAGCAGGTGGTCAAGGATCGTGATGAGCTCCGAGAGCAGACCGCCGGGATTGTCGCGCAGGTCGAACACCAGCGACTTCGCCCCGAGGTCAAGCAGCTTATCGACCGCCTGCACGGCGCGCGTGCCGCCGCCGGTCTCGAAGTTGCGGATGCGGACATAACCGACGCCGTTATCCATGAGCTTATAGGTCACGGGATCGGTATAAATGACCGTGCAGTCAAGCGTGACGGTCCGGCTTTTGCCGGCCGTGTCCTGCACGGTGAGCTTGAGCGTCTTGTTGAGCTTGGCGCGGATGATGGTCTGCACCTCTGAGAGGGTCTTGCCCGTGACGTCCTCACCGTCGATCGAGAGGATGATCTCCCCCTGCTTGAGTCCGGCATTTGCCGCGGGCGATTCGTTCGTCACAGCGGTGATGCGAAAGCCCTTCGTCTTATCATCGAGCTGGATGCTCACGCCGATGCCGGCGTACTCATTGTTGGAGTACATCTGGTAGGCCTTGTATTCCTCGGCCGTCATGTAATAGCTCCACTTATCGCCGATGGCGCTGATGATCGCGCTCGACGCGGCGTCGCTGATGGCCGTATCATCGGCATCGCCGATGTAGTTTTTATCGACGACCTGCTTGACCTGCGCAAACTTGAGCGCAAGCTTATAGTTGCGGCTGCCGCCGAATTTGCCGACGAAGATCAGCGATGTGACCAGTGCCGTGACCAGAATGCAGATCACACAGGCCAGAATACTCGCCTTCCAGCCGCGCATTCTGCCGCTTTTTCTGCGGGCAGGCACGGTTTCCGGCGCAGGCTGCTGCATATTTTGTTCGTCCATACGATCCCTCCGCATCCGTTTTTCACCTGCATCGGGTATCCCCCAATGCAGCAGATGTGCCGGGCAGCCATTTTCCGGCTGCCCGGCAGTTACATTCCGTCAAAATATGTCCGATTAGCGCGCATAGTTGAGCGGGTTCTGGCGCACGCCGTTGACCGTGACCTCCCAGTGCAGATGCGGACCGGTGGAGTTGCCGGTCGAGCCGACATAGCCGATCGTCTGCCCCTTGGAGACCTTCTGACCGGTGCGCACGGCGATGGAGCTCATGTGGCCGTAGAGCGTGGTGATGCCATTGCCGTGGTTGATGACCACGCAGTTGCCGTAGCCGGACACGCTGCCCGCCGTGATGATCGTGCCGCCATCGGCCGCGATGATGGTCGCGCCGTAGCTTGCACCGATGTCCACGCCGGAGTGATACTTCTGCGTATGATAGATCGGGTGATAACGCCAGCCGAAGGGCGACGTGATCGTGTGGCAGGACGGGCACGGCCACAGCATGGAGCCGGTAGCGCCGTTGTCCTTGCCCGCATCATAGCTGGGGTCGTTTTTCTTGTTCGCCTCTTCCTGGCGGCGCAGATCCTCGACCTGCTTGTCGATCTGCGACTGCACGGCCTGCTCCTGCTGCGCGTACTGATCCTGCACCTGCTTATAGGCATCAATATCAGACTCGAGGTTTGCCAGCAGTGCGGCGGCCTCGGAAGACTTCTGCCGCAGCTCGACCTGCTTGGTCTCGAGTTCGGACTGCTTATCCTTAAGCTCGACGCGGGCGTCCTCAAGCTCGGCCTTGACGGTCTCGACCTTTTCACGGGCGGCCGTCATGTCGGCCTGCACCTGTTTATTGTATGCAATGACCTCGCCAACCATGTCCATGCGGGCAAGGAGGTCAGAGAGGCTGGTCGCCTCGAGCAGAATGGCGATGTAGGACATCTGGCCGTACTCCTCAAGATGGCGCACGCAGCCGCGGAAGCGCACCGTCTGCGCCTCTTCCTCTTTCTTGGCGGCCTCGAGCTCGACGCCCTTGTCCTCGATCTGCTGGTCATAGGCAGTGATCTGCTGCTTGACGACCTCGATCTCCTCCTGCGCGAGATTCATCTCCTGATCCAGCGCGGCCTTCTGCTCAACGATGCCGGCTTTCTTGGAGCGGAGGTTGTTGATGGTCTTCTGCTGCTCCTTCTGCTTGGCCTGCAGCTCTTTGCGCTGCTGCGTGAGCTGATTGATCTCCGACTGCGACGCAGCGGAGGCGTTGACCGGGATCAGCGCCGTCATGAGCGAGACGACAAAGATCAGTGCCAGCAGCACACATATAACGGATCGAACGACTTTACGATTTGTTTTCATTTGTTTCCTCCTTAGACTTTCAGGTAATTGCGAATGGCCGTGAGTCCGCCGAACACGCCGACGAGCACACCCACGCCGAGAAACACCAGCAGCAGCGGCAGCGCCACGGATGCAAACGAGAGCACCGTGATGATCCCGGCCGCCATGGTGGACATGAGCTTGCCGACGATCAGGCTATAGAGCCCGAACTGGAGCAAAAACGCCACCAGTCCGCCGACCAGACCGAGCACCAGACCCTCCACCACGAACGGCAGACGGATGAACCAGTTCGTCGCGCCGACCATCTTCATAATGGCGATCTCCTCGCGGCGGCCGAACGTGGCAAGCTTGATGGTGTTGGTCATGATAAACAGGGACACCGCGATCAGGATCACGATCAGAACGACGGAGACAACGCTCACAATGTTCCGGAACGTGATGAAGTTTTCCGCGTAGTCCAGATGCGCCGTGACATCGGCAACGCCGTCGATGTTCTTGAGCGCGGCCTGCATGTCCTTCATGAGCGAGAGGTCGTTGAGCGTCACGACATAGCGGTGACGGAAGACCGACGCGTCGATGTTATCAAAGAGATCCGAGTCATACTCGGCCGTAAACGTCTGCATCGCCTGCTCGCGCGTGACAAACGTGACCGAGGCAACGTTGTCGAGTGCGGCGATCTTCGGCTCAATGGCGCGCGCCTCATCCTCCGAGAGCGACTCATCGATGTAGGCAATGACCTCGTTCTGGTTTTGCAGGCGGTCAATGTTCGCGTCGATGTTGAGCGTCAGCAGCGAGAAGCTGCCCATGATAAGCAGACACGCAATAATGATCGTGATCGACGCGAAAGACATGAAGCCGTGCGTAAAGATGTTCTTCACGCCCTGCGCGATCAGGTAGTTGAATCTATTCAGCTTCATATCCGTAGTACCCGTCCAATCCGTCACTGATGACTCTTCCGGTGTCGATCGAGATGACACGCTTGGAAAAAGCGTCGACCAGTTCCTTTTCGTGCGTCACCACAAGGACCGTGGTGCCGAGCTCATTGATCTTCTCCAGCAGCAGCATCAGCTCCAGACTGCGCACCGGGTCAAGGTTTCCGGTCGGCTCGTCGGCAATGATCATGCGCGGATTGTTCACGAGCGCGCGGGCGATCGCCACGCGCTGCTGCTCACCGCCGGAGAGCTCCGCCGGATAGCGCTTTTCCCGGTCGACAAGGCCGACCAGCTCGAGCACCTGCGGCACACGGCGGCGGATCTCCTTATTGGACGCTCCGACCACACGCATGGCAAACGCAACGTTTTCATACACCGTCATTTTGTCGATCAGGCGAAAATCCTGAAAAATGACGCCCAGAGTCCGGCGCAGCTTCGGCAGCTTGCGGCGCTTGATGCCCTGCATGTCAAAGCCGTTGACCGTGATCTGTCCGGATGTGGGGCTCAGCTCGCCAGTGATCAGCTTGATGATCGTCGTCTTGCCGGAGCCCGACGGTCCGACCAGAAACACGAATTCCCCTTCGTTGATCGTGAAGCTGACGCCGTTGAGCGCCTCGGCTTCCGTGTTTCCGTAGACCATCTTCACATCGTTCATTTGAACCATAAGATGTCCTCCAATATGTTGGGCTTGCGCCCGCCCAGATGCGAACTCAGAACTTGGCGGCGTTCTGAGAATCGAGGTATTTCTTTACCATGACCGCGACCTTGAAGAGAATGGCGTCCTCAAACTCGCGCAGATCCAGGCCCGTGATCTTCTTGACTTTTTCTAACCGGTATACCAAAGTGTTCCGATGGACGTAGAGCTTGCGCGCCGTCTCCGAAACATTGAGGTTGTTTTCAAAGAAGCGATTGATCGTGTCGAGCGTGTCCTCATCGAGCGCCTCGATGGGGTTTTTCTTAAACGCTTCGGACAGGAACATCTCGCACAGCGTCGTCGGCAGCTGGTAAATGATGCGGCCGATGCCGAGGTTGTCATAGTGGATGACCGGCTTCTCGTTTTCAAACACCTTGCCGACCTCGATGGCGACCTGCGCCTCCTTATAGCGGTCAGCCAGCTCACGCAGGTGGTTTGCCGCCGTGCCGATGCCGATGACCGTCTGCACGTGCAGCTCCGTGTGCACGGTGCGCTCGATCGTCTCCGCCAACGCACAGATATCCTCCGACGTCTCATCGGGCGCCATCTCCTTGATGACGACGATGTCCGACTCGCTCACACTGAGCACGAAGTCATGCTGCCGATCCGGGAACATATTCTGGATCAGCTCGAGCACGGCGATATCCGTCACGTTCACCTGCCGCACGAGCAGCACGGCACGCGAGACATCTGTGGTAAAGTGCAGCTCCTTGGCGCGCACGTACACATCGCCGGGGAGAATGTTGTCCGAGATGATGTTTTTGACGAACGCAGCCTTGTTGTGCTTCTCCTCGAAGTTCGTGCTGGCCTCCGTCATGCCGACGGCCGCAAGAATGCAGATGCTGCGTGCCGTCTGGTCATTGCCCTCCACGAACACGGCATACTCAAAGCGCGCCGTGCTGGCCGAAAGGATCTTATACGTGCGCGCGTCGGTCGAAAACAGCTGCTCCTGCACCTCTCCGACTGCGGCCTGAAAATCATCCAGGCGAGAGCCGATCATCGAGAGCTCGCTGCAAGCGATCACGAATCCCTGCTCGTCCACAACACCGATGCAGCGCGTAGTTGCATCCTTCATCTGAACGATCACGCCTTGAAAAATTCTGCTCGACATATCTTTTCCTCCTACGAACGGCCGCCGCAGTCGCCCACAGCACCTACCAATTTCCTGTTTTACATCATAGCTGATTTATGTGCATTTTTCAATAGAGAATTGGTCGTTTTTTGTGAATAATTTTCGAAATTTCGTGAGATAGACGGATAATTCTACAAAGTTTTGTCAACTATCACGAAGTAGGGTCCGCAAAAATGAGCATTGCCTCCTCCGCGCTCAGCTCCCGGTAAGTCCCCGGCGCCAGCGCCGGATCGAGCGTCAGCGCCCCGATCGACAGCCTGTGCAGCTGCAAAACCGGCGTCCCGCAGCCGGCAAGCATCCGCTTGACCATGTGGTATTTTCCCTCATAGACCGTCACGCGGCAGCCGCCCTGCTCCGGCAGGCATTCAAGCCGCGCGGGCAGACACTGCGTCCCGTCGCCGAGCACGACGCCCTGCGCAAAGCGCTCTGCATCCGCGCGCGTCGGCTGTCCGTCCGTGCGCGCGAAGTAGACCTTCGGCACGTGCTTTTTCGGCGTGATGACGCGGTGGACATAGTCCCCGTCGTCGGTGATGAGCAGCAGCCCGGTCGTGTCCTTATCGAGGCGTCCGGCCGGAACGAGCCCGAAACGCTGCAGCTCAGGCGGGAACAGATCCAGCACGGTCGGCTGGCTGCGGTCGGTCGTCGCCGTGAGGACGCCGGACGGCTTGTGGAGCATATAATAATGGTATGTCTGATAGCGCAGCAGCTGCCCGCGCAGACAGACGACCGCCGTCTCCGCGACCTTCTGCTCCGGCGCAGCGGCAGGTACGCCGTCGACCGTGACCTCGCCGCGGCGGATATATGCCTTCGCCTCACGCCGGGAAGCGGCGCCGGTGTCGGCCAGATATTTGTCCAGGCGGATCATGTGCGCTCCCCTCCTCGATCGTCAAACAGAGGTATTATAACATATCCGGCGGCAAATTTGAATAGGTTTGTTCTGGGGTGTGGTTATGAAGCTCAAATCCTTTCATTGGACAAGACAAACGGTCGTCTATGCGCTCATCGCGCTGGCGGTGGTGCTGGCTCTGCTGGTCGTCTGGCGCAGCAACGACGGTGTGCTCTCGGCGCACTACAACGTCACCACGACCGAGGGGCGCATCACGTATCTGCACGCGCTCGGCTGGGACGCCGATCCTGCGACCGAGACTGCGCAGGAGATCGTGCTCCCGCGCACATTCGACGGGGTGTTCGGCGATTACAACGCCTTGCAAAAGCAGCAGGGGTTCGACCTGTCCATCTACGCCGGCGAGACGTGCAGCGTCTATACCTATCGCGTGATGAACTACGCCGGGACATCGGACACGGTGCTCGCGCAGCTGTTCGTCTACCGCAACCGTGTCATCGGCGGCGACATCCATGCGACCGCTATGGACGGCTTCATGCACGGTCTGCGGTGAGCGGAAAAACCTCAGCGCCAAGGGCAAGATCACCCTTGGCGCTGAGGTTTGTATTATTTTATATTGTATATGTGCAGCGCACTGCAGAACAGTCATTCGATCTGCGTGCCGCATTTGTGGCAGAAACGTGCATGCGCGTCCAATTTCGCCCCGCACCGATGGCAGTAGGCAGGACCGGAGCGCTCCGCTGCGCCGGCAGCCCCGGCAGCGTCCGCTTGCTCCGAAGAAAATACAACGCCCGGCCACGTCTGCGAATACTGCTGCGCCTTCCTTTCACCAAAAATCAGGATCGCTAATGCGTGCGACGAATAGGTCAGCCAGCCCGGAGCTCTCGAAAGCAGCGGCAGCACGATGACAGCCAAAACCACCACGGCGATCGCCGCGTTCCTGAAATACCACCTTGTCACGCAAGCGCGCTTTTGGCCGTATTTCGTCATGAGCTGCACCGTCAGCCATCCGGTAAAAGCATGGATCACCACGCCTGCGATCGCGATCACAAGAAATGCCGCGAAATGATCGCTGCTTTGAAAATCCTGATAGTGCCGGTAACCCGCGGCATACGAAACGAACACATTGAAAAGCGCCCCGACGTTCCTGCTGAGAATGTACAAAGCCAGCGCGATCAGGACACCGACGGCATAGTTCTGATAATGCTTCTTTTTGATATGGTCCATATTGCCGCCTCCCGCTCTCAATCTTACTTTACAGAAATTGTACACGAAACCGTCTGTATTTTCAATCCAAAAATCGCGCTGCCTCAAACCGCCGGGCGCGCGGCGTAATTGGCGTCCAGCGAATCGATGAGCGCCAGCACATTGCGGATCGCGCGCTTGCGCTCGGCCGCTCTGCGCCGCGTCTGCTCCTTATGCCAGCGCTTTGTGCCCTTTCTGGGCGGCTCTTTTTGCTTCGGCGGCTTTTGCGCAAGGGCGGTGCGGGGCGCTTGCGTGTGATGCATCCGAAATGCGTCGTGGCTCGTTATGTAGCTGAAATACTCCGGCAAGCTCCGGAAGCGGATGTGCTGGTTGTGATAGCCGCGAATGGCGGACGCTGCGTCAAAAGCGCGAACGAGAAAACAGCTTTTCGTATGAACGATCTTTCGATGCCTTCATTTGCTGTAGTAAAACATGAACCGCACCTGCCTTTCCGGTATGGTTCCATCATAGCAGGTGCGGTGTACAACAATACGGACAGTTGGGGGTATGCCGATACCGGCACACCGGAAACGCAGAAAAACCGCCTGAAAAGGCGGTTTTTCAAGGATTTGGTCCGAGTGACAGGATTCGAACCTGCGGCATCCTGCTCCCAAAGCAGGCGCGCTACCAACTGCGCTACACCCGGATATGTATTTTTTTGAGCGGCCGCGGTCGCTTGCACACATTTTGCGCACATTAAAAAAAGCAGCGGCGCTTCCTGCCGCGTGCGTTTTCCGTGATCCCGCTGAGCGGCCGCGTGCGTTTTCCGACCGCACCGGCGGCGGAAAAACTGCACATTTTGCAATTTGCGTAAGATAAAGTTTAACACATTCTTTAGAAATTCGCAATGGTTTTCTGCGTTGCAGTTTTGAGGCGGGTGTGGTATGCTCTACAAGTAAAATTATGATCTGTTAGGACAGGAGCATCAACTTATGAGAATGCGAAAAAAGCCCAACCTCGTCCCGCGCATGGAGCGCTGCGCCGCGACCATGATCACCGAGCCCGAGGCGCTGCGCGGCCGCTGGCTGGAGCAGTTCCCCGGTCATCAGGCGCTGCAGCTTGAGCTCGGCTGCGGCAAGGGCCGCTTCACTGCCGACACCGCGGCGCAAAACCCGGACATTTTTCTCGCCGCAATTGAGAAAGTGCCGGACGCGATGGTCGTCGGCATGGAGCGCGTGACCGAGCGCGGGATCGAAAACGTGCGGTTTCTGGATCGGGACGCGGTCAATCTGCTGGATATGTTCGCCCCCGGCGAGGTTTCGCGCATCTACATCAACTTCCCAGACCCGTGGAAAAAATCGCGTCAGTACAAGCGCCGCCTGACCTATGCAGGCTTTCTGGCGCTGTATGCAAATGTGCTGCCGCTCGGCGGCGAGATCTGGTTCAAGACCGACAACGACCCACTGTTCGCCTTCTCCCTTGAGCAGTTCAAGCAGGAGGGCTGGCAGCTGCGTGAGGTCACGCACGACCTGCACGCCGACGGCCCGGTCGGCGTCATGACCGACTACGAGGCGAAATTCTACGATCAGGGCATCACGATCAACCGCTGCGTGGCGGTGAAAACGGAGGACACGAAATGCGACTTGTATCCTGGAATGTCAACGGACTGCGCGCCTGTGTGACCAAGGGCTTCGCGGACACGTTCCGCGCGCTGGACGCCGACATCTTCTGCCTGCAGGAGACGAAGCTCCAGCCCAGTCAGATCACGCTCGAGCTGCCGGGGTATCACCAGTACTGGTGCAGCGCCGAGAAGAAGGGCTACTCCGGTACTGCCCTCTTCACAAAAGCCGAGCCGCTCGACGTGCAGTATAACCTCGGTCTGCCGCAGCACGATCTGGAGGGCCGCGTCATCACGGCCGAATACCCGGAGTTTTATCTTGTGTGCGTCTACACGCCGAACGCGCAGGACGGTCTGCGCCGGCTGGAATACCGGATGCAGTGGGACGATGCGTTCCGCGAGTTCGTCTGCTCGCTCGACCGGCACAAGCCGGTCGTGATCTGCGGCGACATGAACGTTGCAGCGACCGAGATCGACCTGAAAAACCCGAAGCGCAACGTCGGCAACCCCGGCTTCAGCCCGGAAGAGCGCGCAAAGTTTCAGGAGCTGCTGCACGCCGGCTTCACCGACACGTTCCGCGCCCTGCACCCGGACGAGCGGGACGCCTACTCGTGGTGGAGCTACCGCTTCCACGCGCGGGAAAACAACGCCGGCTGGCGCATCGACTACTTCCTGTGCTCCGACCGCGCGGCGGAGAAGATCGAGAACGCCGGCATCCGCTCGGACATTTACGGCAGCGACCACTGCCCCGTGGAGCTTGAGATCGCATGGTGAAGATCGGAAACGTAGACATTCACGGCCCGCTCGTGCTCGCGCCCATGGCAGGCGTGACCGATGCGCCGTTTCGCGCGCTGTGCCGCGCGCAGGGCGCCGCCCTCACCTGCACGGAAATGGTGAGTGCCAAGGCGCTGGTCTATCATGACGAAAAGACGAAGCAGCTGCTCTGGTCGCCGCCGGATGAGCATCCGGCCGCCGCACAGATCTTCGGTCACGAGCCGGAGGTCATGGCCGAGGCCGCGCCCATGGCGCTGGAATACTCCGGCGCGGACATTCTCGACATCAACATGGGCTGCCCGGTCGGGAAGGTCATCCGCAGCGGCGACGGCTCGGCGCTCATGCGCGACCCCGAGCTCGCCGGGCGTGTCATCGAAGCGGTCGTCAAGGCCGTTGACGCACCCGTGACCGTGAAATTCCGCAAGGGTTGGGACGGCGGCAATGTCAACGCCGTGGCCTTTGCGCAGATGTGTCAGCAGGCTGGCGCGTCCGCCATCGCCGTGCACGGACGCACGCGTGTGCAGATGTACGCCGGCCGCGCCGACTGGGACATCATCCGCGACGTCAAACGCGCCGTGACGATCCCCGTCATCGCAAACGGCGACATCTTTTCCGGTGCGGACGCAGCGCACATCCTGCGCTACACCGGCGCGGATCTTGCGATGATCGGCCGCGGCAGCTTCGGTGATCCGTGGCTGTTCGCGCGCGGCAACGCCGCCATCGCAGGTGAGCCGGAGCCGGAGCTGCCGCCGCTGCACGAGCGGATCGAGGCGGCACTGCATCAGATCGAATTTGCCGCCGACATCAAGGGCGAACGGCTGGCGTGCCTTGAGGCGCGCAGCCAATTTTGCTGGTATCTGCGCGGCGTGCCGCACGCCAACACATATAAGCAGGAGGTCGTGCACGTGGAGACGCTCGACGAGCTGCGGCGCATCACACACGCCATCCAGCGCGACTTGCGGGATTGACCGCAGAAAGGCAAGTGAGCCATGGACCGGGACGAGGAACGGCGCATCATCGCTCAGGTATGCGCCGGGGACGCCAACGCCTTCGAGGCGCTGGTCGTCGCCTACCAAAAACAAGTGTATAACCTCGCCCTGCGCACCGTCGGCAACGAGGAGGACGCCGCCGACATGACACAGGAGGTGTTCCTGCGCGCCTATCGGGCGCTGGGCAGTTTCCGCGGCGAGAGCAAGTTTTCCGTCTGGCTCTACCGGCTGACGACGAACGTGTGCATCGACTTTCTGCGCAGCCGCCGGCGGCATCCGACCGTGTCGCTCACGGCGGCAGACGAGGACGACGAGCAGCCGCAGTTCGACATTCCTGCCGGCGAAGCCTCCTGTCCCGAGCAGCAGCTTGCGCGCAGTGAGCTGCGCCGTGCCGTCGTGCGCGGGCTCGACCAGCTGCCGGACGACGCGCGCAAGATCCTCATCCTGCGCGAGCTTGACGGGCTGTCCTATGCCGAGATCGGCAAGGTGCTGCGCCTTGAGCCGGGCACGGTGAAATCACGCCTGTTTCGCGCACGGCGAAGGCTGTGCGAATTTCTGCGCGACGATGGGAACCTTCCCGACCGCTATGCGTCAAAGCAGACAAAGGGGGGTGCGGATGCATGAACACCTGTGAGCATTACCGGCTGCAAATCAGTCAGCTGCTTGACGGCGAGCTGCCGGAGGCGCAGCAGCAGACGCTGCGCACACATCTGCACACCTGCCCGGACTGTCAGCGTGTCTATGACGACTTTCTGACGCTGCAGGCAGCCGTGCGCGGCACGGCCGCCGAGCCCCCCGCCGAACTGACGGCGCGCATCATGCAGCAGGTGCGCCTGCAGCCCGCACCGGCAGCGCGTCCCGCGCAGCCGACACCGGTGCGCAGAGCGCCGCGTACCAGAGAAGCGGCGAAAAAGCGCCCGGACGGCCGCATCTCTCCCCTGCTGCCGATCTCGGTCATGGCGGCGTGCCTCGCGCTGATCCTCGGCGCAACGCTGTGGTTCACACCGCACCGGAATCCGTCCGGCAGCGGCAGCACGGCGCTCGACAGCCTCCGGACACAGACCGAGGCCGTGACGCCCGCCGACAACGACACGCCGCAAAACGAGCCCGAGCGCTCCCCTGCGCCAGAAAATGCACCGGTGCTTGACGACAGTGTGAGCAGTCTGCTCTTCTCCGTCCCGAACGACAGCGCCAAGGGCAGCGGTGCCGACAGCAGCACGCTGCACATCTCCGAGCGCAAGACCATCGAGGCGCTCTCGGCGCTGCTGGTGCGCACGCAGCCGACGCAGCCGCCCGATGCCGCAAACGCACCGCTGTGCACACTCGAGGAGACGAACGCCGACGGCTCAGTCACGCAAGTGACCGTCTGGCTCGACGGCAAGGACATCATCTTTGCCAGCAGCACGGACGCGCAGCACTACCGCGTGCCGGGTGCAGCGGCGGAGTTCTGCCGTCTGACCGGACTGCCGGAAGGCGGCACATAACACCAGACCATATTGAATCGTTCAGCCCGATAAGCAACCGCTTGTCGGGCTGATATGCCATTTTTTCAATAAATTGCTGCAAAAAGACGTAGAAAAACCGTCAATTTTTGAACGTCTTTGGAAACCATTTACTTGAAACGCTTGTAAACGTGTGCTATAATTTATCACGTGTATATCGGTTTTGCCATTTTCGTGACAAGCTAATGTATTTCTTAACAATATGGTGCTTTTGCCATTTAGGAGGATAATTACTCGTGAAACGTATCAAAGTATCGAACAATGTGATCAGAAGAATGCCCCGCTATCTGCGTAAGCTCGACGATCTGAGCGCCGCCGGGATCGAGCGCATCTCTTCCGGCGAGCTTGGCCGCCAGATGGGGCTGACTCCCTCTCAGATCCGTCAGGACTTCAGCTGCTTCGGCGAGTTCGGCCAGCAGGGCTACGGCTACAACGTGGTGGCGCTGCGCGGTGAGGTCGCCAAGATCCTCGGCATGGACCGCAACTACACGGCCGTTCTGGTCGGCGTCGGCAACATCGGCCGCGCACTGGTGGAGAACTTCTGCTTCGAGCAGTACGGCTTCACGCTCAAGGCCGCGTTCGATATCAACCCCGACCTCATCGGCAAGGAGATGCACGGCATCGCCGTACACGACTTCTCCACCCTCGATGATATCCTCGCGGATATCCAGCCCGACGTCGCCGTGCTCTGCGTGCCGAAGGCCATGGCCAACGACGTCGCCAACGAGATCTGCTCCGTCGGCGTGAAGGCCATCTGGAACTTTACCAATACCGAGCTGCAGGTCAAGGACGCCGAGCCCATCATCGAAAACATCCACTTCTCGGACAGCCTGCTGGCACTCGGATACTACATCGCCGAGAGTCAGGACGAGGCCGAAGCCCGCGCCGCCAAGGCCAAAAAGGCCTGACACGCCCGCCAAAGGAGGTCTGCCCCTTGAAAATCAAGCGACTGATCTCGTTGCTGCTGATCCTGGCGCTGCTCGGCGGCTCTGTGCCGGCACTGGCAGCCAATGCCGGCAGCCGGCAGGACCCGCTGCTGTCGCGCAGCTACGTGGAGACGTGGTCGTCCACCATGCTCAGCCGTGTCGAGGAAACAGCGCGCACCGCCGTACAGACAGCGCTCGATAAGGCGCTGCAGACGCATGATACCGCCCTGAACACCGATGCCGGAAAGAGCCGCATCTGCACGCTCTTTGCCGGGAACACGGTCGAGCTCCAGACCGGTGACTGCTTCACCGTCCTGAGCGGAGACGCGGCCGTGACCGTCTCGGCGGGTGTGCTCGTCGATGCGACCGACGGTACAAAGGTCACCACCAGCGCGCTGCGCACCGCGCACCGCTACATTGCGTGCGAAAACGTGCAGGCCGTGATCACCTGCACGCAGACCGTCTCGCTGCTGCTGTCGGCGGGCGCATACGTCACCCGCTATGTGGACGTGCCGCGCAGCGCATGGTATGCGTACTTTGTGGAATATGCCGCCGTCAACGGACTCATGAACGGCGTCGGCTACCGGCGCTTTGCGCCGAACGATCAGCTCACCCGCGGTATGTTCGTCACGATCCTGGGACAGATCGCGCAGATCGACAAGTCCGATTATCCGGACACTTCGTTCACCGATGTTCCCGCCGGTGTGTGGTATGCTGCGCCTGTGGAATGGGCCGCAAAAAACGGGATCGTCAGCGGCGTCGGTGACGGCTGCTTTGCGCCCAACGCACCGATCACGCGCGAGCAGATCGCGGCCATCATCGTCCGTTACGTCCAAAGTGAGGGGATCACGCTGCCGACGATCGCAAACCCGCCCATACTGCAGGATATGGACGCGGTCTCCTACTGGGCGCACGAGGGGGTTGAGCTCATGCGAACGACCGGTCTCATCGCCGGTGACGAGAAGGGAAACTTCAATCCGCGCAGTCTGAGCACACGCGCACAAGCCGCGACCATTTTCATGCGCCTGCGGGAAGGGATCCTGCACGCAGAAACGTCATCATAACACCGATCAGATCGGCGGAGCCTGCGGCTCCGCCGATCTTTACAAAGGAGATTTTTATGTCTGATACGATCGCCGCCATCGCGACCGGCAACGTCCTGTCCGCGATCGGCATTCTGCGCCTGTCCGGCGACGGGACGCTCGCCGTCATCGACCGCGTGTTCCGCCCGTCCAACGGCCGCCCCATGTCCGAGGCGCCGAACCGTCAGCTCGTCTACGGCGCATTTTGCGACACCGACGGGCAGACGCTCGACCTCTGCCTGTGCACCGTCAGCCGCGGTCCGCACAGCTACACCGGCGAGGACACGGCCGAGCTGCAGTGCCACGGTTCACCGGCCGTGCTGCGTGCAGGACTGCAGGCGCTGTTCGCCGCCGGCGCGCGGCAGGCGCTGGCCGGGGAGTTTACCAAGCGCGCCTTTCTCAACGGGCGCATGGATCTCACGCAGGCGGAGGCGGTCATCGACCTCATCCACGCCGAGACCACGCGCGAGGCGAAAAATGCCGCCGGTCAGCTCGGCGGCGCAGTGCTGCGGCGTGCGCAGAGCGTCTACGACGCGCTGCAGGACATCGCCAGCCATTACCACGCCGTGATCGACTACCCGGATGAGGACATCCCGGACTTTCAGCTCAGTGCCTATGCGGACACGCTGCGCGAGTGCATCACGCAGCTGCAGCGCCTGCTGGACACGTTTTCCCGGGCCAACGTGCTCCACGGCGGCGTGCCAGCCGTGATCCTCGGCCGTCCGAACGCGGGCAAGTCCTCCCTGCTCAACGCTCTGCTCGGCTATGAGCGCGCGATCGTGACCGACGTGCCCGGCACGACCCGCGACACGATCGACGCACGCGTTACGCTCGGCGGCGTGCTCCTGCGCCTGACCGACACCGCCGGTCTGCGCGACACGCTCGACCCGCGACTGAACTAAGGAGGCCCTGATGTCTGA
>OLOS01000442.1_pt1 | contig 45027 bp, 45 predicted proteins | sample 1672631 | NCBI WGS metagenome assembly OLOS01 (sample SAMEA3136707, study PRJEB25190) | human gut metagenome | biome: human gut; feature: human-associated habitat; material: faeces | place: Austria | collected 2013 | reverse complement strand
CGCGACCTTGCCAAGGTCGAGGTAGCGAGTTCGAGCCTCGTCGCCCGCTCCAAAAGAGGAGGCTAAGAAAGATATTGGGCAGAAAAGTCCAGTGTTTTCAAGGCTTCCGAGGCCCGTAGATCAACGAATCTACGGGCCTCATTTTTTCGATATTTCAATACTGGACCTTCGTTCAGGTGGGACTCAAACCCGCATATTGAACGAAGAATCTGCAACGTGCTTTTGGCCGGGATCCTGGATGCAGGACCCCGGCTTTTCTATTTTATGAATCGACTGCGAGGTGTTCTGATGAAAAATAAGTATTTGACTGAGTTGTCCCGCCGGCTGAGCGTGGATGGGATCCAATCTGCCATCAAAGAGGATCGGCGGCTGGATGTATTCCTCCACGACCGGCCGGTCCTCTATGTGTCCCCGGCAAGCGACGTCTTCCTGCTGCCAGACGGGAGCCAAAACGAGGAGGCCAGTGAGCTGTACCATCAGGTCGCTGTGACAGCGGACGAGGTATATGGGTATGTGGAGGCCATGGAGAAGGCACTGCCCCTTCGTGCCTCTGGGCTCCATGAGGACTTTCGCCTGCTGGCGGATTTCGGCGGTGCGGTGCTGGCAGGGCAGGAACGGGGAAACGGGCTGGGATACCAGTTCGTCACCTGGGTCTGGGCCTATGAACGACAGGGGGTCTGCCACGGACACTACTATGAAGATGACTTTCAAAGCGCCAAGCAGGACTTCGCTGTCCGCTCTGGCCTGATCTCCAAGGCCCAGCTTTTCTCTCCGGAAGAATTGACAGAATTATACCGGGCCACAAACTTCCTGCTGGAGGAAGGACCTGAGCCAGAGGAGAAACCGCTGAAAGCGATCCAGGAAGCCAGAACAAAAATCGAATACACCGTCCCGGATCTTCAAACAAGGCTGGAACAGACACAGAGTCAGGAACCACAAATGAATTTATAAATCCAACGCTAAATCAAATGGGGGCCGTATTTTGCCGAGTGCAGAATACGGCCCCTTTTTGCATTTTGAGGAGAAATCAGACATGACCAGAAAGAGTGAATATAGCTGCCTGCCTCATGCTGCCGCGGTGGCGCAGATGCAGGCGCGCTCAGTTCTCCGCCAGGTGCGGGTCAGAGCCGCGCCCGCCTGCCCCCCAGAGCCGCCGCAGAAGCCGGTCTGCCGGCAGTTCTCCCGCTGTGAGGGGTGCCCCTATCCCGCCCACGGTTTCCTCTGCTGGGGCAGCGGGGATGACTGCATGCGCACCAGGGTAGAAAAACTGAATAGAGAGGAGAAGGCAAAGTATGAAAATCAAAGCGGCGCTCTATAACGCTGACCACCTGGAATATGGGCTTGTCACCATCCCCTTCCCCATCTCCCGGGATCAGTATGACGACACGATCAAGATGCTGGAGGCGCTGGATATCGGAGACCCGCGGGCAAGGGACTGCACGGTGGAGGAGATCGAGGGCAGCGCCCCCAGTCTGAAATGTCTGGAGGGGCGCAGGATCAATGTGGACGAACTGGACTACATGGTCAAGCGTCTGGACAGTTTTTCTGACGGGGAGCTGGCCCAGTTCCAGGGAATGGCAGTGAAGATGGGACTCTCCGATATGACCGACCTCATCAACCTGACCTTCTGTTGCCAGCAGGCCACGGTCATCACGGATTTTTCCGACTTGGAGCAGATCGGCCGGGAGCATTACATGAACCTCCACGGCGGCTGCGCCTCCATGGAAGAACTGGAACAGTTGGACGGTGTGGAGACCGCCCTGCTCCTGATCTCGGAGAATGAGGGTACCATCACCCCCTACGGGGTGGTCTACGACAACGGGATGCAGCTCAGTCAAGCCTACCAGGGCAGAAACTTTCCGGCGTATCTGTATGAGCGCAGCCTGATTGCTTTGACCTTGCGCCCCATCCACACGGACGCCAATGGTAGCGATGCCCTTTGGCTGTACCTCCCCATATCGGAACTCCAGATAGAACGGATGCTCTATCGGGATGGAATGGAAAGTGAAGATTTTGCGAGATTGGATGTTCAGGGCGATAATTTACCCGCTGCAGTCAAGACGGCCTGCGCCTTGGAGCAGGAGAGCGTCTTTGACCTCAATGCCATGTGCGCAGCTATCTCCAAGCTGACGCAGGCGGACCGCCTCAAGCTGGATGCCGCAGTGAGCTTTGCCAAACCGGAAAGCGCCGCTGAGATCCGCCGCTTGGCGGAAAATTTGGAGCTGTTCGATTTCATTCCCAATGTGAGCACCCCAGAGGAGTACGGCAGATATATGATCCAAGACTCCGGCCATTTCGACTACGACAGCAATCTGGACGAGTTTTATGATTATGGGAAGTACGGGCGCCGGTGCATGGAGCGGAAACAGGGGATGTTTACGGAGCAGGGCTATATCTCCTATCAGGGGGCTCTGTCACTGGAGGAGCTGATGCGGGAGGATCCCGGGGAACAATACCAGAGAGAGCAGGAGGAGTCTATGGGGATGGGGGGCCTCACCTGATGCGGAAGGAGACCGATCTTGCCAGGGTAAAGTCGATTGCCCATGTACTCCTCGATATGCCAATCGCGCAAACTTCATTTTCGCCGGCTATTGTCAGCCACCCATTTACAAGCACCGGGATCACCGCCACTCAGAACGAGGATGGCAGCTTCTCCATGGTCGACCTGCTCAACAAGGAAGAAGACCTCGCCACGTGGCGTGAGATGGTGGGCAAACAGATCGACAGTGCTGAAAATACCGCCCAGGTCTTTTTCCTCCTGAACAAGCCCTATTACCTGACCTTTCTCAAATTTACCGCTCCCGTTCTCTCTCAGGAGGATCTGGGCCAGTTGCTGGCTCATGCGTGGATCCTGGAGGAATGCCCCAATCAGGACCGCAATGTCAGCAAAAGAGAACTGCTGGCTCTATTCCGCTCCGTCCCGCCGGAGCTCCTAATGGACGAGGAGGAGCACACGGTGTACCGCTCTTTAGACGATCCCGTGACCGTTTATCGGGGCGTCACCTCCTACAACGCCAAAAATATCAAAGCGCTGTCCTGGACACTGGATCGGGAGACCGCAGAGTGGTTCGCCCACCGCTTCGGTGAGGAGGGCACCGTCTACGAGGCCCAGATCCCGAAGAAATACATCCTCGCCTTTTTCAACGGCAGAAATGAATCAGAAGTTGTGGTAGACCCCAAACATCTGGAACAGATCATGGAGTCCCCGGAGCCGGAGATGGGGATGCGGATGACCTGAATTTTCTCCACCTTTTGCGGTAGACTTTCGCCACAGGTTGTGGTATTGGTTGTGTTCACAAAACAGGAATGAGGTGATCCAAGTGAAAAAACAAAGCAGTTTCCAACAGACAAGCCCATTTGACCTGCGGCCCGCTTCCCGTGAGGAGGCGGGTTTGTTCTATTCCGACGAGGGCCAGGATACGGCGCTGGGCACCGTGGGCCACCTCCGCATGGACTTCGGTTCCAGCAGGAAAGTCTTCCATCACACCTGGTGGCCCCACAATGGCGACCGCTTCAACACGCCGGAATTCAAGGAGGCCCTGCAGGAATTCGTGGACGCCATGCGGCAGAACGGCCCGCTGAAGGACTTAGCAACTATGAGCTCCTACTGCTGGCGAAACGGAGGTGAACTCACGAAAAATGACCGCATATACGGATTTATCGCGGAAACGGAGCAATACCGTTTCTGTTTGCGCTGCACCCCCAGGCCGGGTGAATACCAGGGCTACCTCTACTGCTACGACCTCCGCCAGCAGGAGCTGGCCCGTCAGAACAGGTTGGTAGGCCGGGTGACCTTCGCCAGCGGTGAGAAGCAGGAATTCACCGATGCGGGTCTGTACCTCCAGGCCATCCGGGAGGAACTGCCATTCCGGGACACCACGGGTTTCCGGCATGAGACACTGACGGACGATCCCCAGGTGCGGAAAGCAGCAGATGACATCCTGCTGGACTTCGCCGGGGAGGAAAATCCCCGCCGGGCCTGCAACTACGGGCTGACGGAGGCCGGTAAGCAGGCCCTGCGGGATACCGCCGATCCGAGTAAACCCCACACCTACGCCTGGTTTGTCATGACCGACTGCGGCGCCCCGGAGGAGCAGATCCACCGGGATCTGACGCTGGAGGAGGCGGTCCAGCTCTACCGCGACAGCGACCGTCCGGAGAAGAGGCTGGGCGTCACCAAGGACGGCGTTGCCACGGTGGACCTGGTGCGCTCTCTGGAGTGGGAACAGCAGTTCTTTGACGACTGCCGCAGACTGGAGAGTTTCCGGGATGATCCGGTAGTCTCTAAAGCTGTGGAAACCCTCCGGCAGGAGCTGGAACAGACAGTCCCCCAAGAGGACATCACGATGGGAGGAATGTGAAATGCGAGAAGTACCGAGAGAATGGCTGGATTTCTTCCGGGAGCAGTACCCTGTAGGCAGCCGCATCCGGCTCACCGAGATGGGCAGCGACCCGCGGCCCATCCCGCCCGGCTCCATGGGCACTCTGAGAGCCATCGATGACCTGGGCACCTTCCACGTGAAGTGGGACAATGGGCGGGAGCTGGGTGTGGTCATCGGGGAGGATCGGTTCACTGTCCATCCCCCGGAGCCCACTCGGCTGAAACTCTATATGCCCCTGACCGCTGACTTCTACCCCCGGGACGAATGGGGCAACACGTCCGAGGAGTACGAGACATGGGACGGCCGGACGCTGTTGGACTATGAGAATCCGATCCTGGGCGCTCTGGTCAAAGAGCGGATGCCGGAGGAGAAAGAGCGGGGCCTGATGCACTGGTATGGCAAGCAGGACAGCGTTGATTCCAAGGTGCGCTCGGCGGTATTCACCGTGGAGGAGAAAAACGGTCAGCTCTGGGGCGTGGCAGAGTGTCAGGTGGTCGGTGAGCTCACACCGACGGAGCTGGGGCAGCTGAAAGACTACCTTTCCGGCCAGGCGTCGGACGGCTGGGGCGAGAGCTTTGAGCAGCACGAGATCCGGGTGGACGGCGGCGAGCTGTATGTCCATCTTTGGAATTCGGATGATTGGAGCATCCGAACCGAGCAGGAGCGGTTTGCCCCCAAGGTCGCGAAGGGGCTGCCGGAGCTGTGTTTCTCCACCCTGCGAACCACCGGCCAGCTCATCTGCATCAAGCGGGGCGAGTCCGGCTACTACCCCTCCGACTGGGACACCGGGGACAAGGAGCGGAATGTGGAGCTGGTGGACGAGCTGAACGGGAACCTGGGCGTCACCCCTGCCCAGCGGCAGGCCATGGAGATCGGAAGCATGGCGGGCTGGGCCGTGCCTGGGGCAGATCCCAGCAGCTATGAAATTCAGAGAGAAGAACTGGAGGAAGGGGGGATGACCCTTGGATAAGAAGATCTTCGAGGTGGAGATCAGCAGCGGCGGCCCCGAAAGCTATAAGACCTCCGCGGTACTGACGATGCCGTGTACCCAGGCTGAACTCCACGACGCGCTCCAGAAAGCCCGTGTCCAGGACGTCAAAACTTGCCGCAATGAGCTGACCAGGATCCGCTATCCCGGTATCACATCGGATATGATCGGCCAGAATGTGGATCTGCTGGAGCTGAACCTGCTGGCCCTCCGGCTGACCATGCTGAGTGAGGATGACCGGATGGGGCTGGACTGCCTGCTCCAGATCGAGAAGGAAAACCACACCACACCCTTCCCACTCTCCCGCCTCATCAACCTGACGTTCAACGCGGATATCTGTCTCTTGGCGCCCCAAGTCTCCGATCCAAAGGAGCTTGGGGCGCTTTTGTACGAGGGCGAGATGCTTTCGGATGAAGCCATGGCCCTGGTGGACACCATGGACGAGGACAGCGATTTTCGGGAGAGATTGCTGGAGTTGCTGGGGGAACAGCACCAGGAGGAACACGACGGCGTGTTTACCAGCCGGGGCTATGCGGAGCCGGGCGGTGACTTCAAAGAGGTCTATCGGAAGGGCGAGATGTTCTGCTTCGCCCGCCCCAGCGCCCCGGTGGTACTGGAGGTGAGCAAGGGATTTTTTGACGACCCCAGCTATGACAACGATAAGACCGCCATCCTGAACCTCCCGGCTGAGGACGCCGACATCTGGCGGGCAGTGGGAGAGGTAGACGCGGCCTCGCCGGACGAGTGCGCCTTCCGCTGTATCGACTGTAAGATCCCCTCTCTGCGGGATACCGTTGACGATGCCATCGACCAGGAGGGCGGTATCGGCATGGCAAATGAATTCGCAAAAAGTCTGGCACAGAAGGAACAAGCCTGGCAGGAGGCGGACTGGATCAAGTACAAGGCCCTGCTGTCTGTGGCCGGACGCCCCAACCTGCAGGACGCCATCCAGCTCATGCACGGCCTGGAGGACTATGACCTCCGCCCGGATGTGGCCGCGACCTGGGATTATGCGGAGGTGATCCTGCGGGAGAAGTACCCGGATCTGCCGGAGGAGCTGTTCCAGACGCCCCAGGCCGCTATGGTTGGACGGCAGATGCTGGAGGAGAACCACGCAGCCATCACCGACTACGGCCTGCTCCGACGGAAGGACAGCGGCCAGTTGCCCGTCTTCCGGCAGGAGCAAAAGGAAGCCCCCGCCTGGAGCGGAATGGAGATGACATGATGGAGAACAAAAGTTTGGAACGCCAGTGGCTCATAGACCGGCTGGAGACGCTGTCGGTGAAGGAACAGACCCAGCTGGCGGCGGCCATCATTTCCAGAGGCCAGCTGAAGGCGCTGTCTGAAAAGGCCGGCGAGGAACGGGAGTTGGCGGTCCGGAAGATGGATCCGAATACGGCAAAGGAGGCCGTCAATCTCCTACTGGCCCTCCCGGACTACGAGGTGATCTGCCCGGCGGGGAGCTACGAGCAGCTGGGGGAATATTACCTGCGGTACGAGGCCAGCCAGCCGGATCTCATCCCTTACGCCAACCTGGAGCAGATCGGATGGAACTATGAGGACAGCCACCTGGGGATCTTCGTGGGAGACTGCTTCGTAGTGCTCCCCAGGCAGGAGCCCAGGCAATTCTATGATGGGACCAACCTGGATCAGCTGCTGGACGCCGACTGGAGCCTGCGGCTGAAACTGGCCTCCCCCGCCGTGCCGGAAGGCGTCTGGCTGTGCCTGCCGGACAGCACCATCGACGAGGAGGGCCGGATGGACGAGATCCGGCTGGCTCTACGGGAGCTGAAAGTTCAGACAGTTCAGGAGTGCAGACTCTTGGATGCGCGGTGCTCCCTTCCGGAGCTGTCTGTGGGTCTGGACGAGTATCAGGATCTGACGGATCTGATCTACGACGGCAACGACTTGGGGTATGTGCTCCAGGAGCAGGGCCAAGGGGAGCCGCGCTTTCTGGAGAAGTTCCGGTCGGCGCTGGAGTATGAGCAGTGCCATGATCTGAAGCTGGCGCTGGACATCGCGTCGAACCTGAACTGCTACGATTACTGTCCGGCATCGGATGTGGAGCGGTTTGGAGAGGAGGTGCTGCAAAAGCAGGGTGAAACAGTGTTCCGGGACCCTGTTCTGCAAGGGGGCATCGACTTGAAAGCGTATGGAGAGGCCCAACTGGAACAGCAGGGCTATCTCCTCAATACCGCCGAGACAGGATACATCCGCCGCAACGGACAGGAGTTCTGCCATGAACGCACGGAGCCTCAGCCGGAGTTTGGCATGACTATGTGATCAATATGATGAAACAGGGGCCGTTTTCCCGAGAGGGCAGACGGCCCCTTCTTTTTTTGCGCCCTTTTTCGGGAAAGCAGGTCCCGGAAAGGAGCGACTATGGAAAAAGAGCGGCTGGCAGAGTATCTGGAGCGGTACCATCTGGGCGCAAACAGCGCCGCCACCAGCCGGGAGTTGGAGCTGACCTTCGGCATCAAGGGCATCGAGGTGCGCCATCTGGTCAATCGGCTGCGGCGGGACGGCGTTCCCATCGCCAGCAGCGGGAGCGGTTATTTCTATGCCGCCACGGAGCAGGAGGTGCGGGCCACCATTGCCCATCTGACCCGGCGGATCGGCGGCATCGCCGCGGCCATCCACGGTCTGAACCGCTCTCTGGAGCGGTTCGACACGGGGCAGATCCGCCTCCCGCTGGACGGGGGTGATGTCCCCTGAACAGTTTCATGTCCTGGATCGGGGGCAAGAAAGCCCTGCGGGAGCTGATCGTCCGGCTGTTCCCCCTCTACTATGAGCGGTACATCGAGGTGTTCGGCGGCGGGGGGTGGGTACTGTTCCACAAGCCTCCCGGCAACGACTTCGAGGTCTACAATGACTTCAACGGCCTGCTGGTCAACCTGTACCGCTGTGTGCGGGACGAGCCGGAGGAGCTGATGGAGGCGCTGCGGTATGTGCTGAACGCGAGGGAAGACTTCGACCGCGTCCGCTCCGCCCTGGCGCGGGACAGTCCTGCCAGCGACGTCCAGCGGGCGGCATGGTTTTATCAGCTCATCCGATACAGCTATGCCTCCGGGCTGACCAGTTTCGGAAGCCAGCCCCACGATATGTGGAGCAACTTCCCGCTCATCGAGCAGGCCCACCGGAGGCTTGCCAAGGTGGTCATTGAGAACAAGGACTTTGAAAAGCTCATCCGGCAGTACGACCGCCCGGTGAGCTTTTTCTATCTGGACCCGCCCTACCACGCCACTGAGGGTTACTACCAGAACATCGGGGAGGACGGTTTCACTGAGGCGGACCACATCCGCCTGCGGGACGCCCTGATGCGGATCGAGGGGAAATTCCTGCTGTCCTATAACGATGACGCCTTTGTCCGCGACCTGTATGACCAGCCCGGCATCTCTTTGATGGAAACCACCCGCATCAACAATATCAAGCAGCGGTATGACCCAAACTGCCAGTTCCCGGAACTGCTCATCGCAAACTATGATCTGAGGGAGCGGAGCCGGTCAGTACCCACACAAATGACGCTGTTTGACTGGAACAGCGGCGAAACCATGTATGAATCGTAGGAGGAAATCATTATGAAATTTCACAAGAACATCACCGGGGGTCCCGTGACGCTCCCCACCGCGGCCGTCAAACTGTGCGGACTGGAGGCCGGAGGGAAGGCCGAGCTACACGCGCTGGAGGGGGCGGCAGTCCTCATGAAAGCTTCTATGAACGCCATGGAACTGATTCACGCACTGGATTCTCTGCACCAGCTGACGGTGGATCTGGCAGTACATCTGATCAAGGTGTGCGGTCCCTGCGATGGCTGCGGGGGCGAGTGCCCCTTTGGGGACTTCTCGTATGAGGAGATTACTCTGCCGGATGACCTGCGGGAGGAGGCCGGCATTCCCGCCGGCGTCAAGCTCTGTGCCTACGCGGACGAGGAGGAGAATTCCATTACTATCTGCGAGGCGGGATACGACAACGACCTGCGGGATGTGCCGGAGTACCTGCTGAAAATGCTGGAGAACATCGGGATCTGCATGGGCGAACTGGAGGAGCGTCTGATGGTGGGAGATACCGTCTATGGAGCGTGAAGTGTACCTCTATCCCTACTCCCAGGCGGATGCCCGCAGGCTGGGAGAATCATCGCTCTGGCAGGCGAGTTTTCAAGCCAATGTGTCCTGCGCCAGAGACATCGAGGGAGCCATCCGCGCCTGCAGCGACACGGATGGCTCCCTGCGGCCCGAGGCGTCCCAGAGTATTCTGGATCGCTGGGGCTTCCGGCGCACCATCTTCGTCCTGACCAGCACGCTCCGGGACGCAGGGTATGATCAGTATCTCAGTGAGGAGAACCGCCAGTGGCAGAAAAGCGCCTATATCCCGGATGACGGAATCTACAACCGCTATTTTACCGTAGATACCGCTGGCGTCTGCCTGGACGCCTTCATCAGCCAGGTGCGGGAGGCGTATGACAGACTGGAACTATTCGGGCCGGAGCAGTGCGAACCGAATTCCTTCGAGAAACTGAATTATGAGGGAAAAGTGCTGGTGCTCGCCCCGGATACTCTGAAGGAGTCCTACTGGAACGCACGCGCCCAGCTCTGGCTGGCCCATGACGGCTTCGGGTGCCGCCCCAACGCCATTGGCCGCTCCATCCGCTGTACCTGCCTGGGGGACGGGGAGATGACCCGGTGGAACCGGACGGACTTCATTGGCGTCCTGAAGGAGGAATTCCTTCCAGACTGGGCAAAGGAAAAGCTGATGGAGCTGAAGGGCCAGGAACAACGCGACGTATCCCCCATGATGGGTGGGATGACCATGGAATGAGGTGATCCACAGCGATGAACATTTCCTATTACACCATCGACGACCTGCGCCTGCCGGCCAAGCGTCTCCTGCGAAAAGGCTGGACCATGGAGCGGTTTCCCACTCTGGAGGAGGCGCTGGCCCGCTACCGTGCCCTGCCTGCCTCCGGCATCAAGGCGCTGGGACTTACAGACGGGACTCATGTTCTGGAGGTGGTAAAGTGCCTGCCGCTGTTTCCGGATGACAGAGAAGGCGAGGATGTGCTGGCCTCAGACTACAGTCAATTTCCCTTGTGGAGCCATGAGCCGGAGGCGGCGAAAGCCGCTGTCACCTGTATCGCCGCCCTGGGACTGCGCTACAGAGTATCGGAAACCGTGCTGACTCCCATTCCCTCCCCGGAAGGTCTGCCGCAGGAGTTTCAGGGGAAATTTTTGTGGCTGAACCTGTCCGGCGAGGTGCAGTCCGCCATCAACCGGGTCTATGTGGCCGGAAGGGGCTGGGAATCCCCCGGCATCCTGAACCGGAGATCTGACCCAATGCCGCTGGTGCTGAAGTATCAGGCAGACGGGATCACTGAGCAGGGCGCTTACCTCGCTCTGGAGGTGGAACCTTGGGAGTACGATCTGCTGGCACTCCGCACGTTGGAGCGGATGAAAATGAACAAAAGGAGTAGTGAACGATGAGACAGAACAACGACCGTCAGCTCCCCAACTATGAGCAGCTCCCCATGCAGATTAACGTGAAGATCTACCGGCCCAGCGTCAAAGGCCCCATCCTGGCGGACGCCTCGGTCAATCTCAACGGCTGCTTCGCCGTCCGGGGCGTCCAGGTAAAGGAGGGCAAAAACGGCCCCTTCGTCTCCATGCCCAGCCGTCAGGTGCGGGGCGAGTACCGGGACATCTGTTTCCCCTGCACCCCGGAATTCAAGCAGACCTTCGACCAGGCCGTGTTGGACGCCTACCGGATGGAGCTGAACCAGGGGCTCAGCCAGCACCACAATGAAACCTCTGAGTTGGACGGCCCCGAAATGGGCAGCATGAATATGTAACGGAAGGAGAAAGACAGCCATGAAACGAAAACTCGCCCTCTGCGCCGCGGTCCTGTGCCTGACCATGGCCCTGGCGCCCTCCGCTCTGGCGGCGGAGTCTGTTGTGGTCACGCCGGTACCCAATACTCCGGAGGTCTGCTACCCCACATCCGTCTCCCGGAGTGAGGACGGCACGGAGATCCGCAAGTATTACGATCTGTCCCCGGAGGACGATCCCGCCGGTATCCCCCGCTCCGACTTCGAGCAGGATGGGTACCGCTATACCCTCATCGACCTGCTCAAGCAGGAGCTCCCGGAAAATGAGAGCCGCCCCCACACGGAAACCGTCTCCCTCCAGAGCAAGAGCAAGGACATGGAATCTGTATTGGCCCTGCTCCCCCAGGAGAAGGAGTTCATCACCGAGGATGGGCTCTCCGGCATCCTGACCCTCCGGCTGGATACCGTCCAGGTGGAGGTGGCCGGCTACGGTAGCTCCACCCGTGAGGTCTCCGCCACCCGGAGTTACCCCAACCTGGCCAGCCAGGACACCGCCAACATCCCCAAGACCATTGAGGACAATGGCCGCACCCTGACCCTCCAGAATATCAGCTGGCAGACGGACAACACCGCCAGCATGGATGGCTACGCCATGGGGGATCGCTTTACCGCCGTGGCCACCTACACCGGCAGCGCCACCAGCAGTTACGTCACCGGCTACACCGTCACAGCGGACTACACCGGAACCGTCAGCCGGATCGCCCTAAACAAGACCCGCTATGTGGCCATCTTTGAGGGGACGCCTCTGGAGCCGGTTGTCCCAGAGGTCGCTCCCGATGAGGCCAAGCCTGCTCAGTTCAACTGGGCCTATGTGCTGGCACCGCTGGGGATCGTGTTTGCCGCCGGCGGCGTCATCGGCGGATGTCTGCTCTACAAACGGAAGCATGAAAGCGAGGAGGAGACCGAATGAAGAAACTGAGTATTCTTCTCTGCCTGATGTGTCTAACTGCCGCCCTGGCGGTCCCTGCAAGCGCGGCCGGTCCGCTGGAGTATTCTATCGACGCCCCCGGTGACCCGGACTACGGTGTCCCCACCTCTTTTGAGCCTGTGGCCACCATGGACGGCGGGGCGCGGAAAAACGAGGACATCAGCAAAAATGCCACCCTGATCCCGCCCGGTTTCGGCACGGCAAGCGCCGATACTTTGAATACCGGGACGCCCCTCACCCCCAATCTGGCGCCTGATTCCAGGCCCGCCACCGGCGCGGCGGTCAACGGCACCTCCGCCCCCGTCTTTGTTCCCGGGAGCACAATCCCGGACGCCCCTTCCGCATCCGCCCCCTCACCCTCTGTCTCCTCTACCGGCTACACCGAGGTCACCAGCGACCTCTACTACGCCGCCGGGCACCTGGGGACGCTGAAGATCCCGTCCATTGGCCTGAGCGTCAGAATCTATGAGGGTACGGACAGCAAAACGCTGGCCAGAGGCGCCGGGCACTTCGAGGACACCTCCATCTGGGACGGCAATGTGGCCTTCGCCGGGCACAACCGGGGCGTCAACAACCACTTCGGGAAGATCCACACCCTGGAGTTGGGGGACAAGATCACCCTGACCACCAAACTGGGTACCCGCGCCTATGAAGTGGTGTCCGTTTCCAAGGTGCTGGAGACAGACCGGAGCGGCCTTGCCGCCACCGCGGAGAACATGATCACCCTCTACACCTGTGTGATGAACCAGCGGGACTACCGCTGGTGCGTCAAAGCGGTGGAGATTGGGTAAATTGCTTCGTTTTCCACCCACATTTTCTACATCCGATCCTTTGATTTCTCTCGACTTTTGCCCCTTCCTTGGGTATTGTGTGCTTGCAAAGAGTTCCCACAAATCATTCAAGGAGGAGCAACGTCATGAGCAGAAGAAAAAATATCCTGATGGCCTCGGCGTGTATCGTCCTGGGCATGGCCCTGGCCGGACCCGCGGCGCACGCGGCGGAGGAAGTCCTGACGGCAATCCGCAGCACCCACCAGTTCTATCTGGATGGGGAACAGATCCAGTTGGAGGCATACCTCATCAACGGCAATAACTATGTGAAACTGGCAGATGTGGGCGAGGCTCTGGACTTCAACGTCTATTGGGACGACGCGGTGCGGATCGAGAGCGGCACACCCTACACCGGCCACGCCTCGGAACAGGCATCCGGCCTGGAGCAGACGCGCCAGGACATCGCCGCGCTGGTCAATCAGGTGCGGCGTGAACACGGACTCCCGGAGCTGGCTGTTGACCAGCGGCTGATGACCGCCGCCCAGGAGCTCTCTGGGAAGAAATACACCTGGCACCACAACCGTGAGGAGTGCGAGGCGGTGGCGGACGCCGGATACCCCTATGGATTCCGCTCCAACATCACTGTATTCACCGGCGCCGCTCTCCCGGAGATCTCCCGGCGGGCGGTGGAGAACTGGGTGGACTCCCCCGGACACCTGCAAGCCATGCTCGCCCCCGATACGGACAGCCTCGGCGTGGGCGTCACGGTGGAGCAGGGCGTCACCTACTGTTATCTGCTCCTGGGTGCCCCCACCACAAACAACCCCTACGGATGACCGCTGATCCAGCGGCACGGCCCCTCCCAAGCAGGAGGGGCCGCTCTTTTTTGGCCCAAAATTCTGAAGAAACGGAGATGAAGCCCATGAATTAAGCCGCTCCTATCCGGAGCAAGAACCGCTCTCCCATAGCAGATGGGGGAGAAACCGATAAAACTTTGAATATCGGTAATGGAACAGGCCGTAGGGATGCAGCGTCCACGGCCTGTTTGCTTTCTGCTGGAATGCCCTGTCCCTTCGGCCTTTCCTTTTCCGAGGAAAGGAAAAGAACATGAGGAAACAGACGCATTCTCTGCGAACCCGGATCATGTCCATGCTGCTGGTGCTGGTGTGTATCCTGGGCCTGCTCCCCACCGCGGCCCTGGCCGCCAGTCCGGATACCATCGTCATGGAGGACTGCACCCATAACGGCGTCCACTACGAATCCGCGGCCCTCGACACCTGCTGGCTCCACCAGATGAAGTTTGACTACAACGGCGACACTGTCACAGGTTTCTGTGCCGACCACGGGGGCGGCATGGGCTGGTCGTTGGAGGGACATGAGTGGAATAACCCCCAGCCCATCAGCGACCCTACCGTCAAGACCATGATGGCCTATTATTACGCCCACAGCCGCGGCATTTTCACAGATCAGGCCCACGCCCTGGGCGTGGACGAGGTCTGGGGCTCTGACTACACCTGGATGATGAACGCCTGGGTGCAGGCCGTGATCTGGCGCTATCAGGAGAATCTCTTCTCAGATCCTCTGGTCGCCTGCGCCGAGGAGCTGTTATACATCTACAACAACCTGCAGCACACCAATTACACCAGCATCGACGATGAGCTGGAGGGCTGGTCCTTCCGTGATCGGGCGCAATATATCCTGGACTTAGGGGAACAGGGCGTCTGGGGCGACTGCGATGTCTATGAGTACACCTACGCCGGCCCTGGTTCCACACAGCATCCGGCCTATGACGTCCAGGGGATCATCATCGGCGATCTCACCGTCACCCATGAACAGTATGAGCTGACCGTGAGGAAGGTGGACGCCACCAACCCCAGCAAGGGGCTGTCCGGCGCCCGGTTCCTCATCCAGAACGCCAATGGAACCTATTCCAAGGAGGTCGTGACCGGGGCGGACGGGACCTATACCCTCTCCCCCTTGGACGCAAACACCTATTCCATCACGGAACTGGAGGCCCCGGAGGGGTACCAGATCGACAACCCCGGCCCCCAGTATGTGGTCCTGCCCAATGAAAATGGCAAAACAGTCACGGTCACATTCACGGATACCCCTGAGATCACCAGCGAGGGCAGTATCCGCAAGGTGGACGCGGACGACCCCACCAAGGGTCTGGCCGGCGCCGTCATCAAGATCGAGGGCGTAGACAACAGCTTCACCGGCACCTACACCACCGGCGAAGGGGGCTACCTGGAGGACGTCCCCTGGGACACCATGCCCATTGGATCGTTCGTGGCGACAGAACTGACCCCGCCCACGGGATATACCATCAGCAGCGATCCCAACAAGGTCCGCCAGGAGTTCTACTGGGACGGCAAGAGCGATGTGGATCTGGTCTTTGAAAACGACGCCAAGGTCAAGATCGAACTGCGGAAGGTGGATGAGTCGGACGAGCCCATCGAGGGGGCCGTCTTCAATATCCTGAAGGACGGCCAAATCGTCGGCTCGGAGGCCACGGACGCCTCCGGCATCATCACCGTTACCGGCATCACCGAGGGCCTGTATGCCTTCGTAGAGGTCTCTGTCCCGGAGCCTTTCGCCCGGCTGACGGAGCCGGTGGTCGTCCATGTGGATCAGGCGGACATTGATGGCGGCGGCACGATCTCCGTCACAGCCGTAAACCACAAGCTCCCCAACCTCACCATCCTCAAGCGGGATGGACAGACAGGCGAGGTAGTCCCCGGCGCGGTGTTCGAGATCAAAGGCATCCACCACGGCTACCACACGGACGTGACCACCGGGCCGGACGGGACAGCCACCCTCACTGGCCTGCCTGTTGACAGCTATGAGGTGACGGAGATCTCGGTTCCGGATCCGTGGGTGGTGGCGGCGGAGCCGACCCAGACCATCTGGCTGGGCCCCGGCGATGACCGGCAGCTCATCTTCGACAACCTCAAGCAGCCGGAACTGACGATTGCCAAGGTGGACGCGGCGGACTCCACCACCCCCATCCCCGGCACCGTGTTCCGGATCGAAGGGGTGGACAGTGACTATCTGAACACCGTGACCACTGGGCAGGACGGCACCGTCACCCTGCGGGTGGCTCCCGGCACCTTCCGGGTCACGGAACTGTCCGTCCCGGCCCCCTACTACCTGCCGGACAAGGACGCGGATCGGGAGCAGAACATCTCCCTGAACGCGGGGGATGAGAAAAAGCTGGTCTTTGAAAACCACAAAGCCCCGGAGCTGACCATCTACAAGGTGGATTCCGTTGCCGGCGCTCCCGTGGAGGGGGCGCGTTTCCATGTGACCTACACCTCCACCGGCGAGGCAGCCGACGCACCGGAGTCCTACGACTTCGGTGAGATCGTCACCGACACCAGCGGCGAGATCCGCCTCCACGAGCAGGGTCAGCGCCTGTACCCCGGTGAGTTCACCATCGAGGAGGTGGAGCCCGCCCCAGGCTTCCAGCTCAAGGAGCCCACCCGCCAGACGGTCATCCTCCACGGCGGCGAGAGTAAGACGGTGCGTTTCGAGAACGTCCCCTTAAACGCGATCATTGTTGAGAAATATGATTCCGTCACCGGAGAAGCCCTGGCCGGGGCCACGTTCCAGCTGCGCTACCTGGGCGGCACCTCGGGCACCGGCGGCACCGTCATCGGGCAGAAGGTGACCGGAACGAACGGCACCGCCATCTGGACGGGCCTGGAGCCAGGCACCTATATCGTGGAGGAGGTAGACCCGGCGGACGGGTACAGCATCATCCAGAGCTCCGAGACCGTCTATCTGGCCGACAGCGGGGAGCAGAGTGTCATCACCGTCCGCTTTGAAAATATGCCGGACGGCATTCTGCTCATCCGTAAGGTCTGCGCCACCAACCCCAGTGTGACCCTTCCCGACGCGGAGTTCAAAATCACCTACGCGGACGGGATCCTCATCGGCGACAGCAACGGCATTTTTAGGACCGATGAAAACGGCGAAATCAGGATCGAGGGCCTGGCTCCCGGCAAATCCGTGATCGTCACGGAGGTCTCCGCACCGCCGGGCTACATCATCGATACCCAGAGCCAGACGGTGCAGATCAAAGAGGGCCGCACCGTCAGCCTGACCTTTAAGAACCAGCCCAAGGGCGAGCTCATCATCCAGAAGCGGGACAGCGCCACGGGCCAGCCCCTTGCCGGCGCCCAGTTCCGGGTGACTACGGCGGCAGGCTGCGAGGTGGGACTGGACGGCGTCATTGGCGACAGTACGCTCACCCAGAACGGGGTGTTTATCACCGACAGCAATGGTGAGATCCATATCACCAACCTGGCTCCGGGAGCATACGTCATTTCGGAGATCCGGAGCCCGTCCGGATATGTCATGGATCAGGCGTCCACCAATGTGGTCATCGGGCCCAATGGGGATACCCAGACGGTGGTCATCACCAATTCCAAGGCGGGGTCCCTCATCATCGACAAGCGGGATTCTCTGACGGGAGAACCTCTGGAGGGCGTCACCTTCCGCGTGACTACCAGTACCGGCGAGTATGTGCCCGATGAAAACGGCTACATTTCCAGCAACGGCATCTACAAGACGGATAAGGATGGCAAGATCCAGATCGATGGTGTGGTAGGTACGCTGGTGGTCACCGAAACGGCCACAATTCCCGGCTACACCATCGACCCAGCCCATCAGACCCAGACCGTCCAGGTCAACTCAAACGACACGCAGACGCTGACCTTCTACAACACTCCCAGCACCACCCTGGTCATTGAAAAGTACATCGAGGGCACCACCACACCGCTGGAGGGTGTGACCTTCCTGGTGACTGATTCCAGCGGCGCGGTAGTCGGCCCCAGCAACGGCGAGTATATCACCGATGAGGCGGGCCGCATCGTCATCACTGACTTGGAGCCGGGAACCACCATCACCGCCCGAGAGGTCAAGACGGTGGAGGGGTACGTCTTAGATGGCGCACCCAAGTCCATTGAAATCAAGGCCGGCGAGGTGCAGACGCTCCGGTTCTACAACGAGGCCAAAGGCACCCTCGTCATCCGGAAACTGGACTCCGTCACGAAGGAGCCGCTTTCCGGGGTGGAGTTCGAACTGACCTACGCAGATGGTGGCTATGTGGATGCGGATAACGGCCACCTGTCCAGCAAGGGCCTCTACACCACCGATCAGAACGGCGAGATCCGCATCAGCGGGATCACAGGCACCATCGTGGTCAAGGAGACTAAGACCATCCCCGGCTATACCATCGACCCGGCCGGCCAGAGCCAGACGGTAGTGGTCAACCCGGAAGATACCCAGACTTTGACCTTCTACAACCAGCCCATCGGAGGCGTGGAGATCATCAAGGTCAACGAGGCGGATCGGACGGAGCGCATCCCCAACACCACCTTCGAGATCCGCAAAGTGGACGATGAGCTCATTGACACCGTTACCACCGGCGAGGATGGCCGCGTCTTTGTCTCTCTGGAGGATGGCGCCTACTACGCCGTGGAGACCGAGGCGGCGGAGGGCTTCCAGGTGGATCCCACGCCCCACTATTTTGAGGTAGAGGGCGGCAAGACCGTCTCTCTGACGGTGACCAACAAGGCATTCAGCGGCATCCTGATCCACAAGGTCGACGCGGATACCCGTGAGGGCATCTACGGCGTGACCTTCCTGCTCTATGACAGCAATAAGAACCCCATCGGACAGTACACCTCGGATGATCGCGGCTATGTCTACATCGACGACCTGCCCAGCTCCGGCCGCTACTACCTGCGGGAGTTGGAGAATGAGGGCTACATCGTGGATGAGCAGCTCAAGACTGTCTATGTAACTGACGGTACCACCACGGAGATCACCTGGGAGAACACCGCCATCACCGGCCAGATTCAGATCACCAAAACCAGCGCGGACTACAACTCCATGAACGGCTGGCCTGCCGGAACTCCCATTCCCAACACCGAGTTTGAGATCTACAACGCCCGGACCGGCAACCTGGTGGACACCATCAAAACGGACAGGAACGGCGTCGCCTCCTCCCGGCCTCTGCCTCTGGGCCGGTACAAAATCGTGGAATCCAAGGCGGCGGACTTTTACGGCCTGGACCAGACGCCCATCGAGGTGGAGATCGAGTACGCCGGCCAGATTGTCAAGGCGGCAATGACCAACAAGAGCCTGTACACCAACGTCTCCATCAAGAAAACCGGCTATGTGGAGGTCATGCCCAGCCAGCAGATCCGCTATGATTTCAGCGGCATCGGCAACAACTCCACCACCAGTCTGACCTCCTTCTACTGGCGCGACACCCTGCCTACCCAGGCGGTGCGGCTGGACAAGATCGTCACCGGCACCTACAACGTCCCCGGTAACTACAAGGTGGTCTATAAGACCAATCTGAATCCCAACTACCGGACCATGTACGACAACCTGAGCACCCAGCAGAACTATGTGCTGGACGCCTCTCCCGCCGCCCTGGGACTGGCCTCCAATGAGGTCATCACCGAGTTTATGGTGGTGTTCGGCGTGGTTCCCGCCAACTTCCGGCAGGTAGAGGCGCCGCAGGTGTACTGTAATGTGGTCTCCTGGCTCACCGGAGGCACCCAGTTCGTCAACCAGGCGGACGTGGGCGGCGTCTACAACGGTCAGTGGATCATGGCCACCTCCCGCTGGGTAACCAAGGTCTACAAGCCCGCGGAGCCCCTGCCCCGTACCGGCTACTAAGCAGCAGCCATATCATTCGATCCAGAGGGCCGTCCCACGGGGCGGCCCTCCATTCTTTTTTATAGGAGGAAAACGATCATGAAACGCAAGCGCATTTTTCAGATATTCCTCGTTGTTCTCTCTCTGGCCTTGTGTCTCTGCGTACCCGCTTTTGCAGCGGGCGGGGATGTGGCCGGTGCGGTAGAGCAGACCTGGACGGACGCCTCCAGCCAGATCAAGACCGTAGTGGACAATGTGGTTTTTCCCGCTTTGAGCATGGTGCTGGCCATCGCCTTCTTCGCCAAGCTCGCCATGGCGTACTTTGACTACCGCAAGCACGGCCAGTTCGAATGGGCAGGGCCCGTTATTTTGTTTGTCTGCCTGGTCTTCGTCCTCCTGGCCCCTAACTACATCTGGGGCATCATCGGGATTTAAGGGAGGATGCCATGCAGAGAGAAGAATTTGAAACTCGGATCCGAGAATTGCTGCCTGGCTCCTCCGAAATTGCCCTGGCAACCGTCACCACATATGCCGAGGAGCCGGATGAGCTGGCGATTGAACTATCTGACGGGGCTGGGCATTTCTATGACGCCTTCTATGTGAATCTGGCAGTGGTTAGGCGGGACTACGGGGAGGATATTGCACAAAGCATATTCAACCACGGGGAACGGTATCTCTTCTACCCCTCGGAGCTGCGCGCTGTGGCAAGGCTGGTTGCGTCGGGCAGCTCTATGGAACAAATTATGGACTGCATCGAGACCTTCGGATGTGTGGTCACGAATGCCGAGAGCGCAGAGTCTCAGGAGATTCTGTCCCGGTTTCAAAACGGAGAGAGAGAAATCCTTGCGCTGCCCCTTTCCACCCCGCTCACAGAGACCTGCGGCATGGAAATGGGGTGAGGCGCTATCTTTATTCTTGATTTTGTGGCGTCCACTGTTATGGACAACCTCATCGACTGGTTTTATGGCCAGGTGGTAGGCTTTCTTGGAAACTTCTTTGCCGAGATGGGCAACATGGGCGTGGAGCTTTTCGACCTGGACTGGGTGCAGGCCATTGTCTTGTTTTTCTCCCAGTTGGGCTGGGCCCTGTTCGGCGTGAGTCTGGTGGTTTGTATTTTTGAATGTGGGATCGACTATACCACTGGCCGGGCCAATATCAAGGACACCGCCCTGAACATTCTGAAAGGGTTCCTGTCGGTATGCCTGTTTACCACCGTCCCCGTGCGGCTCTACTCCCTGTCGGTGACCCTACAGGGGACCTTTGCCTCCGGGCTCACCGGCTTTGGGACCAGTATTGGAACAGTGGGACAGCAAATCATCGAGGATCTCAACGGAGTGGAGAATGTTACAGAGATGACAGGCACCGCGGGGGGCTTCGGATTGGGCGTCATTACCAGTCCCATCATGATCATCTTCTGCGTCATCCTCATGGCCTATGCGGTGATCAAGGTGTTCTTCTCCAATCTCAAGCGGGGCGGCATCCTGCTCATTCAGATCGCCGTGGGGAGCCTGTACATGTTCAGCATCCCAAGAGGCTACACAGATGGCTTTATCCAGTGGATCAAGCAGGTCATCGGCCTGTGCCTGACCGCCTTCCTGCAATCCACAATTTTGGTGGCGGGCCTTATGGTGTTCAAAGACCACGCCTTGCTGGGGCTGGGCCTCATGCTCTCCGCCAATGAGGTGCCCCGAATCGCAGGCACATTCGGTCTGGACACTACCACCAGGGCCAATATCATGAGCGCAGTCTATACCGCTCAGGCCGCCGTCAACACCACCAGGACAATCGTGCAGGCGGTGGCATCAAAATGAGCAATGTGGAGCTTGCGGCGGCGATGACCATGGGCAGCCTGTTTGATGGCATCGGTGGGTTCCCGCTGGGAGCAGCCAGATACGGCATCAAAACGATTTGGGCCAGTGAGATCGAACCGTTCCCTATGGAAGTGACAAAGCGGCGTTTCCCCAGTATGGTCCACAAGGGGGATATCACCAAGCTGAGCGGGAAATTGCTGTTCCCCGTGGATATCATCTGCGGAGGCAGCCCATGTCAAGACCTCTCTGTCGCCGGAGCGAGGGCCGGATTATCCGGCGCCCGCTCCGGCCTTTTTATGGAGCAGATCCGCATCATCAAGGAGATGCGCACGGCAGAGCGGGAACGCGGCCGCACCGGAGTACTCTGCGTGACTGGGATGGCAGAAACAGGCCAGCTCATGGTCATTCACCACGCCCACCGCTTGGAGGAAGGAATAAATGATGGTCGTTCCCACGAACTTCATCCCCCGGCGTTTCAGATCCTTGGAGATTTTGTCGGACAGATCGGTGCTGGTATGAAAAACATCATCCGTATTCAAAATGACTTTCCCATCCGTAAAGCCCCAGAGATAGCGGTCAAAGGAGCCAAACTCCTTCTGGATGGCAAGGAACACCCCGGCGTTTTGGATGGCGGCCTGGATCTTGGCCCGGTTGCGGACGATCCCGGCGTCGGCCATCAGCACCTCCACCTTCTCCGGGCCGTATCCGGCCACCACTGCCGGTTCAAAGCTGTCAAAGGCGGTACGAAACGCCTCCCGTTTTTTCAAAATAGTGAGCCAGGAGAGGCCCGCCTGGAACCCTTCCAGGGTCAGCATCTCAAAGAGTTTTCGGTCATCATGCTCCGGACGGCCCCACTCTCTGTCGTGGTAAGCAAGATAGATCTCTGAATTCGGATCTGCCCAGCGGCACCGCACCATATCCTCCGCCTCCCCTTAAAATGATACCCTGATTATACCTGACCTGCCGGCGGATGGCCACCAAAAGTTTTGCGGTGGGGCTTGTCCATTACGCTTGCGTTTACACAATTTCTTTGTTGCTTTCTGTGAATAGCTATTCCATAGAGCTTTCGATATACTTGCCTTGCCATCCAGAAAGGGGGAGTCACCATGGCGGAAGAAAAACGAAACCTCTGTGCGCAAATACCCATCAGCCTGCACAGCCGTGTCCGGCAGGAGCAGGAGGCGTCCGGCCAGACCCTGAGCGAGTACATGACCCAGCTCATCACTGAATTTTATCAAATGAAAGAGGGGTACCAGAACATGAATCTTAATATGAAAACAATCGCCTTCCAGGTGCCGGTGGAGCTGTTTGAGGAGTTCAAAGCCTATCTCCAGCGGAACAACTTCAAACAAAAGGAATTCTTCCTGGGCTGTATCCAGAGTGCCTTGGCGGAGGAGCGAGACGCAGATGAGGCGTCCGGCTCTGAACCGGAACCGCAGGAGACGGATCAAACGGAATAATAGCACAAAGACGCGCCGCCGGTCCTCCGGCGGCGTATGCTTTTTCAGATAGAAATGAGGTCATCTATGTTTATCTATCCAGACAATCTGAAGGCCAAAGCCACCCTGTGGCTGTGGGAACTGCGGGACGTGGCCATCATCGGGGTGGGGTTTCTGTTCTCTGTCTTGGCCATTGCCCAGACAGGCATCCTGCTCCCCTTGGTGGTCACCGTCCTCTATGCCTTTCTGAGCATCCGGCTGGAGGGCTCCAGTATCCTGGACTTTCTCCGCTATGCTGTATGCTTTTTGATTTTGAAACAACAGTATTACGAATGGGGGGAAACCATTGAATAGACAACAGAAGAAGGAACTGCGGCAGAGGCAAACCTCTCGGCAGCTCATGGGGATCCGCCAGCTCACCGACCACGGCGCCAAAACCGCCGGCGGGGAGCTGGTCTTTTTTATGATCAAACCGGATAATCTGTCCGTCCTGTCCGGCGAGGGAATCCGCAGCCGGGTCAAAAATCTGACGGATCTCCTGTGCGGCACCCAGGAGGTCCGCCTGCTGGCCCTGGACTCCCGTGAGTCCTTCCAGCGCAACAAGGACTGGTACCGCCAGCGGCTGGAGACAGAGGAGCTCCCGGCCATCCGGGAACTCCTGCGGCAGGACGCCGCCCACCTGGACGAGATCCAGGCCGCCACCGCCTCGGCCCGGGAGTTTGCCCTGGTCTATCGCCTGGATCAGCAGGAGTCCGGCGAGGACATCAGCCGCCTGCGGCAGATGGAGCAGGCACTCCGGGATCTGGGATTCCATGCACGTCTTGCCTCGGAGCAGGACATCAAGCGCCTGCTGGCGGTATATTATCAGCAGGACGTGACCACGGAATGGTTTGAGAACTGCGACGGAGAGAGGTGGGTGACGGAAAATGCCTAAGAAAGTACAGAAGAAAAAGAAGGGCAAAACTGCGCCGCAAGCCCAGGAGGTCCGGCCCAAGGATTTCCTGGATCTCATCGCTCCCGCTGCCGTGAAGTTCAACACGGATCACTATATCTGTGGCAGCATGTACCACTGCACCCTGGCCCTGCGCAGCTACCCCGCCACCACGGAGGAGCTGGCCCTGCTACGCCATCTGGGGGAGAAAAGCGGCGTCACCCTGAGCATCTATACCAGACAGGTGACCGCCGCCGAGGAAAATGGCATCCTCCACAACGCGGAGAACAAGAACCGCATGGCCCGGAGCAGCACCAACAGCATGAAAGCGGCCGTCACCGCCGAGGGCAACCTCCAGGATGTGGCGGAGCTCATCGCCGCCATGCGGAAGAACCGGGAGCCTCTGGTCCACTGCGCGGTGTACATCGACCTGGCAGCCCGTGACCCGGAGAGCCTGCGTCGGCTCCGGGAGGAGGTGACGGCGGAGCTGGTGCGGAGCAAGCTGGGGACAGACCAGCTCCTGCTGCGCCAACAGGACGGATTCCTCTCATCCAACCCCATGGGCCGCAACACTTTCAGGAGCCAGTATGAGCGTGTCATGCCCGCCAGCTCGGTGGCCAATCTATACCCCTTCAACTACTCCGGCAAGACCGATCCCCACGGATTCTACATCGGGCGGGACCGCTACGGCTCCAACATTATCGTGGATCTGGACCGGCGGGCGGAGGACAAGACCACCGCCAGCGCCCTCATCCTGGGCAACTCCGGCCAGGGCAAGAGCTATCTCCTGAAACTCCTGCTGTGCAGTATCCTGGAGGCCGGGAAGTCCGCCATCTGCCTGGACACGGAGCATGAGCTCATTGATCTCTGTTCCCACCTGGGCGGATGCTTTATCGACCTGATGAGCGGCCAGTACCGCATCAATCCCCTGGAGCCTAAGGTGTGGGATGTGGGCGGCGAGGGGGAACCGGAGCCGGACACCCCCCTTGCCTTCCGCCAGAAGACCCGCCTGAGCCAGCACATCTCCTTCCTGAAAGACTTTTTCCGCTCCTACAAGGATTTCGCGGACCGGCACATCGACACCATCGAGCTGATGCTGGAGCGGCTGTACCGGAGCTTTGGGCTGAACGACCACACAGACTTCTCCACCCTGACACCAACGGACTATCCCATCCTCTCCGACCTCTATGACGTCATCGAGGACGCATACCAGCACTACGACCGGGAGGAAAACCCGCTATACCCCAAAGAACTGCTGCGGGAGATCCTGCTGGGCCTCCACTCCATGTGCCGGGGGGCGGAGAGCAAGTTCTTCAACGGGCCGACAAATATCACCAGTTTCCGTTTCCTGGTCTTCGGCGTGAAGGGGCTGCTCCAGGCCAACAGCAGTGTGAAGAACGCCATGCTGTTTAACGTGCTCTCCTTCTTCAGCGACAAGCTGCTCACCGAGGGGAACACCGTGGCTACGCTGGACGAGCTGTACATCTGGCTGAGCAATCTCACCGCCGTGGAGTATATCCGCAACAGCCTGAAACGAGTGCGGAAAAAGGAGTCTGCCCTGATTCTGGCATCGCAGAATCTGGAGGACTTCGACCAACCGGGCATCCGGGAGCTGACTCGCCCCCTCTTCGCCATCCCCACCCACCAGTTTCTCTTCAACGCAGGCAGTGTGGACAAGAGGTTCTACATGGAGAATCTCCAGCTGGAGCCTTCGGAGTTCGAGCTGATCCGATATCCCCAGCGGGGTGTCTGCCTCTACAAGTGCGGCAATGAGCGGTATTTGCTGGAGGTTCACTCTCCGCCCTATAAGAAAAAGCTGTTTGGAACGGCGGGAGGACGGTAACAGGCAGCAGGTACCAACTATAAGAAAAAGGCCGATGCCAGGTGTGGCATCGGCCCTATCTATCTGATGTAGGATCACATCTCAAGCCCCAGCTTCTCCGCGATCTCTTCCGCGGTGAGGCCAGCTGCTTTTGCTTTTTCCATGACGGCGCGCATGGTGACGGGATGGAGGATCTTCTGCTTTTGCGCTTCCAAAGCCTTGATCTCCTCCTTCTTTTTTGCGATCTTCGCATCGATCAGCGCGATGCGTTCTTCGGCGGTACGAGCAGCCATTCAGGGCACATCCTTTCAAAATTATGATGTAACTATGATAAATGACAGACTATAGCTTGTCAATCGGCTTTTGTCGAATTGTTATCCGCACTCTTCTGCGGCAGCACAGCATCTTCGGGAGCGCGGATGGATACAGGAAACGAAAGGAGCGCGAAATGAAACCAATCGAATTAGAATGCTGGGAGCCCTTCCCGGACGATCCTCGGAGGAAGGTGTATGCCGGCCAGCGCACCGCGCAGGAGGTTTTCGAGGAGCTGAAGTATCGGCTGGAGGGCATGGAGTACCTGCCGGACGAGTATTTTCTCATGGACCGCGAGTGGGAGAACGGCCAGGAGATCCCCAAAGACGCGGATATCTTCTGCACTGCCGACTACGGCGGCAGCGAGGGCGTCTATTTGGATGTGTACCTGAAGTGGTACGAGAAAGGCCGGCCGGTCATTCGGAGCTTTATCACCGGGAAGACATTGGGCGAGAGCGGCTCGGATCTGGACCGGATATTTCTCATCTCATCCGCCATCACCAAGGCATTTCACGGGGATCGGGGGACCTACGCCCGGTACCTGCGCCGGGATGAGCAGCCGGAGCCGGAGGACATGATCCTCCACTTAGATCCTGCGGAGCAGCGCACCCTGATCCAGGCGCTGGTAGAACAGCGGGAGCGGCAGGAGCAGGCGATGTCTCAGACAGAACAGATCCTGCGGAGGATGACCGGAAGTATCACCGCCTACATGGACGAGGTAGGCCGGCGGCCCCTCCATCTCAGCGACTATGACAAAGCAGTGCTTGCGATCCGCGACGGAGAATTTGAGGCGTTCTCTTCGCTCTATCCCAGAGTACCGGACCGGGCGGATGACCTGCTGATCGAAGTGTCTGGACGCCCCGGAAGAATGGGAGGAAACATGGTCCTGATGCTTCTGTCGGCTGTGGAACGTTTCTCACCGGAGGCGTACCTGACCGCCTGTAAACGGGCGGTAGAAACGGGAGACAGCTGGCGGGTGCAGACGCTGGTGGCCGAGGCAAAGGTCCACCTCGCGGAGCCGTTCCCGTCCCTCGCCGGTGAAACCATGTCCTATGCCTACACAAATAACTGTCAGAATATGGTCAGAGACCTGCTCAACCAATGCACGCCGGATCAGATTGTCGCCGCGCCCCCGATCCTGCTCCGCCAGGCTGCGGAAAGATTAGACCTCCAGACCGCAATGACGCTGGTAGACAAAGGCATCCAGCCGGGCAATTATGCAGCTGACGTCCTTCATACCCTCACAGGTCAGCATCAGGATTGGATGGCAGAACAGCTGTTGGAGCATGGAATGCCGGTGGCGCCGGACAACTATGCCGCCATTTATGTCTGCCTCAATCAAAAATCGGCTGGCATCGCAAAGCTCCTATTGGACCGGGGAATCGATCTGGATCAGTATCGGACATGGGCAGAAAAATACCCCAAAAACGAGGGGTACGAGGAGGCCATGGAGGAACTGACCTCATACTGGGAGAAACAGCAAACCGCCCCCCAGCAAGTCGGCCCCTCCATGGGGGACATGCACCTATGAGCACCGCTGCCGTGGCCGCGATCAAAGCGGCCATTCTTGCTCTGACAGACGAGAGCACCCGGAAGAAGATCGGCTGGGTGCTGGTGGCCATTCTGTCTCCCATTATCGTGATCATCGCCCTGATTTGTTCTATCTTCTCCGCCACCTCCCAGCAGAATGTTTCCACCGTGGAGCTGTGCTTCCACGGCGGGATCATCTCCAGTGAAGTCACCCCGGAGTACCGGCAGTATGTGCTGGAGATGCGGGAGAGTTTCAGCACGCTGGACAGCATGGTGGATGAGATCAACGCCCAGCTGGAAGATGACAATAGCCTTGACGCAAATCGGGTCAAGGCCATTTTTTATGTTCTGTATTTCGGCGCCCAGCAGCCGGACGAGGTGGGACTGCAATCTTTTGTGGACTGCTTTGTGACCTACACCGAGGGGATTCGGACGGTCATTGACACAGACCAAGAGGGCAACGAGGTGGAAGTCGAGGAAACCTATCAGATCCCGCATCTGATAGAGGACCTGTCACAAGTCTACGAGAGAATCCGCGATGCCATGGGAGTCGAGGTCACTCCAAGCCACCAGGCAAACGCTGACAACATCTACAACCTAATCGTCTACGGCTCCCCCGGCGGATCCAGCGGCGGCTGGTTTCCAGGAGCGGACGTGCCGTTTATTGGGGTGGACGGGTTCTGTTCTCCTATCGGAGCTGGCTGGGAGTCGGTAGTGACCTCGGAGTTTGGATACCGCAGTGACCCGTTTACTGGCGAGACCCGGGGACACACCGGCATGGATCTGGCTGTGCCTACGGGCACGCCCATCCGGGCCGCACTGCCCGGCACCGTCACTGTGTCCCAGTACAATAGCAGCTACGGCTACTATGTGATGATCGATCACGGGAATGGCCTCTCCACCTTGTATGGCCACAACTCCCAACTGCTGGCCCAGGTGGGCCAGACGGTAGAGGCCGGAGACATCATTTCTCTGTCTGGCTCCACCGGACGATCCACAGGTCCCCACCTCCACTTCGAGGTGCGTGTCAACGGGGAGCGGACAAATCCAAGATATTATTTACCAACGTCAGGAGGATGACAAAATGAAAAAAGCAACGATCTCAGTAGCTGTTGAACAGGAAAAACTCAGAGCGATCCAGTTCTACATGGGCAAGAGCGGCACCTCTCTGGAGGCGGAGTTGGATGATTTTATGGCGCGGCTCTATAAAAAATATGTGCCTTCCCAGACCAGGGAGTACATCGAAAGCCGGGAGAGTTCCGAGGAGCCAGCCCGTCCCAAGTCTGGCAAACCCGCCCGCACGACTGAGCCGATTCAGGCAGAGGAGGTGGAGTGATGGGCAATTCCTACTCTGCCGAGGTGTGGCTGGACGAACGCCGCTGGGATGCACTGGAAGCGGCTCTGGAGGAGCAGGGCACCAACATCGAAAAGTATCTGCAGGACTACCTGGTAGATTTGTACCGGGAGATGGTGCCAGCAGACCAAGTTCGGGAGATCGAGTCCTGCATCAAACAGGAGCGGCAGGAGGAACTGCGAGAGGCCGAGGCACGGAAAGTTTTCTCTGTATTCCGCCTATGGGATGGAGGGAAAAGCCGCTGTCTGGCAACCGAATATCCGAAAGAGTTTCTGGATGTGGCCCGGCTCCTGCGTAAGTGCCTGCAGGAGGGAGATGGTGGCACCGACGCCTTTGCCCGAAAAATCTATGGAGGTTATGACATTTCTCTGGAGCGGTTTAATGAGCTGACACAGGAGCGGCTGGAGAACACAGGGCGTGTCGCCGGCGTATTCGAGCTGGACTTTGACAAAAAAGTGTTCTCAGCCGTCCACATTCTGGACGGCTGGAAAAGCTATCGGTTCCAGGATGTGAGCGCCGCTGCCTACCAAGCGTTCCGCAAGGAGCACAGCTCTCAGGAGGAGCGTTGGCGGAAATTTGTGTCCCGGCTGGAGGGAAAAGAGCTGACTGACCGGGATCTCGGCGTCCCTCTGAAGGCTCTGCGGGACCTCCAGCCGGGAGACCTTCTGTTCACAGAGCCAGCCAACCGTATGGGGCGGCTGCTGGATTTTCAGGTGGACTGCTCCAGCGACATGGTGCAGATGGAGGTGTTCGGTCCAGAGGTAAAATGCGCCAAGACCGGCAGCTGGCTCGACATCTACGTCAGCTACGACGTGGCCCGGCAGGAGGTGCGGGATCACTTGGATCTCACGCTGCACCGAAAAGACGGCGCATGGGAGAAGTCTTTCACCTACGTTCTTTCTCCGTCGGAGCGGGAACTTTTGAGGACCGAGCTGGAGGAACATTGCCAGAAACAGTACAGGAAAACGCTGAACGATCTCTATGCGGAACGGTATCGGCAGGAGGCCGGGACGCCGCCCAAGCTGGATGGCGGGAGCCAGCGGTTGGATCTGCGGCAGGTCTCCTTCGAAGGCGACATCTCCGAGTACGACGGAACGCTGTCCTTCTACATGCCGGTCACCTTCGACCCGGACGCAGTGTTTGGGACCAATGTGACCTCAGATTCCAATGGCGACTGGCTCAACGTCTACGCCAACTATGACCTGGAGACGGGCGGGCCGGAGCAGTCACTGACCGTCGTGCTTGTCTGCGGTGACGGGAACGAGTTCGAGTTTTCCTATCCCTTGACCGCCTCGGATCGGGAACAGCTCCGGGAGAAGATGGAGGGCTACTGCCAATCGCAGGCCGGGATGTCCCTGGATAACTACCGACAGGAGCTGTGCTCAGAGGAGTCGTCCATGGAACAGGGGCCTCAGATGTAGCTGGTGGGAGTCGCCCTCGATGGGCGGCTCCTGCGTTTCTCCCCGTTGTTGCCCCTGTGCCGCCCCGTGTCGCCCTTTTGATGGCGGGGTGGCATCCGTACCCCTCCCCGCCCTCTGCAGAGGCGTGTTGAGGCCGTGCGCCCGCTGTTTCGCAAAACCGCCCTCTGACCCAGCGAAGTGCTCAGGGGTGGAGAGACGGTGCGGCGGAAGGAACGAGCTTTGCCGCCTGCGGCGAAGTGAGAGATATGGAGCCTACAACGACGTGAACCGGGGGGACGAAAAAGGTGCTGGATAAAGCGCGGGGGTCGCACCCGCCCCTCCGTGCCCCTCACACCGCCCCGCAATGCGGGTCGGGGAGCGTTTCGGCGGGGGTCTGTTTCCGCACCCTGGGGTCTTCTCGGGGGTCTCATGTTGAAAAAAGCCCACTGTGTCAGGCGTTTGCCCGGTTCACAGCGGGGATATGCGCAAGATTGGAGGTCATTTGTATGCCCAGAAACAAGATCAAGTTTGCCCTGCGGATCTCTCCGGAGATGCAGGATCTGGTCAAGGAACTCTGCCCGCGGGATAACTGCCAGACACAAAACGAGTTCATTGAGCGGGCCATCCGGTTTTATGCCGGCTACGTCTCCGGTAAGGAGGCGATGGAATATCTGCCGCCCACTCTGGTCTCCGCCATCCGGGCGGCCGTGAAAGCCAGTGAGGATCGGATCTCCCGCCTGCTGTTCAAGCTGGCCGTGGAGATGGACATGATGATGAACATCCTGGCGGCGGGGATGGAACTCACGGACGAGGATCTCCGGGAACTCCGCCCCCGGTGTGTCCGGGAGGTGAAGGAAACCCGCGGCAGGATCTCCTTCGAGGACGCCGCTGACTATCAGCGGGGCGTGGAATAACACGCCGCCGTCCTGTCTGGACGGCGGCGTTTCTGTATCAACGATTCAGAAAATCAGTGGGAGTGATTGCCGGTACCACAGAACCAGCAAAATCTTTCGTGTTGCGGGTCAGGATGCAGTCGGCCTCATTCCGTTCCGCTACAGCGTCCACCACCGCGTCCTCGAAGTCCGGCATCTCCCGGGACAGGGCGGTGTGGATGTCCATCCCTGTCACATCCGCGAAGGTAACCAGCGCGGCCAGTTGCTCCACACGCTCTCTCGCCTGCTGGGGAGACTGCAGCGCCTTCCGCAGCAGATAGAATATGTCAGTCACCGCGGAGGCGGAAAACAGGCACTCCGCATCCGCCTCGATTGCTTTCCGAATGGCGCGGTAGGAGTCTGCGAAAAACGGCTCCCGCTTCTGGAGGATGTCCAAAAGCACATTGGTGTCCACCATGATCCTCATTGCCGTGCCAGACGCTCCTTCCGAATCGCGTCCTCATCCGCATCCCCGGACCGGGAGGCGATACCCACCAACCCATCCAACACCGCCAGCTTATTGCTGGAGGGGCTGGTCAGGCGGGCAATGCTCTTCCCATTCTTTGTGATATACACATCCTGTGTGGCAGCCATGTCCAGATACTTTCCCAAGTTGGACTTAAACTCCGTTGCTGTCACGATCATCGCAAACACCTCCTGTGAGCCATAGTGTGTTTCCTGTTGCTCTCATTATACGAAAACCGCACGATATTGTCAATCAAATCGTGCGGTTATTTTGTTCGATACAAGGCGGTGATATCCATGCCCCGCTTGATCTTCAAGTGTCCCTACATCCAGGGCGGCTCGAAAAAAGCCGCCGCCCATCTGAGCAACTACGTCCGGTACATGGCCACCCGGGAGGGCGCCCAGCGGCTCCCGGAGCAGACCGCCCAGCTGCCCGCTACGGAAAAGCAGCGGCAGATGGTGGAGCGGCTCCTCCGGGACTTCCCCCTCAGCCGGGGGACCTTCGAGTACGAGGATTACGCTGCCGCACCCACCCGGGGCAACGCCTCGGACTTTATCACCCGGGCCCTGGAGGACAACTACGACCGCGCCGCCAAGAAGGAGAACTACGTCCAGTACATCGCCGGACGGCCCCGCGCCCAGCGCAGGGGGTCCCACGCCCTGTTCAACGGATCGGATGAGACGCTGACACTCTCCCGGGTAGCGGAGGAAATCGCCCACCACCCCGGCAACGTGTGGCTGCCGATTATTTCCCTGCGGCGGGAGGACGCCGCCCGGCTGGGATACGATGACGCGGAGCGGTGGAAATGCCTGCTCACCGGCTGCGCCATGGAGATGGCCCAGGCCTTGAAGATCCCCTGGGATCAGTTCCGGTGGTACGCCGCCTTCCACGATGAGTCCCACCACCCCCATGTCCACATGGTCTGCTACAGCGCGGACGGCAAGTCCGGCTACCTGACGAAAGATGGCATCGCCCAGATCAAGTCCGAGCTGGCGGGAGAGATCTTCCGGCAGGATCTGACGGAGCTCTACCGGCAGCAGACCCAGCGGCGGGACGCGCTCAACCAGGACGCCCAGGCGGTGATGCGGGAGCTGATCCGCCGCATGGAGGAGGGGACGGCGGACAACCCGCGCATCGAGGAACTGATGACCCACCTGGCGGACCGCCTGCGGTTTCTCTCCGGCAAAAAACAGTACGGCTATCTGAAAGCGCCGCTGAAATCGGTGGTGGATGAGATCGTGGACGAGCTGGCCAGAGATCCCCGTGTCGCCCAGGCCTACGAACTGTGGTATGAGATGCGGGAGGAGGTGCTGCGCACCTATAAAAACGACCTGCCGGAGCGTCTGCCCCTGTCCCGGCAGAAGGAGTTCAAGTCCATCAAGAATATGGTCATCCGGGAGGCCGTGCGGCTGGGAGAGCTGCGGCAGGTGTTCCACCCGGAGGACCATGGGGAGGACGCGCTGCCGGAACAGGAGGAAGACGGCCCCCAGCCGGAGCCGGGGCCCGTCTGGGAGGAAGTCCCCCCTGACAGCGGGGAGCCCCGCGCCTCATGGGAGCAGGCGTACCGGCGTGCGCAGGCCATCCTCAAAGATCCACACGCCGCGCCGGAGCAGACAGCCCGGGCGGTGAAACTGCTGACCCAGGCGGCGGAGCATGGAAATGGCTCCGCCGCTTTCACGTTGGGGCAGCTGTATCTCTCCGGGACAACACTGCCCCGTGATCCCGCCGCCGCTGTCCGATGGCTGGAACGCGCGGCGGAGAGCGGAAACCAGTACGCGCAATACCGCCTGGGGAAACTGCTCCTCCAGGGGGAGGATGTGCCCAAGGATACGGAGGCGGCCGTCCGCTGGCTGGCCGCGTCGGCGGAACAGGGCAGCCAATATGCCCAGTACGCCCTTGGCAAGCTCTACCTGATGGGCGGGGAAGTCCCGGAGGATCGGGAGGCCGCGCGGCAGTGGTTCCAGCGGGCGGCGGAGCAGGGCAATCAGTACGCGCAGTATTTTGTGGAGCACATGGGCCGCCGGGATCTTTTTCCCGTCGCGCAGTCGGTCGCCCAGCTGCTCCACCACCTGGCCGGGATCTTCCGGGAGCAGAGCCAGCCGCCCCGCCCCGGAGGGCTGCGGCCAATCGTGGACAAAAAACTCCGGCGGAAGATCCGGGAAAAGAAGATCGCCATGGGCCACAAGCCGGACGATCATGAAGAACCGACTATCACCATGTAACGGAGGTCATGTTGTGAAAAAGAAATATAACAGCACAGATCTGCTTCCCCAGAAGGCAGGACGCTCTGCCGTTCAGTTGAGGCCCCAGCGGAAGGGCGCCATCCCGCGGCAGATCCCCTACCACCGGAAGACCCGGAAACGCGGAAGATAAGACCATGCGGGGCCGCGTTTTGCGGCCCCACTTTTTAAGAGGAGGTACGAAATGCCTTATATCCCTTTTACTGAGGAGCAAAAACTCCGGGCCAACAGCGTGGATCTGGTGGAGTTCCTGCGCCGGCAGGGAGAGAAACTCATCCCCTCCGGCCGGGACAAGCGTCTGGCCTCAGATCACAGCATCACCGTGCGGGGCAATGAGTGGTACGACCATGCGTCGAAGGAGGGCGGCGGCGCCATCTCCTTCGTCCAAACGTATTACGGCCTGCCGTACCAGGAGGCGGTGAAACGCCTGCTGGACGGCGAGGGGATCGCCTACCCCCAGGCCAAGACGCCTGAACCGGAGGAGCGGAAGGAATTCGCCCTCCCGCCCGCCAACCGTACCATGCGGCGGCTCTACGCCTATCTGCTCCAGCAGCGGTTCATCGGCCGGGACATCCTGGACGCCTTTACCAAACGGGGGATGATCTATGAGAGCTGTGAGAAGTCCCGGGACGGAACGAAGGAGTATCACAACGCCGTATTTGTCGGGAGCGATGAGTACGGCGCTGCCCGCCACGCCCATAAGCGGGGCCTCTACACCCAGGGCAGGAGCTTCCGGGGCAATGTGGAGGGCAGCGATCCCCGGTGCAGCTTCCACTGGTTCGGGCACAGCGGCCGGCTCTATGTGTTCGAGGCGCCCATCGACCTGCTGGCCTTCCTGACGCTGAACCCGGAGGCATGGAAGGAACACAGTTATGTGGCCCTCTGTGGCACCTCGGAGCAGGCCATGCTCTGGATGCTGGAAAAGGACCCCGGACTCCAGAAAGTCGTGCTCTGCCTGGACCACGACGCCGCAGGGATCGAGGCGTCCGGCCGCCTCACAGATATCTTAGGGGAACACGGATACACCCAGGTGTCCGTACAGCGGCCGGAGTACAAGGACTGGGACGAGGATCTGAAGGCCCTGAACGGCCAGCCCGCCCAGCCTGCCCAGCAGCATCCCCAGCTCCGGGCGGCGGAGTTTGTCTGCGCCCGCATCGCGGTCAAGTGCGTGGATCTGAAACCGGACCGGGCGGAGCAGCGAGTGCCCGCCCTGTTCCAATTTTACCGCAGGTGCCTGCAGGAAAAGAGACTGGACACGGCCATGGACTGCGCGGAGGAAATGGCCGCCCTGTCCCTGCTGGTGACCCTGCGGGAGTGCCGCCAGCTGGGGACGGCCCTGACGCCCGCCCAGGGCTGCCAGTACCTGCAAAGCCACATCCTGCCCCATCAGAACCGGCGGTCCATCCCAAGCCGGACGGAGGAGATCGCCGCGCGGCTCCAGACCGGCCTGGACAAGAGCAGCGCCCCGGGTGTGCGAGGAGAAACGGAGAAACGGGAGATCGCCGGCGCGTGGCTGGAACTGGCCCTCTCCTGCGCCAAGGTGTCCGTCAAATATGACGCGGAGGAACTGAAACAGATGGATCAGCAAAAACAGGCGCCGGAAATGGAAATGGGGTGATCAAATGGATATGCAGACAATTCTCCTGCTGGCGCTGGCCGGCGGTGCCCTCCTGCTCCTTGCCGCGGTGACCCACTTCTCCGGGCAGGGCTCCCTGGACAACATCAAATCCAGGACTGTGGGAGACGGCCAGCATGGGACGGCGCGCTGGGCCACCAAAAAGGAGATCCAGCAGACCTATGCCCACGTCCCTTTCCGGCCGGAGCTGTGGCGCAAAGGGGAACAGCTCCCCAAAAAGCAGGGGCTGATTCTGGGCTGCGAGGGGCGCAAGGGCCATGTCACCGCCATTGTGGATACAGACGATATCCACGCCCTGGTCACCGCCGCCAGCGGCGCGGGCAAGACCGCCTATTTTCTCTATCCCAACATCGAATACGCTCTGGCCACCGGGATGTCCTTCCTCTGCACGGACACCAAGGGCGACCTGTTTCGCAACTACGCGGGGATTGCCAAAGACTGCTACGGGTATCGGATCGCCGTGCTGGATCTGCGCAACCCCACCCGCTCGGACGGCAATAATCTGCTTCACCTGATCAACAAGTACATGGACATCTACAAGGCCGACCCCAAAAATCTGCCGGCCAAGGCCAAGGCGGAGAAGTACGCCAAGATCCTCTCCAAGACCCTCATCAACACCACCGGGGACAGTTCCCAATATGGCCAAAACGCCTACTTTTACGATGCGGCCGAGGGCCTGCTGACCTCCATGCTCCTGCTGGCGGCGGAGTACCTGCCCACCAAGGACGCGGAGGGCAGGCCCATTGAGGAGCGGCACATCGTCTCCGTCTTCAAGCTGGTGCAGGAGCTCCTGGCCCCCAGCGGCGTGAAGGGCAAGAACCAGTTCCAACTCCTGCTGGCGAAACTCCCGCCCGACCACAAGGCCAAGTGGTTCGCCGGCGCCGCGCTGAACACCTCGGAGCAGGCCATGCTGTCGGTGATCTCCACGGTGCTGTCCCGGCTGAACGCCTTCCTGGACAGCGAGATGGAGCAGATCCTGTGCTTTGACACCGCCATCGACGCGGAGACCTTCTGCAACGAAAAGTCCGCCATCTTCATCGTACTCCCGGAGGAGGACCAGACCAAGTATTTCATGGTCAGCCTGATCCTCCAGAACCTGTACCGGGAGATCCTCACCGTGGCGGATGAGAACGGCGGACGGCTGAAAAATCGCGTGGTATTCTTTGCCGACGAGCTGGGCACCTGCCCGCCCATCCAGTCCCTGGAGCTGATGTTTTCCGCCTCCCGCTCCCGCGGCCTGATGCTGGTACCCATTGTGCAGAGCATCACCGGACAGCTGCAGAAGAACTACGGCAAGGAGGGCTCGGAGATCATCGTGGACAACTGCCAAGTCAACATCTTCGGCGGCTTCGCCCCAGCCAGCCAGACGGCGGTGGAGCTGTCCAAGGCCCTGGGCAGCCGCACGGTGATGAGCGGCTCCATCAGCCGGGGGAAGAACGACCCATCCCAGAGTTTACAGATGATCGAGCGGCCGCTGATGACGCCGGATGAGCTGAAATCCATGCCCAAGGGCAGCTTTATTGTGGCCAAGACTGGCGTCCACCCCATGCAGGTGCGTCTGCGCCTGTTCCTGGACTGGGGTATCCGGTTCGGCAAGCCCTACCAGGTGCCGGAGAAGGCCCAGCGGCCGGTGGCCTACGCCAGCAAGCAGGAGTTGGAGGAGGCGATCCTCCGCAAGCACTATGCGCCTGCCACCGGGGATGGGGACATCCCACAGGGGGAGCCGGCATCCGGCGGCAGCGCGGTCCAGGTCGTGCAGGCGGATGACCCGCCCAAAGATGGGCGCAGGCCCAAGATCCGGCGCTGAAGGGGGTGATACCTGTGACAAATTTCCGGGCCATCTATTCTTCCGACTTGAACCACCGGGCCAGATCCGTCTATATGTATCTGAAAGACCGAGCCGACCAGGACGGCAGGTGCTGGCCGGCCATCCAGACCATTGCGAAGGAACTGGGCCTCTCCCGCTCCACCGTCAAGCGGGCGCTGGACGAGCTGTGTAAGGCGGAACTCCTGACAAAAGAGACCCGCTGGCGGGAGAACGGCGGGCGGACATCCAATCTCTACCGGCTCTCCTGAGAAAAACAGACCCTCCCCCGCCAGGGGGAGGGTCTGCCCATTTGGTGAGCTGGGGTCTGGTTCATGATGAGCCAGCCAGAAGTACCCACTCTAAGTATTTTCTAAGACAGAGAAAAGAACAAAATACATCACTCTACCGAATACGACAGGGAGCAGTTTATTGGGTCGTATCAAGAAAGACAATAAAGCCGGTCACTATACTTTCGTGAATCACCTACGCAGAAAACGTTTCGATGCTGTCAATGGGCCCACCGTGGGATTTATTTGTGTGATCAATCTTCAAACAGTTTTGAGACGGGTACTTGCAACACCTCTGCGATCTTGAACAGCGTTTCCATGGATACACCGAATGCCCGTGTGGGACTTTCAATTTTCGCCACAAATGACCAAGACTTGCCGATCTCGTCGGCAAACGCCTCCTGCGTCATATTCCGCAGTTTTCGATAGTATTGCACCTTCAGTCCAAACTTGATGAATTGTTCCCGATACTCTGTTTCCATGACGCACCTCTTTTTGTTAAGAGGTTATCACGGGACGCCAAAATTATTTATAGATTGAAATTGCCTTTAATGGCAATACAATGATATAATAGGGCAATCAAAAGATATGAAGTTACTATGACTTTTTGAATCACACCGTGGGACACATCTTCACGGGGCAGGAGAGGTGGGACAGCGCCATGAGCACCTGCTTTTTCATCGGACACCGGGACACAGGCGAATCTGTCCGCCCCGCACTGGTCCAGGCGGTAGAACAGCATATCACAGAGTGCGGCGTCACCGATTTTGTGGTGGGACACTACGGCGGCTTTGACAGTTTGGCTGCCAGTGCAGTCAGAGACGCTAAAGAGCGCCACCAAGCAGTAACCCTGACTTTGCTTCTGCCCTATCATCCCTACAACCAGCCCATCCCTATCCCAGAGGGCTTTGACGGCACCTTTTATCCGCCCGGCATGGAGACCGTTCCCAAAAGGGTAGCCATTGTCCGGGCTAACCGCTATATGGTAGAACACAGCACCCATCTGATTGCCTATGTCAGCCATCCGTCCAGCGGCTCCCGTGAAGTGCTGGAGGCGGCCCTGCGGCGGCAAAGGCACGGCCTGATTCACGTGACAAATCTTGCTGGGTGGTATCCATTATGAGGAAAAACAAATGTCTCCAGAAAGTTCTTTTATGCATCGAAGGCGTTTTGCTTTTTCTTACTGGGATAGGACTCGGCTGGATTAGGTGCAGACAAACAGAGGCTGCCTTTTGGGAGCAGATCTTGATTGCCCCAGAGCCGGAGGAGTGCATGGTGTGTGATAATCTACAAGGTCCCCGTTTCCATGCCCCCTGTCTACTGGAACTCTCTACCGGCAAATTGACTGAACTGGAGATTTACGAGCCCTGTTACCGTTATTCTGGTGAATTGGCCCCGACCCAGGATATGGACTATAATGTGATGACTTTTGGTGGGAGCGGCCTGCCCCTGTTCATTGATCGGACGGAGGAGATCCAGCGGTGTGTTGCCTATCTTCCAGAGAAGGCAGGCGGAGAGATAGAATCCTCTTACTACTGCCGGGACTGCCGGGCCAAACTGATTAAAGTAGCTACTCAGGGGTATGTGTTGCTGAACCTATATGACTTAGATGCGATTCAGGCCTATCCTGTAGAGGATGGTGCGGAGTATTCCATCCGAATTTACACCGTGGCCATGGCCCGCGATGAGGAGCAGAGCCATCTTGTGGTGACAAATATAGGCCATCTGTTTGAGAGTTGACCGATTAAAGTGCCTCCCCGAATCGAGAAAACAGTTCAACCGAATATGGTCTGAATCATGACAGAATCTGTTTTGGCCTCTCCACATCTGCTTCGGAATATGATATGACCATTCGCTATACACAAAAATAGACTTACCTACGATTTTTATTCATCCGAGTTATGGAGAAAACGAAGGGAGACAATCATTCTGAGCCGCTAAATTTTATTGGAGAAAGCCCAAAGAAGCCTGTTGCATTTCCGTCCCGTATGGCTTATGATATAGATACTATTTTTTAATTTTATACTTTATATAAGGCGGTGACGGCTTGTGGCAAGAAAGGCGTATTCTGATGAGGAGAGGGCGCAGGTAAAGGAAGCTCTGATGGTCACTGCAATTCAGTGTATCGTGAACAGGGGGCTGATCCATAGCAGTATTGATGTATTGTGCAAAAAGGTTGGTATCTCCAAGACCTTTTTCTACACTTTTTTCCCCTCCAAGGAAGAACTGGTATTGGAAGCGCTTCGATATCAGCAGCCCAAGCTGCTGCAATATGCCAGGCAGTTGATGGGAGATCCTTCACTTAGTTGGAGGGAAGGAGTGGAGGCCTTCCTAAAAAACTGCTGTTACGGAGCCAAAAGCGGAGTCGCTATTTTGTCCATTGAGGAGGAGCAGCAAGTGCGCCATTGTCTCTCTGAGGAGAATTTTCAGGCGTTTCGGCAAGACCAGGTTATCTTTTACGGAAAACTGCTCTCGATCTTTGGCCTGCCTGCGGACCGCATTGACCCCCGTCTGTTTGGCAATCTGGCTCTGGCCATGATGATGGTGTACAAGGCCATCCCGGACACCATGCCGTTCCTCTTTCCGGAGGTGGCGGAGGACATGGTGGAATTCCAGGTCAGGGCCCTGGCAGACGAGTTGGAGCGGGCAAAAGAGAGTGTACAACAGGTAAAAGCAGATGCATAGCGGTCGGTTTCTATGTCCAAATGGACACGAAAGACAACAGAATATTGTCAGGCACAGGGCTTTGGAAAACAGGTCTTGGTTCTGTGCGGCCTTTTCATGCCCTGCGTCAGTCTGTCCTTGCGGCAGTATGGCACGGGGCATTTTTTATGACTCAGAAAGAGGTGGGTTGATATGAATTTACCAAAACGCAACAGTGCGGACGGGCGCTGTTACTGGATGAAGCCCGAGGTACAGGAAGAACTGCAACCGCTCTTTGACCAGTGTATCCAGGATGCCATTGACGGGAAAATCACGCGGCTTGATGATTCCCACTGGCCGCCGGTAGTGGTCAGCAGTCAAGGTGCACCCTTTGAGGTGTGGCAACTGCTTAGGGCATGGACCGAAATACAGCGGGCCGAGACCCTGGATGCGGAAAAGGCCATCGCCTTCAGCGAAAACCTGCGCCGCCAGAGCCGCTGGGGTGAAATTGACCACCATCTACTTGATATGCTGAAACGGGAGCTACAAGAGAAGTATTTTGTTGTAACAGGCGATGAAGATGATCGCTTCTGGGATCGGGAGTATTCCCTGAAACCAGGTATCCGTGCAGAGGAGGTCCCGGAGCCGCTGCTGCGTTTCGCCTGCTATGTGGCGGTGAGCTATAAAGTGTATGGCTTGGACTTTCAGTATCTGGACGCCAATTACCTCTTTGGATTGGTGGAGAAAGTCCGTCCTGATATGGTGAAAAAGCTCCGGGAACACGGGACCGGCAGGCTGCCGCTCTCTCTGCAAAAGAGGAAAACAGAGCACTTCACCGCATCGGCCAACGATGCCTTTGCCGTTATCCGTATTACTGCCAGGGACAACACGGAGGAATGCTGCCATGAAGTGCTGAACTACCTGTGTGAGATTCTGGAGCAGGAGGACTTTCCCCGCAGCTATGCGGTGGAGTTCAAAGGGCCGGAAAAGAGCTATCTTCCCATCACAGGACTGCCCAAAAAGGGAGTAAACCAGCTCTTTGCCTGTGCCGTGCAGTACCCTGGCCTCCACCCCCTGATGGAACGGTACGCCCGGCTTGCCATGCGGCAATATGAGCAGTACACCAATCTCAGCGATGAGCAGTGCGCACTCCCCGGAAGTTTTGCCGTGTTCGCCCTGGGAATGCTGGGGCAAGAGTGGCGGCAGCTGGTATGGGATTATCTCGATCTCTGTGATGATGAGCACTCCCACTTACAGGAAAAATTCCTCCGGGAGTATGTGAAACAGTTTGGATTTACCGCCGATACCGTCCCTGTATTTGTCCGTGGGGTGCTGTCCATGCAGAACATGAAGTATTCCAAGGACTATGCCGCGTGGATGGCAAACGCAGAAAGCCTGGACGCTCTGCTGGAGGCAAAAATCCACCTGTCCGAGATCGTTCCAAGCGGTTTTTCCTCTGACGAGGATGACGAGGATGACGAGGGCGAGGAACCCGCCGAAGAAACAGAAGCCAGCCCGGAGGAAGTGCTGCAATACGCATGGGAGACGGTCTGCTATGTGATCTGGGGAAAGGGCAGCGCCAAGGGTGGTCAAAAAGTGGTGGAAACAGCTCCGGAGGAACTGAAAGAGCGTTGCCGGCAGATTTTTATTCCAATCACGGAGAGCCTGGAAGAAAGAGGTAGCCTGCTATGAGTTTACCGAAACGAGACGGCGTACATGGTCGTTATTACCTGATTCATAAACCAGATACGGACTCCGAAGTGCTGGAACAAGCCGATCAGTGCATTCAGGATGTGTTGGATGGAACCGCAGAAGAAAACCATTCCGGATACCCGGTGGTTGTTCGGAATCAAAACGGAACACCCTTTCTTCCCAGCCAGCTGCTGGAGCGGTACCTGTCCAAACTGCCGTTGAAAGGATTTCCCTATGAGGACGCGACTGCCTTCTGCGACGCCCTGCGGCGGCTGGCGGGCTGGAAAGAGATCGATCACACACTGGGACAATACATCGAACACCAGGTGCAGGAGCGATATTTTAAGGTTGGAGAGAAAGCGGATTCCTTTTCCGCTTACCCGACCTGCACCGTGTGGCCCGAGCTGCGGCCGGAGGATGTGGACGAAGGTCTGCTGCACTTTGCCTGCTATGTGGCGGTCTGTTATACGGTATATGGTGCCAGCTACGACTTCCTCACCACCGAACACATTCTCGGCCTGGTTTCCCAGCTTCGCCCGGATATGGTGAAGCAGTTGAAAACAGCCGGCAGCGGCAAATTGCCAAAGGCCATCCAGCGGCGTAAGACGGAGCATTTCACCGCATCGGCCAATGATGTGTTTGCCACCATCCGCATCACCGCCAAGGACTCCACCGAGGAGTGCTATGCTGAAATCCTGGACTACCTGTGTGCGGTGTTGGAGCAGGAGGAATTTCCCCGCAGTTACTCGGTGGAGTTCCGTGGAAAGGAGAAACTCTATCTGCCCATTCCCGGCCTGCCCAAGAAGGGAGTCAACCAGCTCTTTGCCTGCGCTGTGCAGTATCCCAGTCTGCATCCGATTATGGAGCGATACGCTCGTCTGGCTATGCGGGAGTTTGAGTGGTACCAAAACCTCGCGGATGAAGCCTGCGCGATGCCCGGTACTTTCGCTGTGTTTGCTTTGGGGTTGGAGGGAGAACCGTGGGTGCCGCTGGTGTGTGACTATCTGGATTTATGTGATGATGAACATTCCTCTTTGCAGGAGAAGTTTATCCACACCTTTTTCAAGAAATACGGATTTACGGCCCAGACCATGCCTGTCTTGGTTCATGGCGTCCAGTCTATGCAGGGTATGAAACCGGCTAAGGAGTTCCGTACTCTAATTGCCAATGAGGAGAGCCTGAACGCTCTGCTGGAGATCAAAGATCATTTAGAGGACTACCTGCCGGAAGAAAATTGCCAGGACAAAAGATCCCAGGACTTTATCTGGCAAGATGTGCTCTGGGGCATTTGGGGGCAAGCTGCACAAAACGGCGGCAGCAAGGCTATCAAGACGGCACCGAAGGAGCTGAGAAAGCGGTATCAGGAAATTTTTGAATAGACTATCAGGAGGATTCCGATGAGTGAAGTAAGCTATTCCAATGTACCGCCCATGATGGCTGCCATCAGAGGCGGCGACATTGAGACACTCCGTTCCCTGCTTCATGCGGGGCATTCTCCCAATGAGCCGCAGTGCTATCAGGTAACGATTGGAGCATGGCCGCGGGAGGAGGAAACCTCTCCGCTGGAACTGGCGGTGCTGGAAAACCGGATGGACATGGTGCGGCTGCTGATCGAATCCGGCGCAGATTTGACCCATAACCCGGAAGCATTGCTTTATGGCTCCCTGCGCAGTCCAGACCTGTCCCTGTTTTCTTTTCTGATCCATGCGGGAGTCAGAATTCCCGCAAAACAAGAGGATATCTACCGGCTGTTTCTCCATCTGGAGAACCGGCGTGATCCTGATGTGCTCCCAATTTTGGACAGGCTGAGCATGGATTTGAAGCGATACGGCGGTGAAGCCCTGCGCAGTATGGCGAGCCATGGAAATCAGATGCTTGCGGAGTACCTGATTCAAAAAGGGGCCGATATCAACTACCACAAGCCGGACATGGTGTTCCCCTACGCTTCCACCCCTGTCACCGAAGCGGCACGGCACAACGATTTTTCTATGGTGCGCTGGCTGGTGGAGCAGGGGGCCGACATCACCATCCCGGATAAATACGGCGACCGGCCCTACACCGTGGCGGTGCAGAACAAAAATCAGGAAATGGCCGCCTACTTAAAAGCCCTGGAGCCGGAGGGCTGGCATAACGAACAGGAAAAGGTGCGTCAGCTCATGCCTTACAAGCTGCCTGCCAAGCTGGTGGAATATTTGAAAACCGGCCCCCTGCGCCTGGAATTTCCGGAGCGGGAGCTGGTGAAATGGGCGGAGCTTTACCCCTACATGGATGTGCAGGAGATGACCTGGAAACGAAAAAAGCTGCTCTCCCTGATGGCGAAGATGGACAACTACAGCGACTATCTGCTGCTGTGGAGTCCCAGAGATAAAAAACTGTGGTATCTGGACATCGAGCATGAGGAGTTTCATCCGTTAGCCAGATGGGAGGAATTTATCGCTGACCCCGGAAAATATCTCAATGGAATGATCGAGGGCGAGTTTGAGGAATAAGGGGAGAACGCAATATGACTATGGAACAACTGCCCCCCAAGGGGGTCAAGCGAGAACAGGCCATTTTGGAGTTGGGCAAGGCTGAAGCCAACGGCGAACTGCTTCTCCAGCTTGTGAATATGGAAAAGGGCAAGTGCAAGACGGCTGCTCAGAAGGCTCTGGCGCAGCTGGAGTATGCCCCCGCCGCCCCACTGTGGGCCAAGCTGGTCAAGGGTAAATGGATGGGCAGCCATATCATGGCGGACGCCTGTTCCGACTGCGTGTCGGAGCAGATCGCCCCGGCCATCTTAAAGACCCTCTCCCGGCTGCTGGACGAGGGGGACACAAAGCCCCTGGAAATCGAACAGTTGAACTTCTGTCTCCATCTGATGATGGGGAAAGCCTCGCTCAAAATGCTGGAGGTCTACCGCTTCCTGGCAGAAAACGCCCAGCGGCTCGCCCGGCTTAAACGCGCGCCTGTTTATCCGGATGACGACTGCACCTCTTGGTGGATTACGGACGGACTTCGCATTTGGGATGCCACACCCAGGGAAAAAGAGAAAATTCCCGCTGTGGTGCTGACCGCCTCCCTGATCCGCAACCCGGATGAGCGACTGCAAGCATTGGCTGATGAGC
>OLOS01000439.1_pt1 | contig 45160 bp, 46 predicted proteins | sample 1672631 | NCBI WGS metagenome assembly OLOS01 (sample SAMEA3136707, study PRJEB25190) | human gut metagenome | biome: human gut; feature: human-associated habitat; material: faeces | place: Austria | collected 2013 | reverse complement strand
GACACGATTTCTAAATGGTATTTCATAAAGCTTTTATTAATTTTATTTAATACCGAAGATATCTTCGCTCTTGAAAAATAATAAATATCTGTCAGCTCATCAATTTTTATATAATTCTTGGTTGTAAGTAAAAAATAGGTCAGCTGAATTTCAAAATTTTCATCACGATTTACATCTTCCCGCTGTGTGACGACACTTTTCAGAAATGAATTAAATCGATCTTCATCATCAATAATCAAGTGAATACCGATACTTCTTTTTGATTCAATATGCGCGCCTTTTGTACTTAATTCACGTTTTAATTGCACAAGATCATTTTGCACTGTTTTATAAGAAACATTTAATCTTAACGATAAATCCTTGATTGTCATCGGCTCATGATTTTCTAATAATTCATGCAATAGAATATTCAACCGTCTTTCTTGATTCATTTTCTTTCTCCTTACAGTTATATAATGCACTGCTTTTATAATTACCTCCATACTTATTTATGCCAAATAGTTTTGGTAAAATTGCTTTTATTATAAAGAAAAAAGCTGGAATCACAGGGATTTCAGCTTATAATATTGCTACGATTTGTTTAGTAAACTCAGCGGATCGCTTTGAAGCAACACTGACATATTTTAGAAAATCCATTGGTGAATCATCATTCACCGCTACATCTGAGAGCGAACGCAAAACGATGAATGGCAGTTTATAATAAGCCGCTGCCTGTGCGATACCGCCAGCTTCCATTTCAGCGCAGATGCTATTTGGATAGCGTGATAAGATGCGCTCTATCTGATTATCTTCATGGATAAATTGATCACCGGTCGCTACCATGCCGATATGATAAGGAATTGCCATGTTTTGAAGAACTTGGCTGGTGATTTCAAGCAAGTGCTGATCTGCTTCATAAAACAATCCATAACCGCTTTCCCCATCAATGCCGCTGGTATCAAAATCATGCTGAACAACACGATCACTGATCACGACATCAAGCACATGTTCACTCGCCTTTAAACCGCCGGCAGTACCAATATTCAAGAGTGCCTTCAGCGGATAATGCGCCGCAAGCACTGTCGCTGCGATTGCCGCATTCACCTTGCCGACACCGCTCAGACACAGCACAACCTTTTTACCAGCTAATTCTGCTTCATAAACGGTAGTGTGAACGACCTGCTTTTCTTGCACATGTTCACACAGCAGCAGCATTTCATCAATTTCTTTCTGCATTGCCGCAATGATTCCAATCATTGTTTTGCCCCCTTTTTCAAAATATAGAAATATTTTTCTCCTTCAGTGATGCCATCATGGATAAAATCCGTCACGATGTTCACTGTAAACCCGCATTTTTCAGCTTCAGCCTTCAGCCACAGCGGATCATACACACGCTGTATATGCTGTTCATAATGGGCATTGGCCGCTTCATCATAGAATACAAAATTCTGATAGATTAAATCATCATCACTTTGAATACTCCATTCATAATTTGTGCCGTCTAAACAGCCCTCTTCAAGAAATTCTTCCTTAAATTCATCAAGCCGGTCTAAGGAATGAACATCAAAGATAAATGTGCCCTGCTCAGAAAGCAGTTCATACGCTTGCTGCAGAAGATGAATGATCTGTTCATCCTCCAGAATATAATTTAAGCTGTCACAAAGACATAGCATCAGTTCAGGCACTGCTTTAATCTTTAAGTCAATCATGTTCTGAACACTCCAATCGACCTTATCCGCATCAGGCTTTTGCTTTGCCTGATTAATCATATCCTCAGATAAGTCACTGGCTTCAATCGTATAGCCCTTGCGCGCCAAAGCAAGTGTAATCTCCCCGCTTCCGCAGGCACATTCGACAACATGCTTAAAATCGGCAGAACGTTCAATCAGATCGACCCATGCCTGCGTAGCCTCATCATCCTTCACCAATGAATCATAATGAGCAGCTAAAGCATGATACATATTCATTAAAAATTCACCCGATCACAGCCGGCATACAGCTTCTCAAGCGCATAGACTGACCGTTCATTTTCTTCAAAGATATGGACAACAACACTGTCAGCATCGACAAGCACCCATTTGCTTTCCTTGTTGCCTTCAATATGCTTTAACGGCAGCTGTTCTTTTAAAAGATCTTCACGGATATAATCAGCGAGCGCGTTAACCTGACGCAGATTGCTGGCAGTCGTGATTACCACATAATCGATGAATGGATTAAATTTATTAAAATCATAGACGATGGTGTTGTATCCTTTCGCTTTATCAATAGATTTCAAAATTGTTTCAAGCGTTTGATTCATAGTTTCTTCTCCTTCTTTAAATATGCCTGCTGCTGTTCGTGAACCAGTTCATAGGCTTTATGCAGATTTTCTTCAGCAAGTACGATTTCCTGACTGGAATCATAATCACGCAGCGGGTCTAGCTTATCAGCCATATATAAAATCATCGCCAGCGGGTCTGTACTGTCTCCCTTGACATGATGATAAATGGCGTTCAGAATTTTTTTATCATTTAACCGATAATGTCTTTTAACCGTATCAGCCCCTAGATAACCATGCCAAATGGCCGGTGCTTCATCTAGATATTGAGGAAATTGCGTCTGCATCCAAAGCCGTGCTTTTTCATAAGGCCATTGCTTGCAGATATCATGAAGCATCCCCGCTGTATAAGCGGCCTGGGCGTCAAGACCATGGGCTTTAGCCAAATGGGCGCTTAATGCCGCCACACTGACAGAATGCCGATATCGCTTCTCACTCATTGAATGAGCCGCGTATTCATCAATATAAAGCCGCTCCTGCGCAATAATAGAACGCACAGACGCGGGACAATGCTGAAAAGCCCCTTGGCGAATCTGCGTACTGGATACCGGCATTTCCTCCATATCCAAAATCGGCAGGTCATAAGCGCAGTTGATCAATTCCCCATTGCGGCGAAATATTTTAAAAGCAGCCAGCTGCAGACACTCCTCAATATTCTTCCATTTATCAAGCTGTGCAGCCTGATCAGCGCCGATGTACCAAACAAATTCAGCCTTAGGATAACGCTTCTTTAACGCTCTCAGCGTTCTCACCGTATAAGATGGAGCTGCCAGCTTTTCCTCAATCGTACATAATTTCATATGCCGATATGGCGCAACCGCCGCTTTCACCATGGCCGCGCGGATCGCATAGGAAGTCAGCGCCCGATCCTTCAGCGGGGTAGAAACACTTGGAATATACCAAACCTCTTTGCAGTGATCCTTCCTCAGTGCCCATTTTCCCATTGCCAGATGGGCATTGTGGATAGGATCAAAGCTGCCGCCCACCAAACCAATCCGCATCTTATAATTCACACTTATTCTTTTTGCTGCGGCGATACAGGACAACTGTTTTGCCGATGATCTGTACAATTTCACTGTTGGTGGCGGCTGACAGATCAAGCGCTGCTTCCTGAATACCCACCGGGCAAGTCTTCAAAGCATTCAGCTTCACAAGCTCATGCGCTTCCAAAGAATCAGACAAGGTGGCACATAAATTTTCGGTAATACCATCTTTGCCGATTTGAAATAAAGGACGAAGCTTCTGCCCCATGCCTCTTAATTTAGTTTTATCACTTTTACTTAACATTAAATCATTTCCTCTCTGAATGTCACATTGACATTTTTATCTGTATATACACGTATCTGAGACACATGTCCCTGAATGCAGAACCAGCCAAGACCATGAATCACAACATCGATACTGCCATTCAATCCATCCCGCTGTACCATCACAAAATCCCTGAATGATTTGCTGATTGATGGCACAAGCAGCTCATTGATATGATCCACCCACAGCTTATCCGCATTTTCCTGCTTGCCGCGGTGAATTTTTAACCGGTCACTGAAGTAGCAGACACAGCTCACCGCTTCACAATTTAATAAATCCAACCGCACCAAACCGCCTACGGAAAGGGTTTGTGAACCTTTCAGCTGATAAACAATCGGCTTCACCTGTTTCATCGGGATTACACTCTTTAAATCCGCATCACTGATATGCGTCAGCAAGCTGTCTAAGCGTGTTAAGCCCGGTGTATCATAAATCACAAAATCTTCAAACGGCAGCTTGGTAAAATCTAAGGTCGTGCCTGGATGACGCGACGTAGTCAGCTGCGCTGAATTCATCAAAGCATTCAGCAGCGTTGATTTACCAGCATTAGCCATACCAATCACGGCCACATCACGATCATGACGCAGCAGATGGATACAGTTCAGCACCTCATCAATGCTGTAATTCATCTGCGTATTGGCATTCTTAACCAAATCTCCGCAAATCACGATTCCCTTGACACTAATGCCTGTCTGCTTCAATCGGCGCATGATAAACTGAGCCAGCTTTTCATTTCCCAGCGTATCCGGAAGCAGATCCCGCTTCGTACCAACCAGCACGATATCCTTACCCGCTAAATGGCGGTTAATGCCGCTTAGCAGATTCGCTTCAAAATCAAACAGATCCACAACCCATAAAATCAAAGCATCCAGTTCAGCAACCCGGCTCAGCACTGAATCAGAATCAATTCCCTGCTTCATTGAAATCATCACATCGTCATAATGACGGATACGAAAACAACGCTGACAATAATCAGCCTCAGGTTTAGGTGTATATCCGATCTGGCCGGCATCCTCGCTCTGCAGCTCAGCACCGCAGCCAATACATTTTTTACTCATTCGTTTACCTCTTTTCAAACTGTTTCAGAATCCACCGCTCTGCATGACGATTGATTCGAGTATAAATAATATCCTTTTCAGATAAGGGCTGACTTAATATCATCAGCATCTTCATTCGCTTAGCACCCAGCCCATCAGTCAGCAGCTGATCGCCAAGACAGGCGCATTGATGAGCGTCAACCTGAAAATCATTCAATATTTTACGGTATGTATGCTTCATCGGCTTCAGCGCGAAAGCATATGCCCTTACACCTAAAGCCTCACCATATTGCCTTACCCGCTCTTCTCGATTATTAGAAATCAGACAGAACTTAAGATCGGCAGCCTGTACCTTTCTGACAAATTCACTTACATTTGCAACAGGCAGCTTTTCATCATGAACCGCCAATGTATTATCTATATCACAGATCAGCAATTCAATGCCTGCCCTTTGAAGCATGCCGACATCCAGCTGCTGATAAGATGCAATCTGCAGATCCGGTTTTAAATAATCAAACATAGGCCACCTCCTGCTTATTATACCAAAACCAGCAGTGTGAATAAAGACTTTTATCCGTGTTTAATCATCAAATCGACTGAATTCTCGGTTTTAAACACGATCCCTAAAGATTGTATCAAAACCGAATCAGATACAAAATAAATTTATTAGAAATAGTTTCTTAAAATTATTCATAGACTATATCAGGTGAGAAAATTATGTTTGAAACTTTATTATCGTGTTTTACCAATCTATTTACTTATTTAGGCTTTATCCAGTCCCGCCGCTTTAAAGATCCGCTTTCCAAAGAGGAAGAAGCTGAGCTGCTGCAGCGACTTGAAAATCATGATCAGGAAGCCCGCAACAAACTGATTGAGCATAATCTAAGACTGGTCGCTCATATCGTAAAAAAATATGACATCAAGAAAATTGATAAAGAAGATCTGATCAGCATCGGTACGATTGGTTTGATTAAGGCAATTGATACGTATCGGCTGGAAACCGGCCATAAATTAACAACCTACGCAGCCCGATGCATTGAAAATGAAATTTTGATGGCGATTCGTTCCAATGCCAAACACGCGTCCACCATTTCGTTAAATGAACCGATTGGCAATGAAACTGACGGCAGTTCCATGTCTTTAATTGATGCCATTGCTTCAGAACCGACCAATCCGATTGATGATTATATGCTTGATGAAAACATAAAAAAAATGAAGGACTATCTCTATGTCCTTGATCAGCGTGAATTAGAGATTTTAACACGCCGTTATGGCTTATTTAATCATCCTGAACAGACGCAAAAGGAAATCGCAAAGGAATTTCACATTTCACGCTCCTATGTCTCACGGATCGAAAAAAGAGCGATAATCAATCTGTATAAGGAATTCTGCAAACATGAAAAAAGTGTCCGCTAAGTGACACTAATAAGGGAAATAATTCAGCTGAACCGGCAGCTTTTCATTGATTTTAACTAATGCCTGTTTAAAATCCTGACGGTCAAATACCGCAACATCGATATAACAATAATGCGTACCTAAAGCACCGCCGATACAACGTGCCAGTCCCAGTGAATAAAGCAATTCATTCAATTCCCTTTCAAGCTGTTTTTTATTATGCGCGAGATTTTCACTTACTCCCTCATGCTCATAAACCAGAGTTCCGTATTCACCGCCAAGCCGATTAAAGTTATCTAAAATCAAACGCTGTTCATTCATGATTTCCACAAATAATTCTGGATGGCATGTGGTGATCAGCAGCTTATCGTGATGAACACTATCATTGATTTCTTCCTTATCCAGCTTATACGCCCGATAAATCTGGGTCGGATCTTTAAAGTCCGGCCATTTTTTAGTTTCAATCAGATCAAGCAATCGTTCATATAAATCAGCTAAGGCAAACCACTCTTCCTTTGCATCCTGCTGATCTACACAAGTAAAGCTATTGATATGAGCTTCCATCTGTAAAGTACCAATCATCATTTCAAGCAGCAGGGCGGTAATCGTCTGCTTTTCCTTTTCATCCTGCCATTCAAATGCCGCGCAGTACACATCAAGATCAACCATCTGAGCGTCCTCAAGCACATGCATGCATATTTGAATATCTTCAACTCCGTAGCTGACATCACGCACATCAAAACGTGTTTGAAAGCCTTTTTCGCTTAATGGCTGCTGGCAATCATTGATGATCCAATGATTTAATACTCTTTCCGGTGCAAATTTTTTGATATAAGCGCAGATAAGCTGTGAGCTTTTATCATCGCCGCTTAGAAAAGTACATTCATAAAAATCTTCGCCATTGCCTTCAACCTCTAAGAAACAACCGGCTGTTGATAATAATTCATCATTTAAAATCCGGACAAGCTCCATAATTTTTGCCTGCTGCTGATCCTTTAATGCTTCTTGTAGTTCCATTTGCTGCTTGATAAACAGCTGCCAGAATTTCTTAGTCTTAGTTTTGATTGTATCCATGTTCTATTGCCTCCTTAATGATTCCACAATTCAAAAGTCCGGATATCGATGCATTGCTTTTGACCTTGCCCAGAATCAAATCAGCAAAATAATTGATCTGCGGCGTAAATTCAGAAGGCTGGTCACAGATAAAGCTTTCCTTTAAACCATCATATCGCTGCAGCTCCATGCGGTGGCTCTTCCAAAAATCAGGAATCGTTATCGTTCCCTCACTGCCGTAAATAATCGCGGCATTCTGCTTATCAAGCAGGAAACTGGCCTGAATGGATGCCCAGGTATCTTGGTATGTCAATAATAATTCAGCCGTATCATCAACACCGCTGGCGCATAAATGAAACCATGCGTCAACATGATTGGGTTCATTCAGCAATTCCCGTACCATTGCCAAGGCATAACAGCCGACATCAAATAAAGCACCGCCGCCCTTCTGCACATCAAAAATCGGATGGCTTGCATCAATGTCAATTTTGCGGCAGAAGCTGGCTTCCATGTGAATCACCTTACCGATTTTACCATCATTCAGCCATTGCTTTGCCTTTTGGGTGGTCGGCAGATAACAGACCTTCATGGCCTCCATCAGAATCAGATTATGCTCCTGGGCAAATTGATAGGCGCTTAAAGCTTGCGCTGGTTCAATAAATGCCGGCTTTTCTACCATACAATGCAGTCCAGCCCTTAAAGCCTGCATCACATTTTCAAAATGCAGAAAATTAGGGGTGGCAATATATACCGCATCAAGCTCATCATGATTCAGGAACTGATGAAGATCATCAGTATAGCTTTGAATATTAAAATCATCAGCAAATTGTTTTGCCTTATCCGCTTTGCGCGCGTAAACACTGACAACGCTAAATGTCTCTGCTCCCTGTACACCCTTCATAAAACGATGAGCAATGTTGCCTGCTCCCAGAATTCCTAAACGAATCATTCTATACCACCTCAGCAATCGCATTTATTTTATCATTATTCAGTTATTTATACAATTGAAGAAAATCGACAATTGATGCTGATAATGATATAATAATAACACTTAAAAGAGGGTTTTATATGAAAAAAATAATGCTTACACTCTGCCTTTTCATGGCATCTTCCCTGTCTGTTCACGCGTTCAGCGAGGGCAGCTGGGTTAAGGAAGAAGCTGGCTGGGCTTATTATAATGTTGAAAATATGCGGCTCAGCGGCTGGATTCAGGATCAGTATCAATGCTGGTACATGCTGGATTATGACAGCGGCATCATGAAGACTGGCTGGGTTGCGGAAAACCGTGACTGGTATTACTTGAATCCTGATAACGGCATCATGCAGGACAGCAAATGGATTACTGAAAACGGCACAAGCTACTATCTATTGCCAAATGGTAAAATGGCGGTCGGCCTCGTTGAAATTGACGGTGTCAGTCACCTATTTGCGGAAAATGGCAGTTATCTCGGCGAAGCTTCTCAAAATGAACCGCTGCCGCCTGACAGTGATCTGAGCGAAAGCAGCTATGAACGCTCGATGGCTGAACAGGTCATTGATCAAGTCAATGAATATCGCGCTGAAGCTGGCTCAAAAGCACTCAGCAATGCTTCTGCTGCATTACAAAACGCTGCTGATATCCGAGTGAATGAATTAGCCGCCGACTTCAGTCATGAAAGACCTGACGGCAGTTATTTCGCAACCGTGCTTGATGAGGTAGGAATTGATACATATTATTATGCGGAGAATATCGCTTTTGAATATCAAAGTGTTGATGAAGCCATGGATTTCTGGATGCATTCAGAGTCCCACCGCATCAATATCTTAAATGAAAGCTTTAATGAAATTGCTGTCAGCCTGATTCCTTCAAGCGCGGGTTATCTGTGGACGATGATCTGCATTGGAGAATAAGATGAAATTTTATAAAAAAGATGAATATGCCGTAACAATGATTGAACATGACAGCTCTGCTGATGAGGTCCTGACAGCCTGCCGCCAGTCTAAAAAGCAGCGCTATCTCTGCTATCAGCAGCGAAGGCTGTTAGTGAATCAGCAGCCAATCATACAAAATTGTCCGTTAAAGCCGGGTGATGAATTGGCAATCCGTGTTTTCATTGATGAAGCCATTGACTTTCTGCCTGATGCCCTGCCCCTTGATATTGTTTATGAGGATGAGGTGCTGCTGATTGTCAATAAGCCGCCTGGATTATTAGTTCATCCAGATCAGAAGGATGGCCGTCATACCTTGGCAAATGCCGTCAGCGCTTATTATCACGCAAGCGGTCAATCACATGCGATCCGTCCGATTCATCGCCTTGATTTTGAAACCAGCGGTCTGGTATTATTCAGCAAATGCTCATTCTTTCAGCCATTGCTTGATGATATGCTTGCGAATAAGCAGATTGCCCGCAGCTATTTAGCCATCGTTAACGGTTCAATGAAGCCTCACACAACACAGACTATTGACGCGCCGATTGGCAGTGACCGGCATGTAAATAATAAATACAGAATAAGCAAAACCGGTAAGCCGGCGGTGACTCATATCACCTGTCTAAAAGAAAATCAGCGCAAGAAAATTTCACTTGTCGAGTGTCAGTTAGAAACCGGCAGGACGCACCAGATCCGTGTTCATTTGGCTTCAATACAGCGGCCGATTCTCGCCGATCCGATTTATGGAAAACCTTCGCCGCTGATTCAGCGATGTGCTTTGCATGCCTATAAGCTGCGATTGATTCATCCAATGAGTATGAAAGCCTTGATCATCGAAACAAAAATGCCGGAAGATATGCAAATATGCCTCAAAAAATAGAGGGCTGTGACAGCGATCACAACCCTTTTTCTATTCTTCAAGCAATAAAATATGAACCTGATACGTATCCCCTTGCTGGGCAATACCCACCGCTGATTTGGTAAATGCTTTATCATTCAGCGCTTTCATAAAGACATAATCATCTTCAAGCTGATTGATACAATCCTCTGCGCTTGTCACATTCAGGCAAATAGCTTCCTTCGCATCCAGATAGCTGATTTTCTGTTCATCCAAAACCGTCGTGAAATATGTATTATTCGGACGGATGGAATCAGCTCGCGACAATCCTTCAAAAGCTCTGATCTCAGCCGCCGTCTGCAGATCAGCCATTTGGGTATCAAGCTGACCGCCGCTCATTTTCTTTAATTCCTTGATAATTTCCTTTTTTAGATTAGCCGCATCACTTGTGACCATGGCTTCCCCATTCACATAATAAGCACTGATTCCATTGATCGTCTGCCAGCCGTAAACTGCCGCTCCATCAGCCGCAAAATAAAGCTTTCTGCCATCTGCCTCCTGCCAGCCGGTCTGCGCTACATTCTGTTTATAGTAATATAATTTGCCATTAATTGTTACCAATCCATTCAGTAAGCTTTCAGAACTTGTGCCAATATACTTGCCATCAGTCGCAAACTCAAAGGTTTGATTATCGATGACAACTCGGCCGGTCGCCATTTGACCATTACCTAAAAAATAGTAGCGGCTGCCATTCTCACTAAGCCACATGTTTGAATACATAATACCGTTTGCCGGATTCAGATAGAACCAAGATTTATTCTGTGCCAGCCAGCCGGTCACCATTTTACCATTCTTCTCATCAAGATAGTACCAGCAGTCATTCGTTTTCAGCCAGCCCTTGGTCATATAACCATTATCCTTTTGGAAATAATACCAGCTGCCGTCGATTTTTTTCCATTCTTTTACCATTTTATTATCTTCAATGTAGACCCGGTTATCCCCTATGGTTGCCCAATCGGCAGATACTCTGATACTTGTCATCGCCAAACACAGACTTAAGCTTAAAGCTGCGATCAATCCTTGTTTTATTCTCATCATCAACAACTCCTTCATTCAAATTATATCACGGATTCACTTTCGCGTATAGTTTCTAAAATCGTCCGCATACTACTTGCAGGAGGTGATTTCAATGGCTCAAACAAAAAAATACAAACCTGGTGAAAACTGTGAAAAAACAGCTAAATATGCTGAATATACAGAATCAGGCAAGTTAGTCAATGAAGATATCGACGTTGATGCAGGGCATCGTTTCCCACCAGCGCAACAGAAAGGTTCTTATTTTATAGAACAGAAATAATGAAATTGCAGCCCAGGCAAATGCTTAGGCTGCAATTTTATTTATTAATTCAAATCAAAAGATTCCTGTTCTACTTCCAGATTATCTTCTAACGGTTCTGTTTCACTAAATTCACGAATCTCAACCGTTTGGATTCCTTTCAGCGGATAGCTGTCAGCTTCAAGATGAAGGGCGGACGAGAAGGTCGCATCCTTACTCATCAATGCGATATCCTTAAACAATACCGGTTCAATCTTTTCTTTCATAAAATCAATCGCGTCATTCAAATCACCGCTGGCAATCATCTTAATGACAGATGGATTTGATTTCACCTTTTTACAGATACTTTCACCGCGTACCGGTCTTCCCGTCAGCGGCAGATCACTGGTTTTCAGACGTTTGATTGATTGATTTTCACAATAGATAACAACATAATTCTCATTATTATTTAAGGCGCATAAACTAGCCATCGCCTCTGCCTTCATAGCAATAATTCCCTTGCTGCGCGCACCGGTAGGCGTTATGTTATTCACATTATAACGAGAAACAAAGCCATTAGCTGAACAAACGACTAAATCAGCATTGTCATAAACCACGCAGGCAGCTACGACACGATCCTCAGCCTTAAGTCCCATCAGGTTCATTGTCTTGTTGTTTCTTGAAACCATTAAATCTTTGACCATTGTTCGCTTGATCATTCCCTGCAGGGAGAGAGTAATAATCGAAGCATTAGTATCAAAGCTGCTCAAAACAAAGGAAGCAATAACTTTTTCCTCACTGCTGATGGATACCATCGTATTCAAGTGAGAACCGATATCCTTCCATTTAGCTTCCTCAATCTCATAGACCGGCGTATAGCCATAAGCGCCGGAACTGGTTATATAAAGCAATGTATCAAGCATATTTACTTCCTTATAACCAATCAGCTCATCGCCATCTTTTAAGCCCGTAGACAGATGCTCGCTGGCACTGTAAGAACGCAGTGATACACGTTTTACATAACCATCGCGTGAGATTGTTACCATCACCCTCTCATTCGGTATCATCTGCTGCTTATCGATGACAATTTCCTGGATTTCATTCTCAATTTTAGTCAGACGCGGTGAACCAAAAGCTTTCTTAACTTCCTTTAATTCACGCACAATTTCCTTACGCATCAGCTTTGGATAGGCAAGCATATCGTTTAAAATTTCCATTTCATTAACCAAATGTGAAAATTCATCACGCAGCTCATTGACATCGGTACTTGATAAACGATATAAACGTAAGGTTACAATAGCTTCTGCCTGTTCCTCGGTAAATTCAAAGCGTTCAATAATTCTTTTTTTAGAATCAGCCTTATCCTTAGATGATCGAATCAGTGCGATAATCTCATCCAAAACTGAAACAGCCTTAATCAAACCCTCTAAAATATGACAGCGTTTTTCCATGCGGTCCAATTCAAACTTACAGCGCCGGGTAATTACATCAATTCGATGGTTGATAAAAGCATCCAGCATCTGAGTCAGACCTAACTGCATCGGCCGCTTATTAACAATAGCTACGACGTTATAGTTATAAGAAACCTGCAGATCCGTATTCTTATACAGATAATTTAAAATCAGTTCAGCATTGGCTTCCTTCTTTAAATCAATCGCTACACGCAGACCATTGCGGTCACTCTCATCACGAACATCGATGATGCCGTCAATTTTTTTATTCAGACGAATGTCATCAATCTTGCGGACCAGATTGCATTTGATTACTTCATAAGGAAGTTCCTTCACAATAATCTGCTGGCCGGTTTTTGTCTGATTGATTTCAACCTTGGCGCGGACTACAATTTTACCGCGGCCGGTAGTAAAGGCATCTTTAATACCTTCGATTCCCTGTACGATACCGCCGGTTGGAAAATCTGGGCCCTGAATGTATTCCATCAGTTCATCTAATTCACAATCAGGAACCTGAAGCCGATAGATAGCCGCATCAATTACCTCACCTAAATTGTGCGGAGGGATATTGGTCGCGTAACCGGCGGCAATACCGCTGATACCATTCACTAAAAGGTTGGGATAGCGGGCAGGCAGCACTGTTGGTTCCATGTTGGTATCATCAAAGTTCGGCGTGAACTCTACGGTGTTTTTATCAATATCCTGAAGCAGATACTGGGCTAAGGGCGCTAATCTCGCTTCCGTATAACGCATGGCTGCCGGCGGATCATCATCCATAGAACCATTATTACCATGCATATCGATCAAGGGTTCCCGCGTTTTCCAGTTTTGCGACATACGAACCATGGCGTCATAAACTGAACTGTCGCCGTGCGGATGAAAATTACCGATAACTAAACCCACCGATTTTACTGATTTACGGTAAGGCTTATCATGGGTATTGCCATCGATCTGCATCGTATATAGGATTCGGCGCTGTACCGGTTTTAAACCATCACGGGCATCCGGAAGCGCTCGATCCTGAATAATATATTTTGAATAACGGCCAAAGCGATCACCCATGATCTCTTCAAGCGGCGATATCAAAACATGTGTTTTTTGTTCATCGGCCATTAACGTTTAACCTCCAATGCATAATTATCCTCAAGCGTAAAGCTGACATTCTCCTCAATCCAGTCACGGCGCACATCGGCTTTATCTCCCATCAGCACCGACACCCGGCGTTCCGCAAGCACCGCATCCTCAATGCTTACCTGAATCAATGTGCGGGTTTCCGGACACATCGTTGTATCCCACAGCTGATCGGCATTCATTTCACCAAGACCTTTATAGCGCTGCAAAGTGAAATTCTTCGGGAAAGTTTTACGCAGTGCATTCAACTCCTCATCACTCCATGCATACTGTGTCTGATTGCCTTTGCTTAATTTATATAAAGGCGGCAGTGCGATATAAACCATACCCTTTTCAATCAATTCACGCATATAACGGAAAAAGAAAGTAAGCAGCAAGACTTGAATATGCGCGCCGTCATCATCGGCATCGGTCATGATAATCACTTTGTGATAATTGCTGTCTTCAGCGGAGAAATTGGCTCCCACACCAGCTCCCAGCGCGTGAATAATTGTATTCAATTCTTCATTTTTTTCAATATTGGCAATGCTGGCTTTTTCTGTATTCAGCACCTTACCGCGCAGCGGCAGGATTGCCTGATAGCGGGAATCACGTCCCTGCTTGGCACTGCCGCCGGCAGAATCACCCTCGACCAGATATAACTCTTTTTTACGGGCATCCTTGCTTTGCGCAGCAGCCAGCTTACCAGATAAGATTTTCTCAGACTTACCGCGGCTTTTACCTTTACGCAGATCCTCACGCGCCTTGCGTGCCGCTTCACGCGCCTGAAAAGCCCGTGACATCTTTTTAATCAGCGTAAATGCCAAATCCTTATTTTCTTCAAGAAAATAAGTTAATTTTTCACTGACTAGATTTTCAACCGCTGACTTAGCCTCCGCGGTGCCCAGCTTTCCCTTTGTCTGTCCTTCAAACTGCAGTAAGTTCTCCGGAATCCCCAGTGACAAAATAACCGTCAGCCCCTCGCGGACATCACTGCCCTCAAAATTACGATCCTTTTCCTTTAAAAGACCATAACGGCGGGCATAATCATTAAACACCTTGGTAAAGGCGCTGCGAGCACCTACCTCATGGGTACCGCCATCCTTCGTTCTTACCATATTGACAAAGGAAAACATATTCTCCTGATATTCATCGGTATATTGGAAAGCACAGTCAATCTGAATCTCATTCACCATACCGCTGAAAGATACCGGCTTATGAAAGACTTCCTTATCCTCATGAAGATACTCAATAAAAGCCTCTAAACCATTTTCATAGCAAAAGTCGGCATGCTTGTCCTTGCGCAGATCCGTGACGATCATCCTCAGACCCTTTAATAAGAACGCGTTTTCTCTGGCTCTTTCTTCAATCGTTGAAAAAGAGAAATCCGTCGTTGAGAAAATCGTATCATCAGGCATAAAGCGCACTTTACTTCCCGTCTTATTCGTCTTTCCCAATTCTTTTAATTCAGAGACTTCGCTGCCGCCGTTTTTAAAACTCATGGCATAGATCCTGCCGCCGGTGCAGACTGTCACCTCTACCCACTTACTCAATGCGTTAACAACGCTGGCACCTACGCCATGCAGACCGCCGCTGGTTTTATAACCGCCGCTGGTCGAAAATTTACCGCCCGCATGCAGTACCGTAAAAATAACCTGCAGTGTGGATACGCCGCTGGCATGCATCCCTACCGGCATGCCTCGGCCTTCATCTTCAACTGTCAGTGAACCATCTTTTTCAATGGTGATTTTAATTGTGTTCCCATGTCCGTTCAGTGCTTCATCGATTGCATTATCAACAATTTCCCAAACTAAATGGTGCAGCCCCCGGCTATCCGTTGAACCAATGTACATACCAGGACGCTTACGTACTGCCTCCAGACCATCTAAAATCTGTATACTGGTGGCATCATAAACATTTTCACTCATGGATTCACCTCATTCCATTTGTATAGTATAGCATAAAATGACCTGAATCCAATAATGAAATTTTTCATAATATTCAAAAAAACTTTTTAAAGTTGTACAACCATGATAGAATAGTCAATGAGGTGAAACTATGTTCATTCTTTATATGTTATTTGGCTATTTATTAGGCTCAATTCCATTTGCGTTAGTTATCGGGAAAGTCTTCTATCATACGGATGTACGCAATTATGGCTCAGGCAATCTCGGCGGCACCAATGCCGGCCGTGTACTCGGCAAGAAAGCAGGCATTGCCGTCATTGTATTAGACGCGCTGAAATGCGTACTGGCAATCTATCTTGTCTCACTCTTTGATAAGCAGGCATCGATCTGGTGCGGTCTTGCCGTTTGTATCGGCCACTGTTATCCAGTATTTGCACATTTTAAGGGAGGAAAAGCAGCTGCCAGTATGTTTGGCTTCTTATTTGCGGTTTCATTATTTACCGTTAATAACTTTCTCTGCTTCCTGATTCCCTTTCTCTGTTTCATGATCTGCCTTTATTTTTCAAAGATGGTTTCCTTGTCATCGATGGTCGCATCGCTGACTTCAACGCTCTGTCTGATTTTCTTCAAAGCGGAGACTTCGGTTATCATTGCCTCCCTGCTTATGGCAGTATTAATTATCTATCGTCATCAAGGCAATATTAAAAAGATTTTAAATGGCACAGAAAATAAAGTAAAGTGGTTATAAGAAACTGGCAGCACGACTTCTAATGTCATACTGCCAGTTTTTTTAATGTCTTTCAGGAAATACAAAATCGATCAGCGCCGCATTCAGAAAATCATTAAAGGGCTTCATCAGCCTGCATAGCTTGATCGTCTCGGCAATGAAACGCTCGCGCTCAGCAATCAGCTCATCTTCAATAAAAGCTTCCAGATACCAGCTCTTATACCGCAGATATTCACCGACTTTCGCATCCTCTTCATAACCCTTAGGCAGCTTTTTCAGCTTTGTGCCGCCAACCTTAAAATACTTGCGGAATTCAGAATCATTGATGATTGCCAGAAAAGCATCGGGATTTTGCTGGATATGACTGCGAATCATCGTAGTCGCGTCATTAAAAACATCTGCGAATAAACCGCCGCCGATAAACGACTGATTCTGTGAAGTCAGTGAAATATAATAACCAACCGGTATCGGCAGCTTGCCGCCCGTTGATAAATGCGCGCGGAAGTTTGGATTGTAAAGGCTCTTATCCTTGCTGAAACGGGTATCCCGAACCATCCGATAGGTAAGCTCTTTGGGGTCCATGAAGCTTAATTCCCCTTCATCAAGCCCCTGTAAAAGATCACGAAGCAAATCATAAAAGCACTGCTGAGCAGCTTGATATTCTTTTTTATGTTCATGCATCCATTCCTTATTGTTATGCTGTTTCAGTTCATTGATAAAATTTAATAATTCAGCGGTCTTCATGCTGTCTCTCTCCCCTCATTCATCACTTCATTCAGCTGTCTGCTTTGCAGCAGTTTTTTTAAAAATTCTTTGATTTCAAGATGTGAGCAGAAACGTACTTCCTCACGATAAACATCTGATATTTCATCTAAATCTTCCATATTTTGAATAAAGTTCTCTATCTTAACATGATCACTGTATTCAAGATGCTGCGGATTCAGCCGGTGGGTTTTAATCGCAACGCCCAAACGTTTTTGACAGCTGCAGCTATCCTTATTGACAAGGCCGCAGTATTGTTTAAGAAAATCGCCCACCTTCTTACGTGAACGTGAAAGCCGCTGCCGATAGTTCTCCACACTGATATTCAGGATATCCGCCGCATTCTGACTGTCAAGCTTAAACATCGTTCCCAGTATAAAGATACAGCGGTCTTCTGGCTTCAGGCATTGCAGCATGACGTTAGTACATGACAATTTCAGCTCATCAGCCAATACTTCATGATCAACACCGCATGTATCCTTTTGCGAAGCTTCAATATAACCTGCCTCAATATCCTGCCCCATGATTTCAAAGCTGAGCGGCTGATCGGCAAACATGCTTTTACGGGTAGTCAGCAAGGTATTGACGGCAATCCTATATACCCATGTCGAAAAGGCACTTTCCTGACGGAAAGCAGATAAATTGCACATTACCTTGATTAATATTTCCGAAGCAGCATCCTCCGCATCAGCAACGCTGCCCAGCATTCTTAACGCCAAGGTAAAAATCTGATCCCGAACACTCAGAAGCAATTCCTCAAGTGCGCCGCTGTCACCTTGAATGGCAGCTTGAATTAATTCCTGTTCATTTTTCTTGTCCATGATTCCATCTCCTTTATAAGTTAGACTTCAAAGCAGTCAATTTGTGACATCTTTTTTTTATTTTTTTTGAAATCCTGTTTTAATAAGCATACCATAGCATTTAAACCTTGGCTTCAAAAAAAATGAAAACCCCCATTAAAAAAAGCAGGTTGCCCTGCTAATTGATTAATTCAATCATATTATTTTCAATACAGTGGGATAAAGACAGCGTCTTGGACTCCATCTCAAAGCGCACTGTGATTTTACCCTCGGAAAGATTTGATATGATTCCCTTGCCAAACAGTTTATGCTGAATCTTAGCACCGCGCCGCAGTCTTGCAGCCGGCTTATTCGTCTCCTCAGCAACCTCACTTTCAGCTTCCTTGGAACATAATGTATACATAAAATCTGACATTCTCACCTTGACCTGCGCAGCAGCCTTATAAGCTATCAGCTCTAAATGATTGCCGGCTCTTGACATTAAATACGCAAACAAAGAGATTTCCTGCGGATAATCTGGATGTGCCTTGCCGACAAGCGGGAAGCTTGTATTGATACAATCTAAAAGATAAACATCATCAAAGCTTTGACCAAAGGCATTCTCTGCCGATGTTAAAATCAAAGGTGCTGAAGCGTTAGGATGGATTTTCTTCAATTCATCAAGCCGGGCAAGCAGCATATCCGCTTTCGGATAACGTTTCGCAAGCAGCAGCATCGTGCTGTAAAAATGGATATCCGCAGCCAAACCATTGCGCTTCAGATATGCTGCATAACCGGATTCCTCATGGATAAATTCAAGCAGCCGGTAAGCATTCATATCCTTAGCCATGCGGATAGCTTCTAATGAAGAAATAATTTTTTGCTTCTGAGCATTCCGCATATTGCATTCAAGCATTGCCTGATATACATCAAGCTGCGGATTTACCAACATAATTTCTCTGACTTGTTTTGCCTGATTTGCCGTTAAACCAAAATCCAGCTGCTCATAAACATCCATGAATGCATCAAGATCATGAGCATTCATAAACAAACGCATAATTGACAGCAATTCATGAGCCGTGTCATTCTCCAGCATCAGTGCCATTGAATCATGCAGCTGGAACGGTACCGCCATCTCCAGCAACCGATCAATCAGCAGCAACGCTGTTGATGAATGCCGATAAATCAATGCCGTTTCCTTTTCCGCACTGATATTCTTAAGCAGATAATCCATCATCAGCTCTTTATCGCGAAGTGCCTTAAAAGCGACTACATCCGCCGCTTCATTACCGCTGTTTAATGGCTTCTTAACCAAACGGCTCATACATTCAGCAATCGTTGCCGGTGTATGATAATCAACAGCCGCCTTGATCCATAAAGGATTGTCATAAGTGGTATTAAAAGCATCATAAGCCTGCGGAAATGCGCCCTGAGCGAATCGGAACGTATTATCGCGATTGATGGCAAAGAAAATACTCTGCAGATCAGCAGCCAGCTGTTTAATGAGAAAATGATCCAGAAAAGACAGATTTTCCGCATCATCCAGCATCAGATGCGTCAGTCTGAGATCACATGCCTCTAAGCTGTAAGCCTTACTCGTCAACAGCTGTAAGGATAATGAACGGACATCCATGAGATCTCTGATTTCATTATTTTTCTTTAGTTTCTTTAATGCCTTTACTAAATAAGCAAGATCGATCTGATCAAACATTTTGCCATTGATTTCACTCTCCGGCAGCATCATCGCATCGCATTCAATCAGCTTATCAATTAGTTTAGCCAAGCGTTCACTGCTTAAATGCACACCAAAGGCATCCTTACAGATTTTTTTCACAAAACGATCCATCCGTTTATAAATACGGGCTGATTTAATACCATTTTGTTTTTCATAGCCGAGAACCAGCTTCGCGCAGAGACGATCCAGTGTTGTGATTAGGGGAGCCTTTAGCTCAGGATGCTCATAATTAAACAAACGCTGTGTTTCTTTCACACAGTATTCATTCGCACACAGAATTAAAATTGATTGTGGAATCACCCCTGATTCAATCAAGCGCGCTGCCCTTTCGCGAATCAATGTGCTCTTTCCAGAACCTGTACTTCCCTCAAAAACACAGGCACCTCTATCGTGTACAAGTGCCTGCTGCAATTCATCGTTAAATAATGTCTTCAATCCTCTCAACCTACCTCTACTCTAAAAATGCATACTTTATAATCATACTATATTTTTACTGTATTTGCCAGTAAAACTTTTACTTCAGCCATTGCTGGGTGAAGGCTTCCACCGGTGCCGGGCGGCCGTAATAATAACCCTGAATCAGATTACAGCCAAGCTGAACCAATAATTCAACCTGTTCCTTCATCTCAACACCCTCAGATAATGACGTAATATTCATTTCTGCACAGAAATCGATCACACTCTTTACAACACTCTTGGATACATGATCCTGACAAATGCCGTCCACTAAACTTTTATCAAGCTTCAGCACATTCATATCCACCTCTGTCAGTGAAGCGAGATTTGTATAGTTGGAACCAAAATCATCCAAGGATAACAAAAAGCCCTGTTCACGAATCTGGCGGGTGATGATTCCCATCAATTCCCGATCCAGCATATCTGTGCTCTCAGTAATTTCAATTTCAATCAGTGAATGCTCAATGGCATGCTCATCGACAATTTTCAGCATCTTTTCAAGAATCTTGTCATCAGCAATTGTCAGCCGGGAGAAATTCACAGAAATCGGTATGAGCTTAATACCTTCTTCACGCCATTGATTTAAAATCAAACAGGCTTGTTTCAGGACATATAGATCAAGAACTTCAATGATCCGCTCTCTTTCCAGCAGATAGATAAAATGTCCCGGCGGAATCAGACCATGCTTTTCATGCTGATAACGAACTAATGCCTCAGCACCATAAATCCTGCCGTCAGAGGCATAGACCTTCGGCTGCAGATAAACGACAAAGCTGCCCATCTCTATACTTTTAATCAATTCCTGACGGATATAAGAATAATGCCGGTAATCATCCTTCTCACTATTCTCATAATAATGCTGCTTATTCAAATACATCATTTCATCAGCCTGCCGGGTTAATTCACGGATATTAAAATTGGTCTCACTCCATGCGTAACCCATCGATACTGAAAAGCTCTCATGTGTTTCTATCTGCATTTGTATACTGCGGATTCGCTCACGGAAATCACGGATATCTAAATTCTGCGCGATAACGACAAACTCATCGCCGCCAAGCCGAAACAGATCTCGCTGATTAAAATATTCACTTAAAATTTTAGAAAAGCGCAGAATAGCCAAATCGCCGATATCATGTCCTCTTGAATCATTAATGTGCTTCAGATCATTGATATCACAATAAAGGATACCCAATGATTTCAATTTTACATCATTTAATTGAAGAATATGATCCATATACCGGTTACGGTTATTAAAACCAGTCAAGCCGTCATGATAACCAAGAAATTCAAAATGCTTATGCACATGCTGACGGTCAAGCTCAGCTTCGATGAACGTTACCAATGAGTTAAACAGCGAACGATCAAAACCAGGCCTCAGCATTGGATTAATGATCATAATATAACCGAGAGTCTTGCCCTCTTTATGCAGTTCTACCATCATTAGAGCTGAAACATTATACTTCATGCAAAGCTTTTTTACTTCTGAATCCGTTTTATCAACATTATCAATCATCAGCTTTCCTTTGCTGTCACATGCGGCAAAAAGACACTTGTACGCATTTGCGTCTGCCTTAGAGAAAGCGTTTGCCTCCCCATCATCGTACCATGCATAAGACTTCGTAATTGCAGATGCTTCTGTTTCAAACAGCTGGGCACCAGCCGCCTGATAGTATTCAGCAAGATTTTTCAGCACCTGATGCATTCCCGCATCAAAATCTGTGCATTCAGAAAAAATTTGAATGCATTCCACCAATTTCTCACGGCTTTCCAGTTTCTTGGCAAGCTGTGTACTGACCACCTCTTTTTCAGTGATATCTACAGCAATCTCCATTTTCAGCTTCTTCCCATTTAGCTTAATCATTTTATCTTTTAATATAAAATGCCGCTGCAGATTATCGTTATAATGCTCCCAGACAAGAAATTGCTTTTCATTTAAAATCTTATTAGTACAAAATTCACAAGGGTGCTCCTTCCCCTGCAGAATCTTATAACAAGGCAGCCCTTTATACTCCTTTATCGGGCTATTTTTCAAGCCAGCCCGGTTAATAAAATAGACTTCATATGTATCAGGATCAGTAAGATATACCACATCCTCTAATTCGTCCAGAATTGCCAGTTCGTCCATGAATACAGCCTCCCCCATGTTATTATCATTCTACCATTTCTAAACGCAAAAAAGAATAGGTTTGCCCTATTCTTCATCAATACAGTCCGCAAATTGTGAATTATACAGATCCGCATAGAAGCCTTGCTGCTTCATCAGCTCATCATGACTTCCCTGTTCGATAATATCACCATGATTGATAACCAAAATGCAGTCCGCATTCCGGATCGTGGAAAGCCGGTGAGCAATGACGAAACTTGTACGGTTCATCATCATATTTTTCATTGCTTTTTGAAGCATGATTTCAAGTCTTGTATCAACACTGCTGGTTGCTTCATCAAGAATCAGAATCGGCGGATCAGCAAGAATCGCGCGGGCAATAGTCAGCAGCTGCTTTTCACCGATACTGATATTATTTGCCTCTTCATTTAATACTGTCGCATAGCCGTCCGGCAGCGTTCTAATGAAATGATGTATGTTGGCTACTTTAGCCGCATTCACAACCTCTTCACGGGTTGCATCAAGCCGGCCATAGCGGATATTGTCTTCAATTGTACCGCCGTAAAGCCATGTATCCTGTAAAACCATACCAAAGATGGAACGCAGATCATCGCGCCGCATATCCTTTATATCGACACCATCAACCTTAATGGAACCGCCATTCAATTCATAAAAACGCATCAAAAGATTAATTAATGTCGTTTTACCGGCACCTGTCGGACCGACAATCGCTATCGTCTGACCGCTCTTGACTTCTACATTCAGATCCTTAATCAAGATTTTATCTGGTGTATAGCCAAAGCGTACATGTTCAAAGGAAACATTCCCCTTCAGGCATTCAACACAGAGTGGTGTTTCACTTTCCTTAACCTCTTCCTCAGTATCAAGAATTTCAAAGATACGGGCGAAACCAGCGGCTGCTGCCTGAAGCGTTGATGACAATTGGGAAATTGAATTCAACGGCTCGTTAATCTGCCAGATATAACGGATAAAAGCCTGCAGATTTCCCACTGTGATAGCACCGGAGAGTACATTTAAAGCCCCCATCATCGCCATAATACCAATTCCCAGATAAGTAACCAGTGAGATCAAAGGACTCATCAGTGATGAAATAAATTGTGCCTTAAAGCCTGACTGACAAAGATTGTTATTAATTTTTTCAAATTCTTCAATCGCTGTCTGCTGACGGTTATACAGCTGAATTTCATCGAAGCCGGTATACATTTCAGTAATTGTGCCATTCATCGCACCATAAGCATCCTGCTGACGTTTAAACAAACGCTGTGAAAAGTGTACGATGATACGAGAAATCAGCAAAGAAATCGGTATGATCAGCATTGTACATAATGCCATTGTCGTATTGATTCTAAACATCATTGTCAATGCCAAAATCACTGCCAGAATGCCATTCAATATTTGTGAAAAGCTCTGCTGGAGCGCGTTGGATACCGTATCGACATCATTAGCGATCCGTGACATTAAATCGCCGCTTTCATGAGCATCAAAATAAGCAATCGGCAAATGATGAATTTTCATTTCCACAGCATTACGCAAATCGCGCATCATTTTCTGAATTGCATCCGTCAGCATAAAACCTGACAGAATATTAGAACCCTTTTGAATCAAATACATAATTGCCAAAAGAATGATTGTCTGTAAAACATAAGCAAAATTAACACCGCTTTGAGTACCGGCCTTCATTGCCAGTACATCATTCATTAAAGAGGTAGTGATCCAGCCTTCGACTGAAGGTGTCAGCGCCATTAATACACTGGCAGTTACCAAAAAGACAATAGCACCTAGAAAAAGCCATTTATAAGGAGAAACAAACGGTTTGATCCGCAGGTAAGTCAATTTTATTGATTGTTTCATCGTGCCAATTCCTCCTCGCTGAGCTGAGAAGCCGCAATTTCCTGATAAATCGTACAGTTCTTCAATAGCTCATGATGCGTGCCATGTCCAACAATTTTTCCCTCGTTCAGCACAATGATTTGATCCGCATCCATGATCGTAGAGATACGCTGTGCGACAATCAACGTAATCGCATCTTTTGTTTCTTCTTTCAGATCAGCGCGCAGACGGGCATCGGTTTTAAAATCAAGCGCTGAAAAGCTGTCATCAAAAATATAGATTTCCGGTTTAATCAATAAAGCTCTGGCAATTGATAACCGCTGCTTCTGACCGCCGGATACATTCGTACCGCCCTCGGCAATCGCTTCCTCAAACTGATGCGGCTTCTGAGTAATAAAATCATAGGCCTGTGCAACCTGTGAAGAATGAATTACCTCATCCTCAGGCGCATCCAGACGGCCAAAACGGATATTGCTGCCGATGCTGCCTGAAAACAACAATGCTTTCTGCGGAATAAAACCGATACGCGAACGCAGTGCTTTTAAATCAAAATCACGGATATCAACATCATCGATGCGGATCGAACCGCGGGTGACATCATAAAAACGTGGAATCAGGTTAATCAGTGTTGACTTGCCAGAACCGGTTGAGCCGATAAAAGCCACCGTTTCACCCTTTTCAGCCTTAAAAGAGATATCCTTTAAGACAGCCTCCTCGCCATTTGGATATACGAAATCTACATGATCAAATTCAATTTTACCTTTTATCGGTGTTTCTGTTACCCCATTCTCAGGATTGACTATACTGATGTCAGTATCAAAAACAGCCTGAATACGGCTTGCGGATACGGCAGCTCTTGGATACATGATAAATACTGTACAGAAAAGCATCATTGAAAACATCGCATGGAAACAATATTCAAGGAAAGCCGTCAGCTGACCGACACTGAGTGTACCAACATTAATCATATTAGCTGATAGCCAGAAAATAATCAGAATGACCGCATTCAGCATTAAAAAGAACAAAGGCTGTGTAATCGTCATCAGCTTAAACAGCTTTCTTGATGTATTCGTATAATCTTCATTAGTCTGTGCAAACCGCTGCATTTCAAATTCATCGTTTCTAAACGCGCGGATGACACGAATGCCGGTAAGGTTTTCACGGGTTACCTGATTCAGCTTATCAAGGCCTTTTTGCTGACGGGTTGATAGCGGATCGGCTTTTTTCGCAACAATATAAACACCGGCTACAATAAATGGAACCGAAGCCGCCAACACTAACGAGAGCGGCAGTGAATTCTGAATCGTCAGCACCATGGATACGATAAACATAACCGGTGTCAGCAAAGCTGTTCTCAGCAATACATTTACGAATAATTGTATCTGAAACGCATCATTATTTGTTCGGGTTATCATACTGGATACTCCAAACTTATTGAATTCCGCATGGGAAAACTGCTGAACGCGTCTAAAGATATCTGAGCGGATATCACGGGTTATGTTGATTGAGATGCGGGCGCTGCAATAACCGAGACAAATCGTTCCAAATACACCCAAAACAGCAATCAGCAGTATCACCAGTGTGCGCTCTTTTATAAACTGAGGATCCTGATTGGCAATTCCCTGATCGATCATCTGTGCAACTATCGTTGGGATGCCAAGCTCTACCAGCGCAAAACCAAACACTGACAAGAAATCAAAAAGCAGAAGCTTTTTATAACGTTTTAAATACTTTAAGATCAGCTTCATAAGTTACTCCTTTAAAAAGAAGGAAGAAGCGCGCTTCTCCCTTTTCATTCATTTTGAATTCTAACACACAGCTCTCTTAAAGTCAATGCGGGGTCTGCCTGTCAGCTTATTCCTTATTCCTCATCACCGCATCCATTTCAGCCTGTGTGATCATGCCTTCCTTCACCATCGCACTCAGCACTGCCTTCTGCTTATATATCGTTTTCATCGTTAAATTACTTAACTGCAAATAAGCCGGTGACTGCGGAATACCAGCAAGTGTAGATGCCTGATCTAAATCAAGCTCTGCTGGTGATACACCATAATAATTATATGCTGCGTCATAAATGCCGAAATTATTGTCCCCATAGTTAATGATATTAATATAAAGCTCTAAAATCGTATCCTTATCATAACGGCTTTCCAAATCATGCACAACAAATAATTCAGAAAACTTTCTGATTAAAGAGGGTTCATAACCAAAATACATATTCTTAGCCAGCTGCTGCGTAATCGTAGAACCGCCGCTGTTTATTTGCTGAGTAAAAATAAGGTCCTTGGCAATTCGCAGCCACGCGATGAAATCAACACCGTGATGTTCATAAAAACGCCTGTCTTCAATAGCAACCGTCGCATCTTTCAAATAATCGGAAACCTGCTTTAATGATACATAATTTTCATCCGCCTGGATTTGTGCAACCTTATCCTCAATACTGATTGATTGTATTGCTGTTTTATACTGAAAATAACCTAAAGTAGTAAAAATCAGCACCACCGCCAAGATCAAACAAAGAATAAACCGTATTAACTTCTTAATCATAATTTCAAAAAAACACAGCTAAGGCTGTGTTATTTGTTCGCATTCATCGATTTCATGATCTGTTTGATCTGTGCCTCAGATGGTTTACGTCCCATTTGTAAAAACATTGCACGAATCATTTTCTCATTGATTGGCGGATTTTCTCTCAATTCTTTTTCAAACTTCTTCTTGGTGAAATAGAACCCTAATGCTCCACCAATAATAAGACCCAAAAGCGTATATAATATAGACTCCAACATAGGTATACTGCCTCCTAACATCATAACCTATTTTACACGATTTTCACCGCTTTGACAATACCCCCAGCCAGTGAACACCTTGATTTTCATCAATGACACACCAACATCTTTCATATCGAAGCAGATATTCAAGAAATGGATTATCATCTAAGGTATTGGTGATCAGCAGATCTTCATATACCGTTAATGAATAATTTTTTCTGAGATATTCATTGCGTAAATAAAGTGTATCTGCCTCTGTACAGATACACTGATCCTCAAAGAATGAACTGCAGCCAGCTAAAATTGTTTCAAAATCATGAAAGCGAAAGAACGCCTGCTTCTGATTGCGGTCAGCATTGGCCAGCGTATGCAGCAGCACTTTATCATTTCCCTTAAATATTTTTGCGGAATCATTAATACACGCAATTAATTGAATACTCATTCTGATCACCCACTCCTTATTTTAGTGGAAACCAAGAGCGGATTTTGTCGAAAAACGACTTAAAATTTTTCAATTGTGACAATTTTACCTAATTTTTTTAACTCTTCACCCATTTTTTCAATGACCTTAATCTTCTGACTGAGTGAAATCGGCGAATAATTGATTGAAGCATGGGCAATATTATCGGCGGTTCCTAAAAGGAAGTGAACCGCTGTGCAGTCGCATAAAAGTGTATGGGCCAATAAGAAAGCTCCATCGTTACGGTCTGCTTCGATAAATTGCTCATAATAATCTCTTGATTTTGCACATTCCTCAAGATACTGCAGTGCCTTGCCAATCGTCAATGCACCCTCAGTAACCAAATCAATTCCCTTGATTCTGGCAATCGGCGGTACATCACCGGTAAAGCTAAGCAGATCATCCATTTTGATTTCTTCATGGAGATAACGTGAAATGATCTGTGAAGTCGTGCCGCCGCAGACAATTTTCTTGCCGGTAGCGCTCATTAGTTTACGAGCTACAACCTCATCATCTTCTTTATTTACCGGCGGGCCAACCATCATCATTGTTTCTTTTGGCTCAAGAATATGCGCAACCGCTACCGTGGAATCATCTCCCGGCAGTCCCTGATACAGATCATTAACCGCATGCAGCAGATTCCAAGTCGTCGTTCTGGCATTATCGTTATAATGCTGCATCGTTAAAAGATGCTGAGTGATTTCTTTCTTATCCCAGCCAAAATTCAATATTGAACCAACCCCGGCATGAACGATGCCATCAGAAAATAAAATCAATCGATCTCCGGGTTCAACCATAAAATGCGCTTCCCGAACCTTCTTCTCTGAATGCACATGAATTTCTCTTTCAAAAGTACCAGCCCGGCTGCCCTGCAGAAAAATCACATCAGGACTGTCATACTCTGCCAAATAAACACGGCCGTCATAAAAAATCTGGACGATGATAAAGGTCGAATAGGCAACCCCGCGTTCACGGCACACCGGCAGCGTAGCCGTGATTGTCTGAATCGCTTCTTCAATTGTTGTTCCTTCCGCAACCATCGTTGATAAGATTTCAGAAGTAAGCGTCGCTAATATATTTGCTTTTACCCCACTGCCAAGACCATCGGCAAGCACTAAAATGCAGGAATCCGCGTTGCGGACAATTTTCACCCGATCACCGCATAATTCCTCATACTTCTTATTTAAAGAAGCGGTATATGTCTCAACATGGATATTCATCACTCAGACTCTCCCTCAATCGTCTTATTAAGGTTAGTCAATACGACCTTTGTCTCAGCGGTAGTCTCACCAAGCAGTGAAGCGATTTCCTGAACAACACGCATCTGTTTATCAATAACCTTTTGCGTGGAGGCAATCGTATCACGGCGCAGCTGTTTCAGTTTTTCTTCCTGCTGCATCTTTTCAGTCAGATCCATCAAAATGATAAAGCTGGCATTTTCTTCCTTAACCGGAATAACAGCATGCTCAATCACCTTACCGGCATCGGGATATTCCTCAATAAAATATTTAACCCCATCTAAATGATCCAGCACATCACTAATCTGTCCAGATGGCAGGATGGATTGAATATCAAATCCCTTAACACTGAAATTCTGCAGTTTTAAAAGCTTAATCGCCGAAGGGTTAATCTCTTTTACTTTCCGGAAAGCATCAAGCACAATAATACCATTCGGTGTATGTTCAATAATTAAATTAGAAATAGATTCTGCATTCTCTAAAGCGTATGGCAGACAATGCTTCGGATCACTCTTGCCAAGCAAGACCGCAATTGCCTTTTCACGGCATGTATCATATCCGCAGGCACCGCAGTTGAGCTGTCTTGAATAATCCGCCTTGCCCATCGACTGCAGAACTTCATCAATTGCCGCTTCACTGAATTCAGGCTGATCAACATGATCATCCTGCCATTTAGCACTCACCGGCAGCGAGCAGTCCTGATAATCGATTTTCCCAGCTTCCTCAGCCTTTAAAATACGCGTTTGAGCCAGCCATTCATTTTCCTTGTAAGCATATAAATACGGGCCGCCCAGACAGCCGCCCAAGCAGGCATTCATCTCAAAAAAGAATCCTTTAAGATGACCGTTTTCAATTGATTGAAGCGCCGTCTGACAGCGTTCTATACCTTCTACGGCTAATCGCTTATAGCCGCTGAAATTATCAATCGTCTTAATAATACCGCCGCTGATTGGATAAAGCCGGGCAATATTTTCCTGCGGCTCAATAGCTTCTTCATCATAAAGCTCAGTATCAAGCAGCCATTCATCCATTTCCGGCATACTGATCACTGCGTCAACACTGCCGGTAAAGCGTTCATCCAAGGCTTCATTCTGCTTAGCCACACATGGACTCAAAAAAACCACTTTCGCATTCGGATATTTTTCCTTAAGCATTCTGCCGTGAATAATCATCGGTGACGCGATGGGACTCAGCTGACTGATCAATGATGGATATTTTGTCTCAATCAGCCTGACAATCACCGGACAGCACGTTTCAATAATATTCGTCATCGACTGCTCACGCATCAAACCGACATATTGTGACGATACTACCGCAGCTCCCTGCGCGGTTTCTTCAACCGCACTAAAACCCACCTCAAGCAGCGCCTGCTTCAGCTTACTGAAATTAGGCCATACAATTGGATAAGACGGCGCTACTGAGATAACAACTTCTTCCTTAGCCTTAAGCCATGCTCTCACACGCTCAAGATCACTGCGCACCTCTTTTGCACTTTGCGGACAGAACAAGTAACAGCGGCCGCATGATAAGCATTCTTCTTCAATGATTTCCGGGCTGCCGCTTTCAAAAGTAATTGCCTTAGTCGGACAGTTACGGACGCATTTAAGACAGCTTTTACAATTATTTTCCTTTAATGCGATGATTTTACTCATAACAATTCCTTTAATTCAGGTTCAAGCAGATCTACCACATTATAAAGCGTAGCACCCTCAAGAATCTTGCCATTCACTTTAATACCCAGACCTTTCGTACACTGTCCCATACAGAAAGCGCCCTTAAGCTGTACCTTTTCCTCTAAATGATGTTCAGCGATATAATTCTTCAACAACTCTACGACTTCATTACTTCCCTTCACGAAACAACTGCTTCCAATACAAATTTCAATTGTTACCATAACTGTTTCCTCTTTCCTTAGATTATTTATGAAGATTAATTTTAGAGAAATCAAATGTTTCCAGTGTTGCTTTAATCGGTTTATCTTTGATTGCGGCATTTTCTTTAGTCATGCGCTGTTTTACTTTCATTGGATTTTCAATCGTTGCCGGTCCGCAGACACAGCCGCCCGGACAGCACATACCCTCAAGAATATCAGCGTTAAAACGCCCTACTTTCATCATCAGCAGATTCTTTTTGCATTCTGCGGCACCATCGGCATAAAGTGAGGTAATCGCATCCTCATCAGCACATTCCTTGGCCGCCTGAGCAACCGCCTTGCTGACACCGCCGCCAATGGCAAAGCCGCGGCCATGAGCGCTTGGTTCATCACCTTCACGCGGTTCAACACCTTCAACATCAATATGCTGAGCCGTCAGCATTGCTGCCAGCTCTTCAAAAGTAAGTACATAATCAACCACTGAGAAGTCTTCCATCGCTTCCTGTTTTTTCGCAACACACGGACCGATAAAGACTACTTTTGTATCCTTGACTGACTTGATATAACGAGCGATTGCTTCCATCGGTGATACCATCTTGCTGACATTCTTTTCATAGATTGTCGGGAAATGCAGTCTGGCCATATTCACAAAAGCCGGACAGCATGAAGTTGTCATCTGTACGCCTTCTGCCTTGTGATGCAGCAGATCCTGTTTTTCATACCAGGCAACCGCATCAGCACCGCTGGCAGCCTCATATACCTCATCAAAGCCAAGCAGCCGAATTGCCTGCTTGATCTGCGGCAATGTTGCATTATCCATCTGACCTTGAATCGCCGGAGCAATAATGGCCGTCATAGAAGCCTTGTCACGAAGCTGTTCAACTACCGGCACCATTTGGCTCATATCTTCAATGGCTCCGAATGGACAAACTGACTGACAGGCGCCGCAGTTGATGCACTTACCTTCATCAATCTTGGCAATATTATACTCATCCATTGAGATAGCATCTACCGGACAGCTCTTACGGCACGGTCTTTGCGTCTCAACGATTGCGTGGAATGGGCAGGCATTAACACAAGCGCCGCATTCCTTACATTTATCATAATCGATATAGGCAGAATCAGATCCCATCCTCATCGCATCAAAACGACAGGAAGCCAGACAGCTCTTAGCCATACATTTACGGCAGTTATCAGTAACACATATTTTATGAATCGTACAGCCGTCACATGCCGCTTCCAGCACTCTGACAATCTGCTTTGGATTATGCGGCTGATTGCTTACAATCGGTGTTTTGCCAGCTGCCATTCTGGTTCTTTCACGAATGATTTCCCTTTCCTTATAGACACAGCATCGAAATGAAGCCTGACTGGTAGGAATCAGCAGCATAGCTAATTCATCGGGTGTTGATTCACTTAGCCTTCCTTCGAAAGTACGGCGTGCAACTTCTCTTAATACATCAAATTTGAATTGTCTCGCTTCATGTGTAAATAAGCTCATAATTTTCTCTCCCTTTTTTAATTGTCAAATTCTTCACATAGTGGATGAATTCAGACTATACGAAAAACATAACATGAGTTTTCATGTCAATTATATCACATGTTTATCCGCATTAAAACGCTTCTATCTTAAGAAAATGATTTCCTGCATAAAAATTTTAAGAAATTATCCATCCTGATAAACAAGACAGACATCCGCATCATAAATCCCGCATCTGCTTATAATAAATAGTTCAGACAAAAGAAAAAGACTGCCTTACGCAGCCTTGTGTTCTTATAACGTACCTGATTCTTTCACTGAAGCAATCAAGCTGGACAAATTCTGAATTTCACTTGGAATAATCAGCTTCGTAGCCTGTCCGTCAGCTACCTTCTGCAGTGCTTCTAAACTCTTAAGCTTCAAGACTTCATCAGAAATCGTTGCCGCACTCAATACATTTAATGAATCAGCCAACGCCTTCTGAACTAATTCAATTGCCTCAGCCTCACCTTGCGCTTCACGAATCTTCTGTTCCTTAACCGCTTCCGCTCTCAGAATCGCTGATTCCTTTTCACCTTCAGCAATTAAGATTTCACTTGTCTTACGGCCTTCAGCCTGCAGTATTGCTTCACGGCGTTCACGTTCAGCCTTCATCTGTTTCTCCATCGCATCCTGAATTTCACGCGGCGGCAGAATATTCTTCAGCTCTACACGGTTAACCTTAATTCCCCATTTATCAGTTGCTTCATCAAGAATCGCACGCATCTGAGTATTAATTAAATCACGGGAAGTCAATGTGCCATCAAGATCCAAATCACCAATGATGTTACGCAGAGTTGTCGCTGTTAAATTCTCAACAGCCATCATTGGATTGTTGACACCATAAGCATATAGCTTCGGATCAGTAACCTGGAAATAAACAACAGTATCGATCTGCATCGTAACGTTATCCTTAGTGATAACTGGCTGCGGATCAAAATCAACTACATGCTCCTTCAATGAAATCGTAGTTGCTACACGTTCCATAAATGGCAGCAGGAAATGAACCCCTGTACCCCATGTTGTCTGATAAGCCCCTAAGCGTTCTACAACAACAGCCTGACTTTGATTAACAATCCGCACATGGAATGCCAGGAAAGCAATAATAAACAGCAAAAATAATCCTATAACGATCCAAAACATAATTTTTTCTCCTTTTTTATTAAGCCATCTTCACAAGGCACTTAACACCTTCGATGGATTGAACGATAACTTTCTCACCAGTTTTAAAACAGTGTCCGTCAATGCTCTTAGCAGCCCAGTCCATATTATTGACCAAAATTCTGCCTTCAAGCGTTAATGGATCAAATTCTTTTGTTACTAATGCCAGCTGACCGATGTTGCTTTCTGTATTGGTCGCAACAAACTTGCCGCTCATAAATTTCTTAAGCAATGGTCTTAATGCAATCAGTGTCAATAAAGAAACAATGATAAAAATAATTATCTGATGATCAAATGACACATCGAACAGTGAAACCAGTAATGAACAGGCGCTGCCAACCACAAACCATACAGCTACCAGCTGCTGTGTAATAGCTTCAATTAAGATGAATGCGATACACGCAATGATCCAGAATATTAAAGTTGGTTCCATAATGTCCTCCTTTACATGTCTTATTATAACATTTTCACAATAAATGTATAGCTCTATGACTAATCTGTAAGACTATTCATTCATCATATATGATTGCTGTATATCTTTAAATCAGCTATAATGAATTTAATGAAAAAGGGAGAAGTTTATGAAGCATATATTTATCATTAACCCTACTGCCGGCAAAAGTGATCAGACAAAGCATATCGCAGCGATGGTCAACAAAATATTCATTGAAGAAGCCGTTGAGGGTACCTATCGCATTGAAGTGACAAAAGGCGTTCATGACGCTACCGATATTGCCAGGCACTATGCCATGAGCAATGAGCCGGTAAGAATTTACAGCTGCGGCGGTGACGGCACGCTGAATGAGATTGTCAACGGCATCGTTCATCATGAAAATGTTGAACTAGCACCGGTTCCCATCGGCAGCGGCAATGATTTTGTGAAAAGCTTCGGCAGTCAGGCTATGGATGCTTTCCTTAATCTGAAAGAATTAATTAAAGCACCGGCCCGCAAGATTGATCTGCTTGAGGTGAATGGTCATTTCAGCATCAATGTGATTAATATTGGTCTTGATTCAAGTATTGCCCAGAATATGGTACGTTTTAAACGGCTGCCTTTTATCAGCGGTGCCAAGGCTTATGATATTTCTGTATTTTATTGCTTCTTAACATCTATTAAGAATCATTTTGAATTGATTGCTGACGGCATTCGGCTGCCGCATAAGAACTATACCTTCGCGGTCATGGCAAACGGCCAATATTACGGCGGCAGCTATCGGGCAGCCCCATGTTCAGACATGCAGGACGGACTGATCGATTTAGTATTGATTCCCTCGGTATCAAGGCTTAAAATTCTGCAGCTGATGAATGTCTACAAACGCGGTGAGCATCTTCAAAAGCAATATCAAAAGATTGTCCATTACCGTCAATGCCATGAGGTACAGGTAGAAGCTGAGCATGAGATCAACGTCTGTATCGACGGTGAAATCAAACAATTAAAAAACCCTAAAATCATTGTCCACCAACAGCATCTGAAGCTGATTGTGCCATCCTTAGAAAATAAAACGCTGTAAGCATCAGCTTTGAGCGTTTTTTTCATATTCAAGATAAGGTGAATACATCATCATCGCATGGTTAGAAAGCAGAAATTCTTCATGAAGCAGCTGCCCATCAAGGTCATAAACTTGACGGTACAGCTCATTATGCCGGCTGTATCCCCATGTTTCAGCTTTCATCTCATGATTTTTCTCGATAATTTTATAGCTGACATCAAGGGGTGCCAAAGCACGCCATGAACCGATCAGCATCGTTTCTCCAACCTCTACATTTAATTGATAATCCTGATCCGTATCGTTGCGGATCATCAAATCACCATGCGGGTAGAAACAGGTAGCACCGCTGCCAAAGGGCTGCGTGCGGTTGGCATCCGGAAATACATCGTAGCCATGGCGATGCCGTTCAATAATTGTCAAAGGTGTATGAATGCTCATCCAGAAAATCAGATTAGAAAGCTGACATAAACCGCCGCCGATGCCGTAACAAAAATGTCCATGATCCAAAATCATGCCATCTACATATCCCTTACGCCTTGTCGGCTTGCCGATCAGCTGCCAGTAACTGAATACCTCATGCGGATGAATCACAATGCCGTTGATCTTTTTGACCGCTAATTTTAAATTAATAATTTTATTATATTGATATTGCATCTCAACATCTTTCAGCTTGCGCAGCAGCGGTGTCTGATGCTTAAAAATCACATAAGGCAGCGGCTTTTGAAACTCATGCGCAAACTGCTTTTTCATCCTTACCCACAGCAGCCGTCTTTTCATCCCATAATAGACCATCCCTGCTTTGGCTCTCAGCATTGAGCGCTGCAAGGGTTTGGTTAATTGCTTCTCCATAATGATTCTCCCTTTTGTAATATTCTATCATAAATCACGATATTAACTCAAACATTAAGAAAAAACGATAATCACTATCGATTACCGTTTCTTTAATTTATGCTATTCAATAGCTGCTTTCAATACAGCCTCAATAGCCGCAATACTTGGTACACCTTCATGGAGTTTCTGATCATCTACAAAAAATGTCGGAACATACCAATAATCGTAGCCCTTTGTTTTTTCTTCTTCTTTCTGCTCATCAATCACTTCAATTTCAACATCCCGATATTCAGGATGTTCCTTTTTAAGCTCATCAAGCATTTCAAAAGCTTTCTTACAATGCGGGCATGTAGATAACATCATCATTTTTACGTGTTTCATTGAATCACCTCAATGATAGTGTACCACTTTTACTGCTAACTGCCCATTTTATTGACTTGATTAACGATTTCATCCCAAGTGGCCCGGCCGATCTTGCCGTCAATTGCCATATTATTCAAATATTGGAACTGCTGAACCGCAATTCTTGTAGCGTTGCCAAAAGCACCATCAACAGTAACCGGACGCAGACATGGATTCACCGATGCGATGCTGTTAATATATTCCTGCATCTTAAATACATCGATTCCCGTATTACCGCTTGTCAGATAATAAGAACTGCTGGCTACTGGAATATTAGTTGTAACCCCTAATAATTTTAAGGTTTCCATGATTGTATCCCAAGTATTGCTGCCGATGATGCCATCTGGATTTAAACGGGCAAACACTTGAAATTCTTTAACTGCGGTAGCCGTTTTCGTGCCGTAAATGCCATCCTCGCTCTGAGCGGTACGGATATAACCGGCACGCTGAAACATATTCAAATAAGCCTGCATCTTATTAACGGCAATGCCGCGGTCGCCCTGCTTCAAGATATAACGTGTGTACATAATAAATCTCTCCTTTCAAGCTATCTTATGAAAGAAGAGACACAATGTATAGGCTAGAGATATTTCTTATCAAAATTCATATCCGCTTCACTTAAATATTTACCGCTGGCTTCTGACTGCAGGACATAAAAGCGATCCTTGCTGCGGCCATAGGTAAACCAGAAAGAAAGCACTGAGAAACAGACCCATTCAATGATTGCCGCACCAATACTCAGCTTTAAAAAGAAAAATGAAATCAAAAAAGCTAAGGAGCCGAAACAGATGCTGATATAAATAAGCTGACGCTTAATATGTTTATATTTATCTTTCATAAAGGCAATCTTTTGCTGAATAAAAGTTTCCATTTCTGTATCCATAATAAAATTAGTAAATATGAGTTCTGACCGTCTTTTCTTAGGCTTCAGCTGATTCATGCACCAGATTTCATTTGCCCGCAGACAACAATAGGTTGCCGCGTTTTTATTGCCTTCTTCCTGATATAATACACCTAAAAGCCACATTAAAGTACAGTATTCCTCATCATCTGTTACCCCCTTCGCTAGCTCAATGCTTACTTCATCACGGCTGAGCAAATGGTTAATCAGATATTTATTTTTTAATTCTTTTATGGATTCACGCATAGAATTTCCTCACTTTTGATAAATAGCAACAATCGTTTTAATACAAAAATAAGCCAATAGATTCAAAATCAGCAGATAGAGTATAAGAATGCTCTGCGTTTCTGCCCCCGGCAATGCCGCCAGCAATGTAATCAGCAGGCTGAACCATAAAGGCTGAGCCATCCACGCGCACAAGCCGCCCTGAAGCAATACCAGAATGCAGCTCAGCGCTAAAACCAAACCGCTTCTTGGCAGCAGACAAAGGCATGCCTGAAGCAGTGAAGGAAGCAGAATCAACAGCTTCTTAATCATTATAACACCTTGGTTGTCCAGTCTTCAACATTCAACACTTCATCGACGATATCTTCATAAAATTCCGGATCATGTGATACTAAAATCACGCTGCCGCGGTATTCTCTGATGGCCTTTTTAAGCTCATCCTTAGCTTCCACATCTAAGTGATTCGTCGGTTCATCCAGTACCAGTACATTGGTTTCCTGATTCAGAATCCTGCATAATCTGACCTTTGCGTTTTCACCGCCGGATAAAACCATCATGCTGGTTTCAATATGATCTGTTGTAAGGCCGCATTTTGCAAGCGCTGAGCGTACCTCATTATTTGTCCAGCCCGGAAAGCAATCCCATATTTCCTGTAAAGCTGTTTTAGTATTATTTACCGCTTCCTGTTCAAAATAACCAATTTCAAGATATGGATCAGTTTCCACTTCACCGCTGTACGGCTGAAGCAAGCCAGTTAATGTCTTTAACAGCGTTGACTTACCAAGGCCATTCACTCCCTTGATTGCAATCTTGCGGTTGCGTTCAAATTCCATATTGATCGGACGAGTCAATGGCTCATCATAGCCAATTACCAGATCATTAAGCTTAAACAGAACCTTGCCCGGTGTTCTGGCAGTTAAAAAAGTAAACTCCGGTTTAATTTTTATCTTTGGTTTTGACAGAAGATCCATCTTATCGAGTTTCTTCTGCCTAGAAGCTGCCATATTACGTGTTGCAACTCTTGCTTTATTGCGCTGGATGAAATCCTGAAGCTCATCAATTTCCTTCTGCTGACGATTATAAGCCGCCTCCATCTGACGGCGCTTCATCGCCAGCCCCTCTTCAAACTTCTGATAATCGCCGACATATCGCGTCAGTGTGCAATTTTCTACATGATAAATAATATTAACTACATCATTCAAAAAAGGCACATCATGACTGACCAAAATAAAAGCATTCTCGTAATTTTGAAGATAATTCGTCAGCCATCGTATATGCTCCTCATCCAGATAGTTGGTCGGTTCATCAAGAATCAGAATCATTGGATTCTCCAATAATAATTTACATAATAAAACCTTAGTGCGCTGACCCCCGGATAGCTCTGAAACATCCCGATCCAAGCCTAAATCAAGCAAACCAAGCCCGCTGGCTGCTTCATTAATTTTCGCATCAATCATATAAAAGCCATTATGATCCAGCATTTCCTGTATAATGCCGACTTCATCCATGTAGCGGCTACACTCATCCTCACTGCACTCACCCATTTTTTCATACATCTCAATCATTTCAGCTTCTAATTTAAACAGATAGGCAAAGGCGTCTTGTAAAACCATCCGAATCGTCTTACCTTTTTCCAATACTGTATGCTGATCAAGATAACCGGTTGTGATACGGTTGCACCATTCAACCTTTCCCTGTTCTGGTTCCAATTTACCGCAAATGATATTCAGAAAGGTTGATTTTCCCTCACCATTAGCGCCTACCAGCCCCACATGCTCGCCTTTTAATAGACGAAAGGAAACATTTTCTAATATGCTCCGTCCGCCAAAGCTGTGGCTGATATTTTCAACAGTTAAAATACTCATACGTCCTCCTGCTAATAAAATAACTGCCGAAGCAGTTATTTAGTTATTTGAATTAATGTCATGTAGAATTTTTTCAATCTTATTGCCTTTTTCAAGCGAATTATCAAGCTGAAAAATCAATTCCGGTGTTTTGCGGATCGTCAGCCTTTTGGCTAATTCACTGCGGATAAACCCCTTTGATTGATTTAATGCCTTCAAACCAGCTTCTTTGCGGGCATCCTGTCCTAAAAAAGAAACAAAGATTTTCGCATAAGACATATCTGAAGTCACATCAACATCAGTGATCGTCACAAAACCAATCTTAGGATTTTTCAGTTCAAATTGAATAATTTCACTGACTTCTTTTTGGATAATATTATCCATCTTATCCTTTTTTAATCCCATATTAAGCAACCTCTACCTGCTGATCTTCATAAGCTTCAAAAATGTCGCCTTCTTTGATGTCATTGAAATTTTCAATGGTACAGCCGCACTCATAGCCTGACTGAACTTCCTTCGCATCATTTTGGAAACGTTTTAAAGAAGCCAGCTTACCGGTATAGATAACGATGCCATCACGGATCAGACGAATCTTACATTCTTTCTTTAAGCAGCCATCAGTAACCATACAGCCGGCAATCGTACCGATTTTTGAAACCTTATATGTCTGACGTACTTCAGCCTGACCGATAACAACTTCTTCATAAACCGGCGCCAGCATACCCTTCATGGCCAATTCCATTTCTTCCAATGCTTTATAGATAATGTTATGCAGACGGATTTCAACTTTTTCCTCTTCCGCTTTCTTACGAACATTAGCGCTTGGACGAACGTTAAAACCAATAACGATAGCATTTGAAGCACTGGCTAATACAACATCACTCTCGGTGATCGCACCGGCGGTAGAACGGATTACATTTACCCGTACACCCTGAACATCCAGTTTTTCCAGTGAAGCTTTAACCGCTTCCGCAGAACCCTGAACATCTGCCTTAACGATAACATTGATTTCCTGAATATTACCCTCTTCAATCTGACGGGCAAGATCATCAAGCGTTAAGGCGCTGGATGAATTACGTTCAGCATCAATTCTTACTTGATTTCTAGTTTCCGCGATCTGTCTTGCCTTCTTTTCCGAATCAAAGACACGGAAAACATCACCGGCAACCGGCACATCATTTAAACCGATTATTTCAACCGGTGAAGAAGGTCCAGCCGACTTGATTTCACGGCCATGGTCATCAACCATTTTACGTACTCGTCCATAGCATGAACCAACAACCAATACATCACCTGATTTTAAGGTACCCTTTTGAACAAGCAGACTGACAACCGGTCCGCGGCCCTTGTCTAATTTTGCTTCAATAACTGTACCCGTAGCTAAACGGTTCGGATTGGCACGGAAGTTTTCAACCTCAGCAAGAATCTGAATGGATTCCAGCAGTTCAGGAACGCCCTGACCAAATTTAGCGCTGATTGGGCAGAACATCGTATCGCCGCCCCATTCCTCAGGCATTAAACCTAAATCAGACATTTCTCCCATGATGCGGTCTGTATTCACATCCGGCTTATCAATCTTGTTGACAGCCACGATAACCGGCGCACCCGCTGCCTTCGCATGATCGACGGCTTCCTTTGTCTGCGGCATAACACCGTCATCAGCAGCTACGACAATAACGACGATATCCGTAACCTGCGCACCGCGTGCACGCATGGCAGTAAATGCCTCATGTCCCGGCGTATCTAAGAAAGTGATCTTTTTACCTTTGACATTCACCTGATAAGCACCAATGTGCTGAGTGATACCGCCAAATTCACCTTCAGTAACTCTTGATTTACGAATGGTATCCAATAAGGTTGTTTTACCATGGTCAACATGTCCCATGATTGTAACCACCGGCGGACGTGATTCCAATGTAGACTCATCATCTTCATTTTCTTTTAATTCTTCTTCAAGATTAGTTTCTTCAATAATATTTTCTTTCGTACATTCTACATTAAATTCCATACAAAGCAATTCAATCGTTTCATCATCCAATGTGGAGTTAATGGTAACCATATTTCCCAGCATGAATAATACCTTGATCAATTCACTCGCATTGCGGTGCAGCTTCTCAGCTAGTTCACCTACCGTCAATACGCCGGAATACGTAATTGCCTTAACCTCTATCCGTTCTTTCTTTGGAGTAAAGTTATTATTCCGGTTGTTATTCTTTCTATTTCTGTTATTTGTCTGTCTTGCCATTATATCACCTAGCCTTTCAAGCAAGTATGAAGATTCTTCGCAAAACCCTCGTCAGCAACGGCAATGACTTTCCGATTGAAAGTACCCATTGCCTGATTCAGTTCTGCCGATGTCTCGACAAAATCAAATTCCACGTTATAGTATGTGCATTTATCTACATATTTCTTCTTTGTATTCTCACTGGCATCCGACGCAATCAGCACGAGCTTAGCACTGCCATTTTGAATACTGGTGAGAACCCCTTCACCGCTGATTACCTTGCGCGCCCTGGCCGCTAAGCCAAGCAAACCCATTGTCTTATTGTTCATTGCTCACCAATGCTGTCAGCTGTTCATAGATTGCATCAGGAATTTCACATTCCAATGCCCGGGCCAGCGCTTTTTTCTTTTTAGCCAGCTCGATGGCAGCCAGATCCTTTTTCAGATAAGCACCGCGGCCATTAGTGCGGCCCGTGCTGTCAATAACGACCTGCTGTTCAGGTGTGCGCACAACGCGGATCAATTCTTTCTTAGGCAGCTGTTCCTGGGTTACGACACATTTACGCATCGGAATTTTCTTCATGAACATCCCTCCTATTCTTCGTAATATTCATCAAATTCATCAAAGTCGATTTCATCATTGATCCAATCGTTCGCTTTTTCTTCGGCTTCACGTTTGGCGATTTCTTCAAGCTCTTCTTCAGAATAAATCGGCTTCAATTCATAATCCTTCTTCAGATCAAAAGTCGGCTTGCGGCGTTTTTCTTCTTCGTCGCTTTCCTTCTTCCATCTAGGCTTCGCAGCTGCTGTTGGTTTGGCAGCCGGCGCACCAGCAATCTGTTCAAACTTCGAAACATATTCCTGTTTTTCCTTGATATTCAAGCCTTCTGCGCGCTGTTTTTCCTTAGCGATGCGGGCGGCTCTTTCAAGATCTGTCTCAGCGCGTTCCTCTTTAACCTCAGCCTTTTCTTTAACTTCTACAACCTCTTCAGCCTCAGCTTCAGCAGCTTCTTCCGCTTCACTGTTTACTTCTAAAGCCGGTTCACTGACTACTTCATCAGCAGCCACTTCTTCATAGCTTGGCTGCAATTCATTTGCCAAATATTCATCATCAATTTCAGAATTGCCCATTTCACGTTCTTCAAACATCCGCTGCTGAGCTTCGGCTCTTTCAAGTGCCAGCTTCTCAGCCTGTTTTGCTTTCTGTTCAGCGGCAATTGCTTTCCAGTCAATGCCTAAAGCATTTACTTCACTCTCTGACTTAATATCAATCTTATTGCCGGTAAGCTTAACAGCCAATCGGGCATTTTTACCTTTTTTACCAATCGCCAAAGATAACTGATTGTCATTAACAACGATCAGCAAGCCGCGGCGGTCAGTATTAGGAATAACCGCTAAAATTTCAGCCGGTGCCAGTGCATTTTTAATCAATTCAGTAACATCATCGCTCCATTCAAAGATATCGATTTTTTCACCATGCAGCTCATCGATAATCACCTGAACACGGGAACCTCTCGGGCCGATACAAGCACCGATTGGATCGATGTTTTCATTTTTTGAATAAACCGCCATCTTGCAGCGCTCACCAGGATCTCTGGCAATCGCCTTGATTTCAATAATGCCCTGATAGATCTCCGGAACCTCTTTTTCAAATAAACGCTTAACTAAGTTACCATCAGCTCTTGATACAAGTACCTGAGCGCCCTTAGTTTCTTTGTTTACTTCACTGACAACAACACGCAGACGCTGACCCTCATAATAATGCTCACCAGGAATCTGCGCAACTCTTGGCATTAAAGCCAATGTCTTGCCGATATTGACAACGCAGAATTTTTCCTCTACGGATTCAACTGTACCGACAACCAGATCGTCAAGCTTGTCACAATATTCATCATAAACCGCTTGTTTCTCGGCTTCTCTGATTTTTTGTTTCATTACATTCTTCGCCAAAATGACAGCCGCACGGCCAAGGTTTTCAATGCTGACCTCATTTTCAATCATATCGCCAAGCTCAACCTCTTGACGGATTTTTTTCGCATCAGCCAATGAGATTTCCAACTCATCATCCTCAACCTCTTCAACTACGGCACGCTGTTGATATACTTTGATCTCACCTGATTTTTCATTGATATCTACACGAACCAGCGCATCAGGAATTTCAATGTGCTTGCGGTATGCCTTTGCCAGCGCTTCTTTCAATGCGGCAACAACAATATCCTGTGACAATGAACGGTCTTGTTCAATTGCCTGCATTGCTTTCATAAAATCTTTAAGTTTCATGTCGTTATTTTCTTTCCTTTCGTTAAATACGCACCGATAAACGTATCAGTGACAAATTCTGATAGCTTACGCGCAATTGTCTTTTTACTGCCTTATCCATATAAGCAATCAGCAATTCATCATCTTCCACAGCCAGTAAATCACCTTTAACCTCACGCAGTCCCTTGACCTCACTGATGAATTTGGCATAGATATACTCATTGACAGCTCCCTTCACTTCATCAAGTGAACGTAAAACACGCTCAGCTCCCGGTGAACATACCTCAAGCATGTATTCATGAGCGATTACATCAATTTCATCCAGCTTTTCACTGATCAGCTCAGCCATTTCAGCACAGCCATCAATATCCATACTGCCATCCGCATGCATGATCGCGATTTGTAAGATCTTATTTCTTCCTTCATTCGTCCAGCAGACATCATATAACTGAATGTCATGGGCATTTAACAGCGGAAGCACTGCTTCTTTGATTTTTGCCAATTGATCCATAGTTTCTCCTTATTCTGACAAAATTAAGAGTGGACTTTCGTCCACTCGCTTTTCTATACGTTGTTAGTGTACCACGCAATGCCAATAAATTCAAGCTTTTCAGCTAAAAATAAGCGGAAATTTGCTTTACCTGAGTTTCTGCGCCCATTTTTCATGCAGGCATGGCAAATCCTGATTCAGAAATCAAATATTTCCCTGTATGCTTACGATTGTGATAATCATGAAAACGGCACCCACCGCAATAAAGGCAAGACCCACACCCGCCTTTTTCTTGCGTGATTCGATTATCTGGCGCTCTTCTTCATTCATTGTTATGGGGTACTTGCGTCTGCCAATCAGATACAGCAGCAACCCGCCGCTGCCCGAATTTCCGCCGATAGAAAATATCCCCCAGAATTTAGGATGCTTCAAGCCCCGGCAGCGGGCATCCAATTCTGTTATTTTGTAAACCTGATAAGACAGGTTAACAGCTCCTAATAAAATAATAAATACAAATACAATGGTTAACCAAGTCATGATGACCTCCTAGAATTTTTTAATAATCTGATAAAACAGAAATGTGGTGCTGATAATAGCCGTTGAGGCGCAGATCATAATTAAATATTTATTCTGCGCGATAATGCCGTTAAAAAGCAGAAACAAAATCAGCAGCAAGCCATTCAATGCAATCATTGTCAGCAGCTTTTTATTGCTGGTAACAACATTCGTACTCTCCGCCAAGTGCCGGATCATTTTAATGTCTCCTTTCAGTAATTCATCAAGGCTGACCTTATAGAGATCACTTAGCTTTATGACAGAGAGAATATCCGGATATGATTTCTCATTCTCCCAATTTGATATCGTCTGTCTGCTTACTTGAAGCTCCTCAGCCACCTGCTCCTGTGTCATCGTACATTGAACACGAGCTTCTTTCAGTTTACTTCCTATCTCCATAAGTTTCTCCTTTCATCGGCATTGTCTCAGCAACAGCCTGTTCTGTCTATCAAATCTCTTTGACATAGCATAGAATTGCCTGTCAAAATTCTTTTACAACTTCTTTTTTACCCATTTCATCACGTATTCGATCTCCCCTGATGCCGCATCCTGCTGTTCTTTTTCAATACTGAACGATTCTCTTTGATAAAAATGCAGAGCCCGCTTGTTCTTTTTATACACTTGTAAATAAAGCTGAGAGTTCATTTGCTTGACAGTATCCAACAGCATTTTGCCGATTCCTTTGCCGCGATAATGCTCATCAACAAACAAACCTGCAATCATTTCATTATACATACCGATAAAGCCGCAGATTCTGCCGTCATTTTCCGCAACCAAAAGCTCTGCTGACGACAACATCTTCGCTACTTCTTCATAATGCGACTGCCAATAATCAGCCGATATAAAGGAATGAGCTTTAAGATTAGCTTGCAGCCATATGCTCATGACC
>OLOS01000435.1_pt1 | contig 45476 bp, 47 predicted proteins | sample 1672631 | NCBI WGS metagenome assembly OLOS01 (sample SAMEA3136707, study PRJEB25190) | human gut metagenome | biome: human gut; feature: human-associated habitat; material: faeces | place: Austria | collected 2013 | reverse complement strand
TTACCAGCCATATTGCCACCTCCATGTCTATAATAGCATAAAAATAATGGTAGGCTCTTTTGTGTCTACCATTATTTTATCACTTCACATTTCTCCTTTGGACTCACGGCATCGCCTGTGATTTTGCTTTTAGGCAGCCAGCCCCATTTTTCTTTGGCGGATTCCATATCAAACGCCTCCTTCTGTCATTTATCATACAGGAAACGCCGAAAATTGTCTTGTAATTTTGTCGGTTTTAAGGTAAAATTGTAACAGATTTTTCAGGAGGCAGTTATGGATTACAACTATCTCGCGGAGTCTCTTGCCGCTCTGGCCGGGGTGCCGGTGCGTATCTACCGGGACGGCCGCTTTCTGAGCCTGCACCACACCCGATTCAAGCCGGACTTCGCCATAACCGAGGAGGAAAATATCTTCAAAATCGCCGGGGACGTGGGCTACTATATGGATCCGAACTTCCTGTACTACGGGCTGTTCCGCATAAGAGGGGAGGACATTGCTCTGGTCATCGGTCCGGTGTCCCCGTCCCCGGTAAGCAGGAACCTTGCCCGGAAAATTCTGGCCCGCATGGGCGAGCCGGTGAGCCGCACCCAGGAGGTGCTGGACTACTTTTCGGTTATGCCCGCCTACCCCCTGCGGAACTTTTTGCAGATCCTATGCACCATCCAATATTTCATTAACGGGGAGAAGGTAAGCGTGTCCAGCTTCCTGCTGGACGAGGAGGACCCGCCGAAACTCCCGGCCTTTTATGCCCCGGATATGCCCGCGCCGGAGCATTTCATGCACAACACCCTGGAGCTGGAGGAGCGGCTGCTGGCGGTCACGAAGAAATCCGCGGTAGAGATTGCGGAGTATCTGGGATATTCCTCCCAGAGCTACTTTGTGAAGGCGTTCAAGAAAATACATGGGGTGACGCCGGGGAAATTTCGGAAGGGGTAGCCCATTGATCAGCTCGTTCCTGGTATGGAAACCTGCAAATGATGTTGTACGCAAGTGAAAGCTGCGTTATAATATTGGCATGGAAAATCAACGAGGAGGCTGCGCACGACGGATTATAAAAAACGCTGGAATTATGGCGGCGTAAGAATGTGCAGTCGGACGTGGAATTGGCCGAAGCCCTGAACGGGTACAGCATCTCCTTTGCGTACCACTCCGGCAAAATCGAGAATGGCCGGGTCACCTATCACGATGTCTGTGAGATTTTCGATACGAAGGGCAGCTTTGTCGCAAGGTATATCTACGACACATGGGGCGATACGCTCTCCGTTACCGATGCAAGCGGCAAAGCCATAACCGACCCGCTCCACATAGCCAACATCAACCCCATCCGCTACCGCGGCTACTACTACGATGCAGAAACCGGGCTGTACTATTTGCAGTCGAGGTATTATGATACCGTAACAAAGCGTTATATTAACCCGGACGGCTACGTCTTTACCGGTCAGGATATGCAAAGCGGCAATATGTTCGCTTATTGCGGAAATCAGCCGGTGAATAGACTGGATACTTCGGGCAATATGTATGTGGATAATGGTGGTGTCCTTAATGGTAGTCAAACAAAGAAGCTTCTTGAGAGTTTAGCGTGGGCTAAAAAATCGCAGCAGAATTTTAGAAAAACAGTAAATAATCTTAAAACAGGAGTATCTGATTTTGGCAATAAGACAAAGGCTTCTTTTTTGGCGGTGGCTACGTCTATTAATGTGGATGCAGGAACAGGTATAGGTCTTATGGGAGATGCAAGTATACCAGGAATATCAGCATCGTTAGGTGCTAAATGGGACTTTTTCTCAATACATTATAGCTATGATGATGGTATGAACTTTGGACAATATGGAGAGTTATCTGCAACTGTAAATGTAGCCAATGCTTGGCAATTGGGAGGCTCAATTAGTCAATATTATCCTAATGCTTCCTATGTGGGAAAAGTTGATGATGAGTTGAGGTTTGGAAAAATCAATCAAGTTGGGTTTTCAGCTGGTGCATATGCTATTTTAGGCGTTAGTATTAGTGTCGGGTGGGATGTGGATCGGATTTGTACCGAGTTAGAAAGGATTTGGTCTTGATTTTTATGAACAAAAGACAAAAAGGAATTCATAACCCATTGTATCAGATGTTTCTTAAAATTCCACCTTTTGGAAAGCTTGTGATAATTTTAGTGGTACTTTTTTTCAGTGCCTTGTTACGACAGTTTTATTTCTTAATAGGAGAGAGAGTTCCAGACATAATTGCAAATTTAATATTCTTGTTATATGTTGCGGTGTTTGTAAATGTTCTTTTCTATTCGATTTTAACATCAGAAATTATTCAAAAAGATGATATGACCAAAAGCCATGCTTGTATAGTTGTGTCGATCGTATCTATTGTCGCCGTATTTCTATTTTCTGTTAGTATAACGTTGTTCAACTCATTTATTGAGCGAAATGAGTTGTGCACATTACTTAGGCATAGAGACTCTCCAAATCAAACTTATACGGTTGAGGTAAAAGGAAATCGAAAAAGCCTGTATAGTGGATACGATTTAGAAGTATATTTAATCGATAATCGAACGCACGATCGCAAATATGTTAATGAGTTGACCGATGTAAGACACGTCTATATCAATTGGACATCCGAGACAGAGTTTTATATAGGTATGATTGACTATGAAATTACTAATAGTGGTGTAACATATCAAAGGCATAGAAATTAATATAATTTACGATTTGCCGCTAGAAGGAGTTGCTAAATGAACCGAACCATAAAGTTTATATCCGGGCGATAAGCCGGCACAAGGCATGACGCAAGCAAAAAGCTAAAAAGCATCGGCAGCAAAACCGTTAAAGCCCCTGAAAGGAATGTGGAGACATATTTTCCTAAAAAGTAAGAAGCTTTTCCAAGCTGCGATGCCATAATGCGGTCGTATCCGTTCTTTTCTTCCGCAAGATAAGACCAGCTGTACGGGATAACGACAAAAACCGGCATCGTATAAAAGAAAACCATCGGCAGCGTTTCATTGGCTCGACCGCCGATCCACGAATTATAAAGAGTGTAGATTTGCAGGAAAGGGTATTCGGCAAAAGTGCCGTCTGCCTGCAAGTCTACAGTTGTAAGAGTAAGCTGTAAATTATCTTTATATGATTTATAAGCCAAAATATCATCTGCTGTTACGATTAAAAGTAAAATCAGCAGCACAAATAGAAATGATTTGCTGTGAAATAAATTGTAGAGCTCATTTTGCAGAAAGTGCCTAAGACTTTTCATGTGGGCTATCCTTTCATTTTGCTAAATCACGCAGCATAACGCCGTAAAAGATTTCTCTGCCGGGGGTAATAGCCAAGAACGGATCTTTTTGCGATAAATATACGCGGTCGATCAAAAACTCTATTGTGAAATTTTGCGTTTCGCCCGGCTGCAATTCAAAGCTCCAGTAATCATCTCCGGGGCCGTGTGGATCAAAATAGGTCTCGTATGCAGAATAATAATTTCCGACGGTTGTATACCCCTCCGGGTTGTTCTGATTCTCGGGAAGGAGATCTTCATACGCGCTAAGTACAAACATATTGGCGTTGAATTTATATTTTACGCCGTTTTTGTTTTCTGCATCAACATTCTTAAGGGATAATTCTACATGCAGTATGCACGGGTCATCGAATTCGGACGCATAAAACTCCCAGAGTGATTTATTATCATATTTGATATTGCTTTCTGAGTATTCTTTAATTTCAGCATCGGATACGCAAAGCTCCAAATCGCCGTCCCAACCGAGCCCCGGTGCATCATCTGTTTTTGCTTCGCCTTGATTATAATACCGACTGTGCAGCGTATAGGGTTCACCTATTTCCGCAAAAGTCCGTATAAGGGCATCGGCTTCCGGTGAGCTTATTTCCGATGAAGTTGTTTCAGAAGCACTTTCTTTTGGTTCACTTTCTGTCGGTGCTTCGCTTGACGTTTCTAATGGAGAATTCGAGCTTTCGGGTTCAGCAGCTGACATAGACGATGAGTTTTCCGTTTCCGCTTCACTTGATCGATTCATAGTAAAATAAATAACCGATGCGCCGACCAGCAGAATAAGAATTGCAACCGTGCAGATTATAGCTTTTTTGTTCATAATATTAACTCCTGAATTAAGACGATTTACGAGATTATATAAAAAACTACATTCAAATAGATTTAGAATTCAAAATTTATGTAACGTATCGTAAATACGGATACCACCGTTACAACAGCCATTAACAACGCTACCAGTCTTTTTGGTTTCATTGAGTTTGTCACCCTTTCGCTAAAAAATATTTTTTGTCTGTAGTGGCCACCACTGCTTGCAAAATCAAGTTTCAAGTTATATATAGCCGAAGCCTGAATTTTTTGTCTATACAATAGCATATAGTTGACGTTTATGCCAAAATATTGTCTGAATTGAGCAAAAATTATGTCTGAATATTTCATTGCGCTGTATACCTACTTATATTGCAAAGGATCACTGCTAAATTATGTACCAGCCGCCCAAATCAGGCGGCTGTTTTCCTATGGGTTCAAGATCCCATAGCCGAGGATTTCATAATACCCGACGGGATATTGGTTCTGGCGGCAGGCGTCGCCGGAGTTGCCCTCGATGGTGTAGACGATGCCGTTTTCGCATTTTCCCACAATGCCGACGTGATCGGCTTCGCCGTCCTGCGGACCGGATGCGCCGTTTGGGTCGTTCCAGTCAAAGAAAACGATCATGCCGGGAGCGGGCTCAACCGTATTATCCGCCCATTGCTCGCGGCTGCGGAACCATTATCAAACAGATTCACACGCTGGTTTTGATGGACCGACCGAAGGACCGCGGCATTTATCGACGGATTCCTGTTAAAATTATGGGCGCATATCATACGCCGCCGGAGCCGGTTGTTGTTCCGGAACAGATGGAAAAGCTCGTAAAAGAGTTTTCAAAGAAAAAACTGCACCCGATTGAGAGTGCAGCGCTGTTTCATTTGAAATTTGAGGGTATTCACCCCTTTGTGGACGGCAACGGCCGCACAGGGCGTTTGATATTGAACCTGTTTCTTATGCAGAATGGCTATCCACCTATCAATGTGAAATTTGCAGACCGTAAACGGTATTATAAAGCATTTGATAGTTATTATCGTGATAACGATGCGGGGGCCATGGTTCAATTGATTGCCAAATATGTAGAAGAAAGGCTAATCAGGTATATAGAAATTACGAATTAGGGAGGAATAGAAAACATGAGCACCATTGGTAAAGCCACGCTGCAGTCAGACGAAAACGGTTTGGTTACGCTTTAATGCGATAGGTGTAAAAGCAGATTCAAAATGGATTGTACTTAGTTGAATGATGAACTGAGCGGGGATATTTGTTGCCCTGTATGTGGAATATCAGGAGCGTTAAATACATTTTGGCCTCATGATCTACGGAGGATTGCCGCAGATCGTAAGTTTCCAGAGCGAACGACAGAAAGCAGAAAGTATATCGGTGCAAATCTGCTTGTCCGCAAACAGCAGAAACATATTTAACGACAATTCTTATACAGTTAACGCTTATACAGAAGCAACTGCATACAGATTTACAATTCGTTTCGACTTCATTTCTTCGATAAAATCAGGACTTTTTGAATGTTTTGCATTATCGGGATCGCAGCGCTTTTTTACAGACTTAAATTCGGTAAGACTATGTATTTTAAGTCCAAAACTCAACTGCTTGTCCTCCAAACAAGGACACCGGAGCATTTCTGTCACGTATGTAGGCACCGAAGAACTCGCTCATCTCGAGATGGTGGGGACAATCGTGTACCAGCTGACGCGGAATTTGACGCAGGAGGAGATTCAAAAGCAAGGCTTTGATGTGTATTTCATCGACCACACGACGGGCGTTTACCCGGCAGCGGCCTCCGGCGCGCCGTTCAGTGCGGCGAGCATCGCCGTAACGGGCGACACGCTGGCAGACATCAACGAAGACCTCGCCGCCGAGCAGAAGGCCCGCGTAACGTATGACAACATCCTGCGCTTTGCGGATGATCCCGATGTGCGCGACCCCATCAAGTTCCTGCGCGAGCGCGAGATTGTGCATTACCAGCGCTTTGGCGAGGGTTTGCGCATCGCGACTGACCGACTCGATTCCAAAAACTTCTACGCGTTTAACCCCTCGTTCGACTAAACAAAGACGGGCGGCACTTTTTCGGTGCTTGCCCGTTTTTCCTATGGCTTACGGCGAATTTGTGACTTTTTAGACGATTTTGACGCAGGATTAGGAGGCAAAATACCCTGAATTTTCCTGCGAATGCGACAAATTCACGGGGGTTCGGGCGCAAATTTTTCCGTACTGTTACAAAGATTTAATGAAACGGCGAACTTTGCGGTAAAACACTGGCGATTTTCTGCACAGTGTGGTATACTAACTCTGTTTAATGCGAAAAAGTACGGCTTTCCGCAACGGCAAAATTTGGCAGCGTGCGTTTGGTGTGCGGGCAAAGGCCGCACGCTATGCGCAAAAATGGAACGGCGCTGCACAGAAAGGGGCGAAGCCTCTGTGAAAAAAAGAATACTGCTCGGGCTGATCTCCGTTTTCAAAGCGCTGTATAACGCCGTGTACGCCGTCATGAAGCTGCGCCCCATGCAGAAAAAAGTCGTCATGATCAGCCGCCAGTCGAACAGCCAGCGGCCGGATTTTGAACAGCTCGGCGCAGAGATTGAAGCGCGTGATCCCGGGGTGCGCCTTGTGTATCTTTGCCGCGAAATGGGCGATACGCCGTTAGAGCTCCTGCGCTATTGTTTCCATTTGTTGCACTGCGCCGCGGAGCTTTCCACCGCGCATGTGTGCATCATAGACGGCTACTGCATCCCGGTCAGCGTGCTGCATCACCGTAAAGAGCTGCGTGTGGTGCAGGTCTGGCACGCGCTTGGCGCCATTAAGAAGTTTGGCAGGCAGGCGCTTTCCGTGCCCGGCGGGCGCGATAAAGAGCTTGCGGAGCGCATGGGAATGCATAAGCACTACGATGCCGTGCTCTGTGCGAGTCACCGTACAGCAAAAGCCTATGAGGAGGCGTTCGGCGTTTCTGCCGATAAAATGCGCGTGGCCGGCGTGCCGCGCGTAGACGCCATTTTGAAAATGAATCGCGCGCGTTGCCGCCGCCGCTTTTTCGCGGCCTACCCGGAGCTGCGCGGGCAGAAGATCGTCCTATACGCTCCCACGTTCCGCGACGGCGAGCAAATGCCTGAGATTGAGCCGCTCATCACGGCGGCGGAAAAAATGGGTATGCTGCTCATCGTGCGGTTGCACCCACTCGACCGCGAGCGCTTGGAGCGCCGCCGTGTGCTGCCGAAGTTCCGCGAGTGCCCGGAGTTCGGCACCTTCACGCTAATGGCAGTAGCAGACGCCGTCATCACGGACTATTCCGCTATTTCCATTGAGGCGAGCCTCATCAAAAAGCCGGTGTATTTCTACGTTTACGATTTAGAGCGCTACAAGGAAACGCGCGGCCTCAATTTTGACCCGCTTGCAGAGATGCCGCACTGCGCATTCACAAAAGCCGAGCCTCTGGTCGACAGTATTCTCCACACGCCCTACGATTACGAAAAGCTCACCGCCTTCAGAAAAGAATTCGTGGAGACGGATGACACGAACAACACGCAGCGCTGTGTGGATCTTATAATGACTTTCCTTACAGAAGGGATAAATGATAGATAAAATGAAGTCAGAATGTAATTTTGATTCGATAAAAGTCAGCGTTATCGTTCCTGTATACAATGTTGAAGCGTATTTGGAGCGTTGCCTTGATTCCTTAGTGAAGCAAACGCTGGAAGAAATGGAGATCATTGTTGTCAACGACGGTACAAAGGATAATTCGCAGGCGATCATAGACCGTTATGCTGCAGCATATCCGCAGAAGGTGATAAGCCTCATCAAAGAAAACGGCGGACTATCCGATGCGCGCAACTACGGTATTCCGTATGCGCACGGTGAATACATCGGCTTTGTGGACAGCGATGACTATTTAAACGTGACTATGTACCAAAAGCTGTACGACCGCGCCGCTGAAACGGATTCGGACATTGTGGTTTGCGGCTATTACGGCATAGACGAAAATACCGAAACGCGGCGCTTTTTCCAGCGCGGCAGCACTCTGGAGTTCGGTGTGAGCCTGCACGAAAACCCGAAGCTTCTGTACACAAATGCACCGTATGCCTGGAATAAAATTTACCGCCGCGCCTTATTTGAGCGCACGGGGATACGCTTCCCGAAAGGGAAAATTTATGAGGACATTGCAACCATCTATCCGCTGATGCTGCATGCCAACCGAATCTCCAAAGTAAACGAGCCGCTGTACTACTATATTCTAAAGCGCGAAGGCGCAATCACGGCGACATTCTCCGAGAACATCCTGCAGATGTATGATTCGCTCGCAATCATGAACGAATACTATATTCGGGAAGGCGCATTCGAGGAGTTTAAAGAGGTGCTCGGCTTCATCAATTTGAAGCACACGATCCTGCGCTTCCGCGATTTTACGGCATATAAAGATAAAGACCTGCAGTTTAAAGTCGTCCGTAAGGGCTTTCAGCATCTGGATCACTATTTTGATGACTGGCGCAGAAACAAGGTGTTTTTTGACTTTTTCTTCTCCAAAAAACGGCTGATGGGCGCTTTGGCCAAGCACGAGTTCACGTGGTATCTTTACAGCATGATGCCGAATTCCGTGCTGCGCCTTTTGGGCAAAGTGGCAAAAACGATGCGCAAGGCTTTGACGGTTTTCTCAAAGCGCAGTTATTTGAATAAATACTACTACGTGCGCACGTGTAAAAAGAAGCCGCTTTGCGACAAGCAGGTGCTTTTTGAATCCTTCCACGGTACGAACCTAAATGATTCGCCGTTCGCAATGATGCGCGAGCTGGCAAAGGACCCGGCGTTTACCATCTATTACACGTCGAAAAAAGAGCTGATGGGCGAGCACCGGAAGATATTAGATGCGTATGGGCTGAACCGTGTGCAGCTCATTCCGCTCGGCTCGAGAAAATACCAGAAGATTTTGGCAACGAGCCGATATCTTGTAAATAACGTGAGCTTCCCAACGTATTTTATCCGCCGTGAAGGGCAGGTCTATTTGAATACATGGCACGGAACGCCGCTGAAGACCCTCGGCAAAAAAATGGCGATGGGCATTCAGGATATGAGCAACATGCAGCGCAATTTCCTGCACAGCAGCTATCTTCTGCACCCGAACCGCTATACGATGGATCACATGATGGAAGATTACAACCTGAACCACCTCTATACGGGAAAGGTGATCCTGAGCGGGTACCCGCGCAACGCGATATTCTGGGATAAAGACGCGGCAGCGGCGGTGCGGAAGCAATACGGAATGGACGGCAAGGAAACCTTTGCCTACATGCCGACTTGGCGCGGCGCGATGAGCTCCGGCGCAAACAAAGGCGGGTACGAAGCGGAAGTGCGCGACCTGCTGACAAAGTTCGACAGCGCGCTGACGGATAAGCAGATCATGTACGTGAACCTGCATCCGCTTGTAAAAGACAAAGTGCCGATCGAAGGTTATAAGCACATTGTAAAATTCCCGGATGACGTGGACAGTTACAGCTTTTTGAATGCTGTGGACGTGCTGATTACGGACTATTCCAGCGTTTTCTTCGATTTTTCCATCACGCGCAAGCCAATCGTGCTCTTTATGTACGACTATGATGCGTACATGGCAGAGCGTGGCATGTATATGGATGTGCGCGACCTCCCGTTCCGCAAAATTTATACCATGAACGAAATGCTCGCATACCTGCACGAAAACGATAAACAGGCAGACGTGAACAGTGCGGCGTATGACGCGTATTATAAGATGTTTACAAATTACGATGCGCCGGATAATATCCGGAACCTGAACGACATGCTGTTCTACGGAAAAGCGCCGAAGTTTGAAGTGATCGATTATGCCGAAAACAAAAAGCGGCCGCGAAATGTTTATCTTGTCGGAAAGAACGACCATAAGGGTTGGGCGAAAGAGCTGGAACAGCAGCTCTGTTCCATGGAAGCGCCCGTAGCGGTTTTCCTGCGCAGGGATTTCAACGAGCTCACCCTCAAGGAGCTGACCGATAAATATAACGATTGGCTGGATTACACCGTGATTGATACGCAGATGTTCCTTTCTTTGCCGGAAAACATCAAGCTGTTTTTCAGCAGAGAGCGTAATAAGTATAATTGCGATGCTGTTTTCGCGCGGGAAGTATTCCGTATTTTGCCGCATCTGAATATTCAAAGTGTAACGGCAGGCGATGACTCTTACAGAAACCGGAGCATTGAGCAAGCTGTAAATAACGAAAGGAAAGGCTAAAACATGAAACGAGTATTGACCTACGGAACGTTTGACTTGCTGCATTACGGCCACATCAACCTTTTAAAGCGCGCAAAGGCACTGGGCGATTATCTTATCGTGGCGCTTTCCACGGATGAGTTCAACGCCGGCAAGGGCAAAAAAGCATTTCACAATTATGAAACGCGCAAAATGATGCTCGAAGCCATTCGCTACGTTGACCTCGTCATTCCGGAGGAAAGCTGGGATCAGAAGATCAGCGACGTGAAGGACTACCATGTGGACGTCGTCGTTATGGGTAGTGACTGGGAAAACAGCGATCGCTTTGACTACCTCAAGGATTACTGCGAGCTCGTCTTCCTGCCGCGCACGCCGGGCATCTCCACCACGAAGATCAAGCACGACCTCGGTCTTGTAAACGAAAACGAAAATGCCGAAGCGCTCATGAACCACTGATCATACGCTTTCGCGAAAAGTTATTTATAAAAATAGCAGATATAAAACACGCTCCCGCTGCGGATACTTTAAAGAAGTAGGCAGGGGAGCGTGAATTTTTTTGAGAAAAGTTGGATCAAAAGGTTTTTATCGCCGTTACAGTTCGCTCTGTGTTACGCCGTCAAATCGACATACTCGCCTTTGACGAAGCCCAAAAGCTGATCCGGGTTTACGATGAGCTGCACGCCGCGCATACCGCCGCTGACGGCGATTGCATCAAACAGCATGGCGGTCTCGTCGATATACGTCGGGAACTCCTTCTTCATACCCACGGGCGAGCAGCCGCCGCGGATATAGCCGGTCGTCGGCAGCAAGTCTTTCACGTGCAGAAGTTCCACGGATTTATTTTTGCTGGCTCTGGCAGCTTTTTTGAGGTCTAATTCCTCCGCTACGGGGATGCAAAACACGACAAACCCGGTCTTATCGCCGCGCGCAACGAGCGTTTTGAACACCGTCTCATACGGCATGCCCACGGCGTCTGCCGCGTGTACGCCCGCGAGATCGGTCTCCTCAAATTCATATGTGCGCACCTCATAGGGAATTTTCGCGCTGTCCAGCATGCGCATGGCGTTCGTCTTTTTTACGCCGGAGCTCATGCTTCACCGAGCTCCTTCAAGATCATGTCGGCCGCCTGCTTTGCGCACTTGCGGTAGCCTTCCTCGGTCAGGTGCAGCATATCCGGGCACTTATAATAGTGCTCGTCTTCCTTGCACAGCGCGTAAAGGTCGTTCACCGGGATGTTTTCCTCTGCCATCAGCTTTTTGGCGGCGTTGTTATACAGCTCCACCCACTCGTTATTGTAGTTGATGCTGTCCGCCTGCGTGCCGGTGTTGTCTGCCGCCATGCCGGGCTCCAAAATCGGCGTGGTGGTCGCGAAGATGATCTTCGCGCCGTTTTCTCTGCACAGCTTGATGATGCGCTTTAAGAAGTGCACATATTCCTCAACGGGGTGCATGGCCTCCGTCATCGGAGCCTCAATGTTCATATCCCAGTAGCCGTTGTTCCAGTGTATCACGTCAAAATGACCGTGATGCTTGAACATCTGGTTCGCCTGCCACAGCGTGTACGCAGCGAAGCGGCCGTTGTCCTCGGCGTCGTAAACGACCTCACACTTGCCGTCTAACTCTTCTTTTACATAATCGTCATAGCCCATGCGAATGGAATCGCCGAGCAAAAGCACTTTTTTCATTCTGAAAACCTCTTTTCGGGTAGATTTGCCAATAGAATTATACTGCCAAACCCGTGAAAATTCAAGATGCTTTCGGCAGTATACAAAAGGGCGTTGCGTTTCTCTGAAAAGCGTGGTATACTCTGCTTGTTTTTCTGAAAAGATTGAAAAAAGGAGCTGTGAAAAATGGGCAGATACGATGAAGTTTTGGCGCGTTTTATGGCATTTGCCGAGCGCGAGCCGCGCATTTTGATGGGCGTGCAGGTCGGTTCCGGCGTGCGGAAGACCGCCCGGCGGACGCCTACACGACGCAGTGGGTGCAGAAAGCATTTGAAAATTAAACCCGCCAAACACAGCAAAACGGCACCGATGAAATCTGTCACCGGTGCCGTTCATTTTTAGATTAGGGGAAAAGCGGACTTACTTCTTTTCCTGAATGTACTTGTCGATTGCAGCTGCGGCGGTCTTGCCTGCGCCCATGGCGAGGATAACCGTTGCGGCACCCGTTACGGCGTCGCCGCCTGCGTACACACCCTCGATGGAGGTGAGGCCGTGTTCGTCCGCGATGATCTGGCCGCGCTTCTGGGTCTCAAGACCCGGGGTGGTGGCTTTCAGCAGCGGGTTCGGGGAAGTACCGAGGGACATGATAACGCAATCCATCGGGATATCGAATTCGCTGCCCTCAATGACGATCGGGCTGCGTCTGCCGGAAGCGTCCGGCTCGCCAAGCTCCATTTTTACGCAGCGAATACCGGCGACCCAGCCGTAATTCGGGTCACGCGGGTCGGTGACATCCGTCGGTAAAATTTCTACCGGGTTCGTCAGCGTATGGAAGATGATGCCCTCTTCCTCTGCGTGCTCCACTTCCTCCTTACGTGCCGGCAGTTCTGCCATGCCGCGGCGGTAGATGATGTACACGTTCTCCGCGCCGAGACGCTTTGCGGTTCTCGCGGCGTCCATGGCCACGTTACCGCCGCCGACGACCGCCACGTTTTTCGCGTGCTGGATCGGCGTAGTGGAATCATCGCGGTAAGCCTTCATCAGGTTGCTGCGGGTGAGGAATTCGTTTGCGGAGTACACACCCTTCAGGTTCTCGCCCGGGATGTTCATAAAGCGGGGAAGACCTGCACCCGTGCCGACAAACACGGCCTCATAGCCGTACTCGTCCTTCAGCTCTTCAATCGTCAGGATACGGCCGATAACCATATTGGTCTCCACCTTGACGCCGAGCGCCTTGAGGTTATCGACTTCCTTCTGCACGATGGACTTCGGCAGACGGAACTCCGGGATGCCGTACACAAGCACGCCGCCTGCAAGGTGCAGCGCTTCGTAAATTGTCACGTCGTAGCCCAGCTTTGCGAGGTCGCCCGCGCAGGTAAGACCCGCAGGGCCGGAACCGATAACGGCAACCTTGTGGCCGTTCTTCGGCGCAGTGATGGTAGTAACGGTAGCGTGTGCATTGTGCCAGTCGGCAACAAAACGCTCCAGACGGCCGATGCCGACCGGTTCGCCCTTAATGCCGCGCACGCACTTGCCTTCGCACTGCGTCTCCTGCGGACAGACACGGCCGCAGACAGCCGGCAGGGAAGAGGACTGCGCAATAACCTGATACGCGCCCTCAAAGTCGTGCTCGGCGACCTTTTTGATGAATTCCGGAATATGAATATTGACCGGGCAGCCGGAAACGCACGGCATGTTCTTACAATTCAGGCAGCGCTGCGCTTCATCCAGCGCCATTTCTTCGGTATAGCCCAGTGTGACCTCTTTAAAGTTCTTGTTGCGAACGTTCGGGTCCTGCGAGGGCATGGGGTTCTTTGTCATTCTCATGTTAGGCATGATCACTCAACCTCCTTCTTGAACAGGTTGCAGGCTTCCTCATAAGCGTGGCGCTCGAAAGAAGTGTAGCTGCGGGAGCGGCTCATCGCCTCGTCAAAATCGACCTCGTGGCCGTCAAAGTCCGGGCCGTCTACGCAGGCAAACTTCGTTTTGCCGCCAACGGTCAGGCGGCAGCCGCCGCACATGCCCGTGCCGTCTACCATGATCGGATTCATGGAAACAACGGTCTTCTGGTCGTATTCCTTTGTGGTGAGGCAGACGAACTTCATCATGATCAGCGGGCCGATGGCGATGACCTCGTCAAAACGCTCACCGTTTTCAAGCAGCGTCTTCAGCGGGGCGGTGACATTGCCCTTTTCGCCGTAGGAGCCGTCGTCCGTCATCAGCGTGAAGTGGTCGGAGCAAGCCTTGAATTCGTCTTCCAGAATCACGAGATCCTGATTGCGGAAGCCGATGATAGAGGTGACTTCCGCGCCCATGGCGTGCAGCTCTTCGGCAATGGGCAGTGCGATGGCGCAGCCTACGCCGCCGCCGATAACGCAGACCTTCTTAAGGCCGTCTACATGCGTTGGTACGCCAAGCGGGCCTACGAAGTCGTGCAGACATTCACCTTCGTTTAAGTGGTTGAGCTTTTCGGTCGTTGCGCCGACAATCTGAAAAATGATTGTAACGGTGCCCTTTTCGCGATCATAGCCGGCAACGGTCAGCGGGATGCGCTCGCCGTTTTCGTCTACGCGCAGAATGATAAATTGGCCGGGCTTCGCTTTTTTCGCAATGAGCGGCGCCTCGATCTCCATCCGCGTCACCGTGGGGTTCAGCGGCTGTTTTTTAACGATCTTATACATACTTCAAAACCTTTCCCTTCAGGCATGTGCGCAGTTTGTGCGATTTTGCCTAAGCTTTGTCTGTGTCGGATGCCGGCTTTGCAATTTTTGTCTTTAAAACCTGCAAACGATACTATTATAACAGAGAAATATCAAAATTACAACGGGAAAAGACAGGAAATCCCTGCCGTGCGGCGATTTCCGAAGAAATACCGGGCGGCAGGGATAGAATGTCCTTTTACCGGACAGATGCCCGGGATGCGTTATAGATTGTCTTTATAGACTTAGAAGTCAACTTCCGTGTCGTAGTAGCAGCACTTAAGCAGCTTTTCCATCTCTTCCTGGCTGGGCTGACGCGGGTTGGAACCGGTGCAGGCATCGGCGATAGCGTTCTTTGCAATCTCCGGCAGTCTCTCAAGGAAGACGTTCTCCGGCACAAAGCCGTTCTCGGTCGGGAAGCTGTCCGGGCCGTAGTGCTTGATGCAGTGCGGAATGTTCAGCTCGTCGTTCATGTTGCGCAGGTACTTGATGAGCAGCTGTACCTTCTCGTCGTCGTTGTTGCCACCGAGGTGCATGTAGTCGGCAATGACGCCGTAACGCTTCTTTGCGGTCTCGTCCTTTGCGTTGAACGCGATGACCTTCGGCAGGTACATAGCGTTTGCAGCGCCGTGGATGATGTGTGCGCCGTAATCGGCAAACGCAGCGCCGGTCTTGTGTGCCATGGAGTGTACGATGCCGAGCAGAGCGTTGGAGAACGCCATACCAGCCAGACACTGTGCGTTGTGCATGTTGTCGCGGGCGGTCATATCGCCGTTATAGGACGGGATAAGGTCCTTCATGATCATCTCGATTGCGTGGATGGCGAGCGGGTCGGTGAAATCGCAGTTTGCGGTGGAAACATATGCTTCAATCGCATGGGTCATAGCATCCATACCGGTGTGCGCAACGAGCTTCTTCGGCATCGTCTCGGCAAGGTCCGGATCAACGATGGCGACATCCGGGGTAATCTCGAAGTCAGCGATCGGGTACTTGATGCCCTTCTGATAATCAGTGATGATGGAGAACGCAGTTACTTCCGTTGCGGTGCCGGAAGTAGAGGAAATGGCGCAGAAGTGTGCCTTCTGGCGCAGCTTCGGCAGGCCGAAGACCTTGCACATATCCTCAAACGTAACGTCCGGGTATTCATATTTGATCCACATAGCTTTTGCGGCATCGATCGGAGAGCCGCCGCCCATCGCGATGATCCAATCCGGCTGGAACTCGATCATCTTCTGCGCGCCCTTCATAACGGTCTCAACAGACGGGTCAGACTCAATGCCTTCAATCAGCTCGACCTCCATGCCGGCTTCCTTCAGATAGCCGACTGCACGGTCCAAAAAGCCGAAACGCTTCATGGAGCCGCCGCCTACACAAACAACAGCCTTCTTGCCTTCAAAATGCTTCAGTTCTTCCAAAGCACCCTTGCCATGATACAAATCGCGGGGAAGTGTAAATCTTGCCATAAGTCTATCGTCCTTTCTATGTGAAGCAATTTATCGCAAAGCTCGGTGGTTTGCACCACCTAACTTCTTTTTACGACTGTATTGTATATCAAAATTTTTGATTTGTTAAGTGCTAAATTTGCATATTGATATTTCTATATCGATATACATGTACCAAAAATGAACGGAGTGTTAGGAAACTATTTTGTTGTGTTTCACAGAGAATTTGACAATAAAATGTCACGCAGAAGAAATACACATTCTGCGCGACATTTTTAATTTGCTTATGAAATCTGTTTCACGGTGCGTATACTATATATAAATACGGTATTGTCCTCGCGCGGATTCGGCACGAGCTCCGCTGTGAAGATTGCCTGTGGTTCCGACTCGTTCTCGTCGCGGATGAGCGCTGCCGTCACGGTGTACACATCTCCGCTTTTCACACAGTCTTGTATGTCCACGGAAAAGCCGCCGCCGCTTATAGGCCGCGCATAGGTGTCGCTGTCCGCATCGTACGAAATCTCACCCGAAAGCGAGTCGGGAATATCCGGCAGGTCTTCATTTGCGGCGCTTTCGAATAGTCCGCTCACAATTTCTTCCATCACCCCGCGAGAGAGTACCAGCGCGCTGCCGGTCGTCTCTGCGCTGTAAAACGTCATGCCGCAGTTGTCCACCGCAAAGGCCGCGGTCTGCCAAAAGTAAACGGGATCATTCGCGTCAAACGCCATGCCGTTCATCTGCGCCAGAATGTGTGCTTCCAAAAGCGGCGCCATCGCTTCAATCTCCGCAGTGATCTCTGCGTTTTCGCTTACCTCGTTGCTTTCCGGTGCGGGAGATGCGGTGGATTTTACCGTCGGTTCGGCGGTAGGCGATGCCGTTGCGGTCGCTTCGGGGGAAGGCGTCGGCGTTTCCGCTACGTGCTCTGAAGCCGCCGCGCTGCTCACACTTTGTGTGTTTTCCGCTGTGCCGCAGGCGGCCGCAGAGAGCGCAAGCGCCGCAGAAAGCACGGAAGCTAAAATCGTTTTTCTAAGCTGCATGTGATTTTTCACTCCTTTCAGCCGTTTTTTAAGTATAAGACACTTTTAGCACAAAACTGTGAACGCCGTTTGAATTTCGTGCATTGTGCAAAAATTTTTCATTTCCGTGAACATTTCGGAAATACGCTTTACAAATCGGGGTCTGTCATGTAAAATAAGTATAAGTATAAATCTGTGCATTTGCAAATTGAAAAAATTTGCGGGTGTGCGTCACAGGATATGGAATACTAAAGAATCGAGGATGAACGTATGAATTTGAAGTACAAAAGAGTTCTCTTAAAGCTCAGCGGCGAATCGCTTTCCGGCAAGATCGGTCACGGCATCGATTTTGACACCGTTGTCAAGATCTGCGAGCCCATCAAGAAGATCGTGGATATGGGCTGCGAGGTCGCCATCGTTGTGGGCGGCGGCAACTTCTGGCGCGGCAGAAGCAGCGGCAGCATGGACCGTACCCGTGCAGACCACATGGGCATGTTGGCTACGGTCATCAATGCGCTCGGCGTGGCGGACGGCCTTGAGCAGGTCGGCCTTGACGTGCGCGTACAGACAGCCATCGCCATGCAGGAGGTTGCAGAGCCGTATATCCGCAACCGTGCGGTGCGTCACCTTGAAAAAGGCCGCGTTGTCGTGTTTGGCTGCGGCACGGGTAACCCGTACTTCTCCACCGATACCGGCGCAGCGCTGCGCGGTGCAGAAATCGACGCCGAAGTCATCTTAAAGGCGACCATGGTCGACGGCGTTTACGACAGTGACCCGAAGAAGAACCCGAACGCAAAGAAGTACGATCATCTCACGTATATGGAAATCCTCAATCAGAACCTGCAGGTCATGGATATGACGGCCGCTTCCTTCTGTAACGACCGCGGCATCCCGTTCCTTGTGTTCAGCATTGAGGACCCGGAGAACATCGTCCGCGCCGTCTGCGGCGAAAACGTCGGCACGGTCATCACGAAGGACTAAAGCTTTTTAGGGGAGAAGCCTTGTGCGCCCTGATAAAGAGCACACAAAACGTATAATGAAATAACAGATAGGAGAATATACTTATGAAGGAAGTATTGGCAAAAGCAGAAAGCAAAATGGGCAAAACCATCGCGAGACTCGAAAGCGACTACGCCGCCATCCGCGCAGGCCGCGCAAACCCGGCTGTACTCGATAAGGTCATGGTCGATTACTACGGCGCACCCACGCCGGTCAACCAGCTTGCAGCCGTTTCCGTTGCGGAGGCACGCGTGCTGACCATTCAGCCGTGGGACGGTTCCGTCTGCCGCGCCATTGAGCGCGCCATCCAGACCTCGGACATCGGCATCAACCCGCAGTCCGACGGCAAGACCATCCGCCTCATTTTCCCGCCGCTCACCGAAGAGAAGCGTAAGGATATCGTGAAGGACGTCAGCCACATGGCAGAAGAAGCAAAAATCGCCCTGCGTTCCATCCGCCGCGACGCTATGGAAAAGCTGAAGGCGATGAAGAAAGACGGCGAACTGACCGAGGACGACCTGAAGCAGGCGGAAAAGAAAACGCAGGAGCTGACGGATAAGTACGTAAAGCAGGCAGACGAACGCTCTGCCGCAAAGCAGAAGGAAGTTCTCACCCTGTAATCAAAAGGAAGGCTCCGAAATGGCATTTGGAAGTAAAGAAAACAAAACGCCCGTGCAGGTGCCGGCACATATCGGCATCATCATGGACGGCAACGGTCGTTGGGCTAAAAAGCGTGGTCTGCCGCGTACGGCGGGCCACACGGCGGGCGCGCAGAATTTCCGCACCATCACGCGGTATGCATCGTCTATCGGCGTAAAATATCTCACGCTCTACGCGTTTTCCACGGAAAACTGGAGCCGCCCCGCAGAGGAGGTCTCTGCGCTGATGAAGCTTTTCCACCAGTACCTCGAGGAAGCGCTGCGCGACTTCATGAATGAGAATATCCGGGTGCGCTTTATCGGTGATATTTCCGCTTTTGCGCCCGACTTACAGGCGCTCATTCATCGCGTGGAGGAAGCGAGCAGCGTGAAGACCGGCATGGTGCTGAACCTCGCCATGAACTACGGCGGCCGCGCAGAGATTACCCGCGCGGCACGCATTTTGGCAGAGCGCGTCAAAAACGGCGAGCTTTCGCCCGAGGACATCACGGAGGAAACGCTTTCCGGCGCTATGTACACCGCCGGCCAGCCTGACCCGGATCTCATCATCCGTCCAAGCGGCGAAGAGCGCATCTCAAACTTCCTTTTGTGGCAGAGCGCCTATACCGAATTTGAATATTTTGATATTCTCTGGCCGGATTTCAAGCCGAAGCACTTGGACGAAGCCATTGAAAAGTTCAACAGCAGACAACGCCGTTTCGGCGGTGTATGATTTTTTGCAGTGCGGGCGGCACATGCCGCCCTGTACCGCGTTTCTATTACATTCCGAACGGTGAAAGGAAACCATAGGTATATGAAGGACAGAGTTTTATCCGGTGTCACGCTGGTCGCATTTTTCATGGCAATCGTCGTGTTCAACCGCTCTTTTCCGCTGGCACTCAATATTGCCATTGCGTTTATCTCCGCGCTCGCTGTTTTTGAAGTCATCAAGGCGCTGGAACTTTCCGACCGCTGGTATATCACGGTTCCCGGCATGACAGCTGCCGTGCTGGTGCAGTTCTGTGAATTTCAGCAGGCAAATATCTTTATTTATTCCGCGTTCACGGCGTGCATTTTCTGCGCGCTGCTGCGCCACCACCGCGAGATCACTTTTAAAGAAATGGCCGTTGTGTACAGCATGGTCGTTTTGATCCCACTCGCGTTGCAGACTATCGTTCTGGTGCGCACGTTAAGCGACCAGCACGGCATGTTCTACGCGCTCGTGTGCGTATTCTCCGCATGGATTCCGGACGCAGGCGCGTTTTTCGCCGGCAAGCTCTTCGGTAAGCACAAGCTGTGCCCGGAGATCAGCCCCAAAAAGACTGTGGAGGGTCTCATCGGCGGCGTGTTGTCCAGCGTCATCATTTTGCAGCTCGTGGGTCTCATCTTCACCTACGGCATTTACGGCGGCGAACGTCAGGCAAACTGGCTCTCGCTCTTAATCATCGGCTTTTTCGGCGCGTTTGTGTCCGTGCTCGGCGACCTCAGCTTTTCGCTCATTAAAAGAAGCTGCCACATCAAAGATTTCGGCAGCGTCATTCCGGGCCACGGCGGTATTTTGGACCGTTTCGACAGCGTGATTTTCACAGCACCGTTTGTCTACATGGTAACGATGCTGCTGCCGATCGTGTCGTAAGAAAGGATGGGTCTGCATGAAAAAGTTAGCTTTGCTCGGCTCTACCGGGTCCATCGGCACACAGGCGCTCGATGTTGTGCGCTGTATACAAAAGGAAGGGGAGCACGCCGTTAAAGTGGAGGCGCTCGCTGCCCATTCCAATATTCGGCTTCTGGAAGAGCAGATCCGGGAATTTAAACCGCAAGCAGTTGCGGTTTTTGATTTGGAAGCTGCTTCTAAGCTCCGCGCCGCCGTCCGCGACCTCAATGTGAAGGTGTACAGCGGCATGGAGGGCCTTTGTGCCCTGACGGAGCTGGAAAGCGTTGATATCGTTTTAAACTCCGTCGTGGGCATGGTGGGCCTCAAGCCGACCTTAACGGCACTCGAAGCCAAAAAACAGATGGCGCTTGCGAATAAAGAAACGCTCGTCGCAGGCGGTTCACTCGTCATGAAGACCGCCAAGGAAAACGGCATCGAAATTCTGCCCGTAGACAGCGAGCATTCTGCCATTTTCCAGTGTTTGCAGGGTATGTACAAAAAGTGCGACTTAAATAAAATTATCTTAACGGCGTCCGGCGGTCCGTTCTTCGGCAAAAAAGCCGGGGAGCTTCAGCATATCCGCCCCGCAGACGCCTTAAAGCACCCGAACTGGGACATGGGCGCGAAGGTCACCATAGACAGCTCCACGCTCATGAATAAGGGGCTTGAATTCATCGAAGCCAAGTGGCTTTTCGATATGGAGCCGGACGACATCGACGTCGTTGTGCACCGTGAAAGCATCGTGCACTCGCTCATTGAGTATAAGGACCACTCCGTCATCGCGCAGCTCGGCGTGCCGGATATGCGCATCCCCATCCAGTATGCGCTCACCTACCCGCGCCGCTTTCCGTCGCCCGTAAAGCAGTTGAATTTGGCTGATTGGCAGAAGCTGACGTTCTATGCGCCGGACGAAGAAACCTTCACGTGCTTTGGCGCGTGTAAGCGTGCCATTCGCCGCGGCGGTACACTGCCCGCGGCGGTCAACGGTGCAAACGAAGCCGCTGTTGCGCTGTTTTTAAAAGAAAAGATCGGCTGGCAGGACATCGGCGAGCTCGTGTGCCATGTAGCCGATACATTTGAAACCGCGCCCGTTACAAGCGTGGAGGACGTTTTGGAAGCCGACCGCAAAGCGCGCGCCTATGTGCTGGAGCGCTGCGGGGAGAGTGCAAGATGAGCACGGTGGTGCAGGGCATCCTGCTCGCCGTTATCGGCGTATTGCTCTTCGGGCTCATCATTTTCATCCACGAGTTCGGCCACTTTTTCACAGCGAAGCTGAGCCACGTGTGCGTCAACGAATTCTCCATCGGCATGGGGCCAAAGCTTTTCTCGTTCACCCGCGGCGAAACGCAGTATTCCCTGCGGCTTTTGCCCATCGGCGGCTACTGCGCCATGGAGGGTGAGGACGAAAAAAGCGACGATCCCCGCGCGTTTGGCAACCGTCCCGTTTGGCAGCGCATGATCGTGGTTGCGGCGGGCGGCATCATGAATATCCTGCTTGCCGTTTTGCTGATGATGGTCATCTGCGGGCAGGAAGACCGCTACGCCACCATGCGGATCGCCGGCTTTGCGGAAAATTCCGCGTTTGAAGCCGCCGGCGTGGAGGTGGGCGACGTCATCACCTCCATCGACGGTTACACCGTTCGCACCGGGCAGGATCTTTCCTTTGCTTTAAGTATGGCGGCGCTTGATTCCACAGACGGCACCGCTGCGCTCGACCTCACCGTAAAGCGCGGCGAAGAGACCGTCACCTTTAACGATATGACCATCAACACAACATCTACGGACGGCAAGCAGTACCGCGCCGTGCTGGATTTCTACGTGTTGGGCGAAGAAAGAACGCCGTGGACGCTCATCAAAAACGCGTTTGCGGATATGTATTCCACCGTGCGTATGATCTTCAACAGCCTCATCGGCATAGTGACAGGCCGATTTGGATTTAGCGGGCTTGCGGGTCCGGTCGGTACGGCGCAGGCAGTCACGCAGGCCGCAAGCGCGGGGCTCAAGCAGAGCTTCGGCGCGGCGGTCAACAACATCGTGTACATCATGCTTGTGATCTCCGTGAACCTCGGCATCGTGAATTTACTGCCGCTGCCGGCGCTCGACGGCGGACGGCTCGTGTTCCTCATCATCGAAGCGATCTTCCGCAGGCCGGTTCCGGCAAAGTACGAACGCTGGGTGCACGCAGGCGGCTTTGCACTGCTTATCTGCCTGGTGCTCGCCGTCACGTTCCAGGACATCATGCGCATCGCAACAGGCGGATAAGGGAAAGGACGATACAATGAAACGCATTTCAAAACAGGTCATGGCGGGCAATGTGAAAATCGGCGGCGGCGCGCCCGTCACCGTGCAGTCCATGCTGAACGTGCCCTCCACCGATATAGAAGGCAGCGTGCGGCAGGCGGTCGCACTGGAAAAAGCCGGCTGCCAGATTCTCCGCGCCGCCATCCCAGATATGGATGCCGTGCGGCTGATCCCTGCCATCAAAGAGAAAATTTCCATTCCGCTCGTGGCGGATATTCATTTCGATTATAAGCTTGCGCTTGAGGCTGCAGCGGCGGGCGTGGATAAAATCCGCATCAATCCCGGCAACATCGGCGGCGATGACCGCGTAAAAGCCGTCGCGACCGTGTGCCGCGAAAAGAAAATTCCGATCCGCATCGGCGTCAATTCCGGTTCGGTCGAAAAGAGTATCCTCGCAAAGTACGGCGCGCCCACAGCGGAAGCGCTGTGCGAAAGCGCACTTTACCATGCGTCTTTGCTCGAAAAGTTCGATTTCACGGATATCGTCATCTCTCTGAAATCCTCCTCGGTCGATACGAATATCAAAGCGTATGAAAGGATTGCAGAGCGCTGCGATTACCCGCTGCACCTCGGCGTGACGGAAACCGGCACGCTGCGCATGGGGATCGTCAAGTCCGCCATCGGCATCGGCAGCCTTTTGCAGCGCGGCATCGGCGATACGCTGCGCGTTTCCCTGACGGCCGACCCCGCAGAGGAGATTCGCACCGGCCGCGATATTTTAAGCGCGCTCGGTCTGCGCGGCGGCGTAAAGCTTGTTTCCTGCCCTACCTGCGGCAGAACGCGTATCGACCTCATCGGCCTTGCCAATAAGGTCGAAAAGGCACTCGAATACGTTGATAAGGACATCACCGTTGCCGTCATGGGCTGTGTTGTCAACGGCCCCGGCGAAGCGCGCGAGGCCGACCTCGGCGTTACCGGCGGCAAGGGAGAGGGCCTCATTTTCAAAAAAGGTCAGATCATCCGCAAGGTGCCGGAAGCTGAGCTTCTGGACGCCCTGATGGAAGAGATCGACAAGCTTTAATTTGCAATAAAACAGGCTGTGCCGGGCGGTACGGCCTTTTTGCATCATCTCACACCATAAAAACACAGACCATTCTACATAGGAGAGATGCACTTGAAAACATTAGGCGATCTGTTGAAAAGCGCCGGCTATACGCCGAAAGACGGCGTCGCTGCCGGTCAGATCGAAAAAATAGAGATACACAGGGAAAACCGTTTGGTGCGCCTGAAAACGAAGTTTGAAGCTTTCGTGCCGTACAGCGACCTGCGCGAGGTAAACGGTATGCTGCACGAGCGCATTCTGCCCGATATGCGCGTGGAGCTTGCCCCCGCATTCCCCGCTCAGGCGTGGCAGGAAAGCTGCGTTACCTCCGTTTTGGAGCGCGTGCGCGAGCTCGACGCAAGCTTAAACGGCACATTTAAAGACGCAGACTGCACCATAAACGAAAATACCCTTACAATAGAGCTGCTGCACGGCGGACTCAATCTGCTCGAAAAGCGCCATACCGACCGCGCCATCAGCGAAACGGTGCAGGAGTGGTTCAGCGTGCCCGTTACGGTGACGTTCACGGGCAAAACAGAGCTGCAAAACGGCGACGAATCCGTCATCGAGCGATTGCACGTCGAGGAAGAAAAGCGTGCGCGCGCCGCCGCCATCGAAGAAATGGAGCGCTACGAAGCTGCCATGAAAGAGATAGCTGCGAAGCGCCGCGTCAGCGTGCGCGAGGGCAAATCGCTCATGCCGCAGATCATTCTGGAGACTGCGCGCCCCATTCTCGGCAACCTGCCGAAAAAGGAGCCGGTGCCGATTTCCGAAGCGACCATCGAAGCCGGACGTATCACCGTTTGGGGCGAGGTGTTCGACATCGAATCCCGCGAAACGCGTGACGGCTCCCGCAAAATTTATTCCATCGACATTACCGATTACACAAATTCCATCACACTGAAGCTTATCCAGCAGGCGAACGACTGCTCAAAGATTGATGCCATCAAAAAGGGTACGGCGCTGCTCGTGACGGGCTCCGTGGAGTACGATAAATACGACCGCGAAAACGTTATGCGCCCGAACGCCATTGCCCGCGCGGAAATGGTGGAGGTCGTCGATACCGCCAAAGAAAAGCGCGTAGAGCTGCACCTGCATACGAACATGTCCGCCATGGACGGCATGACCCCTGCGGGAGAGCTCATCGATCGCGCCTATAAATGGGGGCAAAAGGCCCTCGCCATCACCGATCACGGCGTCGCGCAGGCGTTCCCGGACGCCATGAACGCGTGGCTCAAGATCAAGAAGGGCGGCGGCGAATTCAAGGTTATCTACGGCGTAGAAAGCTACTTTGTAAACGACCTCGTGCCCGCCGTCACCGGCGAGACCGATAAGCCGCTCCATACGGACTACATCTGCTTTGACCTCGAGACCACCGGCCTTTCTTCGAGCAAAGAACGCATCACGGAGATCGGCGCGGTACGCGTGCATAACGGCGAAATCACCGAATCTTTCAATACATTCGTCGATCCCGAAAAGCCCATTCCCGCAAAGATTACGGAGCTCACCGGTATCACGGATGAAATGGTCGCGGGCGCGCCGAAAGAGGAAGAAGCCGTGCGCAAATTCTTCGAGTTCTGCGGCGAAGACGTGATTCTTGTCGCGCACAACGCAAATTTTGATACCTCGTTCCTGCGCGCCGTGTGCAGCCGCCACGACATGACGTTCCCGTATGTGTATATCGATACGGTCGCCATGTGTCGCTCCATGCTGACGGACATCAAAAACTGCAAGCTTGATACGGTCGCGAAGTATTTAAAGCTAAAGCCCTTTAATCACCATCGCGCGTGCGACGATGCCGCCGTGCTCGGCGAGATTTTTATCAACCTCATCCAGCGCCTCGTCGATGATTTCAAGCTGACAGATGTCAAGCAGATCAACACCGCACTCGCGGGCGGCGACCCGAAAAAGCTGCCGACCTACCACCAGATCATTCTCGTTAAGAACTTGGTGGGTTTAAAGAATCTCTATAAGCTCATCTCGTTTGGCCACCTAAATTACTTCTATAAGCGTCCCCGCACGCCGAAAAGCGTTTTGAACCGGTACCGCGAGGGCCTCATCATCGGCTCCGCGTGCGAAGCGGGCGAGCTGTTCCGCGCCATTACGCGCGGTGAGCCGTGGGAAAAATTACTCGAGATTGCTTCCTACTACGATTACCTCGAAATCCAGCCGCTTGGCAATAACATGTTCATGGTGCGCAACGGCTCGTGCGATATTGAGCAGTTAAAAGAGTACAACCGCACCATCGTAAAGCTCGGCGAAAAGCTGAAAAAGCCCGTTGTCGCAACGGGAGACGTGCACTTCAAAGACCCGAAAGACGCCGCAGGCCGCGCCATTTTGATGGCGGGTCAGGGCTTCACGGATGCCGATGAGCAGGCGCCGCTCTACATGCGCACCACGGACGAAATGCTGAAAGAATTCGACTACCTCGGCAAAGAAAAAGCGTATGAGGTTGTCGTCACCAATACGAACAAGATTGCCGACATGATCGAGGAAATCCGCCCCATCCCGGAGGGTGTTTTCCCACCGTTCATCGACGGCGCGGAGGAGCAGCTGAACTCCATTACGTGGGCGCGCACCAAGGAAAAGTACGGTGACCCGCTGCCGGAGATCGTCGAAAAGCGATTAAAGCGCGAGCTCGGCTCCATCAACAAGCACGGCTTCTCCGTTTTGTACATGACGGCGCAAAAGCTCGTGGCAGACAGCGAAGCGCACGGCTATCTCGTCGGCTCGCGTGGCTCCGTCGGCTCGTCGTTCGTTGCGACCATGTCCGGCATCTCGGAGGTCAACCCCTTGGAGCCGCACTACATTTGCCCCAAGTGCAAATACAGCGAGTTCATCACGGACGGCAGCTACCTTTCCGGTTTTGATCTGCCGCCGAAAAAGTGCCCGCGCTGCGGCGAAGATCTCGACCGCGACGGCCACACCATCCCATTCGAGACGTTCCTCGGCTTTGACGGCGACAAAACGCCGGATATCGACCTCAACTTCTCCGGCGAATACCAAAGCGGTGCGCACCGCTATACGGAGACGCTGTTCGGCCGCGAAAACGTCTTCAAGGCCGGCACCATCGCAACCGTCGCGGATAAAACCGCGTTCGGCTACGTGAAAAAGTATGCCGAAGAACGTTCCCGCGTGCTTTCCCGCGCGGAGGAAAAACGCCTCTCCATTTCCTGTACGGGCATCAAACGCACCACGGGCCAGCACCCGGGCGGCATGGTCGTCGTGCCAAAGGGCAAAGAGGTCTACGATTTCTGCCCGGTGCAGCACCCCGCAAACGACCAGAATTCCGATAACATCACCACGCACTTCGACTTCCATTCCATTCACGATACCATTTGTAAACTGGACGAGCTCGGCCACGATGTGCCGACCATCTACCGCTATCTCGAAGATTACACCGGCATTCCCGTCATGAAGGTCTCCATGAGCGACCCGGCGGTCATGTCGCTGTTTACGTCTACGGAAGCGCTCGGCGTCACGCCGGAGGACATCGGCTCGTTGACGGGCACGTTCTCTCTGCCGGAGTGCGGCACGCCGTTCGTGCGCCAAATGCTCATCGATGCCCAGCCGAAGACATTCTCTGACCTTCTGCAGGTTTCGGGTCTGTCCCACGGCACGGATGTTTGGATCGGCAACGCGCAGGACCTCATCAAAGACGGCACCTGCACCATCGCCACCGTCATCGGTACGCGAGACAGCATCATGACCTACCTGCTCCTAAAGGGCCTTGAGCCGAAAATGGCGTTTAAGATTATGGAAATCACCCGTAAGGGCAACGCGAAAAAGCTCTTCACGCAGGAGCACATCGCCGCCATGAAGGAGCACAACGTGCCGGATTGGTACATTGAGTCCTGCTATAAGATTAAGTACATGTTCCCGAAAGCGCACGCTGCCGCCTACATGATCGCGACGCTGCGCCTCGGCTGGTACAAGGTGCATTATCCCGTGGAATACTACGCGGCGTACTTCACCGTGCGCAGTGAAGATTTCGACGGCGCCACCGCCGTGCAGGGGCGTGCCGCCGTACAGCGCCGTATGCGCGAGCTGGAGCAGAAGCAAAAGGAGCACCAGTCCACTGTCAAGGAAGACGCGGCGTATTCCACATTCCAGATTATCAACGAAATGCTGTGCCGCGGCATCGAGCTTTTGCCGGTCGACCTGTATAAATCCGATGCAAAAAAGTTCCTTGTCGAAGACGGCAAGATCCGACTGCCGTTCTCGTCCCTGCCCGGTGTGGGCGAGGCGGCGGCGCACAGCTTGTATGAAGCGTGCACGGGCGGCGAGGAGTTCATCTCCATCGATGAAGTGCAGTCCCGCGCCAAGGTCTCCAGCGCTGTTATCGACGTTTTAAAAAGCGCCGGCGCGCTGCAGGGCCTGCCGGACAGCAGCCAGACATCACTGTTTTAATGCCATTAGGCGGACGCAAGAAGTTGCTTCCGCCTTTCTGCATATCTATGTGTATATACATGTATACACAAAACAGGAAAAGTCTTGACAAGCGCACAGTTACATGGTATTATTGTAGCACGTCATTACATTAAAGCAGAAGGACGGTCGTTATGAAGAAGTTCAACAAAATCACGCCGGAGGGCACCAAGGATATTCTGTTTGAAGAGTGCCTTTCGCAGCGTACCGTGAGCGAGCGGCTCACGCATATATTCAAAATGCGCGGCTATAATGAGGTCATCACGCCCGGCATGGAATACTACGACGTGTTCGATGCCCCAAACGCCGCCATTCCTCAGTATGAGATGTATAAATCCACGGATAACAAAGGTAGGCTCATCGTGTTCCGTCCCGATTTAACACTGCCCATCGCGCGCCTTACCGCAACGCGGTTGCAGGCGATGGAAAAGCCCATTCGGCTTTACTATAACCAGCCGATCTATCGCAACCGCAAGGACCTTTCCGGTCGCAGCGACGAAACAACGCAGGCGGGCATCGAGCTTTTGGGTGCATCGGGGCTGAAAGCGGATATCGAGGTCATCGCCGCCGCTGTTGAGGCGCTTTCCGCGTGCACGGAAAACTTCCGCTTGGAGATCGGCAGCGCAAAGTTCTTCGGTGCGCTCGCCGATGAGCTGCCCGTCTCTGCAGATAAAAAAGAGGACATCCGCCAGACGATTGAGTCCAAAAACTACGCTGCCCTCGGCGATATGCTCGACGCACTCCCAAAATCCGTATATACCGAAGCCATCAAAAAGCTGCCGCGCCTGTTCGGCGGGGCAGAGGTCTTCGCGGAAGCGGAGCAGTTCTGCAAAGGCCACCCCGTGCTTTCCGAAACGCTCGATTATATGCGCACGCTATATACTGCGCTGTCGTCGCTCGGCCTCGATGACCGCCTGATGGTCGATTTTGGCCTTGTGCAGCGCAATGATTACTACACCGGCGTCGTCTTCAGCGCCTATGTGGAAAACTACGGTGACGCCGTTTTAATGGGCGGCCGCTACGATACGCTTTTAAAGCAATTCGATGCCCCCATGCCCGCTATCGGCTTTGCCGCAAACGTCGATGCGCTGGCTTCTGTTTTGCTCGACGACGGACGGATTGAAAGCGTGCCCACGCCGGACGTGCTCGTCCACGCGGAAAGCGGCGCGGAGATCAAAGCACAGATGAAAATTCGCGAGCTGACAGCAAACGGCAAAATCTGCGAAAGCTCCGTGTTCGATACGGTAGACGAGGCCGAGCGCTACGCAAAGCGCCGCGGCATCCCGGAAGTCATCGTCCTTAGAGGGGAGGAAAACGCATGAAGCCACTCAGAATTGCCCTCACAAAAGGGCGCCTCGAAAAAGACACCGTGAACCTTTTAGAGCAGATCGGCCTTGATTGCACGCAAGTGCGCGAAAAAGGCAGAAGACTGATTCTTCCCGTTGGAAACGGCGAGATCGAAGTCGTTTTAGCCAAAGCTGCCGATGTCATCACCTACGTCGAAAACGGCGTGTGCGACCTCGGTGTCGTCGGCAAAGATACCATCATGGAAAACGGCAGTCATTTTTACGAAATCTTAGATCTTGGCTTCGGCCGCTGCCGCTTTGCGCTCGCCTGCCGCAAGGGTACGGATTTCTTCGGCGGCTACAAAGCGAAGACCGTCGCGTCCAAATACCCGAACGTCGCACGGCAGTTCTTTGAAAGCCGCGCCATGGACGTGCGCATCATCAAAATCGAGGGCTCCGTAGAGCTCGCCCCGCTGCTCGGCCTTGCAGACGGCATCGTCGATATCGTCGAGACCGGCACCACCTTAAAAGAAAACGGTCTGGAGGTCACGGAGACCATCGCCGGTATCTCGGCGCGTCTCATCGCAAACACCGCCAGCCTTAAAATGAGAAAGCAGGAGATTGAAGCGCTTGCCGCCCGCATGGAAGCGCAGATCGAAAAGAACAGGGAGGAGAAATCCGTATGATCCGTATTGCCAAAGGCGATAGAGCCTACTGTGAAGCGTTTATTCAAAGCCTTAAAGCCCGCGTCAGCGAAAACGACCGCAGCGTAGAGGATAAAGTGGCCGAAATTTTGAAGGACGTGCGCGATAACGGCGACGAAGCCGTGCGCCGCTATACGATGAAGTTCGACGGCTGGGCGCCGGAGAAAGCGGAGATCACAAAAGAGGAAATTGATGCGCTCACCGCAGACTGCGACCCGGCGTTCATCGCTTCGATGGAGCGCGCCGCAGAGAATATCCGCGCGTTCCACGCCAGACAAAAGCAGCAAAGCCGCATCGACCCCTCGCCCACGGGTGTTCTGATGGGTCAGCGCGTGCGCGGCCTGCACAGGGTCGGTGTGTATGTGCCGGGCGGTACGGCAGCGTACCCGTCCTCCGTTTTGATGAACGTCATCCCGGCGAAAATTGCCGAAGTCGGCGAGATCGTCATGGTCACGCCGCCGGGACGTACCGGCAAGCCGGATAAAAACATTTTGGCCGCCGCAAGGATTGCCGGCGTAGATCGCGTGTTCCTCATCGGCGGCGCGCAGGCCGTCGCGGCGCTCGCCTACGGCACCGAAACCGTCCCGAAGGTTGATAAAGTCGTCGGCCCCGGCAACATTTTCGTCGCCACGGCAAAGAAATTACTGTACGGCACCATCGATATCGACATGATTGCCGGTCCAAGCGAAATTCTCGTCATTGCGGATAAAACCGCGAAGCCGGAGTTCTTGGCTGCCGACCTCATGAGCCAGGCGGAGCACGACCGCATGGCGTCCGCCATTCTCATTACCCCGGAGGAAGACCTTGCAAAGGCGACCGCTGCGGAGATTGAGCGCCAAATGCAGACGCTTTCGAGAAAGGACATTATTAAAGAATCCATCGAAAATTTCGGTGCAATTATTGTCTGCGAAAACATGGCGGAAGCCGTCGATTTCGCAAACGAGCTCGCCCCGGAGCACCTTGAAGTCTGCTGCGAAAATCCGCTCGAATACATCGGCAAGCTCGATAACGCCGGTTCCGTGTTCCTCGGAAACTATTCTCCGGAGCCGCTCGGCGATTACTTCGCGGGTCCAAACCACGTGCTGCCCACCAGCGGCACGGCGCGTTTCTTCTCGCCGCTTTCCGTCGATGATTTTATCAAAAAATCGAGCTTTATCTACTATACGGAAGCGGAGCTTCTGAAAGCTGCCGACGACATCATCCGCATTGCCGAGACCGAAGAGCTGACCGCGCACGCGAATTCCATCGCCGTCCGCAAGAAAAAGTGACCCCGGAGGTAGTTTATGTATACGCTGAATGAAAAGATCCGCGATTTAGAGCCGTATGAACCCATTGCGGGCGAGTATAAAATTCGTCTGGACGCAAACGAATCGTTTCTGTGCCTGCCGGAATCCGTTATGGCGTCTGCTTTGCACGCCATGATGAGAGTGGAGCTCAACCGTTATCCGGATCCCACCGCAAAAGACCTGTGCGCCGCCTTTGCCAAAAGCTATAAGGTAAAGCCGGCGTGCGTTGCGGCAGGCAACGGCAGCGATGAGCTCATCAACGTCATTTTCCAGAGCTTTCTGATGAAGGGCGAGACCTACGCGACGCTCACGCCGGATTTTTCCATGTATGATTTTTACGGCTACGTTTCGGAATGCCGCGGCATCGAAATCAAAAAAGACGAAAATTTCACAATCGATATTGACAAGGTGATCGAAACCTGCAACAATGAGAACGTAAAGCTGCTCATTTTCAGCAACCCGTGCAATCCGACGTCTGTCGGCCTCACGCACGAAGCCGTGCGCAAAATCATCAGGGGCGTCTCCGCGCTCGTCGTGCTCGACGAAGCCTATATGGACTTCTGGAACGAATCTATGCTCGGCGAATTTGAAAACTACGATAATTTACTCATCTTGAAAACGTGCTCCAAAGCCTTCGGTCTCGCCGCGCTGCGCGTAGGCTTTGCCGTGGGCAACGAAAAGCTTGTCCGCGCCATCAAGGCTGTAAAGTCGCCGTATAACGTCAACACCTGCTCGCAGAAAATGGCGGAAGCCGTGCTGAAAAACCGCGCGGAAGCCGATGTCGCCATCCGCAGATTGCTGCTTTCGCGAGACGAATTGCAGCAGAAATTCGACCGCATGGCGCAGCGCTTCCCGGAAAAGCTCCAAACGGTAAAGAGCGTTACGAACTTCGTCGTTCTGCGCACACCGTACGCAAAGGAGCTCTACGAGCGCCTTTTGGCCGAATCCATCGCGGTGCGGTACTTTAAAAACATGTCCGCCCTGCGCATCACGGCAGGCTCCACGGGCGAAAACGCAGTGGTCACAGAGCACATTCAGCGGTTCTTTGAAGAAAAAGAGCAAGCGTAAATCGGGCTTTAGGCCCTTTTAGGGGGAAACGATATGGAACGTGCGGCAACAGTTGTGCGCCAAACAAAAGAAACGAACATTGAGCTGACCTTGGGGCTTGACGGCGGCGAGGTTGTCGTCGATACCGGCGTGGGCTTTTTCGACCACATGCTCACAGCGCTTGCCGTGCACGGCGGCTTCGGCCTTCGGTTAAAAGCCGAGGGCGACTGGAATGTCGATTGCCACCACACGGTGGAAGATACCGGCATCGTGCTCGGCCGTGCGTTTAAGCAGGCGCTCGGCGACCGCAGCGGCATCGTGCGCTACGGCCATGCCATGATCCCTATGGATGAAGCGCTCGGCTTCTGCGCCGTAGATGTCAGCGGCCGCCCGTACCTTGTGTTCGACGCTGCGTTCCCGCAGGAGCGCGTCGGCGATTTTGACACCTGCATGACGGAGGAATTTTTCCGCGCGCTTAGCGATAACGCCGGCTTCACGCTGCACCTGCGCTGCCCCTACGGCAAAAATTCTCACCATATGATCGAAGCGCTGTTCAAAGCCTGCGCGCACGCCCTGTGCGATGCCACAGCAGAAAACAGCACCGGCGCGGTGCTTTCCACCAAGGGCACGCTTTCGGAATAATTTGAAATTTTAACTTTTTTGCATACACGATAATTTGGAATGAATAAGGAAGGGATATAACATGATTATTTTACCGGCGATCGACCTCAAGGACGGCAAATGCGTCCGCCTGTTCCAGGGCGATTACGCCACGGCGGAGCAGGTGGCGGAGGATCCCGTCAAGACTGCGCAATCGTTTGAGGAGCAGGGCGCGCGCTGGGTGCACCTTGTCGATCTCGATGGCGCAAAGGCACGCCGCCCCATAAACGACAGCACCGTTTTCTCCATTCGCGATAATGTCTCGATGAATATAGAAGTCGGCGGCGGTATCCGCGATATGGACACCGTGGAATATTATCTTTCGCACGGCATCAATCGCATCATTCTGGGCTCTGCGGCGCTGCACAGCCCGGAGTTCGTGCGCGAGGCCGTGAAAAAATACGGCAAAAAGATCGCCGTTGGCATTGATGCGTTAAAGGGCAAGGTGGCGGCAGAGGGCTGGACGGCTCAAAGCGAAGTGGATTACCTCGAAATGGCAAAGCGCATGGAAGACATCGGCGTGCGCTACCTCATCGTGACCGATATTTATAAGGACGGCACCATGAACGGCCCGAACCTCGTCATGCTCGATAAGGTCAACCGCGCCGTCAGCTGCAACATCATCGCAAGCGGCGGCGTCAGCAACTTAAAGGATATCGTAGACCTCAACGCCCTCGGCGTGTACGGTGCTATTGCGGGCAAATCCATTTATACGAAAGCGCTGGACTTAACGGCGGCCATCACCGCCAGTCAGCGCCTTTCCGGCAAATCGTTCAAGTGCAGCGAAGAAGAGGAAGACCATCTTGAGCGCTACTTCAAGAAATCGGAGCTCATCCCGTGCATCGTGCAGGAGGCCTCCACAAACGAAGTGCTCATGCTGGCATACATGAACCGCGAATCCATGGCGAAAACACTGGAGACAGGCTACACGTGGTTTTACAGCCGCAGCCGCCAAACGCTGTGGAACAAGGGCGCAACGAGCGGCCATACGCAGAAGGTCATCAGCATGTATGCCGACTGCGACGACGATACACTGCTCGTAAAGGTCGTGCAGACGGGCGCGGCGTGCCACACCGGCAGCCACAGCTGCTTCTACAAAGAGATTGCAAGAAACTGACGGAGGGAACACTATGGACATTTTGCAGCAGCTTTATGATACCGTTTTGGAGCGCAAGGACGAAAAGCAGGAGGGCTCCTACACCTGCTATCTCTTCGAGCAGGGACTTGATAAGATCCTCAAAAAGTGCGGCGAAGAGTGCAGCGAAGTCATCATCGCCGCGAAAAACGGCAAAAAAGAGGACACCGTGGGCGAAATCAGCGACCTTCTCTATCACCTCACCGTCATGATGGTGAACGAAAACATCCCACTTGACGATGTGCGCGCGGAGCTTAACCGTCGTCACGGCAAAACGGGTAACCTCAAAACCTTCCACAAGGTGGACCACAATACATGACACAAGCTGAAAAACACGCACTTTGGGCGCAGGAAGAGCAAAGCGCCGAAATGCACGGCTGGGATTTTTCGCACATCCGCGGGCGTGTAGTGGAAGCCCCGCTGCCGTGGGATTATAAGCAAAAAGTGCTCGATTTTTTAAAGCCGCAGTCCGTTATTTTGGATATGGGTACGGGCGGCGGAGAGTTCCTTTTGTCCCTGCGCCACCCGTTTTCGCAGACAAGCGTCACGGAAAGCTGGCAGCCGAATTTTGAGCTGTGCGAAAAAAAGTTAGTGCCGCTCGGCATCACCGTGCGCAAAACCGAAGAGGACAAGCCTCTGCCGTTTGCGGATAACAGCTTTGACCTCGTTTTAAATCGTCACGATTCTTATGACGTAAACGAGGTGCGCCGCGTCCTAAAGCCCGGCGGATATTTTATCACGCAGCAGGTAGGCGGCAGCAACAACTTGCGCCTGCGCGCTTTGCTCGGCAATAACAAAACCGCCATGCCGAGCTTTAACCTCGAAAACGAGCTGCTACGCTTTAAAAACGCCGGCTTTACGGTGAATTTCTGCGACCAGGCCTATGTAACCGACCACTATTTGGATGTCGGCGCACTCGTGTGGTACGCAAAGGTTCTGCCGTGGGAGTTCGGCAATTTCACAGTAGAAAGCTGCCTGCCGCAGCTCGATGCGCTCGACGCGCTGTGTGAAAAGCAAGGCTATATCCCAAGCGTGCAGCACCGCTTCATGCTCATTGTCCGCAACAGAAAGCCGAAAGAATAAGGGGGAAACCATGGCAGCCAACATTCGCTTTGCAACCGAAGCAGACATTCCGGTCATTTTAGAGTTTATCCATGCGCTCGCCGCGTATGAAAATATGGAAGATCAGGTCATTGTAACGCCGGAGCTTTTAAAAGAGTGGGTCTTCCAAAAGAAAAAAGCAGAGGTTTTCCTTGTTTCGGAGGACGAAAAGCCCGTGGGCTTTGCGCTTTTCTTCCACAATTTCTCCACGTGGCTTGGCCGCGCGGGCATTTATCTTGAGGATCTTTTCGTGCTGCCGGAATATCGCGGCAAGGGCTACGGCAAGCTGCTGTTAAAGCGCCTTGCGCGGCTCACTTTGCAGCGCGGCTGCGGCAGACTGGAGTGGGCGTGCCTCGATTGGAACACCCCAAGCCGCAAGTTCTATGATTCCCTCGGCGCCGTGCGCATGGAGGAGTGGACAACGTACCGCCTGACGGGTGATGCACTTTTGTCCCTTGCGTCCAACATCTCACTCAAATAATTTCGCAAAAGCAAAGAGGCGGGCTGCGGCCCGTCTCTTTTTGTCGGTTCTGCGGCTTGCATTTATGCAGGAAAATGTGGTATGATATTTCCGCAATTTCACGAAGAATAGGGGAAAATGCAGAATGAAAAAAATTCTGTTCATTGCGACCGGCGGAACCATCGCTTCGGCGAAAACGGAAAACGGCCTCACGCCGGCGATTACATCGGAGGAACTTTTAAATGCCGTGCCGCAGGTGAAAAACCTGTGCGCGGTGGATACCGTGCAGCCGTACAGCTTAGACAGTACCAACATGTGTTGGAAGCAGTGGATCCACGTGGCGGAGATTATCCGCGATAACTATGCAAAGTACGACGGCTTTGTCATCGCCCACGGCACGGATACGTTGTCCTACGCGGCGGCCACGCTCTCGTATCTCATCCAGAAAAACGAAAAGCCCGTTGTTTTAACGGGTGCGCAGAAATCCATCGAGGTGCCGGACGGCGACGCGCGGCGCAATTTGTTTGAAGCGTTTGTATACGCCACAGATGCCCGTGCGTGCGGCACACACGTCGTTTTTAACGGGCACGTCATTGCAGGCACCCGCGCCAGAAAAACGCATACAAAGAGCTTTGACGCCTTTTCCAGCATCGATTTCCCGGACATCGGCGTGTTCTACGATAAAAAGCTCCTGTGCTATATTGATGAGCGCCCGGAGTGCCCCGGCGCGGTGTTCTACGATAAATTAGTACCGGAGATTCTCTCTATCCGCGTCATCCCGGGCATGGACCCGTCCGTGTTCGATTACATCACCGCGCACTGCCGCGGTGTTGTCATCGAAAGCTTCGGCGTCGGCGGCATCCCGTACTATGGTGACAACGCGTTTGAGGAAAAGATCGCTGCGTTAATGGAAAACGGCGTGCGCGTCGTCATCACCACACAGGTTCCGCACGAGGGCAGCAACCTTTCCGTCTACCGCGTGGGCCATATCATCAAGGAAAAATACCGCGTGCTCGAAGCTTCCAACATGACAACGGAAGCCGTCATCGCCAAAATGATGTGGGCACTGGCCTATTCCGAGACCCGCGAGGAATTTGAAAAGCTCTTCTGCACTCCTGTAGGCAAAGACCAATTATAAATGATATTCATCTGCGGCGGGTGATATTGCCCTTCGGACAATGCAAGTGAAGCTTGCTATATCATTACAAAACAGAAGGCAGAGCGATGATGTGCTCTGCCTTCCGTTTTGTCCGTCATGTTTGTTTTTTCGCGGCTAATTTGCCGCGCTTCTTTTGCAGCATTGCAATAAGCTCGTCAATCATCGAAGCCGGGTCATCCGCCGTGTCGATCATTGCAGAGAGGAACGGCGCCACGAGCGCGGGATCCTGAATCGTCGTGTCGCGCAGCTGTAACTGGGCATACTCCTCCTCTGTCATGCACGGTGCAAAGGTGCGCGCATAATTGCGAAACGTCTTCACAAAGCCGGCCGGGGTGATCATCCCTTTTTTTAAAAGAGAGTTCACCATCAGGTGAATGTAGCTGTCCTTCCAGGTCTTCTGTGGGGAAAGCGCGACCATTTCCGCCGCGGAAAGCGCACGGTCCGTGTGCCACAAAAGATACATGACTTCGCTTTCGCTTTTTGTAAGCGCCGTCTTTTTCATATAAATCCGTAACCTCGCTTTAGTAGGAATTTACGCAGGGTTTTATGGAGGTATTATATAATATAACGCTCGCGCTTGTCAATGTTTTGGGCAAAATTCAGTTGAAAAATTTTCCCATCAGCACTTTTGCAGATTGTTGAAAAGCAAAAACAAGAAAAAACCTATGACAAAGCCGCAAAGCCGCGCTGCGTTTTCCGCCTAATCATAAAAGTCGCAAAGCAGGGGAAGAGAAGCCCCAAAAACTCGTGCAGCACCGCTTTAAAAGGCAAATAAACGGCCCTAAACGGATTTTTTTGCAAAGAGAAACGGATTTCTTCTATTTTTCGGGAAAAAAGCCTTGACTTTTTTGCCCCCTGCCACTATAATTATTTGTGTTATTTCGTGCTAAGTAACAAATACAAACCCCTGCCTGATGGCGGATGGGAGGGATATAGATGGCTGAAATCAGAATCAAAGACAACGAATCTTTGGAGAGCGCACTCAGACGCTTTAAGAAGCAGTGCGCAAGAGCGGGCGTTATTCAGGAAGTTCGCAAGAGAGAGGCTTACGAAAAGCCTTCCGTTAAGCGCAAGAAGAAGTCCGAAGCAGCTCGCAAGCGCAAGTACAAATAATCAAACGTGAAGAAGCGGGCTTTTTGCCCGCTTTTTTGTGTAAACGGGTTTTTCCCGAGCAACACAGGAGGCAAAGACCGAAGCTATGGCGGTATTTAAACCGACCGGCACGCTCCACTGCGTGACGGAGCTTACGCCCGAGCTTTTAAAAGCGCTCAATGTGCATATGATCGTGCTCGATGTGGATAATACCATGTCGCCGCACGGCTCGCAGACGCCGTTTCCCGGCGTGCGGGCGTGGGCACAAAGCGTAACGGCAAGCGGCGTCAAGCTGATCGTTGTTTCCAACAATTACAAAAAACGTGTGGCGCCCTTTGCCGCGCAGTTCAATCTGCCGTTCGTTTCTTTTGCGTGCAAGCCGTTTCCGGTCGGCTACCTGCGCGCAAAGAAAATGGCCGGCACGCCCCGCAGGGAATGCCTTGTCGTGGGCGACCAGATCTTCACCGATATCCTCGGCGCAAACCTTTGCGGAATGCGGTCGGTTTTACTTGACCCTCTGTCGCCGGATCCTTCCGCCACGGTGCGCTTCAAGCGCAGTCTGGAAGGCTTTTTGCGCCCGCACTATACGCGGCTCACGGCCGGGGAAGAAACGGTAAAAAGCAAAGCATAAAGGGCACCTTTGGGTACACATTAGAAAGGGGAATTATCAATGAGCAATCCGATCGAACGTCTTACCAATTCTGTCATCGGCGGCGATAGCAAAAAAGCGGCGCTGATCGTTTCCGAAACGAACCTCTATTACCTCACGGCGTTCCCGTCCACAGACGGCGCACTGCTGCTCACTTCCGAGCAGGCTTATTATCTCCTCGATTTCCGTTACACCGAGGCCGCACGCGCCAAGGCGCAAAATGTGGAGGTTGTGGAGTTCACCTCGCTTAACGAAACCTATAAGACGCTTCTGAAAAAGCACGGCATCACCGAGGTGTACATGGAATACGCCGCTCTGCCCTACGGTCATGCGAAGCGTTTTGAGCAGCTCTCCGAAGAGTGCGGCGCTAAGGCGATTTTGAATACGACCTTGGACGATGCCATCCGCAAGCAGCGCATCGTCAAGAGCGATGAGGAAGTGAAGAGGATCTGTGACGCACAGGCCATCACAGACGCTACGTTTGAGCACATCCTCCCCTATATCAAGGAAGGCGTAACGGAGCGCGAAATCGCGCTGGAGATTGAGTTCTTCATGCGCAAAGAGGGTGCAGACGGCAATGCGTTCAACCCCATCGTTGTCACCGGCGCAAACGGCTCGCAGTGCCACGGCATTCCGGGCAACACACAGATCAAAAAAGGCGATCTCATCACCATGGATACCGGCGCTATGCTCGCGGGCTATCATTCCGATATGACCCGTACCGTCGCGCTCGGCTATGTAAACGATGAGCAGAGAGCCATCTACAACACGGTTTTAAAAGCACAGCTCGCCGTTATCGACGGCGCACGCCCGGGCATGCGCTGCTGCGATGTGGATAAGATCGCGCGCGACATCATCGAGACCCCGTACCCGAACACGTTCGGTCACGGCCTCGGCCACGGCGTAGGCTTCGAGATTCACGAGTGGCCGCGCTTCAATAAGACCGATGAGACCATCTGCGAGCCGGGCATGGTCATTACCGACGAGCCGGGCATCTACATCCCGGGCAAGTGCGGCGTGCGCATTGAAGACATGCTGCTCATCACAGATGACGGCTGCCGCAGCCTCACACATTCCCCGAAGGAGCTCATCATCCTGTAAAATTTCCGAAAAAACGGAGAAACAGAACGGTTTTTTCTTGAAAAAAGCCACTTTCTGTTATACAATAGACCTAAGAAAAATTTGGAGGTATTATCTATATGGTAACCGCAGGCGATTTCAGAAACGGCGTCACCTTTGAAATGGACGGCAACGTTTACTCGATCATTGAATTCCAGCACGTCAAGCCCGGTAAGGGCGCGGCGTTCGTCCGCACCAAGATCCGCAACGTGATTTCCGGTGCCGTGACGGAAAAGACGTTCAACCCGAACGATAAGTATCCGACCGCTTTCATTGAGAGAAAGGACATGGAGTATCTCTACAATGACGGCGACCTGTACTATTTCATGGACAGCGAGACCTATGAGCAGCTGCCGATCAGCCCGAATGTCCTCGGCGACAACTTCCGCTTTGTGAAGGAAAACATGGTTTGCAAGGTGCTCTCCTACAAGGGCAACGTTTTCGGCATTGAGCCGCCGAACTTTGTTGAGCTTCAGGTCACGGAGACCGAGCCGGGCGTGAAGGGCGATACCGCTACGAACGTCACGAAGCCCGCTACGCTGGAGACCGGCGCAGAGATCAAGGTTCCGATCTTCATCAACGAAGGCGAAATGATCCGCGTCGATACCAGAACCGGCGAGTACATGGAGCGCGCATAAGCGTTTTTCCTTGTTCCATACGCCGAAACACCCGGGGCGAAAGCCCTACATTAGGCAGCGCGTTTGCCTGCCGGAAAGATAGGTGCAAGCATGACAAATTCCGAGAAAGCGGCATACATCCGCGGTTTGATGGAAGGCATGGATCTGGACCCGAATGCGAAGGAGACGAAGCTCTTCAACGCGATCGTTGACCTGCTCGATGACCTCTCCCTTTCCGTTGAGGAAATGGAAGACGCATACGATGAGCTCAGCGGCCAGGTAGACGAGATTGACGAAGACCTCGGCGAGCTGGAAGAAGAGTTCTACGACATCGACGAGGACGAAGACGATGACGACGCATGGGAAGACGACGAAGACGAATGCTATTACGAAGTCACCTGCCCGAAGTGCGGCGATACCATCGAGCTCAACGAAGAAATGCTCGATGAGGGCTCCATCGATTGCCCGAACTGCGGCGAAACGCTGGAGTTCGACCTCGAAGAAGACGATTCCTGCGATTGCGGCGAAAACTGCGACTGCAATAAGGAATAATTTTCGGGTCATATAAACCTGTAAAGAACGGGAGAGTCGTTTTGCGGCTCTCCTTTTTCTTTTCGCACGGGTGAATTTAGGTCTTGCAATTATATGCTGTTTGTGCTATAATTTCTAAGTTCCGATATATAGTCGGGCCATTAGCTCAGTTGGTTAGAGCTACCGGCTCATAACCGGTTGGTCCAAGGTTCGAGTCCCTGATGGCCCACCAAAGCAATATTAAACAAAGCCCTCAAGAAATCTTCTTTCTTGGGGGCTTTGGCTTTTGCAAATCTTTGCAATGAAATGTAAATATGAACGCTTAGGCGGTACTGTCTGTATGGCAGTGCCGTCTTTTTTTTATTTTAACATGATTTCGAGAATTTCTTCAAAAGAAACAGAAGTAAATCTTGCGTTTTGCGTAATACAGAAATTTTTGCAGCAGATGTCGAAGTTTCCATGATAACGTTCATTTATATATTTCTTGAATTTTGAAGACACGTTTTTAGAAGCGGTATAGGCATAACGTGAATTCTTTATTAGTTGATTATACTTTTCACGTATTTCGCTTGGCAAAATCTTGGGGCAAATAATACCGATTTTCTTTTGCCCATTTTGAGAAGTGTTTAATTTAATCGTATTTCGGATAAAATCTGCAAATTTGTGCGGGCTGTTATCGGTTCGTTTGATCTGAATACGGCCGGTACGATTGCCAAGCTTTTCAACAGCGGTAATTACGAAAAAGTGCTCGCGCGTAATGACGATCGGAATGACATCAATTTCTACGGGCAAGTTTAACATCTCTGCGGGTGCTCTTCTGTATTTATTAATTTGTGTTCTTACAAGAGCTCTTTTAATAAAATGTATCATTCTTTGGGCGGTGCGGTTACTGCCCAATTTTAATTTGTTTTGGAGAGAACTTGCCGTGATTTTTCCGTTTGATGCGTTTATCAAATCTATGGCGGCAAACCATTTCTCTAACGGCGTGTGTGAATCTTGAAAAATCGTCCCGGCGGTCACAGACATTTTATATCCGCATTTCTTACATTTATATTTGACTTCTTTCGTTTTCCAAGCTTCAGCACAACCGCAGCGCGGACACGTAAACCCGTTTTTCCATCGTATGGAAGCCAGATATTCTCTGCATTCGTAATCAGATGTATTCATGCTTAAATTTAGTTCCATAAACATCCCTTTCTTATTTAATAGAATACTATACCCGTTTAGTTCCGTCAAGTGAATTTAATTGTGAATATCAGTTATAGACAGCACAAAACAAAAAATTTTTGGAGGGTTGTCAAGATGACTGACTTCACAATTTCAACGAAACTCGCAAGAGAATTTGCATTTGAATGTTTTGACGTGCTGTCACGAGAAATCGAAAGTGCAAAAAGAAATCAGAAAGACAAAACGAAGGAGGTGAAAAACACAAGCAGCCGTGAAAACACCTCCAAAAACTAAATCAAATGAAAGGAAGAGTCAAAAATGAAAATTCAAGATTTACTATTAAAATTTCAGGGTGTAAAGCAGGTATCTGAAAATCAGTACATGGCAATTTGCCCTGCGCACGACGATCATAGCCCCAGCTTGTCTATTGGACTTTCAAAAGACGGAAAGCAGATTTTACTCAACTGCTTTGCCGGGTGTAAGGCAGAAGACGTTTTGAACAGCGTGGGACTAAGACTAAAAGATCTGTACGACAATGATGAAAGGAATGAAACAAATACTATGAGCAAAACGGTCTATACTTATTACAATGCGGATGGTTCTATCGCTTATACCAAAAATCGTTTCGATAAAGCGGATGGGAAAAAGAGCTTTTCTTTTGTACGCCCGAACGGGGAAAAGGGACTTGGCGATAAAAAGCCGGTTCCGTACAATTTGCCGGAGGTCATTCGTGCTCAGAAGGTCTACTTCGTCGAAGGAGAAAAGTGTGCGGACGCGGTTATTCAGGCAGGAAGAGTTGCAACCACGCTTAACTGCGGTTCCGGGTCAAAATGGCTTTCGGAATATCAGGATTACTTCATGGGTAAAGAGGTCGTCATTCTTCCGGATAATGATAAACCCGGAATGAAATACGCGAAGAAAATTGTGGAGAATATTCCGAATGCAAAAATTGTTTGTCTGCCCGGCTTGCCGCCTAAAGGCGATGTATACGACTGGCTGAAAGCGGGACACTCTATGGAGGAAGTGGATGATTTGCCTTATTTGGATATTTTGGAACAGGATGAAAGCACAGAATTGAAATCGGAACCCCAAAAAAGAAAATCGGGTAAAAATAAAACACAAGAAAATACTTTACTGGAAATTCTCCAAGAGCAAGGTGCAACACTGTTTATCAACAGCGAAAATAATGGGCCGTACATTGCGCTTAGACAAAATAAGCATTTGAAGGTTATGAAAATCGAGAGCGGAGAATTTAACACGTATGCATCCTATGTGTATCGTGAAAAGACACAAAGTGGACTGAAATCGGAGAACACGAAACAAGTGGCTTTATACTTAAAAGGCAAAACGCTTTTTGAAAATAGCAAAAAAGTGAAGCTCTATAACCGAGTCGGAAAAGCAGAGAATGCCTTTTGGTATGATTTGAGAACGGAAGATTGGAGATTTGTAAAAATTACAGAAGAAGGGTGGGAGATCAGAGAGGAAGATAAAATACTATTCGATCGATATAACCATCAAAAAGAGCAGTGTTTGCCGCGCAAAAACGGAGATATTCAGAAAATCTTGAAATACATCAACATCAAGAACCATAAGACCCTGTTTTTGTGTTGGTTTGTCAGCTGCTTTGTGCCAGACATCGTGCATAGCGCAATTATTGTTTTTGGCGAAAAGGGCGCAGCGAAAACGACAGCTTGTACATTTTTGAAGGAAGCCATCGACCCGTCGGTCGTAAAAACCTTGTCCTTAGATAAGAAGACGGAATCAAGGTTAATAAGCTTGCAGGAACACTGGTTTTTGCCGTTTGATAATCTTTCTAAAATCAACCAAGATACGAGCGATTTGTTTTGCAGAGCCATAACAGGTGAAGCAGTTCAATCCAGAAAATTGTATACGGACGATGAAAGCCATTTCTTCTTGTTCAAGAGATGTCTGGCTATTAACGGAATCAATAATGTGGCAAACAGCTCTGATTTATTAGATCGTTCCATTCTTTTAGAGCTGTCTCGTGTCAATGAAGAAGATAGACGAGAGCTAACAGAGCTGGAACGGGAATTTGAAGAAGACCTGCCGGATATTCTCGGCGGAGTGTTCGACGTGCTCTCGAAAGCGATGCGCATTTACCCTGATGTTCATTTGAGAAAATTGCCGCGAATGGCCGACTTTTGCCGTTGGGGGTATGCAATCGGTGAAGCCTTAGGCGGTCAGGGAGAGAGATTTCTTTCAGAGTACAATGCGAATCGCGAAAAGAGCAATTGTGAGTTGATCAGCTCGGACAGCGTAGCCACCTTGATGATCGACTTTATGGAAAACAAAAGAGAATGGAAGGGCTTAGTTTCAGAGTTATGGAACTATTTGCGTACGGCAGCCGATGAAACTGGCTTAGGTTTAAGAGCCGTTCCACCTGCAGCCAATGCGCTGTCCCGTAAACTCAATGAATTACATAGCAACTTGAAGAATGTGGGCATTGAGTTTACCATCAAATCGACTGCGAAAGGAAGTCTCATTACGATAGAAAACGAAAAAATATCTCAATTACCTCCATATATTCAAGAAGATAAAGAAGACCAAGATGAGGAAGTGGAGTTTTAATGGAGATATGGAGATAATGAAGGTATTATTTCCAAATAAATTCTATTAAGGAATATATTGTATAACAAAAGCCATTGAATCCAAAATCGGGGTTCAATGGCTTTTTCTGTACAGTAAGCTTTTAGGTTAGAGGTTAGCGATGTTATAAACAGAGTCGCCAATCGTAAATTCGGCGCTTCCGTCTGCATTCTCATTGAGAGAAATTCCAAGACCTTGAAGCTCATAGATTTGCGAAAGAAAAGCGGCAACATCTTCCGGGGTAAACATACAACGGTTCACAGACAGATCATCAGCCGCAGTAATCGGTCTTTTGCGTATCTTCATGCGAATATCCTCCTTCCGTTTGTTATCTCAATAATATATAAGGTGCGGCTATTTGAGATAACCGGATTTTATACCGGATAAGGCAAGGAAGTATGCGTAGGTAAAAAGATAGGGGAGACATGAGCACATTTGATCTTGGCGGTGTAGCGCCTTGTTCTGAAAGGGTTATTCTCCTTCCACGCCCAGTAAGATATTAACAGCCTGCTGTATTTCAGGCTTTGAGCGATATGCCCGAATGACCTTTCGTTCATGGTCGGTCAATTCATCAGTGGATAAATGAACGTCAAGCAGGTCGCTTGGTGAAACATTCAAAGCGCGGCAAATGTCGGCAAGAATATCCGCGTCGGGGCGGTTGATGCCTTGTTCCCAGTTGGATACAC